>QWCB01000232.1_pt1 | contig 61481 bp, 52 predicted proteins | sample 1972511 | NCBI WGS metagenome assembly QWCB01 (sample SAMN09866719, study PRJNA288562) | Human gut metagenome isolate term5_stool, whole genome shotgun sequencing... | isolation source: gut | host: Homo sapiens | place: USA: California | reverse complement strand
CAGCAGTTACCATCGGCTAGTTTACGTACTGTATAGTATTTATTATCTCTTGTATCTTTTAATCTAGCTTCTGGGACTAGATTAGTATTAGTAGAGTGAATTGCTGTAGTATTTACTGCGTCTTTAGTAGGAGTAGTTTCAGCTTTACATATAGTAGGGGTCATTTCTTGCATAGTTCTAATGCTGGAGAAGGTAGTGTTTTGGCCCCATGCCTTGTCTGACCCTGCAGCACCTTTAGGGTCATTAGCCTTAGCTACATAATAAGAACTATTGCTAGTTAGGTCTAAATTGTTATTTAGAATTAGCTTCTTGGTTCTTTTATTATTATCTTTTTTGAAGTAGCCAAAATTAGGATCTAGGTAGATAGTGCTACCCTTATTTAGAGTGAGGCTCTGTTCATTAGAGTTCTCGTCCTTGTACTTTAGGGTCACTGTATCTGCTAGAACTAATCTAGATAGGCCAAAAGTAAGGCCTATTATTAGAAGTAATAGAATTGGTAGAGCTTTATGCTCTTTAAGGAAACTTTTAATACCCCCCCCCAGCACTTTAGTGTTTTTACTATTTTATTAGACATAAAACTATCTTCCTCTCCCAATTTATGATTTAGCTATATTGTAGCATAAGCTTTACGCCTAGGAGTATGAAAATATATAAGTGGCAGTCACTACTTGGCGTAAATAAAAATATCGCTACCTAAATATCTAAGTAGCGATACTAATGAGATTATTTACGCTTCTTACATCTTAATTTCAGCGTCAACACCTGCGGGCAGAGATAGCTTCTGCAAGGCGTCAATGGCTTTAGGGGTGGCATTGATGACGTCGATGAGACGTTTGTGTACCTTCATTTCGAAAGCTTCACCACCGGTCTTGTAGACATGAGGAGATTTCGTAACCGTGAAAGTGCTGCGCTTTGTGGGTAATGGGACGGGGCCACTTACCTGCGCCCCTGCTTTAATAGCGGCGTCGACAATTTGCTTCGCACTCTGGTCAATCACGCGGTGATCATAAGCCTTGAGGCGAATGCGAATTTTGGGGCCATTATTAGTTTTGGTTTCTGCCATATTTTTTAAACCTTTCTTCCCTACAACTTCAGCTGTTATCTAGACGTAACGGCAATGAATCTCTAGGGATTGATAATTATTTGTAGTGTTCTTATAATATATCTTTTCTTATTTTTGTCAAGTTACCCCTGTTATAAAATTGACATTGGCTTGAGCTAATGTTATATTAGTGACTAAGCGAAAGCTAGTAATTTTACAACATATCCAAAAATGGGGGTGAAAATATGGATAAAATAGAACTAATTGATGAAGTTTACAAGGATTGTCAATGTTTAGATGCGAAGATAAGTGACTACGCGGGTTCACATGTCTTGATGGATGCTTGTCTAGAGGAGGCTGAACGAATTGCGGCAAAACGCAAAGATTTAGATGGCTGTGGTTTACGGAAGAAAGAACGGCGAGTGCTGATAGCGATTGATGGTTTAATCAATAGGCATAAAACAATATTACTGCCATACCGAGTAAATCGAGAGGCTGATTTAGAAACACTAGAAAAATACACAGCAGAGATTGCCGAGAGCCTAGACAACGCTAATGCGAGCATTATCAGGAGTATCGACTCAGAAGAAGATTGTATGGATGCAGTAGAGATGGCTTTTAACTTAGATTTCTTACTGGATATTAAGATGGCACTATTAATCCATAATATAGTTCAAGCTAAAAATTCGAGATCAATAGAGCTCCAGGCAATCCAACGAGTAAAATCTATGCGGAGTCGCCTAGATGAGAGGCTTGCAAAATTAAATTATGCGGTCTGTGAATACAATATGATACTTGATGAGATAGTAGACGCAGCGATGATGACGCCTGAGGTGCAGAATTTACTTGATAACGCAAAACAAGCAATACAGGTGAGGCTGCAGCAGCAATTAAGTAAGTTCGATGACTTATATTTTAATTATGACGAAGATGAAAATGAAGAAATTTGAAGGAGGGGTAAAAATGACAGTAAAAGGTGTGCATACAGTAACGATGGCAACATTAAACCAGCCAATGGCTTTTAACGAAGCTATTCGGCTAGCAAGAAGATGTCTGGAAGGTGGAGTAGTAATAGATAGGGATATATTAATTCAGATTGATGGCGAAAAATTAGCGGACGGCAAGGCTTTTAGAGAGGACGACATTCGCGACAATATAGTCGTGTGGGAAACGAGTTTTAAGACCGGACCGATTAAGCTAATAGAAGCAAAAAGATACTCTGAGGATAAGGTGATTTGCGACTTTATGGAGATAGATCTCGGGGCTCTGCAGCGAATTAATTATGAAGTAAGGATTTAAAATTTAGACTGAGGAGAATAATAAAAAGTCTTCATGTTTATAATTAGTTCTCTGAAAATTAAAAGCGTCGCTAAAGATAAAGCGGCGTTTTTTAAAAAAGCACTATTGCAATAGCTAGTTTTCTTTGAGATAATAGTATTACGCATAGAGCGAGGAAAAAAGTAGAGTGTATAAATTTAATAAGCCAGCAAAAGCTCAGTATCTTGGAGCTTTGATAGGTAGATAATTTTGTGTACCTAGACGGCAAAGGAGGTAAAAAATCTGTTAAATAAGATCCTTAGGAATTATTAAAATCTAAGCAAAACATTATGAATAAAGGAGAGGTTTCATGAATATAAAACTTAAACAAAAAGTGCTGAGTTTATTGGTATTGCCAGTTGCTATATTTGGTCTTATTGCTGGAGCGGCAGGAGTATTCGCGGAAGAGCCAACGGGCACGACAAAATACCCACTTTATTTAACGATGGACATTAAGACCGACCCAAAGTTTGGACATATTAAGCCTGGGGTGTCAAACGGGAAATTTTTGGGAGATATAGCTCAGTATCAGTCGATGTGGGAAAATCTTAAAATAACGATTGAAGATAAAGACGGTAAGCGTGAATTAGGCAAAGAATTAGATAGTTCAGCCAGGAAAAAAGTAGGCGACTATGCTAAGGGTGAAAAGATTATGGTCACCGTTGACGTAGATGGTATACCAGACAATTTTCACCTTTCTAATATGAGGATTACCCCTAAAGAAGATGGCATCGCTGGACCAGGTGGGGGGCAGCTGAAGTATTATAGATACCCTGAGATTGGTCACTATAATAAATTTGAACTTACTTTTACTCCTAATAATGCCAACAATGAAGCAACTTGTATGAATGCCGTAATAGCTTTGAGCTGCCATATGTATGTAAAGTTCGACTTGCAGGGTGGCAACATTAAAGGTGATACAAAACCAATTCAAACAATTGTTAATAAAGACAATAGCGTTAATTTTCCGGCAGACCCCACAAAAGCTAACTTAAGTTTTGGGGGCTGGTACACGCAGCGCCCTTACAAATATGGCAAAAGAACTATGCCTGAAGGCTATGGTGGTACGATTGATTATTGGACCAAGGACGATGGTTTCTCCGACTACAACCGCGATTGGAAGATTTGGAATGAAGAAGAAGTGGATCCAATTTACGATAATATCTTCCTACTGAGGGCTTACTGGAAAGCTAAGGTAAGCTTTGACACGGATGGTGGCGGCGCTATAGATCCAGTTGAAGTAAAAGAAGGCGAGAAAGTAGCCGCGCCAGCTACAGCTCCTAAAAAGAAGTTTGCCGAATTTAAGGGCTGGCAAAAAGATGGTAGTGATTACGACTTCGAAAGTCCAGTAATGGGCAATATGACCCTTAAAGCTAAGTGGGATGAATATACTCTAGCTAAAACGCAAGATCAAACTATTACGGTGGGAGACTCCTTCAATGCTGAAGATGGCATCATTAATAAAGATGAGCTTCCTAAAGGCACTACGCTAAGCCCAGTAGGAGAATTAGACATCAATACCGTTGGCACTAAAAACGTAAAGGTATTAGTTAAGTATCCAAACGGCGATGAACAGGAAGTGGAATATAAGCTAACTGTGAAGGCGAAAGAAGAAGTAAAGCCTGAGCCAAAACCAGAAGATGGCAAGCCTGAGAATGGCGGCATAAAGACTGAGGATAATAATACTAAGTCGCAACAAGTAGGCACGGCGCCTAATACTGGCGACAATATCGACCTAAGGTTATATGCCAGTCTAATGGTAATGTCGGGCGCAATTATGATTGCAGCTACAGTCGCATTCGCTAGAGCTAAGAGCAAAAAATAAGCTTAAAATAGCTCCATTAATAAATATGCACCCCCTAGAGCATGGCTCTAGGGGGTTTAGTGTTGGCTATGAATATAGTCGATTATACCTACGTACTAATAATGATTGCGTATAGTTTAGCGATATGGCGATTTATAGCGATGGCATAGGGAGGGCTATAATCTATACACCCTATAGTCAAGTGGCTAGTAAATAGTTAGGTCATATGATATAGGGGGGTGCTATGATCTATGTTCTCTACGACGAGAATATTGAAAGTTTGATTATCTTTATGTATGTAGAGGGTGTTATAATCTGTGTCATCATAGCGATTCTATTTGTCATAGTGTCGACCCCCCAAGCCTATATGCCCGCCTCTAGCAAACAAAAACGACCATCGCTTTTAAGCTCGATGGTCGTTTAATTGTTCCTGAACCGTTTTAGTTGCAACTAAACGATTCTAAGAGATAAGCCACGAAAGATTATTTTGTAATCTTCGTAATCACGCCAGAACCAACGGTGCGGCCGCCTTCACGAATAGCGAAACGGTCGTTATCGTTCATGGCGATAGGAGCGAGCAACTTAACCTTGAAGGTAACTGTATCGCCTGGCATGACAATCTCTTTGTCGGCTGGAAGTTCAACCTCGCCCGTAACATCGGTGGTGCGGAAGTAGAACTGTGGTTTGTAGCCCTTGGAGAATGGTGTGTGGCGTCCGCCTTCTTCTTTCTTTAAGATGTAAACCTCGGCTTCAAACTCGGTATGTGGAGTAATGGAACCTGGTTTGGCAATCACCTGACCGCGTTCAATCTGTTCACGATCGATGCCACGGAGAAGTAGACCAGCGTTGTCGCCAGCTTCACCCTTATCCAAAGTCTTATGGAAAGCTTCAATACCAGTAACAACGGATTTTTGCGTAGGCTTGAGACCGACAATTTCAACTTCGTCGTTCATATTGACGACGCCTTGCTCGATACGGCCAGTAGCAACCGTGCCACGACCCTTGATGGAGAAAACATCTTCGATCGGCATGAGGAAAGGCTTGTCAAGATCACGAGGTGGCAATTCAAACCATTCGTCCATAGCTTTGACGAGATCCATAACGGCGTTAACGTCGCCCTCTTTACCTTCAAGCGCACCAACAGCGGAACCCTTGATGATTGGAGTATTATCGCCATCGTAACCATATTTGTTAAGAAGTTCACGTACATCCATTTCGACTAACTCAACAAGCTCTGGATCTGCAAGGTCCATCTTGTTAAGGAAGACGATGATTTTTGGTACGTTCACCTGGTGAGCCAAGAGCACGTGTTCACGCGTCTGTGGCAATGGACCATCGTTGGCTGCAACTACTAGGATGGCGCCATCAATCTGGGCGGCACCTGTAATCATATTTTTAATGTAATCGGCGTGCCCTGGCATGTCGACGTGAGCATAGTGGCGCTTTTCACTTTCGTACTCTTGGTGTGAAGTAGCGATCGTAATACCACGAGCTTTTTCTTCAGGTGCGTTGTCGATCTGATCGTAATCGACCTTTTTGTTAACTTCGGAAGGAAGTTTGTCTGCTAGAACCTTGGTGATAGCAGCAGTTAGGGTAGTCTTGCCGTGGTCAACGTGGCCCATTGTACCAACGTTAACGTGTGGCTTGCTACGGTCAAAATTTGCCATAGATTTTTCTCCTTTTATTATTAATATTTTTTGGACACTAATATTAACCAGTCCAAAATCTACATCTATAATTTTACCCAATTTCTAGAGGACGTGCAAGGGTAGATTTTGGAAATGATTTTAATTTATTTGCTATTTTGCTTATCGATAACTTCTTGAGCGATGTTAGGTGGTACTTCTTCGTAATCGGAAAGCTCCATGGAAGAAGCGGCGCGACCTTTGGACATACCACGTAGATCGGACGTATAGCCGAACATATTGGCAAGCGGTACAAAGCCATTGATGAGCTTGGCGCCATTATCGAGGTCGATCATAGAGTCAACACGGCCACGGCGCGCGTTAAGGTCGCCGATGACGTCTCCCATAAACTCCTCTGGGGTCGTAATCTCGATTTTCATGATTGGCTCCAGCAAGATAGGCTTGGCGCGCTTAATACCTTCACGGGTGGCGAGAACGGCAGCGAGATGGAAGGCTAGCTCGGAAGAGTCGACATCGTGGTAACTACCGTCATAAAGGGTGGCTTTGACATCAATTACGGGGTAACCGGCAATCACACCACCTTCAAGAGTCTCCTTAACGCCTTCCATAACGGGCTTGCGGTACTCTTGTGGCACCACGCCGCCCTTAATCATGTCAACGAACTCAAAGCCCTTACCAGCTTCATTGGGCTCAAACTTAATCCAGACGTCACCATATTGACCACGGCCACCAGACTGCTTGACGTGCTTACCTTGAGCTTCCGCTACGCCACGGATACTTTCGCGATAGGCAACTTGTGGCTCACCAGTGTTAGCTTCAACTTTAAACTCACGCTTTAAGCGGTCGATAATGATATCTAGATGTAATTCACCCATACCAGAAATAATGGTCTGCCCTGTTTCCTCGTCGGTGTGGACACGGAAAGTAGGATCTTCTTCGGCGAGACGCTGCAAGCCAATACCCATCTTTTCCTGATCGGACTTAGTTTTAGGCTCAACCGCAATTGAAACGGGTGGATCTGGGAACTCGATAGATTCAAGTAAGATTGGGTTAGCTGGATCACAAAGAGTGGCGCCAGTGCTCACGTTTTTGAGTCCTACAACAGCGGCGATATCGCCAGCACCGATAGCGTTAATATCTTCACGCTTATCTGCAAACATACGTACAAGGCGCCCAATGCGCTCTTTTTCACCTGATGCAGCATTATAGACGGTGGCGCCAGATTTAAGCGTACCAGAGTAAACACGGATAAAGATAAGCTTACCGACAAAGGGGTCAGTGGCGATCTTGAAAGCAAGCGCCGTCAAAGGCTCCTTACTATCAGCGTGACGCAGTGCGTCCTCACCAGTTTTAGGATTTTTGCCTAGAATAGCAGTGATATCGGTTGGGGCGGGTAGAAAGTCGGTAATGAGGTCAAGCACCTTTTCGACAATTACGCCACGGCCGTCACCACCTGTAACTAGGAAGAACTGCCCATCAATCACGCGCTTGCGCAAAGCCGCCTTAAGCTCTGCGGCCGTAATGGCATCTTCGCCTTCTTCAAAGAACTTCTCCATGAGCTTTTCGTCAGCTTGAACAGCCTCTTCGATTAGCATAGAGCGATAGTTTTTAGCCTTTTCTAACATGTCAGCCGGAATCTCGCCAGCTATTAGCTCGTGATCAGTATATTCTTTATAAGTGTAGGCCTTCATATCGATGAGATCGACGACGCCATTAATATCCTTCTCGAAGCCAATTGGCAGATGGATAGCAAAAGCGTTGCGCGAAAGGCGTTTATGAATAGACTCGAGCGACTTATAAAAATCGCCACCAGTTTGATTGATTTTATTAATAAAACAGATACGTGGAATCCCGTATTTATCGGCTTGGCGCCAAACGGTTTCAGATTGCGCTTCAACGCCCATCTTGCCGTCAAATACCACTACGGCGCCATCAAGAACGCGCAGAGCGCGCTCGACCTCTGCGGTAAAATCGATGTGTCCGGGAGTATCAATAATATTAATTTTATGGCCCTTCCAATAGGCCGTGACAGCAGCGGAGGTAATCGTGATGCCACGCTCTTTTTCTTGCTCCATCCAGTCGGTGGTAGCGCCACCCGTATCACCCTTAACTAGGTCGATTTTATGCTTAAGTCCAGTACGGTATAGAATCGCTTCGGAAGTAGTGGTCTTACCAGCATCAATATGCGCAATAATTCCAATGTTCCGATACATTTTTAAGTCTTTGACTTCTTCTGCCATTTTTTTCCTTTTTAATTATTTAATTAACTTTTATTAGCTACGTGCAAAGTGAGCAAAAGCACGGTTGGCTTCTGCCATACGGTGGGCGTCTTCTTTCTTTTTGAAAGCAGCACCTGCCTCATTGTAGGCGTCGACGATCTCGAGCTCTAAGCGTTTCGCATAAGGCATGCCCTGCCTAGCACGAGCGGCTTGAACCAGCCAAGAGAAAGCGAAATGTAATTGGCGGCGGCCAGAAATTGGAAATGGAATCTGGTAATTGGCGCCACCAACACGGCGAGATTTTACCTCAAAATCTGGACTAATGTTTTTAATCACCTGCTCCATCACTTCAACTGGGTTTTCCGACTTGAGTTTTTTGGCAGCACCCTCAAGAGCTTCATAGACCATGCGTTCAGCGAGTTGCTTCTTACCGTTAAGCATGGACTTATTAATAAGGCGCTGTACTAGGACGCTTTGGTATTTGCGATCTGGAGATACAGGCCTTTCTAGGCTTTTAGTAACTTTACGTGGCATTACTTATCTCCTTTCTTGGCGCCATATTTAGAGCGACCCTGTTTACGGCCTTGTACGCCCTGTAAGTCTAAGGTGCCACGCACGATATGATAGCGCACACCTGGAAGATCAGGGACACGTCCACCGCGCACTAAGACCACGGCGTGTTCCTGCAAGTTATGGCCTTCCCCACCGATATAAGCCCAAACTTCTTGGCCGTTGGTGAGACGCACACGCGCTACCTTACGGAGGGCAGAGTTAGGTTTCTTAGGGTTTTTAGTTGTAACTTTTACGCAGACGCCACGCTTTAGCGGTGAAGCCTTTTCGTAGCGGCGCGTCTTTAGAGAGTTGACAATCGTCCCGAGAGCAGGAGATTTACTCTTTTTCTGAGCCTTCTTACGAGGCTTTCGAACTAATTGATTAATAGTTGGCACAAAAATCCTTTTCTACTTTAAATAATATTACTAATATAGAAAACTCTTATCCAGCATAAATAAGAGCTTTCGCGAAACTCGATGTATATATCATAACAAAATAGGCAAAAATCTACAAGTATTAAGCCTAGTCTTCTGATGAATGTGGCGTAGAATCGGACGCATCTGGAGCTTCGCCTTGAGGCTCGATTTGGGACTGTGAAGATTCTGGAGTGGGATTGGGGGCGGTAGCGCCATCATCTTCATAATCTTCTTCGTCATATTTCTCGTCAAAATTGTAACCATTGTCATGCGATTTGCCAGCAGCATCGACTAAAGAGTTATAGTATCCATCTGGCAATTCAAGGTTCCATCTTGGATCTGTGCCTGGTATATATCTTTTAGATTCGTGATTTTTCATCTTCCTCCTTATTTATTATGCATATATTTAATTAATGCCGAGCGTAAATCTTTTACGGGTAGAATAAAATTATCTTTAATTGTAGCAGGCGCAATGGCGGCTTTAAAACCTAACTTTTTGGCTTCGGCGATGCGCCGTTCGGGCATCAGGACCGAGCGTAGTTCCCCGCCCAAACCGACCTCACCAAACACGACAATATCATCCGCTAGTTTGCGCCTCGCTGCCGCGCTTGCAATCGCCATGCAGACAGCTAAATCGGCTGCGTTATCTTTAAGCTTCACGCCGCCAACCACGTTAATAAAAATATCTTTATCAGAGAGGCTGAGTTTAGTGCGCTGCTCCAGCACCGCCAATAGTAGATTTAGACGATTTAAATCGAAGCCCGAAGCGGTGCGCTTAGGATAGCCGAAACGCGTAGGTGATACTAGAGCCTGAATTTCAACCAGTAGTGGACGACTCTCGTCCATAGTGGCGAGGATAATACTACCGTCGGTATTGAGACGCTCAGAAAGGAGAGTTTCGCTCGGATTATCTACGGCCTGCAAGCCATTTTGATTCATTTCAAAAATTGCTAATTCCCGCGTGCTGCCAAAACGGTTTTTAACGGCCCGAATAGTTTTAAAACCACCATAGCGATCGCCCTCAAAATTTAAAACCACATCCACAAGATGCTCTAAGACCTTGGGGCCGGCCAAATTACCGCTTTTAGTAACGTGGCCAACTATAATGACGGCCGTATTCGTATTTTTAGCGGCGCGCAAGATGAGATTGCCGCAGTTATTAACCTGACTGACCGTGCCTGGGGCGGAGCTAATTTCCGCTAAAGATAAAGTCTGAATTGAGTCGACAATAACGAGCTGAAAATCGGCCGTTTCGATGGTTTTGGCAATATCGTTACCAGAATTAGAGCTTGCAAAATGTAATAAATCTGATTTTGCGCCTAGACGAATGGCGCGCATTTTAACTTGACTGGCCGACTCCTCGCCCGAAATATAAAGCACTTTTTTGCCAGAATTTGCAATGTTAGAACAAATCTGCATGAGCACCGTGGATTTACCGATACCTGGCTGCCCTGCCATCAGCGCCACGGATCCCAGTAAAATACCGCCACCTAAAACTAAATCTAGCTCCTTAAAGCCAGTATGTAGGCGCGTTTCTAGTTTTTCCTCGGCCACAGCATTGATGGACGTGCTCGCAAGGGCTTTGCCAGAGCTTGAAGCTTTAGCCAGAGCGGTCTTGGCAGCGGGCGCCGCTAAAACCTCTTGCTCGATTAAGGTGTTCCACTGCCCGCAGTCGCTACAGCGCCCCGACCATTTAGCAAAGCTGCTGCCACAATTTTGGCAAACGAACTGGAACTTCGCTTTAGACATATTTCTATCTTAACATAGTAAGTCCGCAAATAAAGCATTGGCGTTCTGGTGCAAGGGGGGTTAGAAATTTTAGGCTTTAAAAATGTTTATGGTTGTAGTTTTAGAAATCCTTTGCTATTCATATTATAAAATATTTAACAGAGGAAATATTATGCTTATACGCAAAATCCGTTTTCAAACCAATGAAGTAGATGCGATCTACGATCAATATGATGGCTACATTTGGGCGGCCGTCGACTTAAATAAAGGCATGCTGGCAGCGGGAGACGAGTACGTGCGCGATGCGCTCATCCAGCGTAAATGCCCTAGCGACAAGATAGTAGGGGTGGGGATAGATTTAGATAATGCCGAGGTGCATCTTTATAGCCCTATTAATCCTAAGGCTAATAATAAAATTGACAATCACCGCGTGCCAGATGCAGATATGAGGCGTTTAGACGACTTAGTGGAATACTTTTTCGGCGCTTTTCCGTGTTTTATGGAAAAGGAAAAACAGAAAAAGAGTCATTCAAAACCAAGTATTTTTTACATCAATCATAGCCTGTAGTAAAGGTTAGCGGAGTTTATATTAGCACTCTTGACTGCTGAGTGCTAAAGCCCTACAATGATATATATGATGGATGAATTTAGTGATATTATGAATCATTTAAGCGAAAACGCGCGTTTCGCTTTGCAAAAAGGAGACTTTTATAGCAAGAAATATAATCAAGGCTATATGGGCACCGAGCATCTGCTGATGGGCGTTTTAGCGCAAGATACCTCAACGGGCGCAAAGTTCCTACAAGATGAAGATGTGAACCTAAATAAAGTAGAGGAGGCTAACGACAGGCCTGCGGTCGACGTACCTGCTACGCCTATGGCAATGATGTCGCTCTCGGAGGCAACCGTTTTAACTTTGCGGATGGCGCTTAATTTTACCAGAGAAAATGGACTTAAAACAGTTGGGACAGAGCATATAGTCTACGCTCTAATTCAGCAGCCTAACTCAAGAGCAGCGCTACTGCTTGCGAAACTGGGCGTAAACCTCGAAGATCTATCGGATCAATTTGAGGCACTGTTTGAAAAGCAGGCTTCCGAGGCGAAACTTGAGGCGAAAAAAATGAAAGCGGGCAAGAAAACTAACTTCCGCTGGCTTTCACGCTATGGCAGTGATTTAACCGAGCTGGCTAAAGCTGGCAAGCTAGATACGGTAATTGGGCGCGAGCAAGAAATTGAACGTACTATCACGATTTTAAGCCGCCGTACTAAGTCTAATCCAGTTCTAATTGGTGAGGCGGGGGTCGGTAAGACTGCTATAGTAGAGGGCTTAGCAGCGCGCATTGCGGATAATAAGGTGCCCGGCAAATTGATTGGTAAAAGAGTTTATCAGATTGATTTAAGCTCAGTGGTAGCGGGAACAAAATTCCGCGGAGAGTTTGAGGAGCGTATTAAAGGCATTATAGATGAGGCGATTAACCATGATGATGTAATTCTATTTATCGATGAGTTACATCTGCTGGCAGGGGCAGGTGCAAGCGAAGGTAGCATGGATGCAGCCAATATCTTAAAGCCCGCCCTAGCGCGCAACCAGATTAAATTAATTGGCGCTACCACTCTAGACGAATACCGTAAGAGTATCGAGAAAGATAAAGCGCTAGCACGCCGCTTTCAAAGTATCATCGTAGAAGAGCCCAGTCAGACTACTACTCTAAGGATTCTTAAAGGCATTCGCAAGCATTACGAAGATTACCATCAAGTGGAAATACCCGATGAAACACTAGAAAAAGCCATTAGCTTGGCGAATCGCTATATAAGCGATCGATTTATGCCCGATAAAGTTATTGACATTATAGATGAGGCGTCAGCAATTGCGCGCGTGACGTTAGACCGCAAAGGTGGCAGTAAATATAAAGAGCTAAAAATTGAACTTGCGACTTTGGACGACAAAATTAATGCAGCAGCCGAAAAAGAAGAGTATGAAAAGGCGGCTAAGTATAAGACTGAGCAGGCGAAAATTGAAAAGGAAATTAAAGCGCTAGAAAAAAATAATAAAGACATCAGCAAAAATCCAACCGTTACAGACGAACACCTGACTGAGGCGATCAGCTTAAAAACTGGCATTCCGGTGTCGCGCGTTTCGGGCTCGGAACAAGAATTACTTTTGAAATTAGAGTCGCATTTAGACAAGCGCATTATCGGCCAAAAAGACGCAGTCGAAGTGGTAAGTCGCGCCATTCGCCGAGGGCGCTCTGGTATTAGCGATCCTAACAGACCGATCGGCTCGTTCATCTTCCTAGGGCCAACTGGCGTCGGTAAAACGGAGCTGGCGAAAGTGCTAGCCGAAGAAGTATTTGGCGGCGAAAACTCTTTGATAAAAATTGATATGTCGGAGTTTTCGGAAAAACATAATGTCGCAAGATTAGTAGGTGCGCCGGCCGGCTATGTGGGTTACGATGATGGTGGCGGGCTTACAGAGCGTGTGCGCAGGCATCCGTATTCCGTAGTGTTATTTGACGAGATTGAAAAGGCGCATCCAGAAGTTTTTAATATCCTGCTGCAGATTCTAGAAGATGGTAGCTTGACGGATGGCCAAGGCACCAAGGTGAAGTTTAATAACTGTATCATTATTTTAACGTCGAATCTTGGCGCCGAAGACATGTATAAGGAAAGTGAGATGGGCTTTACGATGAAGCGGGGCGACAGTAAAAAGAGCCTTGCCTATAAGCATGAGATGAATCGTGTAGCGGCCGAGAAGGCCTTGCGTAAGAGTATGAAGCCAGAGCTCATTAACCGTTTTGATGCGGTCGTGACTTTTCACGCTTTAACTAGGGAAGATGTAGATAAAATCTTTAATAACATGATACGCGCTATCCAGAAGCGTTTAGCCCTAAAGTCGATTGGCTTAAAGCTGACGCAAGGGGCGCAGGACCATTTGATCGAGAAGGGTTTTGACCCACAAAATGGTGCCCGACCACTTAGGCGCATTATTGAAGATGAGCTGGAAAGTTTAATTGCAGATAAAATACTATCAGGTGAGCTCAAGGAGGGCGAGATTGCTAGTATTGGCTATAAAAATAATAAACTTACTTTTGCAATCGCTAAAGAATAAGGAGGAATATGAAAAACTATAAGGATTATTTAGTACCAACCATCGTAGAAGAAACGAATCGGGGCGAGAGGGCTTATGATATTTATTCTAAGCTACTCAAAGAGCGCGTAATTTTTTTGGGTGAAGATGTTAATCCGCACACGGCTAATTTAGTGGTTGCGCAGCTCCTACACCTTGCCTATGAGGATGCGAAAAAGGATATTAAGCTTTATATCAATTCCCCCGGAGGCTCTGTTTATGATGGTCTGGCAATTATCGATACGATGAATTATATCGAACCAGATGTGCAGACGATTGGAATTGGGCTGCAGGCTTCAATGGGTGCAATGCTACTGGCGGCCGGCGCGAAGGGTAAGCGTATTGCCCTGCCTAATGCGCGTATCATGATTCACCAACCTTCATCAGGCACAGAAGGTAAAATTACCGATCAGGAAATCGCCCTAAAGGAAGGGATTTTACTGAAAAAACGCCTTGCAGAAATGTTGGCGCAGCAATGTGGTAAGACGGTGGCGCAAGTACTGAAAGATATGGATCGTGATAACTGGATGAGTGCAGAGGAAGCGAAAAAATACGGCCTCATTGATGAGGTGGTGGCGTAGGATCTAATATGTCAGAGATAAAATGTCCTAAATGTGGCACGAGCTTCACGATAGATGAAAAATCCTATGCAGATATTCTGAAGCAAGTCCACGATGAAGAATATGAAAAAGATCTCAAGGCGAGGTTGCAGGTGGTGGAGGCGAAACATCGCAGTGAGCTAGAATTAGCACGCAGCCAAACCCGTAACGAGCTGACGCAAAGCCTTATGCAGAAGGATAAGGAAATTGCTAATTTAAGTTCACGTGCCAAAGATAAAATTAATGCGCTGAAGGTTGAGCTAGAGCGTAGTGAAAGCGAGAATAAATTGGCCGTCAAAGAGGCCGTAACGAGGCTAGAGAAAGAATGCGACAAGCTGCGCGCAAACCTAGAGTTAGCGGATGCCAAGGCAAAGAATACAGTTAGTAGCCTAAAGGAAAGATACGAATTACAACTCAAGGATAAAGACGATCAGATTGCTTCGTATAAAGATTTTAGGCTAAAAGGCAGCACTAAGATGCTAGGGGAAGACTTAGAGCAATACTGCGAAATGGAGTTTAATAAATTAAGGCCTTATGCCTTTCCGCGCGCCTATTTCGAAAAAGACAACACGCTCAGCAAGGAGTCGCGCTCAAAAGGTGATTTTATTTTCCGTGACTATGATGCAGATGGCAACGAGATTCTTTCGATTATGTTTGAGATGAAAAATGAAAACGCCGGAACTGCACAGAAAAGAAAGAATAAAGACTTCTTTAAAGAGCTGGATAAAGATAGGCGCGAAAAGAAATGTGAATATGCGATTTTAGTATCGATGCTAGAGGCGGATAGTGAGCTATATAATACTGGCATCGTAGATGTTTCAACGGCGCAAAACGGCTTTGAAAAAATGTTTGTGATACGTCCGCAATTTTTTATAGCGATGATCGGAATCTTGCGTAATGCCGCTCTAAACGCCGCAAAGTACCGCAAAGAACTGGCGCTAATTAAGAATCAAAACATTGATGTGTCGGACTTTGAGGAAAGAATTACGCGCTGGAAAGAAAGTTTTGAGCTAAATTCGCAGCGCGCCACTAAAAACTTTGAAAAAGCAATCTTAGATTTAGAAAAAAGTATCAGCTTCCTCACCAAAACCCGCGACGAGCTATTGAAAGTAAATAAAAACTTTCAAGCTGCCAATAACAAACTGGACGACTTGTCGATCAAAAAATTAAGCCGCGGTAATGCCACGATGAGTAAGATGTTTAAAGATTTAGAGCAGAAGTAGTAAAGAGTCAGTTTAATTGTATGCCCTGTCCCGTCAATGGTAGGGCGTGATTTTACAAAATGCCATAAAATGATAAAATATAAGCCTGTCAGTTGTTGCTTTTGATGTTAAAAGGGAGGGAGGATTAAACATGACTACAACCAAGACAAGCACATTAGAGAGTTTAGATTCTAATAGTGAAAAGAGGACGAAAATACCGCAGATGCCATCACGAATAGCCAAGAAGGTTTTATGCGATAAAAACGAGCATGCAAGACGCTTAAATCTAGGCCTAAGTGAAGATCAAGAAATTACGCTACAAGAATTAGAGAAATGGCTAGATAGCGACATTTATAGCGTCGTAAAAGCCGCCTTGGAAGTCTGCCGAGCTGAAGGCTTAGATGAAGAGTTGATATGGCAATGGATGGAAAGCGACCAAGTCAGCCGGCGACGCGGCGCAGTATGGGGCTGTATAAATGGTCATTCAGAAGAAGTGAGAATTAAAGTTTTAACGGCTGCGATGTCTGATGAAGACATTTTAGTGCGCGAAGATGCGATAGAGATCTGTAGACAGACAGAAATCCCTAAGGATATCATCGAAAAATGGATTGCTAGCGGAGATACGCTGCTACGCGGCTCAGCCCTGCGAGCAAAGACCCTACATAAAGATCTGCCTTTTTTCAAAATTAGCGAACGCTAAAAGTTAAATAACCCCTAATAATGGGGTTTTTTATTGGGGCTGTTTTTGCAGAAGCGCAATAAAAGCGGCTTCATCAATAATTTTAATACCTAAGCTTTGCGCCTTGCTTAGTTTAGACTGCCCCGTATCGTGGCCAGCCACGAGATAATCGGTGTGTTTACCAACGCTAGCCTGGAAGCTGCCACCTAGGGCGATAATTTTTTCGGCGGCTTGTTGACGGCTCATAGTATCTAAGGTGCCAGTAATGACAAAACTCAGACCATGAAGATGGCTGCTACTGTGATCTTGATAAACAGGCTGAACGCCAAGCGTCTTAAGCTCACTAATTAAGGCAATATTTTCCTCGTCATTAGTCCAAGCCAGGATGGACTCGGCGACAATCTCGCCAATACCATCTAGGCCAAGAAGCTCCTCTTTGTCTGCGTCCATGAAACTTTCTAAGCTCTTGAAATGGTTGGCCAGAATAATGGCGGACTGAGCGCCGATGTGGCGAATGCCGAGGGCAGTAATAAAGCGCGCTAAGTCGGGGCGCTTGGAGGCTTGGATGTTATTAACGAGATTTTGGGCAGAAAGTGCCGCAAAACGCTCTAGTTTTTCTAGTTCAGAAGGCTGGAGGCGATAAAGATCTGCAATAGATTTTACGAGGCTAGCATCTACCAAGGCTTCGACATTTTTTGTGCCTAAGCCCTCAATATCTAAAGCAGATTTGCTAGCATAATACTCAAGGCTACGCTTCAAAATTAGATCGGCAGAACTGCCCTTAACGCGATAAATCGCTTCCCCAGCGGGACGCTCAAAGTCTATCTCAGGATACTGCTCGCTTAAAGCTTGAAGAAAATTAAAAGCTTTGGCAGTTTTAGGCCTTAATTCTAATAAGACGCGCTTTACTTGAGGGATAATATCACCCGCTTTGTAAACTACGACCGTATCACCGATACGAACATCTAAGCGCGCAATCTCGTCGGCGTTGTGCAAAGAGGCGTGCTTAACGGTGGTGCCGGCCAGGTTCACTGGGTCGAATAGAGCAACCGGAGTAGCAGCGCCAGTGCGGCCAATTGAAATAACGATATCCTTAACAACGGTAGTAGACTCTTCGGCAGGATACTTAAAGGCGATGGCGCCACGTGGCGCTTTGCCTACAATGCCTAGCTGCTTATAAACTTTGCGGTCATTAATTTTAATAACTGCGCCATCCGTATTGAAAGGTAAATCTTGCCGAAAACTGCCAAGGTGATGAATGAACTGGCTACAGGCAGACAAATCTTGACAGACTTTTTGTTGATTAGAAATCCGAAAACCCCAAGTCTTCAACTGCTGATAAGCCTCGGCATTAGTGGGGAGATCGGGCGTAACGAGATCGTAGGCGATAAATTTAAGGGGGCGCGAAGCGGCCACCTTAGCGCTAAGTTGCCGAATGGTGCCAGCGGCAAGATTACGCGGATTAGCAAATTCAGCCTGCCCTTTTTGACGGCGCTCGGCATTAAGACGAGTAAAATCATCTTTAAAAACGACCACTTCGCCGCGCACTTCTACGAGAGATTTAACAGGAATAGACAAAGGTACATTTTGAATGGTGCGGACGTTGGCCGTGACGTCTTCGCCGATGCGCCCATCACCCCTAGTCACGGCCTGTTTAAGTAAACCATTTTGGTAGGTGATCGACATAGCTAGCCCATCCATTTTAATGTCGACAAAAAGTTCTGGATTTTTGACGCCTAACTTAGCGTTGCGTAGAAGCCAGTCTTCAATTTCCTCCTCGCTAAATACGTCCATCAAAGATATCATACGTTCGCGGTGCGCTACTTTTGTAAACTTATCTAGTGCCACGCCCGCAACGCGCTGAGTGGGAGAGTCAGGCGTAATAAGCTCGGGATATAAATCCTCCAGCTGAGCGAGTTCGTGCTTTAAGCTGTCAGCGGCAGCCTCGGACATAATGGATTCATCAAGCACGTGGTAATGATAGCGATACTCCTCGATGAGCTGACGCAATTTTTGGACGCGCTCGATGGTAGCTTTAGTTGGGGTCATCAAGCATTCTCCTGTAGAAAAGATAAATATAGCCCGTAAAATAGATCACCGACATAGCCGTCATTAGAGCAAGACAAAAAGATACAAATGGCACGGGCGCCAGCCACGTCACGAAGCTTTTCAGCCATTGGTCTAATAAGATAATCGGCACCATAATCACGATCCAAAAGAACGCCATAAAGAAGACGGCAAAAATTATACGTAAAATAAACTTAATGCGTCGCCCCTGCATCAAATCTGAGGCCGTATTGACGGCGAGCATCGGATACATCCCCGGCGCCGAGACTGCGACCAAGCCCAAAATTGATCCTGGGAGCAGATAGGCGGAAAGTAATAATAGGAGGGCGCCAAAGAGCCAAAAAAGACAGGCATAAAATGGCGTGGCTAAGAAATCGGTGGCGACAGCACTAGAGTAGATAATGACGAAAAAAATCACTGGTAAGGCATGAAGGAAAATGATGAAGGCGACAAAGAGCGAGGATATAAGAGGAGTGAGCGCATTGTATAGCCCATCCCTAAGACTAGGCTTGCGCCCCGCAAGTATATGGCGTAGCAAATAAATAGTGACCAGCCAAGTAATGATAAAAATCAGCACGGCGAAAACTTGCTTCACTTCAGTGGAGCCAGTGTTAAGGCCGCCCGTTGCGACAGTGGAAATGAGAATAACACTAGCACGCGCTACCGCATTGATGCGGCTCATGCCACTATCTTTAATAGAGGCGTCAATCTCGGTTTGATAATCCTTATAAGCTTCTTGACTCATGAGGCCGACTAAAATCAAGTTCATGAAAACGATCAAAAAGATAAAAGGCAAGAAGAGGCGCCACTGTTTCAGAAACAAACGCAAGGTCGACAAGGCATGGTGTAAATAGCCTGGGACTACAAGATCGCGCCTATATTCTTCCTTATAGGAGCGACGGAATGAGGAGTGTAGGCGTAATTTAGCACTTTTTTTCAGCCAGATCTTATTACGTACCGAGTTTTTCTGCTTTAAGAAAGCTTTTTTAAAATTATTCTTAGAGGACTTAGGCCTCTTTTTAAATAACGATAGATGTGATGGTTTTTTAATCTTATTTAAAAGCATTTTGAATCCTCTTTACGCGTTGCTCGATGCTGGGATGAGTGGAAAACAAGTTTACGATGGAGCCCTTCGCAAACGGATTGGAGATAAACATAGGCGCCACGGAAGGGTTTTGACGCTTAAGCGGACGAGCATGCGCTTCGAGTTTTAATAAGGCGTTAATCATGGCGTCAGGGTTACGCGTGATTTGCACGGAGCCAGCATCGGCGAGAAACTCCCTTTGACGCGAAACGGCCATCGTCGCTACGGAGGCCGCGATGGGTGCGAAAATAGCGGCGACAAGCATAGCGAGTAGTGTAAATGGCCCAGAGTCGCGATCGCGGCTATCACTAAAATATAAGAGACGTAGCGCCATATCTGCTAAAAAACTAATCACACAGCTAAGGCCAAAGGCAATCATGGAGACGCGGATATCATAATTTTTAACGTGCGACATCTCGTGTGCCATCACGGCTGTAAGCTCTTCTTTATCCATAATCTCTAAAAGCCCAGTCGTAGCGGCAACGATAGCGCAATCGGGATTACGTCCACTAGCAAAAGCGTTCGGCGCGGGATCGTCGATAATATAAACTTTGGGCATAGGTAGACCCGTAGTGATAGCGATGTTCTCCACGGTATTGTAGAGTTTGGGGTTTTGCCTTTTTTCAATCGCTTTAGCGCCCGTGGCTAAAACCGCCAAAGAACTGGCGGCATAATATTGAAAAATAGCGTAAATAGCGGCACAGCCAATGGTCCATAACGATATAAACCAATTAGAGTAATACCAGGCAAAAAGAGCGCTAATAAGACCGACAAAAACGATAAAGCCGAGCATGAGGAAAACCGTATTGCGCTTATTAGCGGCAACTTGATTATACATGCCTAAAACTTCACCTCGGGCGCCTGACTAATGCGCTGTGTCTCGCCTTTATCAAGCTCGAAATAGCTGTGCGGCTGAAAATGCAAAAAGGCATTATTGATAAGGTTGGTCGGGAAAAGGCGGATCTTAGTATTTAAATCCTTGGCAGTAGTGTTATAAAAGCGGCGTGAAGCCTGAAGCTTGTCTTCGACATCCTGCAGTTGCTGTTGCAACATAGCAAAGTTGTCGTTGGCTTTGAGGTCTGGATAGGCCTCAGCTACTGCCATAATGCGACTTAGAGCTTTGGTCATGGCATCGTCCGCTTTCGCAATCTGCTCGATATCGCCAGCCTGTGCGCTCATAGTGGCGGAACGCGCCTTAGTAATATCTGAGAAGACAGTTTTTTCGTGTTTCGCATAGGCCTTAACAGTCTCAACAATATTCGGCACTAAGTCGGCGCGGTATTTTAGCTGAACCGTGATATCAGACCAAGCCTCTTTAACGCGCTCCTCTACCCTGACTAAACTGTTATAGCAGACTAACACCAAGACAGATAGCAGAACTAGGATGGCTAAAATTATTAAAGTTAGGTACATATTTTCCTCCATTAATGTTTTAAACATTATAGCTTTTTTATGTGACTTTGTGTAGCGCTTGGAAAAAACTAGTGTGGATAATTTACGCGCAGCATGGCGAAATCTTGATTGTCTAGATTTTCTTTATCTTCTCCTATTTGCTCTCTAGGCTCTTTATCCATTTTTGTTATTTAGTTCCATCTTGACACTACTGACGTCATGTACTATATTAAAGCTATAAGCATCCCCTCCACTTAAGAGGTAATTAGTCCTCTGGGGGGATGTTTTTATGCCTTGACATTATTGCCGCTCTGTGATATCTTAGAGCCATAAGAAGCCCCACTAAACAGTCTCTGACTGTTATGGGCTTCTTATTTTGTCGTTTATTATATCTTTTCTTATCAATTTTACATTTGTAAAAATAAGTATTATGAGACGCTGTAAGAGTAGTCGATCAAATTGACCATTAAGACCTTAAGTAAATATACTAAATTTGAACTCGGAAAAGTCCAATATGTTATGGACGCATACAAAATATTGACTAATATGGAAAAATATTCTATAATAGAAGCATATTCGGGGGTAAATAGTACATTTATTAAACTCTCATATAAGGAGTGGGAATATGTATGTAGGCTTTAATAGCAATCTGATTGATTTTGGACTCAGCCGGGCCGACCTAGCTAAGTAGCATGGCTTAGAGGTCCTGGTGCGGTTCAGTGCATCAAAAAGCGAATCGGAATGTTCGAAACGCTCCCTGATAAGCACTTAAACTGGCTTATGGAAGCGTTGTCTAGCGAATCTCTTAAAGTCTTTATGGTTTAAGATATTTTTATATGAAGGGGGGTGATAGCTATGGTTAAAGAAGTTATAAATCTTTCAACTGTAAGAGCAGATTATACGGAAGATGAACAACGTCATCGCTTAATCGGTAAATTAGAAGATTTACTATGGGATGATATGGATGCATTATTTCAGCTTGAAGATTATTGCCTAAATAGACGAAATAAGATCGATGAGTGCGTCAAAGACCTACTTATTAAGATGGGGATTCTTGCTGAAAATGGCACATTGCCGGATAAAACAAACGAGGCAATGTATGAATTTCGTACGGGGCACAAGCCTTTTTGGCTAAACAGAAACCGCCCTTGATGGGGCGGTATTTTTTATGCTGCTTCTCGCTCTGGGCTATTTAGATAGTCCCAAATTCTACTCCATTGATCATCAAGCGCTAAAGTCCCCCTTTTGTTATATCCCTTACAAGTAAAACGTCTTATATCAGGGTTTCTCCCGCGTATACTACTTCTCCAGATATCTCGCCACGCATCAGTGTCTTCACCGGCTTTCCCACGCCACGCAAACACCGCACGCGAATCGTTACCAATATGGATTGCGATTATATTATTAAAATTGTTATTTTCAAAACGAATTAATGCATAGTCTCGCTTTTCAATTTTCTTACCCTCAGTATTTTCTTCAAAAACAGTGCCTATAAGAAAATCTGCGCCCGGATCAATATCTCGAATTCTTTCAATTTCTAACTTAGCCTTAGTACATTTTTCGGTACTAGAAGGGTGACCTCCTTTTATTTTAGTTATATGGTTTCCTTTACGATCATTTATGTCTGGAAGCGGAAAGACATCTACTTCGCCATTGCCGGATGTATTTTCTTGGAGATACGACATCAAATCATCATAAGTAACTTTTTTGGAATCTGCTAGAGTGGCAATAGCTTCGTCTTCTTTTTGCGGCCGTTGCTCTTTCCACTCTATAAGCTCCTTGCGATAAGCTAGGTATTCGTCGAATTTATCTCTAAAAGCCTGGCTGGATTCTTCGCCGTATTCGTTCATAGTTTCCATGAACTCTTCCATATGTTTTGCATAATCAAAGGTATCGAAATACCAATCTAGCGTCTCGAAACCCTTTTCAGTGGCTTTTTTATCATCTTTTATAGCATCCATTACGCCGATGAATCCATTTTGAGACATAAGTTGTAGCTTTTCAGAGCCTGGATTAAGCCCGTTCTTTTGCATAAAATCTATAACTTCTTTACCATATTCAGATGGAATAGAATAAGTTATCTTACCACTACGATTGTCTGTATAGGCGCCAACATAAATAGCATATAATAATCCATCTCGTCTAGCGCTACTCAGGTCGCCTTCATGGATTGTATCAACTCTTTCTCCGATCAAGTCTCGCGATACACGTATTTTTAAATAGGCTTCTGCGCCTATAGTATCTACGGAAAGAGTATCGTCTGGATCGATACGCTCGTGAATTCGGTCTTCTTCGCGCGCCAAGAAGCCACTTCTCAATAAAGAATCTGTTGGTGGGTCTACCACGCCTTTTTCTAATAGATTAGATACGCCAAATGAAACCCATCTTGGTGCGTTTTTCGAGAAATTTTCCTCATAGAAATTATAAAGTTTTTCGGCTCTGACTTTTGCGGATTCTTCATTATGAACGCGCTCGGCTGGTTGATTAGCTAATGGCATATTTGCTCTGACTTTCGCGGCGGCCATCTTTTCTGGATCCGAAAAATTATTATTATATTTATTTGACTCTTTTATGCTGCGACGCGAGGCTATTTCTATATCGGTAGCCTTCTTCTCAGCTTCACGTTCTCTTGCTAGTTCATCTTTTTCAGTGGTTAATTTAGGTGGGTGACTAATCTTCTCTCTGTTAGGAGCATCTTCGAAAGCTATAATTGCAGCTTCGCCGGCTGCATGGTAGAAGTCTTGATGATGTTCGGCATTTATAGCTTCGTAGGCCTCAGCGACCTCTCGTCTTTTAGCCTCCAATCTATCCTCTATCGATTCTCGCACTACTCCGTGCGGAATTGGCTCGCTACGATCCGATACGAGCCAAGATTTATACTCCGGCTTTGGATATAATACTTTGCCATTTTCTATGCCATACCCGTGACTCAATAAGTCCCTGCGCACTTCCCGTGGAGCTCCATCTGGGTTATAGGCACCCGCTTCTTCGCGCCTTGCAATTTCTGCCTCGGCATTTCTTCTGTCCTCTGGGGCTGTTTTTGGTGCTGTAGCTATATCTGTTATAGTCCAGTCGTTGAGTTCACCGAAATCGCTCTCACGGCCACCAGCGGGACGATCTGGTATCTTCTCTGCCATATTTCATCCTTTTTATTTTAAATAATATGTGGTAATATTTATGTTTATTATACGCTATTTTAAGATCACTTCCAACTTTTTGAAATATATATGCCGTCGTCCAGTATTTTTATGTTCCATATTTTTCTTTTGGTAGGCTGCCTAGCTATATTTCTTTTGATGCTCATCGACAACAACATTTGTGAAAATAAGTATTATGAGGTGTTATAAGAGTAGGCGATCAAATCGGCCATTAAGACCATAAGTAGCAAATGATATGGAAAGTTGTCATGTGGCGTGATATAATGATTTTGCACTTGCGGGTGTAGCTCAGTTGTTTAGAGCGCTTCCTTGCCAAGGAAGAGGTCGAGAGTTAGAGTCTCTTCACCCGCACCATAACACGAAATAGCGCGCCCTATGGGGCGTTTTTTGAATTTAGGCATTTACGCAGACTGTTCATAGGTGCCTACTAGATATCTTAATCCCATCAGTAATGTTTTTGGTTGCAGTCTTTGGGTAGGCGGGATATACTGGAATTAGGCAAATCGGCCGTTTCGGACGTGTGACTGGAGGCTAGTACATCCTATCCCCGGTTTGTTTAGAGGAAGCAGTATTCGTTTCCTCGTTTTTTTATTCATTATTCTTAATAAGGAGTTGGAGTTATCAATTATTTTTGCTATGATAAAAGTAATGCCTAGGCAGACCCTCTGTTTCGCTGAAATAATGCGTGGAAGACGGGGGAGCGTCACCTAGATATTTTTATTTTGGTTAAAAGCTTAAGAAACATAGACGATGTGTAATGGATCTATAATAAAGACATAGAATGAGTTTTTAGTTATAGCCCCACAATAGTTTAGGTAATGGCGTAATCATATTATATTTTTACTTAATTTTATCTTGACGCTATCGCCGTCTTGTGATAGAATATGGTCATAAGCGTCTCCCCGCATTAGGAGGGTCTGCCTCTGAGGAGACGTTTTTTGATGTTTTGATGCCGTTATCGTTCTGTGATATATTTTTACTTAGATACGTGGACTGTAATTGCCCCGTTTCGGACGTATCATTGGAGTTCGACGCATTATGCGCAACATCAGTGCGGCCAGATGACGTATCGTTAAAATAGGTAACCACTCTAAGTGTGTTACCTTTTTTTAATGACTTCCGTAACGGTTTTGCGATTGCGCCCAATTTCTTTTTTAAACACTATACGCTTTGCCCCACGTTTGTCATAGCCACGCTTAATAATGCCAGCTTGTTCAATAGTAAGCGCCCTTAGGGGGCGTTTTTGAATATAGGCAGACCCTCTGTTTCGCTGAAATAATGCGTGGAAGACGGAGGAGCGTCACCTAGATATTTTTATTTTGGTTAAAAGCTTAAGAAACGTAGACGATGTATAATGGATCTATAATAAAGATATAGAATGATAGAAATTACTCAGGAGCAATACGACCAACTTATCAGTCTTTTTGATGAAGCGCTCGGCGCAATGGCCCTTAGAACTACTACGGAACAGGGATACCATATGATGCTGCCATGGAGGTGGTTTTATGCAAATAGAGTATTAAAAAAGCCTGAGCCAGAGAGTGTGAGGTGGATTATAGACATGATGATTGATAATAAAATTACACTTCACTTTGGTAGTAGGAAGCAAAACGCAAAAATAATCGAGAAGGAAGATGAAAGCAACAAAAATAACCTTTAAGAACCATCCAAAAGATGACGGTACACTCGAAACCTTTAGTGTAGACGGCTGCTTAGTCGCCAACAACGGGTTATAGTCCCCTGATAATTTAGATAATGATATAATTTTGCAGGTTTAGCAAATATAGCGCTTATTCTAGCCTTGTCGACCAGTGATGCGGTAGTGATCGAGGCAACAATTCAAATGCAACCAACAAATAATGGCTATGTTCGTCTTGGTATTGGCGATTTGTCTAAACCGTCTAGATGGGATGTAACGACGCAAGCAGCTGTCGCTATCAGTGGTGGCGCCTAAAATTTGTCCAATATAATAAAAATAAGCCCATAATTGGACTTATTTTTATGGAAAACGCCATTTATGTTTTTTAGAAAAAGTGAAGTATATGACTGGAATATAGGCAAAAATGCCACCGAACAGAAGCCATAGGATAATTGAGTGACTGATTGGATAAGTTTTTGGTTTTGATGGCTTTGTTTTATTCTGGTTGTTTTTGATAGCCGCCAAAGCTCCAACAAGCACTGACGTATTCATACCTTATATATATCACAAAAAGCATAATTTTTTCAATCTACTCGCCTTGCCACCCTATACGTAAACATAATGAGGCTATAAAAAAAGAAAGGATTATTACAAATGTCAGTATCTATATCAACATCAGTATATACAAAACAAATTACCGCCGAAATTGATGGGGTGGAGTTTAAAGTTACGCCTATGTCTACCGCTCAAAGCTTGTCTTATATCGACCTATGCGATGAACTCCGAGAAGCTCAAACAGACCGTGATTCGGGCAAAATTAAAGAAGCTATCGCCAAACTTGACGAGATATTATTCAGTGTTTTCGATAAGCCAGATGAGGCGCGCAAGGTGCTAGCAAAGGTTCCTATAGAGGGTGTGCTTGAAATTTATCAAAAAATTGTTGACGAAAAACGAATGTCTGGCGATAATACTTTTCGCAAAGAAAAAGTATCTAGAGTGGCATTTTTATTGGCTGAACTCGGTATGCTTTACGGCTGGGAAGCTATAGTGTCGGCTAAGCGTGGCTATATCGAAGTCTTCGATGAGCATACTGGCAAAAAACGAAAAATACCACTATCAATGGAGGAGTTAGCAGTGCTAGTTGACGCAGGGCATAAAGTCGAGCATAGCGACTATATGGACTACGCTAGAATTGTCTGCGTCGGCACTGGTAGTGCTTTTAGTAAACATCCTGAAGAAACATTACGTCGAGGCATGAAACCATTTATAAACGGGGTAAATAAATAATGGGTACCGGTATGGAATCAATCCGGAACGCCTATCAGGGATTCGCTAAGTAAAATTACACCATGCTCGATAACTTAAAACTCGGCTATGGAGGCACTAAAGAAGAGATGCTGAGACTTTTGACTGATGCTGAAAAACTTAGTGGCGTTCATTATGACATCAGCAACTTGAGCGACATTTATAATGCTATTCACGTTATACGGGGCGAATTGGGTATCACTGGGACGACCGCAAAAGAAGCGAGTAGCACACTTCAAGGTTCGGCAGCCTCGATGGAGTCGGCGTGGGAAAATTTATTGACAGGCATGGCTAATCCGGACGCTGATATCGGAAACTTAATCGATAAGTTATTGGAAAGTTTTACTTCCTTTACCGACAATTTATTACCAATTGCTGAGCGCGCCTTAAATGGTATCGTTACGATGATTATTAAATTAGCGCCAAAAATAGCTGAAATGCTACCAGTAAGTTATAGTCCCCTAACAATTTAGATAATGGTATAATTGTTATTAGCCGCATTTAAAGCCGCAAGCGGTTATAGCCCCCTAACAATTTAGATAATGGTATAATTACGGGCGTGGCGAAAAATCCAACCCTTATGTTATAGTCCCCTAACAATTTAGATAATGGTATAATATTAGGGCAATCAAATCCAAACGGTACTGCGTTATAGTCCCCTAACAATTTAGATAATGGTATAATTAAACGTTATTTATGCAAGAGCCGTTATTTGTTATAGTCCCCTAACAATTTAGATAATGGTATAATTTCGAAGAAGATTTCGGGCTTTACCATACGAGTTATAGCCCCCTAACAATTTAGATAATGGTATAATGACTGGCTTTGCGATATGTACTAATAAGGAGTTATAGTCCCCTAACAATTTAGATAATGGTATAATACTCAAAATACTCAAGCTTAAAAACACCCCTTATAAGGGGTGTTTTGGCTTTTTGCTTATCTTTAAAAAAATGCTAATTGTTGGATATTATTTTTGGCTTCTTGCGGAGTTTTTTCGCCCGAGACAATATACATGCTTTCGTATTGATACTCCGTAAGCATAATCATGCGGATTGAGCCAGTCTTGGGGGCACACTTTCTGATGCGATTTAGGTGGCTTACTGCGTTATCGCGATTTGAGCAAAGTCTAATATAGACAGAATACTGCAGCATAGTAAAACCATCTTTAAGGAGACAATTGCGAAAGCTCGTGGCAAGATGGCGTTCGTTTTTAGTCAAAACGGGCAGATCAAAAATTACCATTATGCGCATATATTTATAATCCATATTTATAATAGTGGCTGAGGTAATACTAACTAGGTGGCATCCTTATTGAGAATCGCCTTGATAAAACTTTCGACAGTTACATTTGTCATATCTTTTATCTTATACCTCTTGTCAAGTATAATACCATATTGATTGTTTATGTCAATAAGAGTGTGCCGATCTTCTGATCTCAAGTGTCTTGGCGCTTCATTTATTTGCACAAGGGGAAAGTTTGATAAAACGAAATCATCGACGATGGGGCGAAAACATTCAATTAGATCATCTACTAAATTAAATTGATTTAATTCAGAATGATGATTAATGCCAACAGACGCAATAAGGCCGTGCGATGCAACAGAGCGAGCAAGGGAACCTCGAACTATCGCATAGGAATAATTAAGGGCGCTATTATACCGAGTGGGCTGACGGCGAGTAGCATCTTCTAGCAGTTTTGAAAAATAAATCCTAGCAGCAAGAGCCTCATGATTACCTGCATCGTCAGAGCGCACGACGCGAGCGAGCCCTCTTAAACCGCTATCGTCGCCAAAAAATTTTTCTAGCACATTGGCTTGATTGGTAATTTTTTGTTTTATGTTAATTTGCCATAATTGTTTTCGCAAAGGTTCCGACATTGCAATTTGCGCACGAGCAATTTTGGCGCCACGAGACGCCTGCGCATAAGATAAAACGATTGAAGAGGGGTGATGCTTAGCGTCGCATATAATAACATTAACTTTATTGGCGCTTAAAGAATCTATTAAGTTGCTAGTTAGATTAGTGCCGTAGCTATCAATAATTAAGGTGTCAATATCTTCAATGGATAGCGATATTAAGTGTTCTTGTTTAATAATTAATTGATTTTTAGAAAGAGAAAGTTTTGCGGGATTCTCAATTAAAACAGTACGCCAAGCCATCGTGCACCTATTCCGCTGGCAGGTAATTATCGCCAAGCACCGAAATATTTAATTTTTTAATATCTAGCGCCGATTGGGCTGAGCACTGGATTAGGCTCGAATTTTCTTTAGATGTCTGATTATGCCTCATTAAATAAAATGTGCCTGCCGTTATATGATATTTGACATAATAGCCTTCGACGATTTTATCGGCAAAAGTAATACGCACATAGTCGTTTGGAAAAATAGAGAAACAAAATTCAAAGCCATTTTCTGGATTCGCTAAAATGGAGCCGTCTTTTTCACGGATACTTTGTAAGTCTGCTTTTTCGGCTTTATTTTTACCTTTTGGAGTTGGTAGAATTTTGGGATTCGCCTCATTTAGAGAATGAAGAAAAATTGGAGCACAATAATATTTATTATTGCGACGATAAACATTGAGACAGACTGTTTTGCCATTATTGACGAACTGAGTCTTGTTGTTAATTAGTATGCCGTTCGGTTGGCTGGAATAGACTTTAATGGTAGTGACAGGGGAAATTTGATTGCCATTCTGGTCGACTTTTTTATTATTTTTGTAGACCGGCTCTTGAAAAGCTTTTTTGCCTTTTTCTTGATAAAGTTGCTTCAACTGTTCGTAGAGCACGCGATCAGATTCTGGCAGAACCGAGTTTTCAATATCTTTCAGCGAACAGTCGATGAGCCGCTTACGCGTGAGACGCATGACTTTTTCGCTACCATCATCCTTGGGGCTACGCAGAGTTTCCTGATGCGCTTTACCTTTAGCCGACCTCTTAGGCATACGCGAAACAAAGATTGGATGAATTTTAGATAGGAAATCCTTGTCATAATTAGCGAAGTCCCTAAATTTATCTCTAAAGTCTGCGAGTTTTTCAATTTTATCGCTATCGTAATTCATGCTGCTACGAATTCGTACTTCTTTGTCAAAATTTTCCCACGGCAACAATTCATCTCGTAAAATTTGAAAATCAGCTTCGCTCACCTGAATCGGGTTACCGTTATCGTCATTGTAAAAAACAGTATGGCGGTTGGCGCCAAGCTCTTTATATTTATTCCATTCGGCAAATTTTTTAATTTGCTTATCACTAATAGTAGCTATAATGCAGGCATCAACAGCATGATGCGTATTATTTAAGTCGCGATCTTTGTGGCCAATTTTATATATCTTACGTAATTGATTCGTAATATTGCCATTAGGCAAAAGAACTTTCCGCTTACCGTGCGACGAATCGCTGAATTTAAGATTATTTTTAATATAGTTACTTATGAAGCGGGTAATATATCTAGTATCATTAAGCGCCCTCACGTTCCAATCCTCTTTTGGCGGCTTACTGGCTAAAATGCGTTTCTTCTTATTAAAGGGCATTTTAGAAGCTTGTGTGAGAGCAGTAATGAGCTGCCAACGCCCCTTATCCGAACCCCATTTTTCATAAGGAGTCTGCCTAGTTTTTTCTTGATTACAGGGCGAACAAACTAAGACTTTATTATTAAGACTGTCGTTTCCGCATCTTGAATAAGGGATAATGTGGTCAATTTCGGCGGCGTGCTGTTTCAGAAAAACTTCTGGCCCTAGCGCCTTACCGCAATAGGCGCATTTACAGTATTGTTCTTCGCGCAATTTATATTTGGTGATTTGCAGGCCGTTTGGGGCGGTAATTTTGAAATCATTTTTTAACAACTCATAGATTCTCTGATTATTGGCAGCATTTTCATCTTGAGCTTTTTTGATTGCCTTGCGGTCTCGAAAATTTTTGGCAAGTTCATTAGCACACTCAATTTTAATTTGTGCTGGAGCACCATATTTTTTAATAACAGCATTGACAACTTTGCGAGTTTGGTTGATAGCCCTTTTAACAACTGGATTAGTAATTTGATTGGATTGGAACTCATCTAATGGGGGCAGGGTATTCGCATCGCCTGAGAGTTTTTCGGAAAATTGGTTGGGGTATTCTTGTTCAACCGCCTTATCATAAGTATCGCCGCCAAGAAGATGTGGGGTAAGTTTGCGTAAGGCCTTGACGGAAAGGTGCGAAAAACCAGAATAAGAAAGCTTCATTAATCCGCTAATGGAGTCGCTAGATAGTTTTAGGTCTTTTAGCGCCTGTTCAACTTTTGCATCTTCCTTATAAAAAGTTAATATGTAGCCAATCTTATCAAAAAGATCAATATCGTTTAAAATCCGATCCCAATCAGACGGGTTTTTTGTGGTTGCCTTTTTAATATCGTGGAAAAACTTTAATTCACAGAAAGTATGTGCCTCTCCAGCCTCATAAGTAGCTTCACGTTTGCCACGAATATAATCAAAATAAAAATTAGGGTCGTCTTTATATCCAATGCATTCCCTGATAGCTTTATATTTTACTGTTCTAGTATTTTTCGCCTTATCAACGCAAGCCGCAATTTGCTCCTGCGTTAATTTATTGCCCTGATTGTAATGTAGATGAGAAAGGTTCTGCGCCAAATTAAATAATTCAAAACTATAACTAGCTTTCCAGGCTCTCTTCTCGCCCTTTTCGAGCTGGCAAGATCCACGCATTTTATCGACTAAATCTGCGTCCATAAAGGGTCGTTGATAAAATAAACCTCTATTTTTCTGCATCAATAATTCTTCTATGTCGTCATCTGACCATTTTTGCTTTTCAAGAATCTTACGAATTTCCGCCTCAAAATCTTCACGTATGAAGGAGTTGGTATAGGAGTCGAGCTTATTCCTTTTATGCGCGCTATATTTTTTGTCCTTTAATAGGGCTTCCCCAACTGAATCGTATTTAGCTAAGATAGCCTCGTTGGCCTTAATGGCGCCTAAAACTTTTTGACCATCATTAACCTTGTCGGCCTCTTCAACTTTTTTACGATTGCTTTTATAGCCTCGGCGCTTTGCGATATGGTAAAGCGCAACAAAAAGTTGATCGTTTGGTACTTTTTCTTTAATAGCTTTGACCCTTATACGATAGGGGTCGTAGTAAATTTTAACGTCTCGATTCTTTTTGGTCTGCAGTTTTTTAAAAATATCATTAATTTCGTCAGAGCTAAGCAGCTCTTTTTTTATGAAGAACTGTTTAAGAAAGTTAAGACGCTCGCGACGACGCTTGAGCCTACGACGAGCAGATCGCGCCGTACGACGTTCTAGTGCTAGCGGATCGCCATTCTTTGGTTGCTCTGGGCGTTCGAAAATGCGAACCCCTAGATCCTCTATACGCTTTTTATCTTCGTTAATAACCGCCCAACCTACACTAGCGGTACCGATATCGAGGCCTAGCGAATAATTCATATAGCTCCTTTAAATTAAATAGCAAAAACTAAGAAAATTATACCATAAAACAGATATAGCGCCCAAAGGGCGCTTTTACTGTGCGTAAAACCTAATAATAGTTTTACTTATTATAGAGACCTACGCAATTTAGATAATGGTATAAACCCTACTCAAAGGTTTATGAATCTAATATATACAAAATGGCTTAATAATACAAGGATCATTTTAAAGAAGCTACGAAAGATGGGGATGGCTAAGCTCTTATTTGAGTAGTGCCTGCCTGGCGAGCTGGTGGTAGCGGAGGTAGTTTATAAGAAAGCGTAATCCAGTGAAGGCTAAAGCGGTGCCGACCCCTGGGTAGAAAAAGGCCACGAAAGTGGCCGGGAAAATCCCAGCTGCCCTTAGAGCGATGCCACCGCTCATCATAATGGCCATCAAGATATAAGATTTACGGTCAAAAAACTGCCAAAATGGCTGCTTGTTTTTATATTGAACAATGCGCGTGGTATGTTTTTTGCTCATATTAGAGAACATGGTCGCAAAGATCATAAATACTAGAATAGACAATAGGCATAAATACCACTGCCTCTCAATAGTAAGGGAGGAGAGTAGACCGAGACGCGCCACATTAAAACCTGCGATTAGCCATACGCTACCCGCAATAAGCAAAAGTTTTCGTGGCTTAATAGATAATTTATTTTTCATGAGCCTGCTCCATAGCTGTCTTAAAATAATGCTCCGCATTATCGCAAATTTTATGAAAGGCGCGCATGCCAAAACGCTTTTCATTAGGACTTAAGCCAGTTAAAATTTGATCCATAAACTGCCTCTGTACCAGCCTTCCCTCTTGAATAATCTGATCTGCTGGCGCAAGCAGAACGACTTTTAGAGATTTCTTATTATCGGCAGTATACACCCTTTGGATGAGGCCGCGCTGCCCGAGATGTTTAAGCGAGCTGGAAACATGAGATTTGGTGGCTTTGCAATAACGCACGATGTCGGACGCAGTAGTGCAACTAGGGTGATTGTATAGTAACATTAAAATCTTATACTCCATATGCGCTAAATGATACTTGGCGCATATCCTTTGAGATAGTAGCTCGTAGCAATGAATAATGGTCTTATGTCGATCAAGCGGAAACAAAACTTTACTCCTTATAATTGTTCTATTTAGAACTATTTTAGAACCAAGTGTGATTTTTGTCAATAAAAACGCAGTAAGCGCTGGGTAACTTTAATCCTCTATGGTGCGATGAGTTTTTCGAATGAAATATCTATTGAGGCTGATGGCAGACATGAAAGCGGCAGCGAGAATAGCTATGACGAGATAAGCGGGACGACGATTCGTTTTGGGCTGACTGAGCCTAGGCGGAATATAGGCGGCATCATAGCCGCTGAAATTACTGGATAATCTAGCCAAAGCGACAGATTTAGGATCTTCCGCCGTGTTAACTGGCTCGTCAGACGCGGCCTGATCATCTGCGCTAGTTGGCGTGGCTTCATAACTAAGGCCTTGACGTGTGTAGGCTCGATCTTGACCCATAACTCTATCTGCCCTTTCAATCTGAGACGGCTGCTGCTTGGCTTTAGAAGCGGGAATGCCTTGAAAGTTGGAGCGTGTAATAGCTGCGCCACTCGGGTCATAAATATCTCCAAGCGCATTAGTTGTTCTAAACACCATCACGCTTTCGAGTGAACTTGAGGCATTTGACACATTATAGGCCTGCGAATTTAATAGTTTTTTGAGACTGATCGTGCTTGTGACCCGTTTTTGTTTTAAGTCGCTAGAATTAATGAGCCTAATATCACTAATCGAGCCGTTTGGATTCCTATCGATATCATAGGCAAGCATAGCATGCCCCGAGTTATCGGCTTTGCGAAGCACTAAAAAATCGCTGATATTAATCAGATTTAAAAGCGAGCTGGATAAAGTATTGTTATTTAATTCCTTATCTAAAGACGAGCCACGAAGAATGAGAGATACAAGGTGATCGTTCTTAGTATTACCGTCTCCTAAAATCTCGGTGGCAATTTTATCGTAGTTTTGAAGATTATTGAGTTGCCCCTGGCTGCTCAAAATACTATAAAAACTGGCAGCGGTAGCGTTGCTACGTTCTGCTGAGCAAAACAAAAAACAGGCGCAAAATACGCCAATAAGCATGCAAACTGAAAATAACTGCGTGAATCGATGACGATAACTTGTAAACATTTTTATTTTGACCTTGTTACGCTTTTATCTTAGCACAAAACTTAAGCGCAATCAAATAGTCAAGATAAGCAAACTCAAATATAAAAATGAAACAAACTAAAAATACTGCACGTGGTGCCCGAGATGGGACTTGAACCCATATGAGTTTCCTCATTCGATTTTAAGTCGAACGCGTATACCAATTCCGCCACTCGGGCTAATTTTAATGGAGGTGCGTACCGGAGTTGCACCGGTCTAGGAGGTTTTGCAGACCTCTGCGTAACTGCTCCGCCAACGCACCGCACCTAGCAATAATTGTAGCATATTCAGACTAGACCTGGCATCAGTTTACTTGGCTTAATATCTGAAAGCAAAAAAATAAAACCAGCGCGGTTTTTAAAAATATTAACTTTGCAATAACTCTAGTAATGTTTTGGTAGTTTCGGCAATCTCTCAAACTTGTCCAAACTAATTATTATTGTACTTAAGGTTTTTGCTGAAGTCAAGCTTGATATTTATGTTTTTGATGTTATAGCTTAAACAGCTCTAACAGAGGTAAACCGAACTTGTTCGGTTTACATATTATAATTTTATGTTGTTATTATAAGAGTCGTTTGCGGCCCTGCTATGTTAAAATGTATGTATAAAGGAGAGATATGGAGCAGAGCCTAGCACGTCCACTGGCAGAGAGAATGCGGCCTAACAAATTAAGCCAAATCGTGGGGCAAGAAAAGATTATCGGTCAAGGTAAAATTTTGACGGAAATTGTACGTAAAAAAGAACCAGTGAACTTAATTTTTTGGGGACCTCCTGGGACAGGCAAGACGACCCTCTCGCGTATTATTGCTAGAGAGTTAGCGGCGGATTTTGTAGAAATCTCGGCCGTGGTAGCGGGCAAAAAAGATGTGGAAGAGGTGGTGAAGCGGGCAAAACAGAATTGGAACCTCAAGCAGCGCACCATCTTGTTCGTAGACGAGATTCATCGCTTTAATAAAGCGCAGCAAGATGCCTTTTTGCCTCATGTTGAAAGTGGGCTAATTACTCTGATAGGCGCCACAACGGAGAACCCAAGTTTTGAGGTGATTGCGCCACTGCTGTCTCGTAGCCGCGTGATTGTATTAGAACCCCTAAGTAAAGCGGCAATTTTAAAAGTTTTAAGGCGCGCTATTAAAGCCGAGCAGGCAGAAAAAAGAGTCGATAAGGCGGCCTTAGATTATCTAGCTGAATTAGCTCATGGCGATGCGAGGGCGGCGCTAGGCAACCTTGAGCTGGCTCTAAATTTGGCGCAGAAAATAACGGTGCAGACGGTAATTGAGGCGGCCGGCAAAAAAGTGGTTGGATACGATAAAGCGGGCGACCAACATTATGATACGATTTCGGCTTTTATTAAATCTATGCGCGGTAGCGATGTAGACGCGTCGCTTTATTATCTGGCGCGTATGCTAAAAGCGGGAGAAGACCCAAAGTTTATTGCGAGGAGAATGGTCATTTTTGCTTCGGAGGATATAGGCTTAGCGGGTAACGGGGCACTTGGTCTAGCACTAGATGCATTTATGGCGGTCGAGCGTGTCGGTATGCCAGAAAGTGGTTTAATTTTGGCGCACGTCGTAGTGGCGCTAGCGAAGTCTAAAAAATCACGCCAAACTACGGATGCATGGTTTACAGCCCAAAAACTGGCCGCTAATAGTATGGGATTAAAGGTGCCGCTATGGTTAAGAAACGCACCTACTAAACTAATGCGGGATTTAGGTTACGGCAAGGGGCAAAAATGGGAAGCAGGTTTTCATTTAGATAAAAACTACTTACCAGATGAAATAAAAGACCAAAAAATCTTTAAATAAAATATAGCATATATGATATATACGGCTTAACGTAGAAGGTCTTTACAGACAACATTATTAGCGTGTAGCCAGCCCTCTACCGAGCCGCCATCGAGGAATTCGCCGCTAGTTGGCGCAACGCGCATGACGCCACCACTGTGAATAAATCCATCAATCGGGTCGGTAACGACATATTCTTGATCGAGTGGACCAAAATCATGACTATGGACGTAGTCGACGATTTTACGCAGCAAACTAGGCGACATAATGTATTTACTAACATTAATCATATTGGTGGGGGCGGCAGCGACTGAAGGCTTCTCGATGATATTGACTAGCTTGCCGTCTTCTACGGATAGAACGCCGTAGCGAGAAACTTCTTCTTTTGCAATTTCTACCCCTAAAATAGCCGACTCATCCTGACCCTTGATGGATTTGATAAGAGATTGTGCGGCAGATTCTCCGCCTGGATTCCAAATAAAATCGTCGCCCATAAAGACTAAGACTGGTTCGTTAATATTATATTCCTCGACCACCATCGCAATAGGGACAGCGGTGCCATATTTGGCGGAAGGATCCTGAATAGTATAGTGGATAGTAACATCGTCTGGCAAAGTCTTCGCAAGGCTAAGGCGATCGGCCTTGCCACGCTCTTCTAGATATTGATTAAGGGCTAGGTTGTCTTTGTAGAACTCTTGCACCTGACAAGGCTCAGAATTGCCAATAACCATATAAATATCCTTGATGCCTGCCTTGATGAGCTCTTGCACAGAGTAGTCGACGAGTGGACGATTGCCAACTGGCAACATGGATTTTTCAATAATCTTGGTGATAGGTAGACGACGCGTCCCCCAACCAGCCACTGGAATAATAGCTTTTTGAATCTGCATAATTTTCTCTCTTTAGTTTTCTTTAAGTGTAGTGGAAAGGAGCAGCTTTGACAAGCGTTAGCATTTTAAACGAAAAGGCAAGACATAAAAAGTATCAATCTATACTGGGCGTCTAGAATTAAGATGGCAAACTTAAACCTAGGGGGCGGGCGCAGCCGATTCTAGGAAAGAGGGGAGCCAACGAGGACTTGGCTCGACATCTAGTAAAAAGGCGATACTGGCGGCGAGATTGGCTAGGCCATAATCCCCCGGCTTTAATGCTAATGCTTGTGCCTTTTCCGAAAAATCGGCTACGATGCAGGGGACGGGGTTGGTGGTGTGAGAAGTTTTCATACCATCCCGATTGCGTAGCTCTTCGGCGTTGCCGTGATCGGCACAAATAATAACGCTGGCGTGATGCTTTTTGGCACTAGCGATAATGCGCCCAATCGCGATGTCGATAGCTTCTAGCGCCACGATGCTAGCTTGCATATTGCCGGTGTGCCCCAACATATCTCCGCCTGGAAAATTGATGCGCAAAAAGTCGTATTTTTGGGACTCAATCGCGCGCACAAGCTGCGTGGTGCTTTCTGCAGACTGCATCCACGGGCACAGTTCGAAAGGTAGCTGACAAGATAGCAACTCACGACGAATCTCCCCTTTCGGGACGCTGCGCCTATTGCCGTTGAAATAATAGCCAATGTGGCCAAATTTAACTGTTTCCGAAATGGCAAACTGCCGTAAGCCTTTTTGAGATAAGTATTCTGGCAAAGGCTGCGGGATCTTGGCAGGGGCGACCAAAATATTATGGGGAATTTGTCGATCAAGGTCGTAGGTAGTCATGCCAGTAAAATTAATCTTGGGTAAATATGGCCGATTAAAATGCGTAAAAATGGGCTGGGTAAAAGCCTCAGTGATTTCGAGGGCGCGGTCACTGCGAAAATCATAGTAGATTACCGAATCGCCGTCTTTAATCTTGCCGATGGCCTCACCGTTTTTTGCTACTACAAAGGGAGGGAGGTTTTGATCTTGAATACCTGGCTGTTCTCGCCGAAAAGTTTGCACGGCGATTTCGGCGCTAGGGAAAGCCCTTGCCTCGCCCAGTACATGCGTGCGCCAGCCACGCTCCACCATGCCCCAATTATCACCGTAACGATCAGCCGTAATAGTCATTCTGCCGCCACCTGAGGCAATAAGGTAGTCGCTAGCACCTAGCTGCTTAATGAAAGATTCAATGCGACGAATATATTTAGGTTCTGAGCATGGCGCCACGTCGCGGCCGTCCAATAAAATATGAAGGCGTACTTTTTTAACGCCAGACAGCTGCGCCTGCTTTAACATTGCTTCAAGATGCGCAATATTGCTATGAACGCCACCGTCGCTAAAAATACCAATGAAATGCAAAGTGGAATTATTGTCTTTTACAATACTTAAACTCTTGCACCAGGCTTGACTCTTAAATACATCACCTGAGGCAAAAGCGTCATCTACTAGGCTTGCTATCTGTGGAATAATCTCGCCTGCGCCCATGGTATTATGGCCAACCTCGGAGTTCCCCATCTGGCCTGCCTTTAAGCCAACATAGCTACCTGACGCGCCTAGACTGAGGCTGAGATGTTGCCTAGCTAGATTTTTAAGTGTGTCCATGCGGGCGCAAGCAACTGCATTAGAATCTGAACTAGCCGCTAGACCAACGCCGTCCATTATAACTAAAACAAGCTGTTTTTTAAGCATAAGTATATTATAGCATCGCTTGCTAAGTATATAGTTTTATTGTAAAATATAGGCATGAAAATACTGGCACAAAAAAATCTTGCTGAGGCCGTGAAGGCTGTTAAAGCAGGAAAAATTCTTGCCGTACCAACCGAGACGGTTTTTGCTTTAGTGGTTAAAGCAAGTGATGAAGACGCTATTAAAATGCTCTGCGCGCTCAAGACACAGATGCCCTCTAGTGGTAAAGTTTTCACGATTTTAGTGCCAAACCTTGATGTAATTTCAAAATACGCCAAGATGAACCGACGCGCTAAAAACTTGGCCTTGCATTTTGCGAATAGCGAAGTAACCATGATTGTGCCGAAAAAGCAAAGTTTTAAAAGCGAATATTTTGATCATTTTAAAAATATCGGTTTTAGAATTCCGCAGCATAAATACCTTATGAGTCTAATAAAGAAAACTGGACCACTCTTAATCGCTAGCGCCAATCTCCATGGCGACAGCCCGTGTATGAACGATAAAGAAGTGAAAGAGCGCGTACCTGGGGTGGATGTAATTGTGCGAGGGCGGGCGCAGGGAGAGATGCCAACTACAGTTCTCGATTTAAGTGGCGAGGAGCCGATAGTGCGTAGGCAAGGCGGCCTCTTAATTGTGCGTTACTAAATGCTTTTTTAAAGCTTTACCCAAAACGACCACTTAATGTGGTCGTTTTAGTGCTGCTACGCGCCCACCCTTTGGGGCACAGTTTTTGTTTTAATCCGTTCTTTTTGTTTTTGCTAAGTCTCCACACTCCGCATGAATACAACGGAACCCCCCGTGAAGCGTATCAGCTTATGCTTATATTAATACAAAGAAATGGATTTTGTCAATACCAAGATGGTTAATTTGATCCTAAAGCGAGATATAATCACAGGTTAAGGGTTTAGCTGAACTATGCTGAGGGCGTAATATCATCCCCCGCTTCATCATCTGCCTTATCCTCAATAGTCACGGGGCGGTTGTCGCGCATTTCATAGCGTTGGTGATGGCTACGCTGCTTTTTAGTAGCTAAGGTAATAACTGGTAAGGAGCTTTGGCCCTGAGACTTTGCCGCCTCGCCTTGTGATTTAATAGAAGTAGCTGCATGGACCTGCTTTAAAAGTGCGCGCAAAGTTTGCTGGAGATTTTGGTGCGCCACAGATGAGATGGCTAGAACCTGCGCCTTAGGATTATGTTTTTTAATACTGGCAATTTGCATATCGATAATATCCTGATCAACACCTTCAGTTTTACTGAGCGCAATAATCTCTGGCCGTGCGGCTAGCTCCTCAGAATAAGAACGGAGTTCGTGACGAATTTTAGCGTAAGCTTCACCAGCATCGGGCGTATAGACATCTATGAGATGGAGTAAAACTTTGCAGCGCTCGACATGGCGCAAAAACTTGAAACCGAGACCTTTACCCATGGCGGCGCCATCGATAATCCCCGGAATATCTGCAATCAAAAGTTCAGAGCCATCAATTTTAGCAACACCTAGATGTGGGCTGAGAGTGGTAAAGGGATAATCGGCGATTTCCGGCCTTGCGCTAGTGACGGCTGAAATAAAGGTGGACTTGCCGGCATTCGGAAAGCCCAGCAAGCCGACATCGGCAATGAGCTTAAGTTCTAGCTCGGCCATAAAGGCTTCCCCTGAAGTACCGAGCTCTGCAAAACGGGGTGCCTGGCGTACGGAAGATTTAAAGCGCCAATTCCCGCGGCCACCTTCACCGCCTTTAGCTATAATGACTCTTTGCCCATCCTTAGTTAAATCGGCGATAATTTCTGAGTCTTTTTTGACGACTGTACCAACAGGCACCTCTATCACTAAATCTTCACCCGACTTACCACTACTCTTTTGCTTGGCGCCATTAGCACCGTTTTTGGCAATGAGTTTAGGCTGGAAGCGAAAATCTACGAGAGTGTTTTTGCGTGTTGTAGCTAAAAATACAACATCGCCACCTTTTCCGCCGTCCCCGCCGTCTGGTCCACCCTTATCAATATAGATTTCGCGACGAAAAGAAATGGCACCGTTGCCACCCTTACCAGCGGCGATATAAACTTTAGCAAGATCAATAAACATAAACTACTTTCCGTAAATATAATTAAACTTATAAACGTCCGACCACGCAATGGTGGATTCATAGACATGATTTAGTTTACCATTGGGGCCAGCATAATTCATCTCGCGGATGGTAATAGAGTTCCCCGGTGATACGCCCGTGACGACACCAACGTGACCATAGCGCCCTGACGTATTCTGGAAGATGGCACCATATTGAGGCGTTTTACCTACGCGATAACCCTTGCCACTGAGGCGGTAGTACCAGACGTTGGCATTACCAATTGCTTCGGCTGGCAGCCAATAGTTGCTAGGCATATTATGGCGGCGCCACCACCACGCATACCAAGTACATTGTCCAAAACCATTACGGTTACCTTCATTAAGCGTGGCATAATAAGTGCCACGCCAAGCACCATAATTAGCAATTTCATGCATATTCATGCGGGTGCCGTCACCATAAGTAGAAGCAAAACGACGAGGTGAGGTAGTGGGCCTAGTGTATTCTGGGCGCTCAGGCATGGGCATGACGCCACGCGGAATTGTAATAGTCATCCCTGGGGTGAGGGCACCATCTTGGAGATCGTTATATTTGATAATGTCATTGGCATTAGAAGCAAAACGTTGCGCTAGTGATTCGGAGGTATCACCCTCACTCACGCGGTAAACAACACCAGCGATACTAGGAACAAGTAAGGTGGAACCGACAGTGAGCTCTTCGGTTTTTAGAGCATTACTCCAACGCAGCTGGTCTTTACTGACGGGGCTACGGTATTGCCGAATGATGCTCGCTAGGCTATCTCCTTCCTTAACAATATGGAAAATAATACCCCGCGACAAGCTTTCCGAGTCGATAATAGTGGGCTTATCAAGAATAGCCGTGTCGGAGTTAACCGAATCACCACTACTACCGAAAATCTTATATTTAGCTGCCACGGAAATATAGTTGGCGCTATTACTAAAGGATGATGGCATGGAAACGCTGTTTGCTAAGTCGGCCACAATATAGGACTCGGAGACTTGATCGGCAGTTGGAACAATACTGCGATCGTCTAGAGAGGTGAGGGCAACTTGAGCAAAAGTATTGTTTTCTGCTGGAGGTTTAGAGCCAAAAAACATCAAAGCAGTTAAGAAGATTGCAAAAATTGAATAAGGAATAAGGCGAAAAATCTTATCTTTAGCACTTTTCATATTAACTGTTTTATATTATAGCCTATTCGCCCCGATATGGCACGCTGGGCTAGCGTGGAAAAGTCTTTACAAGATTTTACACATTTCGTGACAGTGGTTCTTAATATTACTATTATGCTCGGCTTCTGTGTGGGCATAATACATATGGCCGTCGTCACCAGTTAGGAAATAGAGGTAATCGCCAGCGGCGGGATTGGCCACGGCTAACAAGGCAGCGCGCCCCGGACTGTTGATAGCGCTGGGAGGCAGCCCCGGACAGCGACGTGAATTCCAAGGACAGTCGACGCTACGCAAATAAGAAGTGTCGGTTTTAGAGCGCTGAGGATGCAGCTGATCGGCGCGATAGGCGATGATGGCATCGGAGCCAAGCGGAAGCTTTTTCTGAAGGCGCAAGTGAAAAACTTGAGAAACCTGATTCATATCGGAAGTTTTAGCCTCGCGCTGAATAACAGAGGCGAGCGTAATGCCTTGATGCAGACTGAGGCCCTGCTTTTGATACTGCTCGACCAAGTGATTAGTTTTGATAAGACGATACATCTCATCAAAGCAGCGCGTTAAAACCGTTTCGACGCTGGTGTTTTTGTAAATTTGGTAGGTTTCACCATAGATGTAACCATCAAGACTGGCAGAAGCGGGCTTTGAAGCGAGTAGAGGGTGCTGATAGCTCTTTTTGAAAGCGCGATCAATGTCGGCCTGCTTAAAGCCAGCTCGCCGCAAAACCTGCTGATTTTGAGCGAGGCTCGCCCCCGGTAAAAATGTAATATTAATTGTAGAGCTCTTAAAATCCTGCTGCAATTTTTCGAGGAGCTGGCGGGCATTCATGCCAGAATTAATATCGTAGACGCCTGGGTGAAAAACTAGATTTTTTGCATGCAAGCGTAAGTAAAATTTAAATACGACAGGAGAAGCGATGAGGCGTTGTTTTTGAAGATTATTAATAATAGTGTTTGCGGATTCGCCTGATTTGATCGTAAACTGCTTACTCGTGCAGCGCTGCTTAGCTAAACAATTTGGCTCGGGGGCGCGCAGGAAAAAGGCTAATAAAAGCATGGCGGCGACCGATACGGCGATAAAAACTATGACAATGCTAAGTGAAAAATATAATTTTTTGCGACTTTTTACTAACTTAGGCATGAATCTTCTCCTTAAAATCACTGGATTCTAAAAAATCTTGCAGGATAATTGTGGCGGCCTCCGAATCGATGCGCCCAGATTGTTTTGTCTTTTTGCTCTGGCCGAGCCTTTCTTTCGCTATAGAGGAAGTGAAGGATTCGTCCTGAAAATATAAATTTGGAACCTTGAGCGCATTGGCAGAGAGGTAATTTTTTAATTCTTTTACGAAGTCTAGAACGATTTGCGTCTGCTTGGTAAGGTTACCACTATTGCTACGCGGCAAACCCACTACTAAAATATCGATGGCGTCCTGATGAATGCGCTGAGCAATCTGCTCTAACTCTTGGCCGTTAACGAAGATAGCGTCTAGAGGCCTAGCAATACGCACGGAAGATTCAGCGCTGGCGAGACCGATAATCTTAGAGCCAATATCTAGAGCGAGGATACGCATTAGCCTTCTGTGATTTCAATATGAACTTTGACGCGCTGAGATTCTTTGGGTACGGAGTTGACCCAGAAGAAACTCGTCTGGATTTCGGCCGAGACTACCCCGTCGATTGATTCAACAGCAGCTTTGGCTTCACCAGTCTTTTTACCAACTACACGCTCTAAGATATCTTTATCGTCAATCTTAGGGCCAGTCTGTGTGATGGTTTTGAGTTTGGCGGTATAGCTGTCTTTATCTTTTTTGAAGTCGTCTAGATAGGCGTCTTCCTTGGTGTTGTTTTTGCCATTTTTAGTCTTAGTAGTTTTTTGGCTAAGACCCGTAGCGAAAACTTTTTTACCTTTACCGACGGTCTTTAAAGTCTTCTTTTCGATGAAGGTAGAAAGCTCTTTACGGCTTACCCCTAGGACATGGTATTTAACCTCGACTTTTAATTTTGGATTAGCATCGCCAACTTCTTGGCCGAGTGTAGGCGTGGAAGAGACTTTACGCTCAGCTTCATCAAAGCTGGATTCGATCGGGAAAATATCTGCCTTCAACTCTTTGAAAAGCTGCTTCTTGATATCGTCGCGCTTATCTAGCTCAATTTTCCCCTGCGCGTCCTGAATATCTTTTTGTGTAACGATTTTAACAATTTCACTACTACCGCCGCCGATATTTGCGCCAGTTACGGAGTAGGCGTTTGAAGGGCTTGACCAATTTTGAGCAGAGGGTGAATTATATTTTTCACCTGGATTTTTAGCAGTAACATTAATGCTAACCTCATCGGAATACCCCGGACAAGCGCTTTTGTTGCAGTCATATTGTATGATTTCTGCCACGCCCAGAGAAGCGCCCTTAAAAGTGGCAGAAGCAGTAGCAATGTAGCCGAGTCCATTATAGACAAACTTCGTACCGGCAGGCACGGTAAGGGGGCTGATATTCACCCTGTTATTATCTTTAGTAATAGAAGCGCTGGGACCGCGGCGCAGCAACTTAAGGCTGCCGCTGGCTTTCTTACCTTTATCTTTTTCGCCTGTAGCCGCAAACTCAATCTCGTCGCTAACGGTTTTAGCCTGCTCTTTAGCGTAAAAAATACCTTTAGCGGGCTTGGCAGCGGCTTTTGTAGTGGTGAACTGAATTTGCTCGGAAAAATTATGAGGCGTGGTGCGTACGCGGGCAATGACCGTGGCGCTGGGAGCGAAAAGCAAAGCCCAAACTAGAAAGACAATAATTGCGAGCGCGGAAGCAACACCTACAATAATAAACTTACGATACTTATCAAAAGTAGAATTAGACTCGGAGCTTTGGGGGTTTGATTTGGCGACGTCTGATTTTGATTTTTTAGGGCGTAGAGCGCGCGGAATGGCGACCTCTTCTTTTTCGGCTGCTTCGTCAGGAGCGCTAATAGTCTCAGCCTCATCCTCTTCTGGCTGCTCTGCATCTTCCTCGATGACTTTGGAAAGTTTTGGTAGCTCAATGTCTTCCTCTAAATCTGGGACGGTGGCTTTGCCGGTGAGATTTTTAGTGACGGGGATTTTTGCCATGGCAGCAAGCCGGATTAAGGCTTCATCGCTAGTGATGATGGCAATATCCTTTTGGCCGCTACGCGCAATTTTAGCGATGAGTCGCAAATTGACCGAGCTATGCATAACGCCAGATTTTTTGGGCGGGACCAAAGAGACTGCCGCCTTCTCGGACTGTTTAATTTTGTTTAAAATATCTGTTATATCATCCGAAGGGTCGATATATATAATATCTTTATCCATAAACAGTATTATATATTAAAATAAGATTATGACAACAAGGCTCAACAAGTACCTAGCGACAAATTTGGGAATTTCACGCCGCGAAGCGGACGACTTAATTGCCAAGCGCAAGATTCGCTTAAATGGCGAGATTGCGGAGATCGGTGCTAGAGTGCAAGACGAGGACAAGGTCGACTATGGTGGCCAGCAAGTGCAGGCGAGCCCCTTGCTTTATTTGGCGCTTAATAAACCAGTTGGTTATGTCTGTAGCAAGAAGCGCCAAGGTGAAACGCCGACTCTATATGAGCTGCTACCTGAAAGATACCGCCAGCTAAAAACTGTTGGTCGGCTTGATAAAGATTCTTCGGGTTTAATCCTCTTAACTAATGATGGTGATTTTGCTTTTAAGATGACGCATCCTAGTTTCGTCAAAAAGAAGCGCTACGAGCTAGAATTAGATCTACCCCTTGCAGTACTACATCAACAAATGATTGCGGATTTTGGGATTGAGCTTGCAGATGGCCCCAGTAAACTTGTTCTGATGAGCCTAGATGAGAGTCGGAAGCGCTGGCAGGTGGAGATGAGTGAGGGGCGCAATCGGCAAATTCGTCGCACTTTTGCCGCTCTAGGTTACAAAGTAGTAAAACTACATCGTATTAGTTTTGGTAATTATGTGCTCGGAAACTTAAAAAGCGGTGAATTTGAGTTAATTAAAAAATCTTAATTTTGTAAGAGTTTAGCTAGTTTAGCGCGGAAAGATTTATCGTCGCCGACGCCTATTAAAGTGTCTACGCCAACACGAAGCAAACCCATGGCTGTAATGAAGCTGTGATCGAGGTCGTAGTCGGTACTATTGGTAATCCCCGGGACATCGTCAGGCTCGATGAGTTGAATGACTGGACGGCGCGTGAACGCAAGCTCTTCATACCAGTCGCCCGTCGCTAAGAGCTCGGGTATATCGCTGAGACTGGCGCCACCACCACAAAGTAAGATTTGATCGGGCAGAGCTTCAATTTGCTTAAAATCATCAATGGCTAGCTCGACGCCAGAGATCCAAACGTTAAGATTGCGCTGGATGGCGTCCTGTATTTTTTGACGTACGCGGGTTTTCATCTTAGGATCTTCCACGAGCAGCTTGAGCTTTTCGGCATCCGCAAAACTGACGCCACATTCTTTGGCGATTTGATGCGTAAAGGCGCGGCCGCCAATACCAAACATTTTTGTACCCTCCACGCCACTATTGTTAATTAAGGCAACATCTGTAGTACCCCCACCTATATCCATAACAATAGAAGAAAAATCCGAATCAATATCGTCGCCAAGGCAGGCGCGACAGACGGCAAAGGGTTCCACGGCTACGGTAATGAGGTCGAGACTGAGCTCATCGCAAACGCGCTCAATTGCCGAAAGATGCACGAGCGGCGCATAGGCGGTATAGAGCTGAACTGAGACATCTTTGCCCTTAAAACCAACGGGATTAGTGACTTTGTAGCCATCGATGCGAATAGAAACCAAGGCAGAATTAATGAGGCGCACTTCTACTTCTGGGTTATTTGACTCTAGAGCTACTTGGCGGCGCGCCTGTTCGCCAGCACGCTCCTGCACTTTTTCGATAATATAATGCATTTCATCTTCACTGATAGATTTACTGGCATCAGAGCGACGATACTTGATGGTGGAAGTGTTGCCTTTGATAAGCTCGCCAGCAATACCGACTACGACGTCACGTGCGCGAACGCCCGCCATATCTTCGGCCTTAATGAGGGCGTCTTCGCAGATGCGCACAACATTAGGGATATTAGCAATAGCGCCACCAAAAATATTGCCATCGCGCTGATGCGTGCGGCCAACCCCGACAATTTCAAGATCATGCCCACGTCCTTTTTTAGCGATCAAAGCCTTTACATATTCAGTACCTATATCGAGAGCTAGGATATAGTCGTCGCTATTTTTTTGATTGTCGCCTTTTGATATGCCAGAAAACGACTTAGATAAAAAGCTCATGCTAATATATTAACACAATTTAATTAGACTGCTGAAATACCGCCTTGATACGACGTAGGCCGGCGGCCACCGATTCTTCTTTCTTAATTTTGAAATATGGCAATTCACCAGTGCGCTTGACGTGAGGGCCGCCACACACTTCGCAAGAGACAGGGTGCGCGGGATCCCCAACCGTATAGACCGTAAGTGGATCGGGGTATTTATCCCAAAAGGCGCCCGTGGCCTTAAGCTGATAGCGCGCTTCATCTTTGCCATGGCGGCTGCACTCAATAGGGAGGTCGGCCTTGATCCAAGCGTTAACCTGATCTTCAACGCGCTGTTTTTCCTCAGCGGTCATTTTGTGATCGAGGTTAAAATCAAAACGGAGACGCTCGGAAGTGATATTGGAGCCTTTCTGTGTAATATCTGGGCTAATGATTTGGCGCAAGGCGGCAAGCAGGAGATGCGCCGCGCTGTGATATTGCAGAGTTCTAGCATCATGATCGGCAAGCCCGCCCTTAAACAAGCCCTTAGTAGCCGTTTGGCTACGTTCGCGCTGCTGCTGCAGGGCGGCATCGAATTCACTCTGCCAATCGGCGGAAAGTTTAATGCCTCGATTGCTCGCTTCTTCAATCGATAGTTCGAGCGGAAAACCATAGGTGTCTTTAAGTTTGAAAAGCTCTTTGCCGGTCAGTCCATCTTGTTGTAATTTTTGCAACTCTTTTAAGCCGCGCGTTAGAGAGCGACGAAAGGCTTTTTCTTCATGGTTAAGCACGTCTAGAACTTTGTCACGATAGCCGAGAATCTCGCTAGGTAAAGTAGCGTAATCTTCTGCGATGACGGGGATAAGCTCGGCGAGAAAATCGTGCTCGACGCCTAAATTGAAGGATTTTAAAATAGCACGACGAATTAAGCGGCGCAAACAATAGCCATGGCGCTTATTAGAAGGAGTTAGGCCTTGCGCCGTCAGAAGATAGGCGCCGCGTAAATGGTCGGCAATGATGCGAAAATCCTCTAAATAGTCTTGGTAGTTTTTGCCAGTTAAGTTTTCTAAGTGCGCCACAATGTGCGCCAGAGACGAAACCTTAAAGACATCGTGCGAGTCGATAGAGGCTGCTGCAATACGCTCTAGCCCTGCGCCAAAATCAATATTTTTATGTTTTAGCTCCGAAAAACTACCATCTTGGTTGCGGCGGTATTGCATGAAGACTTGGTTGCCGATCTCCATGAAGCGCGCGCCATCGGAAGCGGGATGCGCCTTGCCATACTTAGCCTCATCCTGAAGCTCCTCACCGAAATCGTAGAAAATTTCTGAATCGGGACCACAAGGATCACCTAGAGGTGTATCCTCAATGCCACCGCTACGGCTCCACCAGTTCTCATTATCATCATAAAAGAAAATACGCTCACCGGCCTTAATGCCACGCGCGGCGCCCGCCTTAGCGCTACCAATTTCAGCGATTTTGGCTTCGATACCGACACTTGCGAAGACCGCCTGCCAGATCTCCGCTGCTTCGTCATCTCTTGGGATGTTGTATTTTTTACTACCCATGAAGCAGGAGACATAAAGCTTGTTAGGGTCTAAGCCAATCACCTGAGTTAAAAATTCAAAAATATTTTCAATCTGAGTTTTTTTGAAGTAATCTCCTAGTGACCAGTTACCAAGCATCTCGAAAGTAGTGGTGTGGCGCGCGTCGCCTACCTCGTCAATATCCTGCATCCTAAGACAAGGCTGCGAATCACAAAGTCGCTTGCCAGAAGGGTGAGCTTCCCCTAAAAGATAAGGCATAAGAGGCTGCATGCCTGCACCTGTAAAAAGAGTAGTCGGATCATCTTCGAGGACGATCGGGGCGGGCGCAATTAAGCGATGCCCTTTTTTCTGCATAAAATCGAGGTAATGTTGGCGAATTTCATTAGCATTCATATCTTTTATATTATCATTTTTCAAGCTAATACCCTAGTTTTCGACTGCGCGTCACTACGAAAACTAGGCCACAATAGCGCCGCCAAGACAGATTCTAAAATCATCGCCACCATAAAACACCACCGATTGACCGGCAGCGATGGCTTTTTGAGCCTCCTTAAACTGGAGAAGATGCTTATCTTGCTGATACTTAGCCTCAACCAGTGGAGCGCGATGGCGCAGGCGCACCATGATTGGGCCCTGCGGCGCTATGCGGAAAAAATCATCTTTAAGCTGCATTTGATGCAGCCACAGATTGGCCGCATTTAAGTCGCGCGAAACATAGATAAGGTTTTGGGGCATATCCTTTTTCACGACATAATAAGGCAAGCCTTGAGCGAGACCAAGTCCATGGCGCTGCCCAATGGTATAAAAGATGGCGCCGTCATGGTAGCCAAGTATCTTACCGGTCTCGAGCTCGATAATTTTACCGGGGCGCGTTTCGATGTATTGGGAAAGAAAGTCTTTCATGTTAGCCTCACCTACAAAGCAAACCCCCATTGATTCGGATTTTTTGGCGTTATGGAGACCCGCCGCTAGGGCTAATTCCCTAACCTCGGATTTCATAAGATCACCTAGAGGAAAAATGGTTTTGCGTAAAACTTCTGAGCGTACACGATATAGAAAGTAGGTCTGGTCTTTGTTGGCATCAACGGCGCGAAGAAGCTGACCATCTAGGCTTTTGGCGTAATGACCAGTGGCAATGAAGTCAGCGCCTTGCTCAAAAGCTAAATCGGCAAAAAGTTTAAACTTAATTTCTTGATTACACATGATGTCGGGGTTTGGCGTATTGCCTTTTTGGTATTCCGTAATCATATAGTCGACCACTTTTTGCTTGTAGTCTTTCTCAAAATCAAAAACTTGAAAATCTAAACCAAGGCGCACTGCAACTCGTTTTGCATCGGCGAGATCTTCCGCCCATGGACACTTCATGCCGGGCAGATTTTGGCTCCAATTCTTCATAAAAACTCCTGTTACTTGATAGCCCTGCTTTTTTAAAAGCAAAGCCGCCACAGAAGAATCGACGCCGCCCGAAAGCCCGAGAAATACTTTTTTCATATAGATAATTATCTAATAATTATTGCTACTTGGCAAACTTATAGTTAAGTGAGCGGGGCTAAGCGTAAAGCCCGCAAATTATAGGCGCAAAGATAAGGCGATGTGCTTTATGAGTCGGCTTGACAATCCCCTAGCGAAAACATAAAATAAATTAGAGTTTCCCGGGTAGCTCAATGGTGGAGCAAGAAGCTGTTAACTTCGAGGTTGCCGGTTCGAGTCCGGCCCCGGGAGCCATTTTGGACGATAAGTCCATTTTTTTATGCGCTATGTTTTTGGTTTGGCGGGGATTATTTTCAAAAGTATTGACAAGTATAAATTACACTAGTATATTGTTTTAGTGTAATAGTGTAATGGGATATGTAAAATATGAGTATTGAAAAAACTAGACAAGATATAGCCGGGGCAGCAAGAGAGCTGTTTGCGGTTTATGGTTTTAAGAAAGTTTCAATGGATGAGATTGCGGCTAAGGCCAATATTTCGAAAAAAACTATTTATAACCATTTTGACAGTAAGGGTAGCTTGATTGAATATCTGCTGGAGCAAGAGATTAGGAAGATTGGACAGGAGGTGGATAAGATTGACCAAAAAACAATTCCAGTAGCCAAAAAAATTCACGAAATTATGATGATAATCATCAAGCATCGTCGCAACTCGAAGCTGTTAAAGGCCTTTAATGACGAGGGTACAGGGGCTAAATCAGATATTATAGCGGAGTTAGTTAAAAAATTTGACCAGAGTCTGCAAAAAAGTATTGAAAAACGTCTGCAGGCTGCGATTGACGCTAAAAAAATCCATCCCTGCGATACAGACATTGTCGCTTTCGCAATTTGCCGCATCTACCTAGCGCTAATGCTGGAATGGGATAAAAAAGTTGATGAACAAAAAGTAATAGCCAATCTAGAACAGCTCTTAACGCAAGGCTTAATTAGGAAGGAGAGTAAAAATGAATTCTAAAAAAGCAATAACCAAGAAGCAAGCTATCGCGCGTTTTGCGATTGTCCTGGGTATTTTAATTTTGCCACTCATTTATAGCATCACTTATCTTAAAGGTTTCTGGGATCCATATAATAACCTTGGCAATATCCGCGTGGCAATAGTTAACCAAGATACTTGCAGTGAAGAGTGTAAAAGTACTGAATTGATTAAAAAATTGCAAGATAGTGATTCTTTTAATTTTCAAATAACTGATAAAAACGAGGCTGAAAATGGATTAAAGAATAAAAAATATTACGCAAGTCTCACAATCCCATCAGATTTTAGCGCATCTTTCGATAAGGTAGCGACTAACGAGCGCCATAGCCCCGTTTTAACTTTTCGCCCTAATGATAAAACGAACTACATTGCCTCACAGCTAATCGGCACGGCGATGACGAAAGTCGAGTCAAACTTGAGTCAAAACGTATCTGGGGAGATTATCAATAAATTAACTGAAAACTTACAATCAGTGCCAGAGCAAACTCAGGAGATTGCCGACGGCTTAGCCGAAATGGAAAATGCCACGGCTCGGCTCGCTTCTGGCGCAAACCAGCTTTACTCTGGAAACAATCGCCTGTCAAACGGCATCACATCGATGAAGTGGCAAATCGATGCGAAGAGCGCTGCTATAAGTAGAGACGTATCACCAGCCTTAAATCAAAAACAAATCGACGCTATAGCAAGTAGGATCAATGAAGTTTATAGCGAAAACTTCATCGCTCAAATTGAACAACTTGCAGCTGCCAAGGCGCAAAGTCAAATTGCTACGCAAAAAGCTCTAATTGAAGCTAGCGCTGAGCAAGGCGTTATGCAAGAGGCTGAGCAAATTCGAAACGCGGCCGGATTGGCATTTGACCAAATGGCAGCAGCCTTAGGAGCATCGGTGCCACCACAACAACTCGGTGCCATCAAAAAGATTTATCAAGATCAAGTGTTAGAAAATGCCAAAACAATCGCGAAAAAAAGCGCGGTAAAAACAGCTGAAAATACCGCTAAGGTTGTGGCAAAAGACGTAAGCGGCAAAACGGCGCTGCAGACGGCTGATCAAACTGCTCGAAAGCTAGCGCCACAAGTAGCCGACCAAGTAAAAGCAAGTGCGAAACAGCAGACGCTCGATGCATTAAACTCTCTTAGTATGGGTTTAGGGCAATTAAGCGCGGGTAATCAACAAATAGGCAACGGCCTCAATGAACTGACGTCGGGTAGTAGGCAGTTAAATGACGGCGTAAGGTCTGCTAAGGATCGTGTGGATGATAAAATTTCTAGCACTAAAGAAGAAACGAAAAAACTAGACGGAATTAGCGATTATGCCAAAACGCCAGCTAAAGTTGAACTTGACGCCTATGGCAAAGTAGATAATTATGGGACTTTCTTCTCTCCCTTCTTTATGTCGTTGTCATTATGGCTCGGTGGCCTGCTAATTGCGATGGGATTATACTATGATCCAGATAATCGCTTTGAAGTTTTAGGGCGCGACTCAAAAAGACCGCTAGTGCGCGTAGGAATATATACCATTATTGGGATAGCTCAGTCCTTAATATTAGGCGTGGTGCTACGGATGGCCTTGAAGTTTGATGTGACTAATCTAGCCTTATATTATGGCTCCTGCGTCTTTATTGGACTCTGTTTCCTATCTGTAATCCTTTTCCTTTTCTTCCATTTTGGCGATATTGGCAAGTTTATAGCAATCGTGTGGCTCGTGATACAACTAGCGGCCTGTGCAGGAACCTTCCCAATTGAAACTGAGCCAAATTTCTTCCAAAATATCTCCCCATTTATGCCGATGACCTATTCGGTGGGCTTACTACGTGAATCATTCGTAAAGATTGACCCACAGCTATTGTGGAAAGACGTGATAGCGTTGGCTGGAATCTTGATTATTGCAAACTGCCTCACGATTACTATGGATTTAGCTAAATCTCGTCGCAATAAAAAACGAGTGGCCTAGCCACTCTGTCCGCCGTCAAATCATATAATATTAGGGGGCGTTGTAATAAGCTTTGCCTGGGGTGGTGGAGCCGCTGAAGAGTTCGCTGACGGTAACCATCTCGTATCCGGCCGCACGAATATTGGCAATGATGCAAGGTACGGCATTAACGGTAGTTGGGTGGATATCATGCATTAAGATAATCGCCCCTGGCTTGGCGCCTGCTACGGCGCGGTTGCAAACTACCGTGCTATTACGATCCGCCCAATCACGCGTATCTACTGACCAATGGATAGCGGCAAGACCGTGCTGTGCGAACTCTTGATAGACAAGGGCGTTTGCGGCGCCATAGGGCGGACGCCCAAGGTTTGGTCTCGCCCCCGTTGCCTGAAAGATGGCATCATTCGTAGATTGCAACTCGGCAGCAATCTGATCGGCTCCTAAGCGATTGAGCTGAGGGTGATTCCAGCTGTGATTACCGATTTGATGACCAAGCGAAGCGGCGCGCTTTACTACATCTGGACGTGCCTGCACGTTCTTACCAAGCGTAAAGAAAGTGACGCGCACTTGCTGACTGGCGAGGATGTCGAGGAGCTGATTCGTGTAAATGCCTGGGCCATCGTCAAAAGTTAGGGCGAGACATTTACCTGAGCAGGCACTAGGCCTAATTTTTTGAGAGCTATTTGTATCTGTAGACTCTATAATGATGTCAAGGTCGAAAAACTCTTTGGCTAGCTTGGGCTCTAGATGGTCTTTAAGCTCCGACGCAGCGATAGAGACATTAACATCGCCGTAAGATTCTGGAAAGACTCGGCCCTTGCCAAAGCTAAAAAGTAGCGAACGCTTATCTACGATGGCAAAATTGCTAATTTGCTTTTTAGTAAAACTCTCCCCCAACCAAGAACTGTAGTCCATGATGCCACGCTGGCGAAACTGAGATTTTAAATTTAATACTATAAGATTAAATAAATAGTCCTGATTATCGCGAAATAGCTTTGAGACTGGCAAAAGCTTGCCGCTTTGACGCTCAAAAGTTTGTGACATCGTGTAGAAAACTGGGTGCGCGGCGTGCGCATCATACTTAACGGACGTAGTGATAGATATATACAAATCGTCCATGAAATTTACCTCGTAAGCGGCATGGAAGGAGCAAGGTTTGGTGCTTTTAATGCTACTGGCCTGACAATCCTCTTCAAAGTAGCGTTTTTGGCGATTAATTTGCTTGGCGATAGCGCGATCGATTTTTTTATTACCGGTGAGAGGATATTCGATATAAACTTTCTGCGTGCCGTTTTCATCAATAATAAAATGCGAGCGAATATTGGCGTATTTGGAATCGCCAACCATATCTTGATGTTTCGTTTGAGTTGGCGTACTAGACGGGGTAGATTGATGTTGACTGCATAGAAAAAATATAAGCAAAGCTATGGCGATAATCACAAGAAAAATGCCAGCAAAAAATAGGAGGTGGCGTATTTTGATGGCACGATTGCGGTCTGGGTGAAATTGATCCATAGCTTGCGCTTAAAAGCAATTAATACTTATAAAAACCTTGGCCGCAAGCTTTACCGCTTTTGCCTTCAGTCAGCATATGCGCGAGCATTTTTTCAATATCTTTAAAATGATATGGCGCCAAAAAGCTTGGAACTTTGGTGTAAGTTTTCACAATATTATGCGCGGTTTCAATGCCTACCACATCAAGAATCTCAAATGGGCCATGCGGAGTAGCAGTGCCGCGCTTCCAAGCGGCGTCAATACTTTTGATGTCGGAAACACCCGTTACATAGAGGTCGAGCGCTGCAAAGAGGAGCGGCACTAACATAGAATTCAGTAGATAACCGGCCTTTTCTTTATGTAGCGGCAGGGCTAGCATCTTAATATCGCGAGCAAAGCGTAAGACCGTATCAAAAGTATCCTTACTGGTAGCAGGCTGCGCCATCACCTCGGCCGTATTGTTTTTCCAAATAGAATTGGCAAAATGAAGCGCTAAAAAGCGATCAGGTCGCCCTGTAGATTTAGCCATTTTGGAAGGAAGCAGGGTGGAAGAATTTGTGGCAATAATAGTCTTGGGTTCGAGCAATTTAGAAAGCTTAGCAAAGAAAGCTTTTTTGAGCTTTAAGTCTTCTGGAATAGCCTCGATCACGAGATCGCTGCCCTTAACGGCCGCGGCTAAATCAAGCTCGAGTTTAATTTGCTGACGTGCTTGCTGGGCCTTTTTGGCATAAGAAGCGACGTCTGGATCGCCATAGTCTGCAATGCCTAGACACCAATCCTTAGGATCGCAATTTTTAGAACTTGCCATTAGTTTAATAGCTTTTTGGTAAGTTTCCTGCAGATGGTCGAGCTTTGTCGCAGTATCTTCAAGGCTGTCGGCACTGTGTGCGTAAACACTGACCGTAAAGCCATGAAATGCGGACTGAAAAGCGATCTGACTGCCCAGAACGCCACCGCCAATAATAGTAATTTTTTTCAATGTTTTCATTATAAGCCTTTCTGTAAAAATATTTTTATTGTTGCTGCATTTATTCTACTGTAACAGATTTAGCGAGGTTGCGTGGCTGATCGACGTTATTACCGCGGGCGACCGTAATATAATAGGCCAGCAATTGCTGCAGGGTGTTAAAGAGAATAGGTGCGAGGAGCTTTATGGGCGTATCGATACGAATAATATCTTCGGCGTCAATCTCTTTTTTAGCAGGGGCATTCGTGATGACGATGCTTCTGCCGCCACGCGCGCGGACTTCGTGCAGCCCACCTAGAGATTTTTCATAAAGCCAGTTATCTAAAATGTTAAAAACTTGGAAGGACTTATCGTCAATCAGGGCGATGGGGCCATGCTTGAGCTCACCACTTGCAAAGCCCTCCGCATGAATGTAAGAGATTTCCTTTAACTTGAGGGCGCCCTCAAGGGCGATAGGGTAAGAAGTGTCGCGGCCAAGATAAAAAGCGTCCTGACATTTATAATACTTCTGCGCTAAAGCCTTAATAGTAGCATGATGCTGATCGAGGGTTTGACGAATAGCGTCTGGCAAAAGAGAAAGTTCTTGAGCGAGCTGCTTTAAGGTGGCGGGGTTAGCGCCTTGATGCTCGGCAATCATACCAGTGAATAAAAGCATAGCAGCAACTTGCGAAGTGAAGGCCTTCGTGGAAGCAACGGATATTTCGGCGCCAGCATGCAGATAGGTGCCACCGTCGACTTCGCGCGCAATCGTTGAGCCTACTACATTCACGATGCCAAGGGTTTTAATGCCCCGTTTTTTAACCTCGCGTAAACAAGCGAGGGTGTCAGCCGTCTCACCGGATTGAGAGACGATGAGCGCAACTGAGTGTTTAGGTAAATGAAAGGAGCGATAGCGGTATTCGGAGGCGATGGCCACTTCAACAGTGAGATTAGGAATTAATTGCTCCATATAATAAGAGGCAAGGAGACCCGCATAATAAGCCGTCCCGCAACCCACGATTAAGATGTGGCGAATTGAGCTCATCTCTGCAACACTGAGATTTGGCCCGCCAAGATGCATGCTACCGGCTTGCGAATCCACGCGCCCAGAAAGAGTATTCTTTAAGGACTGATCTTGCTCCATAATCTCCTTCAATAGAAAATGCTCATAACCACCCTTTTGAATTTGATCAATATCGCCTTCAATATGTTCGGCGGCGTAATCTTTAGGGGATAAATCTAAGGTGAATACTTCTACATTAGCGCCACGACATAAAGCTAATTCACCGTCTTTAAGATAAATAGCTTCACGCGTATAGCCCAAAAGCGCAGAAGCATCTGAAGCAATAATCGTTTCGTCTTGACCGAGACCAATAATTAGAGGGCTACCTAAGCGCGCCACAATTAGAGTGTTAGGCTCTTTAGGCGAAACAACGGCAATACCATAGGTGCCACGAACCTCTTTTAGCGCCTGCGCAACGGCGCTCTGAAGTTGCTTGGTTTTTTGGTAATAACTATCGATGAGGGCGGCTAAGACTTCGGAGTCGGTGTCGGACTTAAATTGATAATTTTTGAGCCGACGCTTCAGTTCACGATAGTTTTCAATAATGCCATTATGGACGAGGTAGATATCTCCTGCGTGATGTGGGTGCGCATTCGCAGTGGTAACACCGCCATGCGTGGCCCAGCGCGTGTGGCCAATACCAATATGCCCAGTTTGGGGATGTTCTTTTAAAATTTGCTCAAGGGCGCTAATTTTACCGACGGTTTTAGTAAGGTGAGCGGCGCCGGCCTTATCGACACTAACAATCCCTGACGAGTCATAGCCACGATACTCGAGGCGCTTAAGACTACTAAGTAAAACATCTTGCGCATTACGCTTTTTGCCAATATAGCCAACAATGCCGCACATAAAATATACCTCCTATTAGATGTTTTTAGTGTAGCACGAAAAACTAAAGATTAAAAACTCATTATTTAGCGCCTTCTTTGGCGAGCACGATGGCGATGGTTTGTAAAATGATTTTAAGATCAAGCAGGGGCGTGTAGTGCTGAATATAATAAATGTCGAGCGCGCGGCGCTCATCGAAAGAGATGTTGCGGCGCCCAGATACTTGCGCAAGTCCCGTTAGGCCAGATTTAACAGACAGTAATAAACCGCGATCCTTAAAGTTTTGCAGCTCTTGTGGCTCCAAAGCGCGCGGACCCACAAAGGAAATATCGCCTTTAATAATATTGAAAAGTTGAGGTAATTCGTCTAGACTGGTGCGCCTTAAGAAAAGGCCGATTTTAGTATAGCGAGGATCGTTTTTGAGGTAGTCGCCGTTTGCGCGATAAGCCTTAATAAGCTCTGGACGCCCCATTTTTTTAAAGGCCTCTTCTGGCGTGCCACAATATTCCATTTTGATGGAGCGAAATTTATAAAGTTTAAATTCGCGCGCAAAACGAGATAATCTAACGTCGCAGTAAATCGCAGGTGCGTGTGGCTCAATGATTTTTTGAGCTATATAAATAGCTAGCATTAAAGGTGAAAGGATGATGAGGGCAAAAAGGCTTAAAAGTAAATCACAGGCGCGCTTGAAAAAGCGCATCCCGCCTACAAGTGGCGTGGCAGGAATAGGAATAACAGGGATGGCGGCGAGAAGCTCTGCATTAGCGGCGTGAGAAATAATTGAACGATCGCTGAGGGCGTAATAATAATAGAGGTGTGATGCCACTGCGATACGGTTATTTTCTTCGACATTTTGGTCATCAGTCTGAATAACGAGGTCGGGTAAGGTGGCACTAATTGCCTTCTCGAGACTGGGGTAGCGATGTTTGCGCCAAGCTTTGGGCACAAATTCATTATCTGCGATGACGGCAACAGCTTTATAACCACTGGCCGGGTCGAGACCTTCAAGAAATTGCACCGTATTATAACTATTACCAATAATTACAGCCTTAAGTAGTCCGTGATTACGCTTAAAGAGGGCGCGCCTAATCAAGCGTAAAATGAGGCGGAAGAGACTGAGAAGGAAAAAACATAAAATTAATTCATAAATAGCCACTGTACGAACGGGGAAAAGGTCAATTTGGGCAAAGAAGTCAAAGCTAATAATAGACATGACGCCAATAATAGAGGCGAGAAGTAGACGAAAATACTGGCGCGTACGCGTACGTAAAATATTCTTAGAATAAAGACCAAGGCTAGCAATGACGATAAGCCAGATTGGAATTAAGGTAAGATTGGCCGTGATAAAACTGCGGATATCAGCAGGAAAATAAAAAGCTCTAGAATCGATGTGAGTACGATAGTAGTAGGCGCCAGAAAAGGCTAAAATAATCGCTAGACTGTCGCCAATAATAAGAAAAATGCGGTAAATAAGTCCTGGATCTTTTTTCATGTATCTTTTTTAGTATACCTCATAAGCCTTCGTTTAGATCAAGTTCTAAAATAATGGCAGCATCGCGCAAAATTTGTAAATTCATGCTATTTGGATTGCTAGCCGTGAGCTCAGCAATTTTACTACGAAAAGCCTTTACAATTTCGGCATCATTGCGCAGTTCTAAAACCTCCAAAGAACGAGCGGAACGAGGGATTTTGCGCAAAAATCCTGCCGCGACACAGTTGTCTATATGCTCGGCGACGGCAGAGACCGAACGCAGACCAAGTGCCGCTTGGATTTCGCGATAAGATGGCGAATAATTATGCTCGGCCGTAAAGCGCTTAATAAAATCTAGGAGTAGCGTTTGTTTTTTGGTGGGTTTCTTCTGCGCCATAATTATATAATAACCTATTCGGGGAAGATGGTGAAATCAGCTAAGAAGCGTCTGGTTCAATGCCCGGTATATGGAAAGCGGAAATATCATCGCTGGCGAGATCTTCTGGAAGATTAGCGGGCGGCATTGCTAGCTCTGCGTCACTTGCAATAGGTGGCGGAGGTGGAGGCAAAAGCGAATCAAGTGCTTCTGTATTAGATGGAGGAGTCGGCAAGGTGGGGCTAACAGCTGTAGGAGTAGTTGGGTTAGGGCTAGCTGTGGGGGTAGTAACTGGAGGATTAATATCTGCTACGGGTGTAGGGGTGGGGTTAGCTGTAGGTGCGGCAGTCGGAACGACCACATCTGTAGAAATGGGGCTAGGATTAGTTATAGGTGTAGCGCTAGGGGGGGTGACACTCGTGGAAGTGACGGGGCTAGGAGGAGTAATGCCAGCAGGCATAGCTGTAGGATTAGGACTAATAATAGGGACGTTAGCCGTAGAGGTAGGAGCTGGATTAAAGCTAGTGATGGGGGAGTTGATTGCAGGCGCAGGGCTTGGGGCCTGAGGTGGCCTTATGAAAGCGGGAATATCCTCCGTGGCTGCAACTGGAAGGGGCTGCGTAATAGGCTCTGGATTGGCTTCCTCAGCAAAACTATAACTAGGGGCATTATTAAGGTTATGCATGTCGTTAAGTTTAATGCTCTGATCGGCGTTTAGGTTGACTTGATCACTCTGGACTGGCGACGTCTCTACAGATGCTTGGTGCGTGTTTGTGTTTTGTATTTTAGGTTTAGCAGAAGCGCCCATACTAATGCTATTAGCAATTAGTTGCTGATCAGCGCCAAATTGCATGAGTTCAGCAGCAATAGACATGGTGTTTGGAGTAGTTTTCTGATTAGAGAAGCGCTCGGTGGCCGTGATAATACCTGTTAGTAAAGCATTAGCGATACTAGCATCAATCAGTTTTTCTTCTCCACTAAGATTTTTGATGAGTTTAAAGATCATTTCAGAGATGGAGCTAGCGACACTATCATTCCAATCCGTCTGACTAGCGGATTTAGCCTGACTGGCACTAATATTAACAGTCTTAAGTCCGCTGATCGCACTGCTATGTTCGGCAAGCGCCGCATCAAGATCAGCGTGTTTAGCAATATTAAGTGTAATTACAAGATCGACATTGAAATTACCATAATCAAACTCAAGGTCGCTTTCGCTGATTTTGGTTTTATAGGGGCTAATGTATACCTTGACAAAATCCCCTTCTATTTTATACCTAAGGTGGTCAGCCTTGTTTTTATTGAGCGAGATAATAAAATCTTGCAGACTGTCGATGCTAGACTCAAAGGTTTTTTCAGGCTGAAGAAAGGCAATAGTATTGGGTATGTCGCCTGAAAAAATCGCAGTGGCGTGCTTGCCGTATTTATCTAAAAAGAGCGTTAAAGCAATGGCGGCCGTTAGGATGTCTACGCTAGGATTCTGCGGCAAAGCAATTAAAATGCTATCGCTGCTTTTGATAGAGTTAAGCAGCTGCGACATGGGGCCAGTAGGGGCTGCGCTAATATTTGGTACTGAAGCATTATTGTTTTGGTTTGTATCTGGCATAAATTATTTTTTCTATTTTGATCTTTTCTGTAAGCTAATTTAGCATAATTCTTATCCTTTGACAAGTTAAGTAAGATGCACTTATCCTCTCCCTGCCCTAATCCCTAAAGCTATCATGGCTATAGTAATAGTTAGAGTAAGGGCAAATAATGGGAAGGGATTGAAGGCGGAGGTGTTAGGGTTGGTGGAACTTTTAGTTTTATGGGGGCTGTATTTATTGTTATTGTCGTTGTCCGTGCTGTTATTGTTACTATCTGAG
>QWCB01000225.1_pt1 | contig 61938 bp, 37 predicted proteins | sample 1972511 | NCBI WGS metagenome assembly QWCB01 (sample SAMN09866719, study PRJNA288562) | Human gut metagenome isolate term5_stool, whole genome shotgun sequencing... | isolation source: gut | host: Homo sapiens | place: USA: California | reverse complement strand
AGACTGTTGTGCCCTTGGGGGCAAGGACACCGGGGGGTTGAAAACCCCCGGCTATTCAAAGACCGTCCTACGGACGGAAAACGCAGCGGCTGCGCCGCAGCCTTTTAGAATATCAGCGTTTGCAATGGCGTGGGCAACTGTAAATGACCGCCCATAGCGTTTCACCACCCGATGAGGTGTGGTATTGCGCATCATTTTGCATCGGCCTTAATCAACCAAACTCCCGCCATACCCTGCGCACAACGCCGATTTAAACCCACATCAACCTGCACCCACTGCCGCAGACCCTCACATACAATACGCCCCGTCCCCGCATATTTTTTCGCACAAAATGCAGCCCCGTCCGAAGGACGGTCTCTCAATAGCCGGGGGTTTTTAAACCCCCGGATTCTTGCCTAAAAGGCAAGCCAGTCTGAAAGACTGACCCGCGTGACCCATTCCCAGCCTAATCCTTACGGCATCCGTCCCCACCATAAAACAAACGCAGCGGCGGCAGCGGGACTCCTCCCACTGCCGCCGCGCTGCATCATTCGGTTTAGCCTACCGCCCTTCGGCTTACTCCGCCTTGAACCCCTTCATCACCAGCTTTAGGCTCGTGGGGTTGCTAAAGAACGATTTGGCGGCCTTCTGCAGCGATGCAGGGCTAAGCGCATTCACCTTTTTCGCGTACCCTGTGTACGTGTCAACGCCCGACAGCTCGTACCGGCGAAGCTCATTGATCCAATAGCTATTCGTACGGACGGCATCCTCATGCGATTTCAGCATGTGCTTTTTCACCTTCTCTAGGTCGGTCTTTGAGATCGACGTGCTGAGGTTGCGGAAGATACGTTCCACGATCGGCATGAGCGCATCGGCCTTCGCGGGGTCCGTATCAAACACAAAGATCGCCATGGCCGTCTCTATAGGCCTATTGCTAAGCGATAGGTCGGAGCTTACGCCGTAGGTGCCGCCCTGCTCCTCGCGAACCTCCTCCGTGCAGCGCAGGTCCAGGATCTGCGAGAGCGCATTCGAGTAGATGAGGTTGTCCTGATTGTACTTCGCTTTGCCGCCCCAGGCCAATGCGATTCTCGTTTTGGGATCCTGCATCTTTTGCTCGTAGCTCTGGTCAACGTTCTTGGCTAGCTCCCGCACCCTGTCATCGCGCCAGTACTCCTTGCCGCCCGCCGGGAGCGAACCGAGGTAGTACTCCACGAACGGCTTTAGCTCGTCAACATTCACATTGCCCACCACCACAAAGGTGAAGTTCTGCGCATTGGCGAAACGCTCCGTGTAGACCCTCTCAGCCTTGGCGAGCGACACCTTCTCTAGCAGCGCCTTGTCGGGTACCGAACGGCGTACGCTGCCCCCGTAGATGGCTTCGGAGAGGCGCTTCTGGTAGAGGTAGTCGGGGTTGTTCTCCTGTCCGCTCAGGGCCGTTTGCATCATTTGCATAACGTTGTTATACCCCTTCTCCTCAAATCGCGGCGCCGTGAAATGCAGGTAGACCAGCTGGAACATGGTTTCCAGCTCCTCTATCTTCGCGGAGCTATTGGCCGTAATGGTGGTTCTGTAGGATCCTATACTCGTGCCTGCGCTCACGTTTTTGCCCGCAAGGGCCTTCGCAAGCTCAGTGGCATCGAAGTTGCCCAGCCCGCAGCTCTCCTGCACATCGCTCGCAACCATGGCGGAAGGGATATCTTCGTCCTTTATTAGCGAGAGGCCCCCGGGCGCAAACCCGGAGAGCAGCACCTGGTCCTCCTTGAAGTCGGTGGGCTTCACGATAACCTTCACCCCATTCGAGAGTACCCACTCCGTGGTGCCGTACGCCTTGTTGGTCTTTGTCGCAGAGACCCTACCCGGCGTGGGGCGCTTCTCGAGGAGAGGCTCCTGCTTCACGTTGTCAACCCACGCATCGAGGTTGGAGTCGTATATGCCATTGAAGAGCGATTGCACCTGTTCCTCCGTGGGGATTTGATCCTTCTCAGACTCCGGCGCGCTGGCGAAAACCACCACGTTCTTCCCATCGAGGAGCTGCGCGGCCATGGCGTTCACAGCATCCACTGTGATGGCGGGGAGAATAGCCTTTGAGAGTTGAAATTCAAGCTCGATCGGCGGGATGGGCTCATTCTTCGTGAAGTGGTTAATGTACTGCGTCACGTAGTAGGAATTCTTCTGCTTGTTGCGCTCGTCGAATTGCTTCTGAATGGCGCGCTCCATCTCGGCCTTTTCCCGCGCGAGCTCCGTTTCCGTGAATCCCTTCTGCCGTATGCGCTGCGACTCGGTGATAAGTCCCTTCATGGTGCTCTGTAGGTTGCCCGGCTGGCCAACCGCAATCATGTACATCATGTCGATCGGTTCAAAGAGGCTCATGTACTGCGACATGCCCATCACGAACGGCTTATCCGCCTGCTGCGATAGCTCGGAGAAGCGCGAGTTGATGAGGTTCACTATGAGCTGGCGCACAATGCTTTCGCTGTAGGTTCTCACATTCTTCGGTTCATTGACCAGCGAGGGGAGCTTGTAGATAATATCTACGCGGTTCATCGTCACCTCGGGGTCGGTGTATGATCCAAAATCTACCCCCTCGGCCGGCGGGATTTGGAAGGTTGGTTTTTTCAATACGTCTGGGCGTTTGGGCAGGGCGCCGGCCATGCGCTTCACGCGGGCCTCCATCGCCTTGGCATCGAAATCCCCCACCACGATGATGGTTTGGAATTCGGGGCGGTACCATTTGTGGTAAAAATCCCGAATGGCTTGGTACTTAAAGCTTTTGAGTTGATCCAGCGTACCGATGACATCCCTTTCGGTGTACTTAGACCCCCGTGCGGCCGTTTGGATCAGCGATTGCATGAGACGCCAGTTAGAATTGCGGCGCGTGCGGAGCTCCTCGGAGATTACACCGCGCTCCGCGTCGATTTCATCGGCATCCAGCGCAATGTCGCCAGACCAGTCGCAGAGGATCTGCACGCAGGAGTCGAGAAGCCCCGTGCGCGTTGTGGGCACGTCGGAGATGTTGTAGCAGGTCATATCCTGCGTGGTGAATGCATTGACATCATTGCCAAACTTCACCCCATTGTGCTCCAGGAAGTTGAGTAGGTCCTTCTTCGGGAAGTTCTTGGTTCCGTTAAAGGCCATATGCTCCAGGAAGTGGGCCAGCCCGATCTGTTCGTCCTCTTCCAGGATGGCGCCCACGTGGTGCAGGATGTAGAATTCCGCACGGTTTTTGGGCTCCTTATTGGCGCGGATGTAGTAGGTCATGCCGTTGTCAAGCTTGCCATAGAGCACCTCTGGATCCATCGGCAGCGGGGTTTCTAGCATCTGCTCCTGCGTTTGCCCAAAGGCCGCCCCGAGCAGCGATGACGCTAGCAGTAGGCATGCCACGGCTAGCGGTTTTGTGAGTGTTCCCTTCATGATCTGTGTAATCATACTGATTATAGTGTTACAAATTAGCGTCCGAAGGTACGAAGATTTTACCGTTTTGCGGGCATTGGGCGTTGCTTTGAGACGTCGGGATGGCTAGTGCAAGGCGATTATTGCCCATACGTTGGGTGTGAGAGCTACCCGATTCGTACCCGATAGGCATCAAATTCGGATTTCTCCGGAGAAATCCGAATTTGATGCGAAGGGGGTGCGGCTCGGATGCGTACCCAGAAGGAATTTGCTAGAGATTTTGTTAACTCTTCTCTGTAATGATGGAGACTACGATGCCCATTTTACTGCGGTAAGCATGGGCCGATCAAGTTCCAAAGGCGTTATCTATATCGTTGGAACAAAAGCGGTACTATTTGCGTTTTAATGGAAAGGACAGTAATGTGAAAGGTTAAACTATGAACATTGAAGGGTTTAAAAACTGGGTATTGAAGAACGAGCCGAAAGAGGCGCCAAAGGTGGAAGAGCATGTGGGCGGCCTGCAGGTGATTGAGAAGCTGCTGGGTAAGGACTTGGACACGGTGGTGTCGGGGGGGAATATCTCTTCCATTGCGGATACGGTGAAGGGTTTATTGGGCAAAGCCTCGGAGTCGGGGGATGCCATGAAGAAGATGGAGGGGCTAGGCGGTCTGCTGGGGAGCGCCGGGAGCCTTTTAGGTGGGAAGAAGTCGGGCGGTTCGCTGCTCGGCGGGCTCATCGGCGGTAGCGCCTCGGGCGATTCGCTCCTCGGCGGCCTTGCGGAGAAGGCGCAGGGCCTGCTGAACGGGAAGGTGGACATCGCATTCCTGCTGGGGCTCTACCAGCGTTTCTTCGCGAGCAAGAAGTAGAGACCTCCTTAGAAGATTCGTGCGGGGCGTGGTCGCAAAAGCGACTGCGCCCCGCTCATTTTTGCGAATTGCCTCACTTTCCCCACGAGCTAGGATTGTGGATGATGCGCTGGTTACGGCTACCGCGGAAGCGTAGCGCGGGATCGCGTTGGGAAAGGATGAAGGGTCCATCCACGAGTACATCGATGTAGGGAAGGGCGACTGCCAATTGCTCCTGCTGTAGGATCTCCTCAATGGTGTAGCCCGTGTAGCACCATACATTGGCGCTGGTGTCGCGCTTGAGGCGCCGCAGCAGGGCCAGGAGGCCGAGGGGATTGAAGAAAGGGTCGCCGCCGGAGAGGGTAACGCCGTCGAGCATGCTGTCGCGGTTGATGTCCTGAATGATGGAGTTAAGGAGGGGTTCGTCCAGAGGGATACCCCCGGTAGCGCACCAGCTGGCGGGGTTTTGGCAGCCGGGGCAACGATGGTTGCAGCCGGCGAGGTATATGGCGTAGCGCAGCCCCTCGCCATCGGCGATGGTTTCGGGGTAGGTGCGTAGGAGGTGAAGATTAAAGGTGTCGATAGGGGGTAGAAGCCCCATCGACACCTTTTCGCTATCGTCCATTACGAATGCTTAACCCTGTCGCGCTCCTCAGCTTGCTTCGCGGAATTCCACCCGTCGAGGGTGCCGGTAAGGTAGCCAGTGATACGGCGCAGCCGGGCGATTTGGTCGCTGGCGCACACGGGGCATTTGTCGTAGATTACCCCCTTGTAGCCGCACTGCTTGCAGGTGTCTACGGGGTGGTTGATGGAGCCATAGCCCACGCCCGCCTCATGCATCGTGCGAACGATTTTCAGAATGACTCTTACGTTCTTTTTTGCCTCGCCGTCCAGCTCCACGTAGGTGATGTGGCCGCCGAGCGTAAGGGCGTGGAATGGGGCTTCCTTACGGATTTTCTCCTCGATGCTGGTGGGTTCTGCCACATCGATGTGGAACGAGTTGACGTAGTAGTCGCGGTCGTTAACGCCCGGGATGATGCCGAAGCGTTTCCTATCGATGCGGGTGAAGCGGCCCGAAAGGCCCTCCGCGGGGGTGGCGAGGATGGCGTAGTTGAGCGAGTACCGCTTTTTGTACTCTGCGGCCACGCTATTCATGCGCTGCAGGGCCTCGTAGAGGGTTTGCCAGGCTTTGTCGCTATGCCCATGCCCCTCGCCGTAGATGGACACCATGGCGTTGTGCCCGCCGATAAAGCCGATGCCGAGGGTCCCCTGCTTGAGGATGTCGCCCACCTCCTGATTCGGCGCAATGGCCTTGCCGCCCTTCCATACGTTGTTGCCCATCATGAATGGGAACTGCATGGCGAACGCAGTGCGTTGGAATTTGTAGCGTTCGTAGAGCTGGTCGGCCACAAGGCGGCACATCGCGTCGAGGGCATCAAGGAACAGCCGCTTGGTCTCCTCCTGGATACTCTCCTTTGTGCCATCGTAGAGGCGAGTTTCGGCTTGTTGCCGGGCAATGATGGCCAGCCGGGGCATGTTGATAGAGGTGAAGGAGAGGTTGCCGCGCCCGATGGAGGTGCGAGGGCCGTTGAGGTTCTCGTATACCCGCGTGCGGCAGCCCATGGTGGCCACCTCATGGAAGTAGCGCTGCGGGTCGTCGGCCTTCCACTCATCGTCGTGGTTGAAGGGAGTGTCGAGGAAGACGAAGTTGGGGAAGAGGGCTTTCGCCGTGGTTTTGCACGCCTCGATGAGGAGGTCAAAGTTGGGGGTTGAGTAGGTGAGCTTGCCCGCGAGCGCATCGTCAAAGTTGGCAAGGGCGAGGTTGTAATCCTCCTCGGAGTAGTTCACCCCATCCTTCACCTTGAAGATTTGGATGGGGAAAATGGGGACCTCACCGTGCCCTAGCCCCTCCTCGGTGGTTTGCAGTAGCTCCCTGATGAGCATGCGCCCCTCGAGGGAGGTGTCGGTGCCGTAGTTAATGGAGCTGAACACCACCTGGTTACCCCCGCGGGAGTGCATGGTGTTGAGGTTGTGAATAAAGCCCTCCATGGCCTGATGGGTGTCGGTGGCCGTGGCCTTGATGGCCTGGGAGAGCACGATGCGTAGGTCTGCGGTGTCAATGGATAGGTTGAGGGCCTTGGCTACCTCCCCGAGGGTTGACACGGAGGCCTCGCTATCAACGAGCTGGGGTTGTTTCTCAGTGAGGAGTTTATGGATCTCCTTATATAGAGTGTCGGCGGGTTCGCTGTGCGTGGCAAAGCCATGCTGGAGCTCCATGAGCCGCGCGAGATGCTTGTAGTAGGATTTTCGTACGCCGTCCGCCATGAAGAAGTCAAAGGCTGGAATGGCCTGCCCGCCGTGCTGTTCGTTTTGGTTGGTTTGGAAAATAATCGTGGCAAGCGTGGCGTAGCTTTGGATGCTTTGGGGCGTACGCACGCTGCCGTTCTTTGTTTGGAAACCCCTGTCAAAGAGGTCCTTAAGGTCGTACTGGAGGCACGTGGTGGTTTTGGTGGCGTAGTAATCAAGGTCGTGGATGTGTATGTCGCCGCTGGTGTGGGCGCGGGCGAACTGCGGGGAGACGAGGTACTTGGTTGCGTAGTCCTTGGCGTTCTCCGCGGCGAAGGTCATCATCTGCCCCGCGGGGGTGTGCGACGACATGTTGGCGTTGCTGTGGTTAATGTCGTTCACCTCTACGTCCACGATGCCGTCCATGGTGCGCTTGAGCTGGGTACGTTTCTCCCGCTCCATGGTGCGTTTCTCTCGGTAGAGAATGTAACGTTTCGCAATGAACGGATTGCGGGGCATCAACCCATTCTCCACCATGTCTTGGATCTCCTCTACAGAGAGCATTTTCGTTTCCGCTATCGCGCGCTCCACGCTTTTGATGATGGACGATATGACATCCTGTTGTGCGGCCACGCCCGCAGCCCTGTAGGCCTTCTCAATGGCCGCCTGAATTTTGGCAGGGCAGAACTCCTCGAGGGAGCCGTCCCGCTTTTCTATCATATACCCTTCTACCATCCTCGGTGTGGGTTTACCTTTCTCCGTTATGCTACTTTCGCCTTGGGATAGGAGTATATTTTCTGCTACTAACGATTTGGGGTTCATAGGATTATGCTGTTTTAGATGTCTATTCTGAAAGCGGATGGTAGTAGGAATTCTCTAGCCATCCTGTGTGACAAAGATAGAGAAGAAAAAGCAATTTATTAGGTAGAAAATGGGAATTTTTGTAAAAAATGTACTATGTTGAAATGGTTCAACCGGTTACAAAAAGCAATTTCTTTTAGAACCAGAAAACGAAAAGAATTGGAGTAAAATGTAAACATTCTACGCGCCGTTGCGTTCCTTAAAGTGTAGGGATGTAAGAGGGAATGGAAAGAGTATCAATGGTATAATAAAGGAGTGAAAGCTATGAAGAACAGGGAGTGCAAGGAGGAAAAACAGGTGGAGTGCTGCTGCGAGGAGACGTGCGAGTGCCAGTGCAATCAAATGCCGCGGATTGGGGAGGAGGCCCCCGACTTCAAGGCGAAAACAACGAAGGGGTGGCTTACGCTCTCGGAGTACGGTAAGGATAGTTGGGTAATTCTATTTTCCCACCCCGCCGACTTTACGCCGGTGTGCACCACCGAGATGAGTGGGTTTGCCAAGCGGCAGGATGAGTTCACAAAGCTCAACGCCAAGTTGTTGGGGCTGAGCGTTGATAGCATCTCGGCGCACCTAGGGTGGGTGCAGAACGTCAAGGAGAAAACTGGGGTTTACTTCGACTTCCCCATCATTGCCGACATCAAGATGGAGGTGGCAAAGCTGTACGGTATGATTCAGGGGGAGACTTCGGTTGCGGCGGTGCGTGCCGTCTTCTTTATAGATCCGAAGCGCAAGGTGCGTTTGATTATGTATTACCCGTTGAATGTGGGGCGTAACATGGATGAGATCCTACGGTGCCTCAAGGCGTTGCAAACGGTGGATAAACATAGCGTAGCTACCCCGCTAGATTGGCAGCCGGGCGATGAGGTGGTGCTTCATAGCCCAGAGACGCTCGAAGGGGTGGCGGAGCGCATGAACGGCCCGCAGGACGGGGTGGTAGACTTCTACCTTGCGAAGAAAAAGCTGTAGAAATCGGTTTGTTGTGTTGGGGTGCAGGGGTCTAACTTTCAGGAGCTAGACCCCTGTGTTTATATGTAAGGGGGAGAAAAGATGAGCTATAATGGTGCGATAAAGTCCGAACAGCTGCTGGAGCTGTTCAACGCGAGGCAGAGCGAACGGCGGTACGATGATAGGGCTGTGGAAAGGGAGAAAATAGAGAGCGTGTTAGAGGCTGCGCGCTTGGCGCCCTCGGCGTGCAACGCGCAGCCGTGGACGTACGTGGTAGTTGATAGCCCCGAGTTGAAAAACAGTATGGCCGATGCGATTGCTGATAGGGTGCTGCCGTTAAATCACTTCACGAAGCAGGCGCCGGTTATCATCGCGGTGGTGGAGGAGTCGGCTAATCTCACTTCGAGGGTAGGGACCGCGGTGAAGGGCACCTATTTCCCGCCGTTTGATATAGGGCTGTCGCTGAGCCAACTGTGTCTACAGGCAACCGTTGAGGGGTTGGGTACGTGCATTATAGGTTGGTTGAACCAGAAGAAGGTAAAGACTCTGCTCGGCATTCCTAAAGGGAAAAAAGTACCGCTGGTCGTAACGTTGGGCTACCCCACCGAAGCGCCGCGGGAGAAGAAGAGAAAACCTTTAGGGGAGATAGCGCGTTGGAATGGATACAGGGAAGGGGAGCAATAGAGAATCTCCTCGGTTATACGCAGGGAGGTAAAGGGTAGCTGTAGGGACTGTAGCCCTTGAATTGAATAAAGAAGGGGAGGCGTTTTGCACGTCTCCCCTTCTTCAATGCTTTATTAGCTAGGCTTACGCCACCTCTTTGACAATCTCCATGCCGCGCCGTATGGCCTTCTCGTTGGCCGGTATCAACTTGTGATGCCGCTCCGGGAGAGATTTCTCTAGCCCTTTGATTACGTTCTCCATCTTCACCAGAGGTTTTATCTTTAGCAGTCCCCCTAGCACAATCATGTTGAACGTCTTCATGTTTTCCATGGCCGCCGCCTCGTCGGCTGCCGCAATGGTGTAAATCTTGATGTCCTTCCGTGTAGGCGGAGTGCTGATGCCGTTGGGGTCGTAAATCAACGTTCCGCCTGGCTTTACGTGCGACTCAAACTTATCGAGCGACTGTTGGTTAAGCACTATCGCCGTATCGTACTCCTGCACCACGGGGGAGCTTATACGCGTGTCACTTAGAATCACGGTCACGTTCGCCGTGCCGCCACGCATCTCGGGGCCGTAGCTCGGCATCCAGGACACCTCTTGGCCCTGCATAATTCCAGAGTACGCTAAAATCTTCCCCATCGAGAGTACGCCTTGGCCGCCGAACCCTGCTATAATGATTTCTTCGGTCATTCCTTTTCTCTTTAATTTCTACATTCTACCCATTGGATAAATAGCCAATGCTGCGCGGCGCATCCCGCTCGTTGCGTGGAGTAGCCGCGCAGCACAATTCCGCTATTCGTCTTTCATCACGCCCGGCTTATAGATTGGGAACATGTGCTCCACCATCCACTCGTTCGCCTTGTCCGGTGGCATTTTCCAACCCGAGTTACAGGTTGATACAACCTCAATGAACGAAGTTCCGCGCTTCTCCTTGGTATTCTGGAATCCTTTGTCAATGGCTTTACGAAGCTTCGCTATCGCCGCTGGCGTATGCGCTGACTCGCGTGTCACGAAGCACGTCCCCGGGAGCTGTGCAATTAGCTCCGTGATGACGAGCGGTTGCCCCGCCGTTTTCACGTCACGCCCCGTGGGGCATGTCGCCGTGGGCATATTGGGAAGCGTTGTCGGTGCCATCTGTCCCCCCGTCATTCCGTAGATTGCATTGTTAATGAACACTACTAGCATGTTCTCCCCACGGTTGCAAGCATGGATAATCTCAGCTGCGCCGATGGAAGCCAGGTCGCCATCGCCCTGATAGGTGAAAACAATCTTGTCCTCACGCAGGCGTGACACCGCCGTGGCCAGTGCCGGCGCACGTCCATGCGCAGCCTCCTGCCAATCGATGTCAATGTAGTTGTACGCCAGCACGGCGCACCCTACAGGGCTTATCCCGATTACGTCCTCCTGTATGCCTAGCTTCTCTATCTCCTCGGCCAGTACCTTGTGCACCACGCCATGCGTGCAGCCAGGGCAATAGTGCATAACGTTGTCAGTAAGCACTGAAGAACGCTTATACACCTTGTTCTCAGGGCGCTTTAGCTGCGCCATATCTATCTTCTCTGCCATCGTTCTTCCCCTTATTTTATGCTCGCAATAAACTTCTCCATCGCCTCTACTACACCGTTCGGCGTTGGTATCATACCGCCGTTACGCCCGTAGTGTACCACTGGAACCTTCCCATTCACCGCCAAACGTACGTCCTCTACCATCTGCCCAGCGCTCATCTCCACTGCCATAAAGCCCTTCACGTGCGACAGCAACGCCTGGATGGCCTTTGTGGGGTAGGGAAATAGCGTGATCGGGCGGAGCAAACCAACTTTTACCCCCTTGGCGCGGAGCAAATCTACCGCCTTCTGGCATATACGGCTCGACGACCCATAGGCCACGAACACGTATTCCGCATCATCGCAGCTTATCTCCTCAAAGCGTACCTCGTGGGCCTCCATCTCTCGGTACTTCGCCTGCAGCTTCTCGTTGAACTTCTCCTGGCGAGCCGAGTCAAGCTCTAGCGACGTGATGATGTTGCGCTTGCGATCCTTGGTTTTACCATAGGTGCACCACGAACCGTACCGCTCCTCGATCTCCTTGTTGGTTAGGCGGGGCTGGTAGTCCATCAGCTTCACCTTCTCCATCATCTGGCCGATAACGCCATCCGAGATCATCATCACAGGATTGCGATACTTGAACGCCAACTCGAATCCTAGCGGAACGAAGTCGTGCATCTCTTGCACCGATGCAGGCGCCAGCACGAGCAGACGGTAGTCGCCGTGTCCACCACCCTTAGTTGCCTGGAAGTAATCGCTCTGCGATGGCTGGATGGTGCCTAGCCCAGGACCCCCACGCACTACGTTAATGACCAAGCACGGCAGCTCTGCGCCCGCAATGTAGGTCAACCCCTCCTGCATAAGGCTTATGCCCGGGCTCGACGAGGTCGTCATCACCTTCTTGCCACAGCCCGCGCCGGCGTACACCATGTTAATCGACGCCAGCTCGCTCTCCGCCTGCAGCACCACCATTCCTGTCTCCTTCCAGGGCTCTCGCACCGCCAGCGTCTCCAGGATCTCGCTTTGCGGCGTGATGGGGTAGCCGAAGTAGCCGTCGCAGCCGCACCTGATCGCTGCCTCGGCTATCACCTCGTTACCCTTCATCAACGTGTATTCTGCCATTCTTTACTCTCCTTTCTTTACTATGCCACCTTCATACGGTATACTTCAATCACGCTGTCCGGGCATACCGTTGCGCAGCTCATGCACCCTATACATGCCTCCGGATTCGCCATGTAGGAGTAATGGTACCCCTTGGCGTTCACCTCGTGCGCTAGCGCTAGAGTCTTGGTCGGGCATGCCACCACGCAAAGGTTACACCCTTTGCAGCGCTCCTGCTCCACCTCTACTGTTCCTATCATCTTTGCCATATCGCTACTCGTTTTACGTTGTTAATATCTTCCACCTACTGCCTCGTGCCGCCGTACATATTTTGAAATGCCGCCATGCGACTCACCAGCAGCTCGTACTGCGTGGGCGGCACGTGCGACACGCACGCCCGTAGCCCCTCTGTCCGTTCGCTCCCCGTGGATCCCAGGGAGATGGCACTCACCCCAAACTCTATCAAGGCGCGCAGTAGCTCCCCTCCATTCAGTCCTGGGTACGACAGCGTGAAGTAGAACCCATTGGCCAACGGCACATCCCCATCCCTATCGTACACCACCTTGAAACCGTACTTCTCAAATATGCTGCGCATCTTCTCGGCGCGCCGCCCGTACTCCCGCACCTCGTTCACAAAATCGTACTTCCCAGCGTTCGCCGCCTCCAGCAGCGCCGTGAATCCACGCTGCACGGAACTCGCCACGCCCGACGACAGGCCGTACATAGCTCCGTACACCAACGCCCGTCCGAACACATCCGAAGGGAAGTACTTAGCCAACTCCTCGTACTTCGTGGTGCGAAGCGTATCGCTCACCACGAGCGTGCCTATACGCTGCCCCGCGTAGCTAAACGCCTTAGACCCCGAAATCAACATGATCCACTTATCGCAGTAGCGGGCCACGGTTGGCTGGTAGGGCGGCTCGCCCGGTTTCGACAGGTCTTTTCTGAAGTCCATGCAGAAGTATGCCAAGTCCTCTACAATCGGCACATCGTACTGCCTCGACAGCTTCCCAATCGTCTCCAACTCCTCCTCCGTTAGGCACACCCACGATGGGTTGTTCGGATTGGAGTAGAGGATGGCGCTCGTGCGCCCCTTCTTCAAATAGCTCTCCAGCTTGTCGTGCAGCTTGCCGCCGCGGTAGTTGTACACATCGAACGTGTCGTACTCCATGCCGAGAATCCGTAGCTGCGTCTTTTGCACCGGAAAGCCGGGGTCGATGAACAGTACCCTATCGTGTCCCGCCTTGCAGCGATTTACCAGAAGGAATGCCGCCATGCCCCCCTGCATCGACCCTACCGTCGGCACGCACCCCTCCGGCGAAACCTCTACCCCTATGAAATTCTTCACAAACAGCGATACCGCACGCTTCAGATCTGGGAAACCGTCTACTGGGGGGTACTTCTGCGCACACCCCTCGCGGAGCGCCTTCACCTCTGCCTCCACCCCTATCTCCGACGGTTTCAGCCCCGGCACACCCATCTCCATGTGGATAAACTCCTGCCCACTTTCCCTCTCCACCTCGCTGGCGAGCCGCGACAGCTCTCGAATAGTCGCCTTCGACATGTCCGTTATTCCCATTGAAGCCAAGTGCTTCTCTACTATCTCTTTCGCTACCGGGGTGGTCATCGTGTGTTTATCCATGTATGTTGCCTCTCCTCTCCTCTTTTTTCGCTTACAATATTACGCTTTTTCTGTTAATCTTTACCATACGGCTTGCTTTTTGTACGTGGATTGAAAACAGATAGCACATTTAATGCGCTAGAGGTAAACCATTTACATCAATCCCCCCCGCAGTCCATTTGCTAGGGATTACTACATAAATTTGAGTCGTGATAAATTGCTACTTACTCGCCCCGCCGACTCCCCATTTCTGACTATTATGCAACAGCCTTCCTGCGTCTAGAACCACCGCGCGTGTACTCGTTAGCGATAGGGCGAAATCCCCACTAACACGAAATCCCACCACCCACGCAATCTTCTCTCCGCACTCTACAACCCTTACTTGCTCCCTCATGTGGCTCGCTACGCGTTCATCCGTTAACACATCGCTCACCAACTTGCTGCCCCTCATGCCGAGCGGACGAATCCTATCCCCTGCGCGCCAAGGCCGTACCACAAATGGATATTGCAGCCGATCGGCATCTAGCACGGCGATAGCTTTTCCCCGGGCTGCGTACCTCCGCAGCGCGGCAGCATCGGGGAAAGGTCCGCACGCCTCTTCGTGTATTGTCAACGAACCCTTGTGCTCCGCGCTCTCGTACCATTCCTCCCCGCTAGTGGCATCAACAGTGGAGCCTAGCCATAGCCCCTGCCGCTCCGTGCGGACTTCAACGTTTCCATGGCGAATGTACTTTCCTACGTCACCCCCGTTGAGCCAGCGTAGCGCATCGCTTGCCTGCTGCGGGCTGAAGCCGAGATACCCTATCCTTTCACGGAGCCAAAAGCGAAGAAGCTTACCGTGTTCCATTGCCGCAGTGCTGTCTGTGGCTACAGTCTCTCCCTTTTCGGGTAACGGTGCATCTACTTCTCCCCACAGCCTTTCGCTCTCCTCTAGCAGAGCCTCACGTGCCTCGCCAAGGGCATCGCTCGCCTGCGACATATGCTCAACGGCCCGGCGGTTCACCCGAACCATCGCCGTAATCGCGTTGTGGCGTATCACGTTGCGGGCGTACGCTTCGCCGGCGTTTGTGGCATCCTCTCGGTAAGGCATCTGTTGCTCCGATATCCATCGGTCTATGTCGTGACGGGTAGTTTCAAGGAGCGGTCGAACGATTATCCCATTCTGTCGCGGCATGCCGCGTAGTCCCCGTAGCCCCGCGCCCCGCGCTGCGTTGAGAAGCATTGTCTCCGCCTGGTCATCGGCATGGTGCGCCACCGCGAGGCGAGAGTAACCATGCGCTTCGCACAGCTCGGCAAACCATTCGTATCGCAGCTGCCGTGCCCCCTCCTCAGTGCCAACGTTGTGCTCTTTGCACCATGCCAACGTGTCAAAGCGCGCCACGTGGAGGTCCACGCCCAGCGCACCGCACTCCGCACGGGTGAACTCCTCATCGCCATCGGAGGCAGCGCCCCGAAGATGAAAATTGCAGTGCGCCGCCGTGAGATCCCAGTACCCTAGACCCGCCAGGATACGCAGCAGCACCATTGAGTCCCGCCCCCCGCTAACGGCCACGAGTATCCTCACTCCAAGGGGAAGCAGGGCGTGCAGCCTTATGTATTCCTCTACGCGCCGTGCCAACCAATCACCACGCAGACGCCCTATTGCGGCTGGCGGTGCTTTATAGAAATCTCGTCCCTCCATACGTTTCTTTTTTGCTGCGCAAATGTAACGAACTACGGAGAATAAATCTTTATGGAACGGTTGCGCTATGCAGTAGAAACAGCGCGGCCTTCCCCGCGCTTACGGGGAAGGCCGCGCTATCACTCCTTATAGCCTAAGGCTTACCTACGCACCACCAGCTTCATCGCCCTACTTTCGCCGCTTTCCGTCTGAACAATCACCACATACACCCCCTCTGCCATATGCTCTACGCTCATGCGCACCTCCTTCTCGCCATGAACTGCCTGGCTCAACACCTGCACGCCCGTCAGCGTATAAACCGCTATGCGCTTCGCGTTCTCCACGCCATGGAGCACCGTTGCCACGCTCGCCGGGTTCGGATACATCTCCACGGCAGCCAGCAGCTCGCTCTCCACAGGGGTCGTGCTTCCATTGTTCTGTTCTATCTTCTGCAACACGAAGGTGAAGTCTAGGCCGTGCGCCTCTAGAGTTACCTCCACCGGTTCCGGCTTGTTGTAGCCATCCTTCTCAACCGCAATGAGGTATCTCCCCGCGGTGAGTTGCATATTCACCCAACCTTCTAACTTCGTTGTGTCCTGTGTAACGGAGTCTGTCCCCGAGAATATCTTCACAACCACGCCGTCTATCGGTTTTAAATCCTGATCCACCAGGAACACATTGAGGTAGGGGGCTGCTAGCGGTGTCAGCTCAATCAAGTCTAGGAATGGGTTGCCGTTACCGTCCTCTTCCACCTTCCGGATCACCGTGCTATCAATATAGCCTTCAGCTTTGACCACAACCCGGTACGGAGTCCCTTCACTTCCCCACAGGTTCAGCCTCGCCTCACCATCGCCATCAGTATCTGCATGCTGCACACCCACCGTAACCGTAGCACCCTTGATTTTTTGCTTCGTCTTCGCATCAACCACCGTCAACTTGACCGCCTTGATGTTATCATCACCTAGGTTTATCCCATCCGGATTTGCCTTCCCATCCTTGTCCACAGTCACCGGCACTGTCACTACCTTCTCGCCTTTCTTCACGGTCACCGTCCCATCAGTTGGCACTGGCACCTTCGGCACTACCGCCTTGCCATCGTCACCGGTCTGTTTCGGAGGATACGAATTTCCGTTCCCATCCACGATCGTTACATCGGCTCCCTTCACGGGATCAGCTCCGTTCTTCACCGTTATCGTCACATCCTTCACCGGTTTCAGCTTAATCTCGTTGGGCGTCGCCTTGCCATCCGCATCCACCGATACCTTCACCTTGCCATCGGCGTAGCCATCCGCCTTGGCTAATACAGGATAGCCATCCATTCCTACCACCAGGTTCAGCTTCACCTTCCCATCGACTTTAGTCTTTGCCGTCTGCGCGCCCACCGTCACGGTAGCACCATCAATGCCGACATTCTCCACCGAATCAACCACCGTCAGCTCGACCGGCTTGGCAGACTTGAAGTCTATCTCGCTCGGATGCGCCTTCCCATCCTCGTCCACCGTCACCGGCACCGTCACTACAATGGTGTCGTTGCCTTCAATCTTCTTCACGGTCACCGTCCCATCGGTTGGCGCCGGCACCTTTGGCACTGTTGTATTGCCTCCGGCGTCGGTTGTTGCCACGTGCGAATCGCCATTACCATCCACTATCGTCACCGTCGCGCCATCCACCGGTGAGTTTCCATCTGTCACCGTTATCTTCACATCCCTCACCGCCGTCAGCCAGATCGTATCAGGATTCGCTGTACCTTCATCGTTCACTGATACTATCACCGTGCTATCGGCGTAGCCCGCCGCCTTGGCCAATACCGGGTAGCCTGTCTTCCCTACCATTAGGGTCAGCGTCACCTTCCCCTCGTCCTTAGTCTTTGCCTCCTGCGTGCCCACCTTCACCACGGCGTCCTTGATGCCTTTCTTCGTTCGCCCATCGGCTATCGTCAAGGTGACTCCCTTGAATCTACCATCCCCAAGGTCTATCTCGTTCGGTTTTGCATCCCCATTCTGATCCACCTCTACCGGCACCGTCACCACGGTATCTTTACCATCAATCTTCGCCTTCACGGTCACTGTCCCCTTGGTTGGCACTGGCACCTTCGGCACTATCGCGTTGCCATCTTGGTCCGTTGTCGCTGGCTCTTGCGGATTTCCATCCTCGTCCACTATCGTCACCGTGGCGCCTTCCACCGGTGAGTTCCCATCCTTCACCTTTATCGTCACATCCTTCGCGGCCTTTAGCCTTATGGTGTCAGGCGTTGCCTTCCCATCACCATCCACCGATATCTCCACCTTGCCTTCGGCATAGCCGGTCGCCGTGGCCAACACAGGGTAGCCAGACTTTCCTGCCACTAGGTTCAGCGTCGCCTCCCCCTTGTCTTTGGTCTCTGCCGTCTGCGTGCCCACCTTCACCGTGGCACCTGCAATGCCTTTTCCCTTCGATGCATCAACCACGGTCAACTTGACCGCCTTGGCATCCTTGAAGTTAATCTCGCTCGGCTCTGCCTTCCCTTCCTTGTCTACCTTCACCGGCACCGTCACCACGGTATCTTTACCGTCAATCTGAGCCTTCACGGTCACCGTCCCCTCGGTTGGCACCGGCACATTTGGCACCTTCGCAACGCCATCGGGATCCGTTGGCTCTGCCTTATGCTGATTGCCATTACCATCCACAATCGTCACTGTGGCGTCTTTCACGGGGTCAGTTCCGTTCTTCACCGTGATCTTCACATCCTTCTTGTGCATCAGCTTGATCTTGTTAGGATCCGCTGTACCTTCATCATTCACCGATACTATCACCTTGCCTTCGGCATAGCCGGTCGCCGTGGCCACCACCTGGTACTTGATTCCATTACCTCCCAGCAGGTTCAGCGTCACCTTCCCCCCGTCTTTAGTCGTTGCCGTCTGCGCACCCACCGTCACCGAGGCACCATCGATGCCGGTAGTCAACACCGCGTCCACCACCGTCAGCTCTACCGCCTTCGCATCCTTGAAGTCTATCTTATCCGGATTTGCCTTCCCATCCTCGTCCACCACTACCGGCACCGTCACCACGGTATCTTTACCGTCAATCTTCGCCTTCACGGACACCGTCCCCTTGGTCGGCGCCGGCACATTTGGCACCACCACCTTTCCATTGTGGTCCGTTGTATTTGGCGCAGTCGTATACTCTCCGTTCTCATCCACAATCGTTACCGTGGCGCCGCCAACGCCATCGTCCCCATCAACAACCGTTATGTCTACCCCCACCGCTCTCTTCCACACCGCTACCAGCGTGATGTTCTCCGTCACCTTCTCGGTGAAGTCGTACTTCTCACCCCTACGCTGCCACTCCTTAAAGGTATAGCCTGTCTTCTTTGGGGCTGGATCTGGCTTCACGACCAACTCACCCTCCTTCACTATCTGCGAAGGCACCGCCGTGCCGCCCTTAGAGTCAAAGGTCACAGTGTACTCTTGCTTCCCACCGGGCTTCTTATCCCACTTCGCTACCAGCGTGATGTCCTCCGCCACCTGCGTCGTGCTGAATTCGTACTTCGTGCCGTTTAACTGCCACTCCACGAAGGTGTATCCTGCCTTGGCTGGGGCTGGATCTGGCTCCTTGGCATACTTATCCTTCTCCACCTTCTGCGATGCCACCGGCGTGCCGCCGTCAGAGTCAAAGGTCACTGTGAACTCCTCTTTCCCACTCTGATTCCACTTCGCTACCAGCGTGATGTTCTCTGTCACCGGTGTGTTGAATTCGTACTTCTTGCCGTTTAGCTGCCACTCCACGAAATCGTAGTTCGCCTTGGTTGGTTTAGCTGCCGGCTCCGTGGCCGTCCCGCCCTCCTCCACTACCTGCGTTGCCACCGGCGTACCATTATCAAAATCGAAGGTCACTGTGAACTCTTGCTTCCCACTCTTCTTCTCCTTCCACTGCGCCACCAGCGTAATGTCTGCCTCTACAGTGGCCTTGAAGTCGTACGGATCCTTCCCAAAATTCCACCCCACGAAATCGTAGTTCGCTTTCTTCGGATCAGCCGGTTCATGGACCTTCTCGCCCTTCTTCACGATCTGCGGTGAAACCGGCGTGCCGCCGTCAGAGTCAAAGGTCACCGTGTATTGCGTCTCCGCATTACTCTCCTTCCACACCGCCTTTAGCGTGATATTCCCTGTCACCTGTGTTTTGAAGTCGTACGTCTTGTCGTTTAGTTGCCACTCCACGAAATCGAACCCTGGATTTTCAGGATCGGCAGGCTTCGTCACCTTTCCATCCTTGGCAACCGGCACCTCCCGCGTCGTCTCTCCATCGCTAAACTTGCCCCCTTTCGCGTCAAAGGTCACCGTGAACTCTACTTGTCCGCTCATCACCGCCCACTGCGCCACTAGCGTAATGTCTTCGGTTACCGGCAACGAGAAGTCGTATGGCTGTCCATTACAGAACCACCCCTTGAACTCAAACCCTTGCTTCTCCGGGGCTTTTGGCTCCTGCACCTTTTCATTCTTGGCAATTGTTTCCTTCTGCGATGCCCCACCACTGCTCAGCGTACCGCCATTCGCATCGAAGGTCACCGTGTACTGCAGCACCCCCTGCTTCTCCTTCCACACCGCCTTTAACGTGATATTCTCCGTCACCGGTGTGTTGATGAAGTCGTACGCCTCGTCGTTTAGCTGCCACTCCACGAAATCAAACCCTGGCTTTTCAGGATCGACCGGTTTTGTCACCTTTCCATCCTTGGCAACCTGCACATCCCGAGTCTCCTTTCCATCGCTAAACTTACCCCCATTCGCATCAAATTTCACCGTGTATTCAGTTGCGGTATTCTTTGTCCATTGCGCCACCAGCGTGATGTCCTTCGTCACCTCTTCGGTGAATTTGTAGTTTTCCGTTCCGAGGAACCAACCTTTAAAGTCGTACCCAGCCTTCTCCGGGTCTTTTGGTTTCGTCACCTTTCCATTCTTGTCAACCTTTACCGTCTTAGTTGACTCGCCATTGTCCAGCGTGCCGCCATTCGCATCGAAGGTCACCGTGCACTCAAGCTTCGGCTCCCACTGCGCCTTTAGCGTGATGTCCTTTGTCACCGTCTGCGTATTGAAATCGTACGGATCCCCATCCAAGAGCCACCCCGTGAATTTGTAGTTCGCCTTCTTGGGGTCGGCTGGCTTGGGCGCACGTGCACCGTGGTCAACCTTTTCCTTCAGTATAGACTGACCATTGCTCAGCGTGCCGCCATCGGCATCGAAGGTCACCATGTGCTCCGTCACCCCTTTATCACCCCACTGCGCCTCCAGCGTGATGTCTTCCGTCACAGTCTCGGTAAAATTGTACTCTTTACCACCAAGCTGCCAGCCCTTGAATATGTATCCCGCTTTCGTTGGGTCGGCCGGCTTGATCGCCGTCTTGCCTTCCTCCACCCGCTGCGACTCCACCGCTGTGCCGCCTTTAGAGTCAAAAGTCACCGTGTACTCTTTCCACTCCTCCCACTCAGCGTATATGGTGGTTGGGCGGCTCACTTCCCAACTAATCAAATAGGACTTTTCATTTACCGGCTTCACCGTTCCACCTATCGTCACGCTCTTTATCCGCTTTCCTTGCGGTGCATGTACGCGAATGTTGATTAAGCTGCCGCACCGCACTGTATCCCCGCTCGATAGCTCCCGAGCGTTTTCGTCCGTCACCTTAACCCCCTCGCTGAAAATCACCTTCGGGCTCCACTCCGCCTTGAGGGCAATGTCACCTTTCACCGGCTTTGTGAACTCATACTTCTCGCCGCCATCATACCATCCCCGCAGCTCCCAGCCATCGCGCGTCACGACAGGAATAGGAGCGTATCCCCCCTCCTTCACCCTTTGGCTCTCTACCGATGGCCGTCCGCCATTCGCGTCAAAGGTCACTGTGTACTCAGTAGTTTGTGGCACTTCCTCCCACACCGCCAACAGCGTGATGTCCTTGTTCACTGGAGTTTTATCACACTCATACTTATTGCCGTCCAGCTGCCACCCCTTAAAGGTGTACCCTTCCCTCGTCGGGTTGGGCTTCAACTCCTCCACGCTCTTCCCCTTTTCCACACTAATCACAACGTTTTCAGTTGATCCCAGGTATTGTCCCCCATTTAAATTGAAAGTGACATTATAGGATTTAGCATTTTGGGCTGAGGGAATCCACTTTGCGTATAGCGTCACATCCCCCTTCACCTCGAATAGACCCTCTACCTTATTCGCAAAATGCTTCTCGAGATACCACCCTTCAAAGGTGTAGCCCAATCTATGGGGAATGTAGTCATCATTCAAGTTCAAGGATGTCCCTTCGTCCACCGCCATCGGGTTTTCCGGGAGGTACATTTCCCCCTCGTTAAGCCTGAAGGTCACCTTGCAGACCTTCTTCCACTGCGCGGTGAGCTCCGCGGTGCCATCCTTGCCCGCCAAATCCCAAACCGCTTCGCCATCAGTATAGGTACGACCATCAGCATCATTCTTCCACCGATCAAACCGATACCCCTCGGCTGTGAATTGGTTCAGGTGCAGCTTCGACTTGATCCCCACCGGCACCCGCTGCGCATCCATCGTCCCGCTACCATGCTCGCCCGCAAGGAATCGCACGGTGTAGTACTCCTTCGCGAACGCCAGCCGCACGTAGACCACCCCGTCTTTTCCCTCAACGACCCACGTGTTGATGCCTGACGATTGCCTATGCGCTGGACCGCTCACCTCGGGCACTGGCAGCTCCGCCGCCTGGCCGATTCCGGCCACCTCCACGCGGATGGTCTGCCCCTCCTCAAGCTGGGTGCCATCGTAGAGCCTCACCCCAGTCTGCGCATCGGTCACCACCACATCGCCCCCTAGGGCGCTGTTCTGCACCTCTATCGCCAGCACGATCCTGTGCGTCGGCACGAAGCGCGCCTCCACGTAGACGTCCCCCTCTGCCGGCACGCTGTAGCTCGCCCCGCTCTCGTGGTTCACCCCGTTCACCTGCAGCAGCACGGCCCGATTCCCCGGGAATGCGGAGGATGAAACCGTTAGCTGCTCTACCGCCTTGTCGATGGCCTCGCCACTCTGAATCTTCTCGCCATCTGCAGCTACCGTCACGTAGCCGCCCGGCGTGGTGACGATGTAGAGCATCCGCTCCTTGTCGGTTTTCTTTTTGAATATGGCCATTACGTAGAAGTTCCCCTTCCCTGCGACCATGCCTTCGGTGTACTTGTCGCTCTCCGCGCCGTGCAGCTGCCGCTGGTTGATGTAGAGAGCCTTCAGCTCGCAATCTGTACCCGCTTTGGCCTTCACCCGGATTTCATCCCCGCTGTTTATCGCATCGCCCGGGTTGATTACCTTCCACACCCCTTGGGCGGCATCCTTTCGCTCCACCACTACCTCGCCCTCGCCCTGCTGCTCCACGAAGAGCGCGTAGCCATTCTCCTGCACGAAGGTCGCCTCCACAGACACGTCCTTTTCGCTCGGCACGATGTAGCAGTTCCCATTCGGGAATAGCTCCCCGTTCACCCGCAGCAGGGCGAGCCGTTTCCCTGGCGCCGGCTGCGCCGTGATGGCGAGCACATCCCCTCCCTTCACCTCTGCCCCAGTAGCGAGCGGCTCCACGCCGCGAATCACCCCTAACGTACCCGACTCGCTGGGAAGCACATGCAACTTTAAAACGCCGTGCTGCTTCTCTATAAACAGAGCCTCCACGTAAACATCCTCAAGCGTTGGTATGGGTACCACCTTGTTATCCTCCGTATATTGGACGATCTTACCATTCACCTTCACCCAAGCCAATTTATAACCTGGGTCAGGCTTTGCGGTCACAACTAGTTTTTCAACGGACATGTCTACAAGCGCACCATTCTTTAGTGTTTCTCCCCCGGCATCAAGCTTTGCCGTTACAGACCCCTTGCCCGTCCAGGCATAGACGACCGCACGCTCATTCTGCTTACGCCAATAGGTTACCACTTTAACCTCTTTCGTGCCATCAGGCACTTTCCAACTACCTTGCTCATTTGGTCCAATTGCACCCCCTTTTCCCCTAGCAACTAGGCTATCGTTGATGGTAATAGCAACTAGCTTATACTCACCTGAACGACCTATTGTCCCTTTCTTGGTGTTGTAGCTTATAGTTGATCCCTTCGGCACACTTCCTTCCCATAAACCGTTTCCATTATCCTTCAATGGATTAACTACCTGATCGTAAAAGATGGATACGCCTAAATCTTTTCCCTGATACGTTTTCCCCTCCTCCACCTGCACCATGGTGATGGGAATCGTTTCTTCCTCCTTTTTTCGGATGTACACGTATACATCCTTACCCCAATCAATTTTCCCCCAAAAGGCAACACCCTTTGATGCAGGAACAATAGAACTACCGGCTAATGGAATTTGAACTGCACCGCTATTCGTACGAATGACTACCGTGACTTCATAGTCTTTCAAGGGACTTTTATCTGGACCTATCCAATCATAATCTGTAACATCTTTGGAATCCTTTACACCCTTTTGGGGAACCCCCACCGCTATACCCTTGCCTGGTTCCTCATTCGGCGTTTCTCCATTCCTTTTTGGAATAGCATTACCCAGATTGCCTAACATATCGCACTGATCCACAATGAAGTCCTTGTCTACACCCTTCCCCTTCACTATATGCAGCTTAGGACCCGGAACTTCCTCTTTCGGCTTCACGAACTTCGCCTTCACCTGGAACGCATCCTTTTTTGCGTCATCTGCGCTCACCATGATCTCTTTCGCCCAGTTGGCAGCCCCATTCGCCGTGAAGGCGCGGCCATTCACGCTAATCTCAGTGACCCTTGACTTCTCAGATGTGCTCCCCCGCGCTTGAATCTTTAGCCGCTGCCCCTCCTTGAGGATCGTCCCCTCCTCCAACCGCTGCCCTGTGGCAACGTCTATCACATCCACGTAGCCCGTCGCCCCCTCCGTATGCACCACTAACGCTGGCTTGGCATCCTGCTTCACGAAAATCGCCCGAACGTAGACATCCTGTCCTTCCACTACTGTCCAGGTTGTATCGTTTGCCTTGACCTTCTTCCCATTTACCTCAAACTTTACGCACTTGTAGCCTACGCCATCTGGTATTGGTGTCAATTTAATAGAATCGCAAAGTAGTGGCTTTTTATCCCATACAGTATCTGCGTATAGCAATTGTCCATTGGTGAACTCCCCTTTGCTCTTTTGGCCTTGGAAACCCTCTGCCTTGATGCGTCCACTGCCTATCACCTCGCATTGCAGCGATGGCACCCGATATAGTTCTTTATATAATTTGTTTTTTTCTTTTGTTGTCAACTCCACCAGCACATCGCCGCTCCCCTGCACCAGCCACTCATCGCCCGGGGCAAAGCGTCGCCCGTTAATCCGTAGGCTCGCCACAACCGCTCGATCCGTTACGTCTACCTTTAGCCTATCGCCAGGCAGCACCTCTGCCCCCGCTTGCAGCTCGGTGTTTCCCCGCACCACCTTTATGTGTGCCCCTTTACCCACCTCGCTGAGCATCAGGATCTGCTTCCCATCCTTCACGAAGTAGCCTACAACGGTCCGCGGCTCGTTATCTGGAATTGAAAAAGTGGTATCATGCACAACGGCATTGTCTATCGTAATGTAGGCCAACCGGCTCCCCCGTTTCGGTTTCGCTAGTATTACATATTTATCTAGAGCATGGCACAAATCGCGCGGCTGTATTCCAAGCGGGCGAACCTTTGCCTCCTTGCCCGTCGCCACCCCTGCAATCGGGTAGTGCGATTTATCGGTGGAAGTACCGACTAGCGGCAATGTGTTTATTTGGAAGCGTTCCTTCTCCCCATCGCCCCGGCAAAGCGTTTGAATGTATCGCCGAGACCCAGCAAAATCTGAGAAACATACCTCAACCCACAGATCTCCCTGCGACATGTCGTAGCTACCCAAATCAGATCCATTAACAAAACTGCCATACGACTTTCCATTCAAGGAAAAATCTACTACATCGTACGCCTTTGCCTTGAACTTCAACTTGCTGCTCCGGTTGAGGTCCCTATAGCTATCATTAGTAAGTATTTTGTATTCCTTACCATCTGCAGAGTAGTCAACTCCTAAACCCACCTTCCTGACGTACACCACTTTCACCAAGAATTGTTTCCGTTGGAATCGCACCCCCACGTGCACAGACTTCGTCCCCGCCTTTGCGATATAGGTAAGCTCATTACCATCCTCATCCTTCTGCACCTCGCCATTCACCCGCCACTCGCGTACCCCCCACCAGTCTGATGTCTCGCCGAAGTTTGCCATCTCCCCCCAATCGCCCTTCGCGTCCTTGGCAAGCTTCACCTTGAAGGTAAGTTCTGTACCTACCTCCACCTCCTGGTTAAACGAGGCGGCTGGTACGAAGGTCTCCGAACCTTTAACCTTTACCCACAGCTCGCCCCCCTTCTCATGGGTTCTCCGATTCTGGGGTACCCCATACTCGTCCCGCACGAACGTGTTGTCGTAGCTATCAAACACCCCCGCCGTGATGCGTACCTTCTCCTTCGCAGTCTGCGCCATCGCCCCCACGGGCAGCAGCAGCAACGCCACGAGAAGCCACCCCATGGCGCCTAGTATCCCCTTTCTCATTGTACTAAACGTTTCCATTTTTCTTTTTTTTTCTAAAATTTCACCGCGCTCCATGCCCATCCTATGCACCTTCCACATAAAGACAATCTTTTCTCTCTTTATAAAATTTCTTGACCCTGCGCCCACTTTTCGCCGCATGCAATCAAATAGACTAACGAGAAGACGGAGAGAAATGTTGCCGCAGCGCCAACCGAAGGGCAAAGGGAAGCTACGCTGGATTTAGGAAGTTCAGAACGAACCGAGAATTTTCTTTTAGATTTAGAAAAACAAAGGATGTCGTTTCGTTGGAGCATTCTTTGCATTCATCCAACATTTCGCCCCGTTCACCCCACGGAAAGGTCCATTCGCCAAAAAGGAGGGGATATCTGTCGCCCTGAAGCACAGAATGCAAAAAAAATGTCCCTCCGCGCCCTTTATCTCCGTGCGCAACGATATGGTCGCAATCCGCACGCAATATTCGCCACCCCGCCATGCCCATCCCCAAAATAACCGCACAAACTTTACGGGCCTATGCGGCCCTATCCGCAGGACGGAAACGCGGCGGCTGCGCCGCATTCTTTTATCGGGTTCTCAATAATTGAGGAAGCGTTTCGTGAATTCGCATTACGCTATGGCACAGCCATTTACAGACCAATAAAGATTCGCATTTTCCAAAACAATGATAAACTATATCTTACTGATAAACAGGCACCAAACTACCATCAAACCCAATTATTGCCGGCGATAATTGGGTTTGGTGCGAACAGGGTAGGGATTTGGAGGGGGGAAGGTTTGGGCGGAACGACACAAGGAAATCCCTATAAATCAACTGTTTCTACTACTCACGGCGGCACGGCGGAGGGCATAAGACGGTATAGCTCCAACGCGCGATGGTTTCAATGGCTCCCGAAGGCCAAACGGCGGGGAGAGACGAGCGGTGGAAGCCCAGAGACGTTTCGAGGTTTCGGGCGCCTAGAATCCATGCCCCATGAATGATTAGGTGCATGCGCCCGTCCCTCACTAAGAACGACACAATAGATTTTTATAACTCGCAGGAAAAAGAGTACCTTTGCCTTCAGGGTTGCGATGGCTACAAGCTTTGTAGCCAAACGCAGCGAAGGGGTTTCATGAACGAAAATGGGTGACGAATATGAAGGGAATAATATTGGCAGGCGGCTCTGGCACAAGGCTATACCCAATGACGCTGGCGCTGTCAAAGCAGCTGATCCCGGTGTATAACAAGCCGATGATTTACTACCCGCTCTCGGTGCTGATGCTGGCGGGGCTGCGGGAAATTCTGATTATATCAACGCCACGTGACCTGCCGCAGTTCCGTGCACTTTTTGGCAGCGGGGAGCAGCTGGGGCTACAGCTGCACTACGCGGAGCAGCCAAGCCCCGATGGGCTGGCGCAGGCGTTCCTCATCGGGCGTGAATTCCTGGCGGGCGACTCGGCATGCCTCATCCTGGGCGATAATATATTTTTCGGCTACGGCCTCGGCCGGCAGCTGGCGCAGTGCGCGGCGCTGCAGAAGGGGGCTAAGGTGTTCGGCTACACGGTGAAGGACCCCGAGCGGTACGGCGTGGCGGAGATTGACGCCGCGGGGCGGGTGCTGTCGCTGGAGGAGAAGCCCAAGGCGCCGCGGTCGAACCACGCCGTGACTGGGCTATACTTTTACGACGAAAGCGTGTGCGACCGGGCAGCTTCGCTCAAACCCTCTGCCCGCGGGGAGCTGGAGATCACGGACCTCAACAAGCTCTACCTCGCCGACGGGACGCTGAGCCTAGAGCTGCTACCCCGCGGGGTGGCCTGGCTTGACACCGGCACGCCGGAGAGCCTGCTGCAGGCTTCCATCTTTATCCAAACCATCGAGGAGCGGCAGGGGCTCCCAGTGGCCTGCCTCGAGGAGATAGCCTATAGGCAGGGGTTCATCGGTAGGGCGCAGCTCGAGGCGGCGATCGCCAAGCTGGGCAAGAGTTCGTACGCCGCGTTTTTGACTTCATTAATCCAATAGGGCAAGAGGAGGTAGCAACGATATGCAATTCAAGGAGACCCCTATACCGGGGCTATACGTGGTGGAGCCGGTGGTGCACGGCGACGCGCGGGGATTTTTCTACGAGCAGTTCCATGCGATTGAGTTCCAATCACATGGGCTGGCAGCGCAATACCTACAGGATAACTGCTCCAGCTCGCAGCAATGGACGCTGCGCGGGCTGCACTACCAGCGCGCGCCGTACGCGCAGACGAAGCTAGTGCGGGCCATGGTGGGGCGCATCCTGGACGTGGCGCTGGACATACGCCCCGACTCGCCCACCTTCGGGCAGCACTACGCCGTGGAGCTGAGCGATGAGAACCACTTGGCGCTCTACATCCCCAAGGGGTTTGCCCACGGCTTCCTGGCACTCTCGGAGCGGGCAGTGATTACCTACAAATGCGATGCGCTTTGGAATGCCGCCAGCGAGGGGGGCATTGCGTACAACGACCCCGCGCTGAGCATCGCGTGGCCGCTGCAGGGGAATGCGCCTATCCTCTCCGATAAGGATAAGAAGTGGCCCACGCTGCAGGCGGCGCAAAGGGAGGGACTCCTATGAGCGGCGTAGCGGTGGCCGGGGCATCGGGGCAGCTGGCGCAGCAGCTAAAGGCCCTCGGCGCGGAGCAGAGAGGATGGCGCTTTTTTCCCCGCGCGGAGTGGGACGTGGCCTCCTACGGCGATGGGATGCGCATTGCGCAAGAGGCAAAGCCCGATGTGATCGTGAATTGCGCGGCATACACGGCGGTCGATAGGGCAGAAGAAGAGGGGGAAGCGGCTTACAATGCAAACGCCAAGGGACCCCAAACGCTGCGCCGAATAGTCGATGAAACGGGGATACGCCTGGTGCATATCTCAACCGATTACGTGGTAGGCGATGGGCGCAACGCACCGCTAGGAGAGTTTGACACCGTGGCGCCGCGGGGCGTATACGCCCAAACGAAGCGGGAAGGCGAAAAGGCGCTGCTGGACTCGCCTATGGCCATTGTGCTGCGCACCGGGTGGCTCTACTCCGCGTACGGCAAGAACTTTTTTCTCACCATGGCGCGGCGCGCGCTGGAGGGCGTTGACTCGCGGGTGGTGTACGACCAGGTGGGATGCCCCACGTGGGCGGGATTCCTCGCGCAGACCATCTTAAAAATAGTGGAGGCCCCGGCATGGCGGCCCGGACTCTACCACTGCAGCAACGCGGGCGTAGCCTCGTGGTACGACTTCGCGCATGCCATATACTGCGCGCTGGGCAGCCAGGGCCACGTGGCGCCAATCGGCTCCGCTGAGTACCCACAGCTGGCCCCACGCCCCGCCTTCAGCGTACTCAACTGCCAAAAGATACGGAACGCATACGACATAAACATACCGCACTGGCACGACTCCCTCATGGAGTGCGTCGCGGAATACAAAAAGCTGGGATAAAATAGTTTAGTAAAGCAAGAGATGGTGAGTCAGATTCCGGAAGATTTAGCCCCCGCGGTGAAGGAGTGGCTTGGCTACGACTACGATCCGCAGACCCGCGAAGCCGTGATGTGGCTGGTAGAGAATGATCCCGCGGGGCTGCGGGAGAGCTTTGGGCAACGGCTGACGTTCGGCACGGGCGGCATGCGGGGCCTGATGGGGGCGGGGCCCGGCAAGCTCAATATATATACAGTAGCCGCAGCGGCGCAGGCCGTGGCAAGCTACATCAGCTCCATCTACACGGATGGGCAGGAGCTGCGGGCCGTGATCGCCTACGACAGCCGCAACAATAGCGAACGCTTCGCGGCGGTATGCGCCGACACGCTCGCGGCCAACGGGGTGCGTACCTACCTCTTCGACGGGGTGCGCCCCGTGCCAGAGCTGAGCTACACCGTGCGAACCCTACGCTGCCACGTGGGCATAGCCATCACAGCCTCGCATAACCCGAAGGAGTACAACGGCTTCAAGCTCTACTGGGCCAACGGCGCGCAGGTGGTGGCGCCGCACGACGCCGGGGTGCTGGCCGCCATGGCCGGCATCACGAAGTTTGAGCATGTGAAGCGCGGAGGCGATCGCAACCTGATCATCTCCATCGGTGCGGATGTGGACGAGGCCTACCTCAACCAGCTGGTGGAAAAGGACCTCACGCCGGCGCTGCGCCCGCAGCGCAGCGGGCTCAAGATAGTATACACCCCTCTGCATGGCACGGGCGCCAGGCTAACGCCGCTGCTGCTCAAGCGGCTGGGATTCAGCCAGGTGGCGGTGGTATCAAAACAGAACATCCCCGACGGCGATTTTCCAACGACGCCCTCCCCCAATCCCGAAGACCCTAACGCCATGGCGCTCGCCGTGGAGCAGGCACAGGGCACTGGGGCTACCCTCGTGCTGGGCACCGACCCCGATGCGGACCGCATGGGGGCCTTTGCGGCCGACCGCCACGGTACGCTCATCCGGCTCGACGGGGAGCAGATAGGTCTCCTCATCGCCAACTACCTTCTGCAGATACGTAAGCGTTCAAAACGCCCCTCGAAGAAGGATTACATGGTACGCACCATCGTCACCTCCCCACTCCTCGATAGGTTGGCGGCGCACTACGGCGTAACAACCTACACGGTGCTCCCCGGCTTTAAGTACATCGCGTCACTCATCGACACGATTGTCACCAAGGGGCACTTCATGCTAGGCGTGGAGGAGAGCCACGGCTACCTTGCCGGCTGCGAGCTGCGCGACAAGGATGGGATCCAGGCATGCGGCCTCTTCGCTCAGCTCACCGCATGGGCGGCGAGCCGCGGGTGCACCCCGATTGACGATTTGGAAAGTATTTACCACGAAATAGGATTCTCCCATAAGGCGCAGCGGTCGCTCATGCTGGAGGGCAGCGAAGGGAAAGAGACCATGGCGGAGATAATGCAAACCCTCCGCACCGCCCCACCGGTTGAAATCGCGGGGGAGAAGGTTGTCAAAGTGGTAGATTTCCTCTCGGTACCCATATCCAATGAGCCCGATAAAACGAGTACCCTAGTTATACAAAAACCAGCCAACGCGCTCCAGTTCATCACGGAGAGCGAGTCGGTCGTCACGGTACGCCCTTCGGGCACGGAGCCGAAAATAAAGTTCTACGCCTCGGCCTCCATGCCCTTTGAGTCTATTGAAACCACGCTACCCATCGCCGAGAGGCGCACAAACGCCCTGCTGGAGTCGTTGATTAGCTTGTAAACAGAAAGGGAAGCCGGGAGAAATACAACATCTAAACGAACGCTCCATGCTATACAATCTACCAAGTCGATCCATAACCATTCTAGAGCGTCTGCCAAGCGTGGCGATACTAGTGTTCAACGGGGAGAAGCTGTCGTACATATCGCCCCTCCTCGCCGAACAGCTCGGCTATGGCGGTCTTAACACGCTGAAAATGAACTACCGAGACCTCATGCAAGAGGACGATTGGCGCGCATTGCATGGGGTTGGGGAGAGTACCACACGCAGCGCGCGTTTCTTGCGGCTATCGCTCAGCGGAAAGAAAGGGGTACACGCGGAGGTGAACGTATGCGCAGACCTCGTTTGCATGGGCAAGGAGGGGTGGCTCTGCCTTTGGGGCGTGCGCATCCCCGAGGAGCAAACGCCATGCAGCGAGGAGGAGGAGCGCGAACGCAACGCGCAGAGTATCAACTTTAACGAGGATTATGGCGCCACGTTTAGCCATGAGGTACGGAATCCGCTCTCGGCGCTCATAGGGCTGGTGGGGCTCCTGCAAGAAACGCCCCTCAACGAGGAGCAGCAACGGCTGGTGACAACGATTAACGGCGTGGCGGACCAGCTCATGACGCTGCTCAACGACATGATCGACTCATCGCGTTTCCAAATGGGCAAAATCGTTATTAGCCGTACGCCCTTCGCGCTGCGGCCCCTACTGGAAATGCTCTACAGCCGCTACGAGCTCCTATCCCCGCACCTCCGCTTTGAATTTGAGTACGATGAGTCGCTGCCGGCCATGGTGCTAGGCGACTCGCATCGCCTCTCGCAGATTCTAATCAACCTTATCTCGAATTCGGTTAAATTTACCCCGAGCGGCACCATCACGCTGCGCGTTAAGAATCTACATAATAGCCGAGATATCCTCTTTGAGGTGCAGGACACCGGCGCAGGGATTAGCGAGGAGACGCTGAAACGTCTCTTCTCCCCCTTTGAGCGAGGGGCAGAGGTGTCGAAGAAAATGGGTTCGGGCCTTGGGCTATACATCAGTAAGCAACTTGTGGAGATGCACGGCGGCACCATCAGCGCCTTCAGCCGGCTCGGCGAGGGGTGCACCATGCAGGCCACACTCCCGCTCATCAGCCCTGACCTCATTGGGGTTACTGCAAACGTATTACAGGATAAAAGGGAAGAAGCTCCGAGTCTAGGCGCTGCGCAACGGCCTGCCAATGCAGGGAATGAACGGATTTTAGTGGTTGACGACAATAGAATTAACGTGCTGGTAGTCAGTAAGTATTTTGACAAATGGGGCATTGCGAACGACGCTGCATTCAGCGGGGAAGAGGCACTCCGAAAACTAGATACCACCGATTACGCTGTAATATTTATGGATCTACGCATGCCGGGGATGGATGGTTTTGAAACGGCTTGGCGGATACGCACACGCGCTGACGCAAAGGCCCAAACGCCCATCGTAGCCCTCACGGCCTCCACCGAGGTCGGCATCAAGGAGCGCATCGCGCAGGCGGAGATGAATGGGTACATTTTCAAACCCTTCAAAACGGAAGAGCTACGGGCCATCGTGGAGCAGTACATGCAGCGCGCAGCATCCTCCCCGAATCCTAAAGAAAATCCGAACGACTAAATCGCACTGAACGAGAAGGCTATGAACAGCAAGCAACGAGAGCTACACGGCGAACCGATACCCGCATCGGACCTTATCCTAAACGAGGATGGGTCAATATTCCACCTGCACCTGTACCCCGAACAGGTGCCCGAGACGGTGATCCTCGTGGGCGACCCTGGGCGGGTGCCCACCGTGGGGCGGCATCTCACAGGGGTTGAAGAGATTGCCAACACGCGGGAGTTCCGCGCCATGCTGGGGGAGTACCACGGCAAGCGGATACTCGTGCAATCGACCGGCATCGGGGCGGGCTGCATCGATATCACCCTCAACGAGCTGGATGCCCTGGTGAATATAGACTTTGCCTCGCGCCGCTGCTACCAGCAGCCCCGCAGCCTATCGCTACTCCGCATAGGGACGTCGGGGACTCTACGCAGCGACATTGCGAACGGCGAGGCAATCATCACCAGCCTATCGATCGGTTTTGACCTCATCCCATGGCTCTACCAGGAGGGACCATCCATCTTTGAGGCCAGCGCGGTGCGCGCCTTCACCAGCGCCTTCTACACGCTGGGCAACCAACAGCTCGTGAGTCTCTACGCCGTGCGCTCCGATGCGGAGCTAGTGACAAAGCTCGCCCCGCTGGGCAGGAAGGGTATAACCTACTGCTGCCCCGGGTTCTACGGGCCGCAGCTGCGGCAGCTGCGGCTACACGCCACGAACCAAGCACTATTCGATGCGGCAAGCAACGTTATATACAATGGGGAGCGGGTGCTGAACATGGAGATGGAGTCGGGGCCCCTCAACGCGCTGGCCGCCATGCTGGGGCACCGGGCTGTGACCATCACGCTGGCCATCGATAATCGGCGGGAGGAGACGGTGAAGGTAGACTACGCCGAGGCGATGGACGAGCTGATAGAACGGACGCTGGCAGCGGTAAAAGCGTAGGGAGAACGGCGGTTAGCGGATAGTAAGAACGTACAGTCATTCGTGATTAGCAACCAACGGCTAGCGGGGATTCCCTTAGCGGGGCAAATTCGACTGTCAGTGAATAGAGGGAAGTAGCCCATTAAAAAAGCCTTCTACGATGGATTTCCAGTAGTGTATACCCCATTAGCGACACTCTAGAACAATGGCAATGGAAACGCTCTACCTCTCAGAGACTCTCTTAGCCTCGCGCCTGCGCGGCGCGTTGCGAAATGCCTTTGCGCAGAAGCTACGCCCCGAACGCCATAAGTACGACATGGGGCACCTGCTGCTCATCGCGGGCAGCAAGGGCATGACGGGCGCCATGGTGCTGGCCGCCAAGGCGGCAGCACGGTCGGGATGCGGGTTGGTGACTGTGGCGCACCCGGCGGGAGCCGATGTGCAGCTGAACATTGCCATACCCTCAGTGATGACACGCGTGATGGATTGGAACGCCCCATTGGAGTCCATCGGCACGCCCGCACGGTACACCGCGATAGCCATGGGGCCTGGGCTTGGGCGCGAAACGGCAACAGCGGAGGGGGTAAGGGAAATTCTGTCGCAGCCCGCACTGCCCCCGCTAGCGCTAGATGCCGATGCGCTGTGGGCGGTGTCGCCCGAGGGCAATGGGGGGCAGCCCTTTGATTTCCGCACGATCTCTGCCCCCCTGGTCCTCACGCCCCACATGGGGGAGTTCAAACGGCTCTTCGCCGAGGAACTCTCCGCGGGCCTCTCCGTAGATGGTGCGGCGGCGCGCTTTGCCGCTGCGCCCGAACGGTTCCTGATATTGAAACAAGAAATAACTAGGATCTACTCGCAGGGGCAATGCGTTGTTAGCAATCGCCCTAACGCAGGGTTTGCCTCTGGCGGCAGCGGTGACGTGCTGCTCGGGTTGCTGGGCGGGCTGCTGGCCTGGATGCCGAGCGTGGAGTTCGCCTGCCTAGCCGCGGTGCTGGTGCACTCCGCAGCGGGGGAGCTGGCGCGCCAAGCGCTCGGGGAGCTGGCGATGAACCCGAACGATGTGGTAGAACAAATTGGCGGGAGCGTAAGGGGGTTGGAAGGGATACTGCGGAAGGAAAATGCGGCTGGGCAGTAGGGGTGTAAGGATTGGCGCAATGGGGCCGTGCGGTGGGTCACGCGGGTCAGTCTTTCAGACTGTCTTGCCTTGCAGGCAAGAATCCGGGGGTTTAAAAACCCCCGGCTATTGAGAGACCGTCCTTCGGACGGGGCTGCATTGGCCGCATAAAATTTATGGGGTTGTTTTGGGGATGGCGTGCTGGCCTATGTGGATTTCTGAGGGGCATTGCGTGTAGGTTTTGGCGAAGGGTCACGCGGGTCAGTCTTTCAGACTGTCTTGCCTTACAGGCAAGAATCCGGGGGGTTAAAAACCCCCGGCTATTGAGAGACCGTCCTGCGGACGGGGCTACAGTGGCAGCTAAAATTTTATGCGGTTGTTTTGGGAGGGCATTGTGCATGGGTTTTGGCGGTGGGTCATGCGGGTCAGTCTTGCAGACTGGCTTGCCTTACAGGCAAGAATCCGGGGGTTTGAAAACCCCCGGCTATTGAGAGACCGTCCTTCGGACGGGGCTGCATAGGCCGCATAAATTTTATGGGGTTGTTTTGGGAGGGCATTATGCCCCAAGCTCTGCGGGTGGCAAATTTGGAAGGGTGCCGCAAGGGGGGAAGCGAGAATAATAGGTGTATGGATTGGCGCGATAGGACCGTGCGGTCGGTCACGCGGGTCAGTCTTGCAGACTGGCTTGCCTTACAGGCAAGAATCCGGGGGTTTGAAAACCCCCGGCTATTGAGAGACCGTCCTTCGGACGGGGCTGCATTGGCGGCTAAAATTTTATGCGGTTGTTTTGGGAGGGCATTGTGGCGGTAAATTTATGCGGAGTGGCGGATATTGCGTGCGGATTGTGGCGTGGTATGATTGACCATAAACTCAGAAAAATAATACGCAACACCATGCCACTGCAGCTTGCGAAACAATCGGTAATCTGCATACGGATACCCGCGCTATGGAAAACGCTGATGTTCAATAAGGGATGCGTCGCAGCCGCTGCGTTTTCCGTCCGCAGGACGGTCTTTGAATAGCCGGGGGTTTTCAAACCCCCGGTGCCCTTGCCCCCAAGGGCAAAACAGTCTGCAAGACTGACCCTGGCGACCCTTGCTACATGGTCGGTCTATTGCGAGACCATCCTTCGGACGGGGCTGCATTGGCGGCTAAAATTTTATGGGGTTGTTTTGGGGATGGCGTGCTGGCCTATGTGGATTTCTGAGGGGCATTGCGTGTAGGTTTTGGCGAAGGGTCACGCGGGTCAGTCCTACCGGTTGCCTCGCCGCATAGAAAAAAAGCCGGGGGCATAGAGCCCCCGGCTTTTCAAGTATTGCCCCATGGGTGGGGCGGCATTCCTTACGTGGTGAGAATTCACCCTTGCGCTACGCCGGCTCCGTCTGCCTATTCTCAAACGTCAGCGCATCGCCGCCCTTGTAGTCCACGTTAATGACGCTCTGCGCCGTCACTTTGCCGCTAATGATGGCCTTCGAGAGCGGGTTTATCAACTCCCGCTGCAGCGTCCGCTTCACCGGCCGTGCGCCGTAGGCAGGGTCGTACCCTCTCTGCGCCAGCCACTCCACCGCGCCCTCGCTAACGTTCAAAGAGACCTCCTGCTTTGAAAGCATCGCCTGCAGCTGCGCCAGCTGTAGCCCCACAATGGCCTTTATCTGCACCTGCGTCAACGGGTGGAACACTACCACGTCATCGATACGGTTGAGGAACTCGGGGCGGATCGTCTGCCGCAGCAGCGCCATCACCTCCGCTTTCACCTTCTCGTAGGTCTGCGCATCGGCATGCTCCCCGATGGTACGCGATATGATGTCGGAGCCAAGGTTCGACGTCATGATGACAATCGTGTTCTTGCAATCCACCGTACGCCCCTTGTTGTCCGTGAGCCTACCGTCATCGAGGAGCTGCAGCAAGATGTTAAACACATCTGGGTGCGCCTTCTCTATCTCGTCGAGCAGAATCACCGAGTAGGGTTTACGCCGTATCGCCTCCGTGAGCTGCCCCCCCTCATCGTAGCCCACGTACCCTGGAGGGGCACCGATAAGCCTCGACACCGAGTGCCGCTCCTGATACTCGCTCATATCAATACGGGTCATCATCGACTCGTCATCAAAGAGGAATTCGGCCAGGGCCTTCGCCAGCTCCGTTTTCCCCACGCCGGTGCTACCCAGAAAGATGAACGACCCTATAGGGCGGCGGGGATCCTGCAGCCCAGCCCGGCTGCGCCGCACCGCGTCGGAAACCACCGCGATGGCCTCCTCCTGCCCTACCACCCGTTTGCCCAGCTCCGCCTCAAGCGACATGAGCTTCTCCCTATCGCTCTGCAGCATGCGCGTGATGGGAATGCCGGTCCACCTTGACACCACCTCAGCGATATCCTCCGCGTCCACCTCCTCCTTGATCATCGCTTGCCCCTTCTGCGTGGAGGCCAACTGCCCCTGCGCCGTCGCGATGGCATTCTCCGCCTCCTTTATTCTGCCGTAGCGGATTTCAGCCACCCGCTCGTAGTTGCCCATGCGCTCCGCCTCCACGGCCTCCTGCTTGAGGGCCTCGATGCTATGCTTCTCCTTCTGGATAATGTCCACAAGCCGCTTCTCTTCGCTCCACTTGGCCCGCATCTGCGCGCGCCGCTCCGTCTGCTCCGAGATTTCCCTATCGAGCTCCGCCAGCTTGGGCTGGTCGCCCTCACGCTTAATCGCCTCGCGCTCTATCTCCAGCTGCCGTATGCGCCGCTCCACCTCGTCGAGCTCCTCCGGCACAGAGTTTATCTCCAACCGGAGTTTAGCCGCCGCCTCGTCCACAAGGTCAATCGCCTTATCGGGTAAAAAACGATCGGTGATGTAGCGGTGCGAAAGCTGCACCGCCGCGATAATCGCCTCGTCCTTAATCCGCACGGAGTGGTGCGTCTCGTACCGCTCCTTCAGCCCACGGAGGATAGAAATGGCGTCCTCCGTGCTCGGCTCGTCGATCACCACCTTTTGGAAACGCCGCTCAAGGGCCTTATCCTTTTCAAAGTACTTCTGGTACTCGTTGAAGGTGGTAGCCCCTATGGCGCGCAGCTCCCCACGCGCCAGCGCCGGCTTCAATATGTTCGCCGCATCCATGGCGCCCTCGCCGCCCCCCGCGCCCACCAGCGTGTGGATTTCATCGATGAAGAGTATCACCTCACCCTCCGATGCTACCACCTCGTTAATCACCGCCTTGAGCCGCTCCTCGAACTCCCCTTTGTACTTGGCCCCCGCAATCAGCGCCCCCATATCGAGCGAAAAAATCCGTTTGCTCTTTAGATTTTCCGCCACGTCGCCGTTCACAATGCGGTAGGCGATCCCCTCCGCAATGGCCGTTTTGCCCACGCCCGGCTCGCCTATCAGGATGGGATTGTTCTTGGTACGCCGGGACAAGATTTGCAGCACCCTCCGAATCTCCTCGTCACGCCCAATCACGGGGTCAAGCTTCCCCGACCGCGCCTGCGTGTTCAAGTCAATGGCGTAGCGCCCCAGCGCATTGTAGGTTGACTCCGCGTTGGGGTCCTGCACGGTACGCCCCTGCCGCACCTCCATGATGGCCTTGGTCAGCTCCTCCTTGCGCACCCCCGCATCCTTCAGCATTTGCCCCACGGGGCGGGGCGCATCGAGCAGTGCCAAAAGCAAATGCTCTACCGACACGTAGGTATCGCCCATGCGGTGCGCCGCATCCTCAGCCCCATTGAGCACGCCCTGCGTGTCGCTCGACACGTACGGCTCGCCGCCGCTCACCTTGGGGTACGAATCCGCCTGCGCCTCCGCCGCGCTGCGCAAAGCCTGCACGTTAGCACCTATCTTCTGCAGCAGGTGCTGCATCAAATCCTCACTCGTTGCAAAAAGACCGCAGAGCAGGTGCGCGGGCTCCACGGCTTGCTGCCCCCGCTGGGAGACAGCTTGCACCGCCGCCTCCACCACCTCCTGCGCCTTTATCGTTAATTGATCCATTCTCATTTTCTATTCCTTTCCTTTTGCCCCTCGTATAGGCAAACCGTACACCATGGGAGGGCAATGAAGGTTAATTTATTGTTTAATCTTCTGTATTTCAGTAGATTATAAATACAATAAAATTCACGACCATAGAGACAAAACTGCCTTTCTGTCACGTACGAAGTGTAAAAGGGCGGAGATACGTGACAAAAAGTCATTTAAGAAGTGAGCCTGGTAGCGTAGGCGAAATAGAGTAGTTACCTTCGGCCGCTTGGGCACAGCTGGTGTCTAGCTGTGCAACAAACTGAGGACTGTCCTCGCCATGTCATGCGCACAATATTCCCCCAAACCCGCATAAAATTACGCCCGCAATTGGCCGTTAGGGTCAGTCTTTCAGACTGGTTTGCCCGCTGGACAAGGGTACCGAGATATGAAGATCCAAAAACTCCTGACCGACAGAACTACTACCGTGACCTCACCAAGCGGGTATGCAACCAGAATGTGGATCTTCTCATCGTGGTGGGCAAGTTCCTCACGCTCAAGCGGGCGGTGCACCAGCGCATCAGCGAGTTCGTGGAGACGTACAAGGGAATAGGCGATGAGCTGTAGGCGGCGAGCGGGGAGGCCCCACCGAATGCACGGCCACAACCGATGGGTGATAGCTAGGAGGCTACTCCCTCTGTAGTCGTCACCCCAACGCAGCCACCGCGTAGGCATTGCCTATAGGCGCAAGTTGCAGTACCTTTGCCCCGCCCATTATAGATTGCTTCGAGGTGAAAAACGCACAGTGCAACGAAAGGCTCAGGCTGCTCTCGGGGCCATTCCTGTTCATCACCCTCATGGGGTTCGTGAGCCTCTTTTCCGATATGACCCACGAGGGCGCAAGGAGCGTGCTCGGTGATTTTCTACAGCTCACAGGGGCTAGCGCCGCCGCCATTGGGTTCGTCTCCGGCTTCGGGGAGCTGCTCGGTTATGGGCTACGGATTGTGTCGGGATGGCTCGCCGATAGGAGCAAACGCTACTGGACGCTCATCATCGTGGGCTACACCATCCAAGTGCTAGCCATCCCCGCCCTCGCCCTCACCTCCGACAACGGTTGGATATTCGCTTGCGCCCTCATCATCATTGAGCGGGTGGGTAAAGCCATAAAAAAGCCCGCCAAGAATGCCTTGGTCAGCTTCGCCTCATCGGAGATAGGACAGGGCAAGGGCTTTGCCTACCAGGAATTCCTCGACCAGCTGGGTGCATTTCTAGGCCCGATTATGCTCTTTGCCATTAGCCTCATCAAAGGAACTGGCGACCAGCTCTCCACCTACCGGCTCTGCTTCCTTGCGCTCGGCACACCGGCACTCATCACCATCGCGCTCACGCTCGTTGCCAAGCGGAAGTACCCCCACCCCGAAACGTTTGACAAGCGGCAGGAGAAGGGGGAGCGATTCACCCTGCGCAGGCCCTTCATTTTCTATCTCATAGCCATCTGCCTATTCGCCTTCGGCTTCATCGACTTCACCCTCATCACGATGCACACGGTGCGCACGGGGCTATTCCCCAACGAGACGATCAGCCTCCTCTACGCCCTGGCCATGATTGTAGATGCCTTCGCGGCGCTCCTCTTCGGTTGGCTCTACGACAGGATCGGGATACGAAGCCTCATTCTCTCCACCCTTTTGAGTACCTCTTTCTCCATTCTCATTTTCCTCTTCGATACGAGGCTAGCCATCATCAGCGGCATCGTCCTATGGGGGATAGGGATGGGGGCGCAGGAGAGCATCATGAAGGCGGCCGTGAGCCGCTTCGTGCCGCGCAGCGCACGCTCCACCGGCTTCGGTATATTTGAGACGGGGTTCGGCATCGCCTGGTTTGCCGGCAGCTGGCTCTTGGGCACGCTCTACGATGTTAGCATCCCAGTGATGGTGGCCATCTCCGTGGGTGCGCAGCTGCTCGCCGTCCCTTTCTACGCCGTCACCACCCGCATGGCAAACGGTGATTAATGGATAGAGGGCAGGGGTTCGTTGCGGTCGCCCACGGTGGCCGCGTTGAGTACAATATGATGGGATACCGCGCTAGAAGTTTACCCGAACGCCGCCCATGGGCATAATGGAATTCTCGTATAGCCTACGCTCCTTGCCATAGGCCTCATCGTAGAATATTGCGTTCACATTACGCTGATTCGTCACGTTCGTTACCTCTACGAACGACTCAATGGACCATTTCTTAAAACTTTGCTTCACGGACACATTGAGGTCCAAGCGAAAATAATTCGGGTAGCGTTGAGAATACGCCCTAGCATACTCCACGCTTACCCCGCCCGATGGCAATTGGCGAGAGGGGGTGTAGCGCTTGCCACCGATGTAGGCGCAACGCCCATTTACCCCCAGCAAAACGCTCTGCCCTATACGCCATTCGTAGCCCGCAACGGCAGTGGCGCCGAAATCACCCGAGAATTTACCCAAGCGCCACTCTCCATCCGCCCCCCTATACTGCGCACGGTACCACGTGCCGGTGAGCGTGTAGTAATACCCATCACGGAAGGGCCTCTCAAGGGTCAGCTCCACCCCGTAGTTACGCCCCAACCCCCTATTGGAGAATTCCCTATCCCAGGCGTTATAGTAATCGTCCCCAACATTCAGAAAGGACTCCTGCGGCACATCACGCGGCACAGGTACATCGTAGTGCCCGATATAGTAGGTTTCAAGCCGTGCGCTCAAAGCGTCCGCGAGGCGTTGGCTGAACGAGAGGATTACCTGCCAGCTACGCGTAGCGCCGAGGTTTCTATTCGGTAGGGTGTTCCCATTTTGGAAAAAATAGACCTGCCGGGGCAGCAGCATGGAGTACATCCCCGTGCCGAGTCCAAAAGTTGTCCCATTACTTATTTCCCAACGCAACGATGCCCTCGGCTCAACGGCGTAGTCGCCATTCAAAGTGTAGCACTGGCTATAGACACCGACATTAATCCCCACGGGGGCCTCAAAACGATGCTGCCACTGCACGTACGCTCGTACCAATCCCGAATAGACATTCTCCCGCTGCAGCACCACGTCTCGGCCGCCAACGTTGTCAAGCACCGTACGGAATGCCGTTCCACCTACCCCCAAGCGCAGCGTGTTGTAGCGATTCACTCCCCATCGTAGCGCCGCTTTGTAGCTCAGCTGGTCCTCCCGCTCATGGCCGGCATAAATGACACCCACCGTATCGTGCGGATAGCCCGAGAAGGCAACGTCCACGCTCCGTGAAAATATTTGGTACGACAGACGATTCTCCATGCGTACCTTCTCCGTGAAACTATGCGTGTAGTTAAGACCCGTGAAGAATTGCTTATTCACGTCGTCTATATGCATATTGAACACCTGCGCCCCCGCCACGTAATCTTTCTCCTTCTGCTGCTCCTGCTCGCTCCTGAGCGCGCTCCACCCCCATAGCCCTATCCACGAGAGCGAACCGTGCTTGAGGGGGATATTCACTTTCGCCGTAACATCGTGGTAGCGCGGCACGCCCGATACGTTCTTTAGTATCCCAATAATCTTCAAGAGTTTGAGGAACGAGTAGCGGGCATTGACCATGTAAGAGGCACTACCCTTTTTCCCCAATGGTCCCTGCGCACCGCCCTCAAGGCCATTGAACCCCATACCGAGCATGAACTCGTGCCGGTTGGTATTACCATTCTGTAAATGTAGATCGAATAGCCCCGATGTGACATTGCCGTACTCCGCGGGAAAGCCCCCGGTGTAAAATGTAGAACTGGCCAACTGGTTACTATTGAGAATGGAAACAGGGCCTCCCGTGCCGCCCAGAGAGCCAAAGTGATTGGGATTTGGCAATTCGAACCCATCAATGAGCCACACCACCCCCACTGGGCTATTGCCCCTCACGACAATATCGTTGCGCATGTCGCTAGCACTGAACACGCCTGCCGTATTCGTCACCATGCGCGCCGCATCGCCCCACGACCCCGCGTAGCGATTGGCCTCTTCGCTGGTTAGCTGGCGAATGCCCACGTGCGTATAGCCGCCGCTGGGCGCTCCTACCGCCACCTCGGCGATGGCAATCTCACGCTCCTGCATCCCCACCATCAGAAACGCATCATGACCCGCAAGCAAGACCACTGCACTAGCCTCCCACGGGCGGTACCCATCATGCGTCACCGTGACGCTTGCACGCCCCATGGCCAAATGCTCCAAGCGGAAGCCGCCCTCAGCATCGCTATACACCTCGTAGATTGAATCGCACGTTCTCACCGTTACGCACGCCCCATGAAGCCCTCTACGCGACAAGCCATCAAACACCCTGCCGCCTAACGACTGCCCATACCCCACGCTGCTGCACAGCACATAGGCCAAAAGCACCACGGAACAGATTAGATACCCTGCCCCCGACAGCATTTTCCTATGGCCGTCCATACTCAGACGCTAATTCCCCCCGCAGGAGCTGCCCGCGCCGCTGCGGCTTTCTCTCTAGTTCCCCTTTATCAGCCTCACCGCCTCGGCAATGGCGGCATCAATGCCCTCGGCATTCCTACCGCCCGCCTGGGCAAAGCCCGGCTGCCCGCCACCGCCGCCGCCGATCAACGCCGCCGCCTGCTTCACGATTTTCCCCGCGTGCAGCCTCCCAGCGGCCACCACCGCTTCGCTCAGCGCGATGGCGAGCGACGGCTTACCGTCATGCTGGCTCCCCAGCACCACCGCCATGCTGCTCCCCGCGGCACGAACCGCCATGGCAATGGTCTTGAGCTCTTCCGCCGTACGATTTCCAAGATTTTGCGCCACGACCTGCATCCCCCCAAAGGCCTCGCTCTTAGCCGCAAGCGACTGCGCCTCACGCACCGCCTCCTGCTTGCGCAGCTCCTCAGTCTCCTTACGCGCCGCCGTGCAGTCGCTTTGCAGCTTGAGCACGGCCTCCAGCGTCTGCCCCTGCCCATGCACCGCCGCATCGATTTGCGCCAACGTGTCGGCGTTCGCGAAGGCAAGGCGCATCGCCGCCTCACCCGCCACCGCCTCTATACGGCGCACCCCCGCCGAGATGGCACTCTCCGAGATGATCTTAAAGAATCCGATATTCCCCGTGTTCTGCACATGCGTTCCGCCGCAGAACTCTATGGAGTCCCCAAACTTAATCACCCTTACCCTGTCGCCATACTTCTCCCCGAAGAGCGCCACAGCCCCCATAGCCTTCGCCTCGCCGATCGGCACGTCCCGGAACTCCTCCAGCGGGATTGCCCTACGCACCAATCCGTTCACAGTTTCCTCGACCTGGCGGATCTCCTCCGCGGTCATTTTTTGGAAGTGGGAGAAGTCGAAACGCAGGTGGCCTGGCTCCACGAGCGACCCCTTCTGCTCCACATGCTTGCCTAGGTGCTTACGCAGGGCGTAGTCAAGGAGATGCGTGGCGGAGTGGTGCGCCATTGTGTTGATGCGCGCCTCCCTATCCACCACCGCATGGAATGTAGCCTCAGCGTTCTCCGGCAAGCGGTCAAGCACCACCATCGGCTGGTTGTTCTCCTTGATAGTATCTAGAACGTGTAGCGTCTCGTTAGCGGCCTGAAGTACGCCTCTATCCCCCACCTGGCCCCCCGACTCAGCGTAAAAGGGAGCGCGGTCGAGGATGGCTTGGAAATGCTCCTTACCCTTGGACACCACCCGGCGCATTTTCACGATGCGCACGTCCGCCTCAAGCGTATCATACCCTACGAACTCGGTTGCGCCGCTCTCCCTAACGATGGTCCAATCGCCGGTCTCCATGGTTGCCGCGCTGCGCGACCGCGCCTTCTGCTCCGCCATGCAATGGGCAAAGCCCCCCTCGTCGACCGTCATGCCCCGCTCGCGGAGCATGAGCTGCGTAAGGTCGAGCGGGAATCCAAAGGTGTCGTAAAGGGTGAAGGCAGACTCGCCATCAAGCTGGGTTTTGCCCTGCGCGCCACACTCGCCAATCTTACCCTCCAGCAGGTGGATACCCTGCTCCAGGGTGCGTAGGAATGAGGCTTCCTCTTCCCGAATAACCCCCTCAATGAGGCTGCTCTGCGCCTGCAGCTCGGGGTAGTTTTCCCCCATTTTCTTCGTGAGAGCCGCCACCTGCTCGCAGAGGAAGGGTTCACGAAAGCCTAAAAAGGAGTAGCCGTAACGCACGGCGCGGCGCAGTATACGGCGAATGACGTAGCCTGCCTTATTGTTAGAGGGCAGCTGCCCATCGGCAATGGAGAAGGCCACAGCGCGCAGGTGGTCTGCCACCACGCGGAGCGCCACGTCGGTTTCCTTGCTGTCACCGTAGTGCACCCCCGCACGCTGCGCAAAGCTCGCGATGAGGTCTTGGAAGATATCGGTGTCGTAGGTGCTATGCTTTCCCTGCAGCACCATGCAGAGCCGCTCAAAGCCCATCCCCGTATCAACGTTGTGTTTAGGGAGAGGCTCTAGGCTTCCATCAGCCTTACGGTTGTACTGCATGAAGACGAGATTCCAAATCTCAATCACCTGGGGATTGTCCTTATTGACGAGGTCTCGCCCCGCCACCTTGGCGCGCTCCGCGTCGCTACGCAGGTCAATGTGGATCTCGGAGCAAGGGCCGCAGGGCCCCGTGTCGCCCATCTCCCAAAAATTGTCCTTCTTCGATCCCAGTAGCACACGGTCGGCCGGTAGGAGCTGCTTCCACATCTCTTCAGCCTCCGTATCGCGCGGTACGCCCTCCGCCTCGTTCCCCTCAAATACCGTGGCGTAGAGCCGTTCCTTGTCGATTTTAAACACGTCCACAAGGAGTTCCCACGCCCACGCAATGGCCTCCTTCTTGAAGTAATCCCCGAAGGACCAGTTCCCCAGCATCTCGAACATCGTGTGGTGGTACGTGTCGTGGCCCACCTCCTCCAGATCGTTCTGCTTCCCCGACACGCGCAGGCACTTCTGGGCATCGGTTTTCCGCAACACGTCAGGTTTACGTAGCCCCAGCAAGAACTCCTTGAATTGGTTCATCCCCGCGTTGGTAAACATCAGCGTGGGGTCGTCCTTAATCACCATGGGGGCTGAGGGGACGATCTTATGTCCCTTCGATGCAAAAAACTCCAAAAAGGTCTTACGTACTGTATTTGAATCCATGCTCATCTCTCCTCTAAAAGGGTATGCCACCCGCCGAACGAATAGCAAAATGCGGCGCAAATGTAACTATTTACTAGCAAATTATGGTTGGCGGGGTCATGTTTCGGGTAAAGGGGGAAGGGAAAGGGTCGTTCAATCCCTCAAGGCTCCCAGCGGAACCACCTTGATGCCATCGGGGCGGGTGTAAGCCATTCTCCCGCCCGTGAGGATCATCAGTAGGTCGGGCTCCCGAAGAGGGGGTTGCCCCTCACGGCTATTGTACTCCCTGATGAGTTGCTGCAGCTTGAGGAGGTGCTCCGCCCCCTCGTCTACCTCCATGCTACCGAGCTTACACTCAATCAACGCGTATTTTCCATTTTCCAAATGTAACACAATATCCGCCTCCAAGCCATATCGATCTCTGTAGTAGGCTACCCTGCCACCCGTACCCATCGTGTAGGCTCTCAAATCGCGGATACACATCTGTTCAAAAATGAACCCAAAGGTCTTAAGCTGCACCGACATCTCCTCTGGCGATATACCCAACAACGCCACTGCAATTGATGGGTCGCAGAAGCACCTCTTCGGGGAGCTTCGTATGGCCGTTTTGCTACGAATGGCTGGATTCCATGCATCAATGTTTTGTATAACGAATAGCTGTTCCAACGCACGCTCGTAGTCGTTGAACGTATCCATCACCATGGAGACCTCACCAGAGAGCGTCACGTCTGAGAGCAACGTCGTCTTCTTAGCGAGGGTAGAAATGTTACGTGCGTATGACCTCAGTAAGAACTCCGTTGCCTTGCTCTCCCGCTGCGTGCCATCAATCCTTGAGATGTCCTCATCGCAAACGGAACGCACATAGCTCCTGGCAACCAGAAGCTGCGCCTTGACCGAGGGTATAGACAACGTAGCTGGCCACCCTCCTCTTGAAGCTGCAAAGATGAGGGATTCCACGCTCATCGCTGACGTTTTTCCATCGATGTTGTAGCTCGGGTCGCTAAACATCTCCTGTATGGAGACTTCTCCCGTCGACTCCTTTGACTCCCATAGACTCATGGGCAGCATGCGCATCTTGGCTATTCTTCCCGTCCCCGAGTGCAGTATGCTTGACTTCTCAACAGCGTTAGACCCTGTTAATATGAACTGACCAGGAAGCCCCCTGTCGTCAACCTGCGTGCGAACGGCATCCCACAGCACTGGGGCATCCTGCCACTCGTCAATAAGGCGGGGCACCTCCCCTTGAAGCAAAAGAGAAGGCTTTGACCTGGCCGTTGCGAGGTACTCAGCCCGCATGTCAGGGTTCTGCATTTTTATAATGCTATTGGCAACCTGCGCAGCGGTCGTGGTTTTTCCGCACCATTTTGGTCCCTCAATCAGCACTGCCCCAAACGCACCCAACAGTTCCTCTAGCATCCCATCTGCCGTCCTTCTGTAGTACCCCATTTCTTTGCAATTTTATCACATCGCAAAGTTACTAATATTCAACCGAATAAAAAATCTATTCGGTGTTTTTGTGGCATTTTGTTCGGTGTTTTTGTGGTATTTCATTCGGTGTTTTTGTGGCATTTCGTTCGGTGTTTTTGTGATAGTGCCAACGAAGCCATATGTTTCAACCTATGAAGGAACTCCCTCTCAACCTCCTCTTTTTCACGCAAAACCCCTACCTTTACGCCGCCAGCAGGTGGCATAATTCGGACACGTATAGAAAACATGGACATAGAAACTATCAATGGCGGCGGGGGCAACAGCTGCCGCAATGGATACGAAAAGATTGAACGGTGGAACGAAGAGAAGACTGCGCAAATCGCAGAACACTACGAGGCAATCCTTAACCTACTAGGGGAAGACCCATCCCGCGAGGGGCTACTCAAGACCCCTTTGCGCGTGGCGAAATCCATGCAGTTCCTCACCCATGGCTACTCGCAGGATCCACTAGCCATCCTGCAAAGCGCTAAGTTCAAAGAGGACTATAAGCAGATGGTCATTGTGAAGGATATAGAGGTATACTCCCTCTGCGAGCACCATATGCTCCCCTTCTACGGCAAGGCGCACGTGGCCTACATCCCCAACGGGTACATCACGGGCCTAAGCAAAATAGCGCGCGTTGTGGATGCATACGCCTGCCGGCTGCAGGTGCAGGAGCGCCTCACCCGGCAGATCCTTGAATGCATTCAGAACGCGCTCAACCCCATCGGCGCAGCGGTGGTGATCGAGGCCGCCCACATGTGCATGCAGATGCGCGGCGTGCAGAAGCAAAACAGCGTCACCACCACCTCCGCCTTCATGGGGGCGTTCATGCATGAAAGCAAAACGCGCGAAGAGTTCATGCAGCTCATCCAGGCGCACTTACACTAGCGTGGAGAGTATGACAACGATACGGGTTATCCAAGGCGACATCACGCGCCTGCCTTGCGATGCTATAGTCAACGCGGCGAACCGCTCCCTCCTCGGGGGTGGCGGCGTGGATGGGGCTATCCACCGCGCCGCAGGGCCTGCGCTCCTCGAGGAGTGCCGCCTGCTAGGAGGGTGTAAAACGGGCGACGCCAAGGCCACCAAAGGATACAACCTCCCCGCTACCTGGATTATCCACACGGTGGGCCCTATATGGAATAGGGGCAATAGCAACGAGCCAGCCCTACTGCGCTCCGCCTACAGCCAAAGCCTCGCCCTAGCTGAAGAGCTCGGGGCAGAGTCCATCGCTTTTCCCAACATAAGCACCGGGGTATACGGCTTCCCCAAAGAGCCAGCCGCCACCATAGCGATCGGCGTGGCCATGGACTACGCGGCGAGGAATGGGAAAATCAAGGAAATCATCTTCTGCTGCTTTGACCACGACAACTATTTGCTCTACCAAACGTTGCTAAAGGAGCGAAAGGAGGAGTAGAACATTGGCACAGAAAGAAAGCAGCACCGCACCACGTAAAAAACAGGGATTCATTGCCACCATGGGCGATTGGCTACACATGGTGCGCTTCTCGCACACCCTCTTCGCCCTTCCCTTCGCGCTGGTGGGCTTCACCATGGCGTGGGTGGACGGCACGGAGAACATTTGGTGGAAACTCCTATTCATGGTGCTTTGCATGGTCTTTGCGAGGAGCGCCGCAATGGGATTCAATCGTATCGTAGACCGCGACATCGATGCCCTCAACGCACGCACCGCGCAGCGGGAGATACCAGCGGGGAAAATATCCCTCCGCGATGCGTGGATCATGGTGATTGCGTGCAGCGCGCTCTTCGTCGTTAGTGCAGGCATGCTCAATACACTTGTGCTTGCGCTTTCCCCCATTGCGCTCGCCGTGGTGTTCCTCTACAGCTACCTCAAACGCTACACGTGGCTTTGCCACTTCGGCATCGGCATCGCGCTGAGCCTTGCCCCGATAGGGGCTTACCTCGGCGCGCGGGGCGTGTTCAACATCTACCCCATCGTGCTGGGTATCGGCGTAATGCTATGGGTGGCAGGGTTCGACATCATCTACTCCCTGCAGGATATAGAGTTTGATAGGCAACACCGCCTCCACTCGATACCCGCCCGTTTCGGGCTTAGCCCGGCGATACGTATCGCCTCGGCTGCAAGTCTTTTGAGCGTTATCCCAATAGGGGTCAGCACCGTCCGCTACACCCCTACCCCCCTTGGAATCGCCTCTATCGGTCTCTTTTTCGGGGCTATCGTAGTGCAGCTCCTCTCCGTGAAGAAGGACGACCTCTCCAACATTAATGGATCCTTCATGCTACGCAACGGCGTTGCAAGCCTTCTCTACAGCCTCGTGGCCGTTCTTGCCATCGTGGCGCGCAGCCATGCGGCGGCGTAATGTCGGCCTTCACTCGCACCGCACCACCCTATCCCCCGCTCCGCGCTCCGCGCGCTGCTTGGGGTCAAGGTACCATAGATAGCCCTCCACATGCTCATACCCCATTGCCCGCAGCGCCGACATGTACCCCTCCACCTGCGCCACGTACTTTTCATGACGACTATCCCTCCCCGCAAACTTGAAGTCAATCACCACCACGCGGCTGTCCACGAACTCCACCACCCTATCGGGACGTATCACCTGCCCACCCGCTAGTATATCACGCTCCCCGAACACCACTGCCGTATAGTCAAAACACTCCCGCAGCGGCGAACGCTGCAAATCCTCCTCCACCTCGCCCCACAGAGCCTCCGCCCTCGTCTCCGTCAATACGCCTACCTCTACGAACGGCTGCACCGTGTCAAAAAATTGCTCTCGGCTCGGCCTCTTTTCAAAGAGCGCATGCAATGACTCCCCTAGATTTCTACTCCTCTGCCGCCCAGTCTCCACCTCAAAGGCTCTGACGCCTAGCACCGTCTGCTTCATCCGCAGCAAGGCACGACGGCTCTCTACCCCCTCTATCTCCTCCACCGCGGACGGCGTACCCACGCTCCTTGCCACCCCAGGACACTCCCCGAACGATGCAATTCGCTGTACGCCTCGCTCTTCGTAACTACTCCACTTCTTACACTCCTTAAAAGATTCAAGCGTTGGCTTCAATAGCCTCTCCCATACGGCATCATTTCTGCCGGCCGGAGCATTGACGTAGAGCTGCTCCTTCGCCCTTGTAAACGCCACGTAGAGCAGGTTAACGCTGTCTATTGCCTCTAGCCAATACTCCTCCAATGACTCTTCAAAAAAGTAGGAGTTGAGCGATTCCTTCACCCCAGAGAAAGGGAGCATTGACTCCGGCCAATCCTTACGCCGCGCCTCTCCCCACAGCTGGGGCGTCTTAGCCCGGAACGCCCACCCGCACATCGGCATTATCACCACCCGAAACTCCAATCCCTTTGACTTATGCAGCGTCAGCAGCTTCACCGCATCGAGCGACTCGGGTATGGCTATCGTCCGTTCGGAATCCCCCAAGTCATCGTACCATTCCAAAAACCCCTTGATGTCAACCGACTCGTCCCGCTGGTAGGTATACATCCTGTCGTATAGATTTGAGACGTAGGGGTCTGAAAGCGACACCCCATAACGCACGCATATTGCATCGAAAGCATCAAGCAGCGGGCGCACAGCCAACGCACCAATCCACGCCCGCTCCTGCGCTGCCGCCTCCCCCCTGAGGCCAAGCGTCCACGCTCCTCGCTCCTCCACCCCCTGCATGCGTTGCCGCGACAGCAGCACCCACTCCACGCTATTCCCCTTCTGCGTCGTCTCCCGCTCCTCGGGCTGCACCGCCATGCGTAGCACCGCTAACACCATCTGCACATCGGGCGACGCATCAAGCGATAGGGCATCGCTCGTCACCACCCGTATCGGAGCTTTGCCCTCACGCTTCTTGTTATTCTCAAGCACCGCCGCTAGCACCCGCGCCGCCTCATCGTTGCGCCGCACCAGCACAGCCACTTCCCGCTGCGCCATCCCCTGCCCGTCTATCACCTGCTCCAGCTGCTCCACCACGTACTGCTCGGGCGTATATGGCTCTTTGTCCGCTGCCTTTGCCTCTGCATCAAACCACCTAAACTCCACGTACCCCTCCCCCTCCTTGGTGCGCGGCGACACCTTTTGCTCCACCCCCGCATAGGCTTGCTGCACGATCCCTTCCTTCCTCGCCCCATCTCGGCCCAAATACTCCCGCCTCTTCGCATTCAATCGCTCCTTCTCTCCAAGCTCCATCCCATCATCTTCGCACAATTCCTCACGCGTCCCACAGTACGCTGGCAACGCCTCGCTCATCAGACTTTTGAAGAAAGAATTATTGAACTTCACCACGTTGTAGCTACTACGGTAGTTGTATTCCAGCTGGATAGGCCTCACACCAAACGCTTCGGGGATTTCCCTCGCCAGCAGTTTCCAATCGCCCCCTCGAAAACGGTATATCGCCTGCTTCACATCCCCTACCAGCAACGAGAAGCCTCCCTCGGCGAGTCCATTCCGCACTAGCCCCTCGAAAAGCTTCCAATGCCTACGGGACGTATCTTGGAACTCATCAATGAGGAAACTATCGTAGCGCGTTCCCATCCTCTCGTAGATGAAGGGGGCTTCCTGCTGCCCTCCGAGGTCCAACAGCATGGTGGACAAATCCTCTAGCAGCAGCACGCCGCTACGCTTCTCCTCTGCGCTCAGCTCTTTGCGGAGCAGCGACATCGCAGATACTTTAGCCAGCAACGGTTGGCACAGCCTATAGCTCACCATGCCCCGCTGCGCCCTATTGTACACCTCCACGAGCCTTCTATATGCTGGCCTTAACTCGCTTACCAACCCATCTCGATCCTGTTGCCCTTTGCCAAACCACTCGTCAGAGCTGCAATAGGCCTTCATTGCCGATTTAGATAGTGTCTCCCACTTCTGCCACGGCGTCACCTCTGTATCCCGCAGCACCCCTTTCATAAAGGAACGCCCCTTCCCCTTGAACTCCTCTACGCCTACTTCCGCTTTCCGCAGCGCATCTACCAGCGCACTCCTTGCCGCTTCCACATCGCTCTTTGCGCCGTTTGCAAACCCCTCTAGCATTTGTCGCGCCATCTGCTCCCGCGCGAGCGAAAAGAGCCTGTCACGCTCCGCTATAGGTCTCCCCGCAAAAGCATCGCTGAAAAGCGTATCGCCGTAGCCAGCAATCATCTTGCGCAGCTGGTAATCGCCTCCGGCTTCAAGCCGCTCCTCTAGCCTCTCGCTCAGCCACTGCACCAACCCGCTTGCCTCCAACGCCGGCTGCGCAAAGAGGGTCTTGACGGCTTTATCCACCATCGTTTGCGTGGAGAGGCTTATGCGCATCTCGCCCCCCACGCCCAGCTCCCACAGCAGCGATGCCGCCATGCGCTGAATGAAACTATCTATCGTGCTCACCGACAGCTGCGAGTAGTCATGCACTATTGAGTGCAGCGCCACCGCGGCGCGCTGCTGTATCTCCACGGGCGATAGCCCCGAATGCGCCGCCACCCCCTCCACTATGTACCCTGCCGCCTCGCCCTTCGCAAGATGGTAGAGCGTTCGGAGAATACGCTCCTTCATCTCCGCCGTCGCCTTCTTCGTGAACGTCACGCAGAGCGTGGAGCGGTAGCGGTACCCACGCCACGCCGCTCCGCCTTGCCCCCCTTGAAGTATGTGCGCGATGTAGCGTATAGCGAGCGTATCGGTCTTACCCGCGCCCGCAGAGGCGTTGTAAATCACCGGCCTATTGTTGACCATGACGTCTAATATTCTAAATCCTTGAGAATTCTACTGTAAATGTTCTCCCTATCGTAGCCGCACTGCCGGCGTAACGTTGGGATATCGCCATGCGGCACAAACGCATCGGGGATACCAAAGCGCACCACCCTACCGCAGTACCCCATATCCATCAACGCCTCCTGCACCGCCGTCCCAAAGCCCCCCATTAGCACCCCGTCCTCCACCGTGTAGATTCGCTCGTAGCGCGCCGCCTCCCGCAGGGCCTCCATATCGAGGGGCTTCACGAAGCGCATATCGTAATGCCCTACGGACCTGCCATGTTCCCGCAGCTTGCGCACCGCCGCTTCCGCCTCATTGCCAGCCGATCCTATTGACAACACCACTGCCCTATCGCCCTCCGTGAGGCGACGCGCCCTGTAATCCTCCAATCCCCGCACCGCATGCCTCGTCCGCTCCCCTTCTCCTCGCCCGCGGGGGTAGCGTATCGCCCACGGCCCTAGCGACACCGCCGCCAGCCTAAGCATCGCCTCCAGCTCATACTCATCCATCGGTGCGCAAACCTTCATGTTGGGAATCATTCGCATGTACGCCAAATCAAACGTTCCCTGGTGCGTGGCGCCATCATCGCCCACAAGCCCGCCCCTATCGAGGCAAAACACCACATGCAGATTCTGCAACGCCACATCGTGAATCACCTGGTCAAACGCCCTTTGCATAAAGGTGGAGTAGATGGCGCAGAAGGGCACCATGCCCTCCACGGCAAGCCCAGCCGCGTAGGTTACCGCATGCTGCTCCGCGATGCCCACATCAAAGGCCCGATCCGGTATCGCCTTCATCATCGTCAGCACGGACGACCCCGAGGGCATGGCGGGTGTAATCGCCACCACCTTTGGATTCTCTTTCGCTAGCGCGAGCAGCGTATCGCCAAAAACGTCTTGGTAGCGCGGCGGAAGCCCCTCCGCCTCAGCCCTACGCTCCCCAGTGGCGTAGTCAAAAAAGCCGGGGGCATGCCATTTCGTTTGGTTTTGCTCCGCGGGGGCGTAACCTTTGCCCTTCACCGTGAGGCAGTGCAGCAGCTTTGGCCCAGGTATATTCTTCAAATCACGGAGTACCTGCTGCATGTGCTCCACATCGTGCCCATCAATCGGGCCAAAGTAGCGGAAGCCCAACGCCTCGAAAAGATTGCTCTTTTCAAGCAGGGCTGACTTCAAGGCCTTGTTTACCTTCTGCGCCTGCGTACGCACCTTCGCCTGCGGCTTCCCCTTCCCGCTTAGCCAGTGCCATATCTGATCTTTCACCCTATTGTAGCGGGGAGAGGTAGATATATCGAGCAGGTAACGTTCTAAAGCCCCCACGTTGGGGTCTATCGACATGTTGTTGTCGTTGAGAATCACCAGCAAATCGCCTTGGCTCACCCCGCCATTATTCAGTGCCTCAAACGCCATGCCCCCTGTTAACGCCCCGTCGCCTATCACCGCCACAGTGTGGAAATGCTCCCCTTGTAGCTTGGCGGCCGTGGCCATCCCCAGCGCGGCGGAAATGGAGGTGGAGCTATGCCCTGTGCCGAAGGCATCGCAAAGGCTTTCCGCCCGCTGCGGAAAGCCACACAGCCCGCCGTAGCGACGGTTAGTGGGGAATGCCCCCATGCGCCCCGTCAAAATTTTATATGGATAGGCTTGATGCCCCACGTCCCACACGATGCGATCACGCTCAGGGTCGTACACGCTCAGCAACGCCAGCGTGAGCTCCACCACCCCGAGGCTCGCGCCGAGATGCCCTGGATTCGTTGATACGCTGCGCACTATAAACTCCCGCAGCTCCGCCGCGAGCGGCACTAGCTTCTCTGGCGGCACCTTCCGCACGTCGGCTGCACCCGCTATTCGTGACAGCAGAGGGTAGCGCCCCTCCCATTTTTCTTCCATCTCTTTTGCCCTTCTCCTCCACGCCTTGCGCATGGGAAGTGCAAAGGTAGCGAAAATGCGGGGAGAAAGGAATATAGAACCCACCAAAAATATGAAGAGGGCTGCCCCAAAGGTGCAGCCCTCTTCAATTCTCTCCGCTAACTCCTGATAGGAACTAGCATCTAATGCTACTTCAGCGTCGCCTCAATCTTCACCTCCATGTCGTCCGCCTTCACCGTATAAGTGAAGGTATCCTTATCAACCGCTTCCGCTATTGCTGCATCATTTATCTTCAACTCGGCAAATTTCTTGCCCGCAGCCACAGGTGTAATCACTAACTCTTCGCCCACGTTCACCTCCGCACCGGTCGTCTTGCCGGCAACCTTCACATCGGCTCCGAACGTCAGCACGATCGGCGTGGCCTTCGCCTTCAGCGTCGCCTCAATCTTCACCTCCGGGTCTCCAGCCTTCACCTCGTACTCGTAGCTCTCCTTACCCGCCGCAGCGGCTATCTCGTTGCCGTTAATCTTCAGCACGTCAAACACCTTGGTGGCATCCGCTGGGGTAATCGTAAGCTTTTCACCCGCGTTCACTTTCGCATTCGGCTCAAGAGTTCCTACCTTCACAACGGTCTTGTCAAACGTCAGCACGATCGGCGCGGCCTTCGCCTTCACCTTCGCCTCGATCTTCACCTCCGTGTCGTCCGCCTTCACCGTGTACTCGTAGCTCGCCTGACCCACAGCAGCGGCTATCTCGTTGCCGTTAATCGTCAGCTTCTCAAACACCTTGTCAGCCTCCGCTGGGGTAATCGTAAGCTTGTCCCCCGCTTTCACTTCTGCATTCGGCTCCAAGGCTCCTACCTTCACAACGGTCTTGTCAAACGTCAGCGTGATCGTCGTGGCCTTCGCCTTCAGCTTCGCCTCAATCTTCACCTCCGTGTCGCCCGACTGCACCGTGTAGTCGTAGCTCTCCTTACCCGCTGCATCGGCTATTACGTTGCCGTTGATCTTCAGCTCCTCAAACACCTTGTCTGCCTCCGCAGGGGTAATCGTCAGCTTTTCACCCACGGCCACCTCAGCGCCGGTCGCCTTGCCGGCAACTTTCACCTCGGCGCCGAACGTCAGCGTGATCGGCGTGGCCTTCGCCTTCACCGTCGCCTCGATCTTCACCTCCGTGTCGCCAGCCTTCACCTCATACTCGCAGCTCGCTTTACCTACCGCATCAGCTATCTTGTTGCCGTTGATCTTCAGCTCCTCAAACACCTTGTCTGCCTCCGCTGGGGTAATCGTAAGCTTCTCACCCGCAGCCACCTTATCGCCGCTCGCCTTGCCGGCAACCTTCACCTCAGCACCGAACGTCAGGGCAACACCTGAAGGGCTCGGCGCTCCGTAAAAGGCTTCAATCTTCACCTTGTCAATTAACTTGGGAACCTTGTAAAGGGTAATTTCGCCTCCAGCGATAAACTCTAGCTTGCCCATCATACTCTCCCCATTGATTTTCAAATCGGTGAATGGGACTCCTTCTTTAGAGCTCATAAGCACTAATGGCTGCCCTATCTTCAAATGAGTTCCATTAGATATATCATTCCCAATCTTTCCCTCCTTTGTTAGCTCACACACAAAAAGATTCCCTTCCTTGTACTCCAACTCAATTACACCACCAACACACTCCGTCATGATGGATACCAGCTTGTCACTCCCCTTTACTTTGTAGGTCACCGAAGTTACACCCGGACCTCCCAATTCTTCCCCTCCATTCACCTTCAATGACTTATAGGAACGTGGCAAATAACCTTCCTCAGCTGGTCTAACCGTGATGGTCAACTCAGTACCCACAGGTACCCGATCCCCAACATGCACCGTATCGGTGCCAGCCATCACGATATCAGTAATATAACTGTAGTTAACTGGTACTCCCGAAACCTTATCTACCTTTACCGAAGGTAACTCTTTTTTACAGGAGGAAAAGGCTATAGCCGACACCGCAAACAGCAGCATCGCGCACTTAAAAAATCTTCCTATTCTTTGCATCTCTCTGTCAACATTAATTGTTCAACTCTACGTACACATGGAAGCCTCTCTACAGAATCAGGGACTTCGCCGTCCATCTCCATTCTATGTAGTGTAGGAAAGACACTTCTGCCCCCTACACTACATACACAACTCAATTCATAGACTGCGAAACCTCCATCATTGAGCTACCTCTGCACATGCTGCGGATTTTGCACCACCTGACCATGAGCTCCCTCCATCTCTGCAAGCGGTATCATAAACTCCCAATTCGGGCTCTCAGCATCCTTCGGAATAAATCTAATATTTTCTCCACTATTACGCTTCTGCGCGTTCTCATAATTCCCAGGTCGCAAGGTCTTCGTAATCTCAATATTCTTGCTGTTAATACGATCCGGCACAACTCCCAAACGCTTCATATCAAAGAACCGTTCGCCTTCAAGCCACAGGTCTATTCGCTTATTGCGAAGAACCTCAGCAATAAGCTCGTCACCTGTGAAAGTAGCAGCACTATAGTCTGGATCCCTCGTCACCATAATTTCATTCAACACCTCCTGCGCTTCGCCATCTCTACCCAACCTCGCCAAAGCTTCAGCTCGCATATAGTATACAACTGCCAAGCGCATGACCAAATTGTCACCTGGAAAACTTGTATTTACCGAAGACACATTAAACTTCAAAGATGTACCCGTAGGCTCCGCACCTCCTTGTCCATCAATATAGTCATCAGACCCTTCTGGACGCACACTACCTAAATCCTCACAATACCACCACTTTCTCCTACAATCTTTCGGTCCCATCTGATCGTAAATGTCACGATTAATCGCCAGTTTTAACCTCTGAGGGTGAGTTGACGGCGCTGCGTAGCCAAAAGCACAGAAAAAGCTGTTGTAGCCCACATACTGATCCCTTGGAATCTTATAACCCCATATCCACTCGGGGCACGTAGCATCGTTAAATCCACCAAGCAACTGCTCAGGGGTAGCCAGCCCGAATCCTTCAACCTTAGCAGCCGCCAAAGAGAGTTTCGTACACTCGTCTACCTTTTCCCACTCCGACATTGACTGGTACACACGAGCTGCAATTGCATAGGCCGTAGTGTTCCCCACCCAATTGTTCGTGTACATTTTGGGGATTGACTTCCCTTTCAGGAGCATTAAGGCTCTCTCCAAGTCCTTTACTATAAAACTGTAGCACTCACCAACCGTGGAACGCGGCATCGGATCAAGCGTTGAATTCTCATCTCGGAGCACAACACCAAGCGCATCATTTGCACCGCCTTTCGTGTAACGCTTACCAAACATTTGCACCAACTGGTGGTATGCGTAGGCCCGTAAGATGCGTGCCTCTCCCTCTAGGAGATCTTTCTCCTCCTGGGTGGCATCCTCTATTAGCTTCAACTTACCTATCAGATTGTTTAGCACCTTAAGCTTATCGTAATAAAAATCCCATGCCTCGCCAACGAAAGCCTCTCGTTCATCGGCAATAGCCTCCCACCTGTAGTACGTCATGTAAGTGGAGCGCATCGTGTTTATCACATCATCGCCAAACATATCAAGTCGTGCGTGGAACCCCATCACGCCAATCCCTCCATCTCCTTGCCCACCATTGCCGTAGTAATAATACTTCGCAAGCACTCCGTTCAACACCTGAAGCCCACTCTTGTAGTTACTAAAAGCCAACTCATCGGTAATCGCAGTAGGGCTGCTAGTATCCAAATACTCCTTCTTGCAACTAGTAAGCGAAAGAAAGAGGAACGGCAGAAACAACAAAAAACTATTCCTTTTCATGACAGATCCTCACCTAAAAATTAAACGTTAACGAACCAGTGATTGTACGGGCAAACTCGTAAGATATGCTCGACGGCCGTCCATCTTTGCTCTGCATGGCATTTAGCCCTTTTCGTCGACTGAGAAGGAAAAGATTCTCAGCAGAAATGCCTACGCGCAATCCACTAATCTTTATCGACTCCACCCAACGATCTGGGAAAGTATACCCCAGCGTAATAGACTTCAGCATTAGAGAGGACGCATCGGTAAGGAAGTAATCCGTCCCTGACAAGCTATTTGCATTATAACTGGTTGAGTTATTCCTCATAGGGACATCGGTCACATCTCCTGGCTTCTTCCAAGCCTTCAGCGCATCCTTATGCACCGCGCTCGCGGCGGAACTACGGGCAGACATCAGCGATGCATAGCCATCGTCGTAAACGAGCCCACCTATTTGATAGTTCAATAGCATGCCGAAATCCACACCATACGCTGTCAATGTCGTCCCGAAACCACCATACAGCTTGGGTAGCGCACTACCGCAAAAATGTCGCAGCGCCGATGCTTGATCATGAGTCCATGTAAGAGAATCACCACTATTCCCAATCTGCAGGTTATGATTCTCGTTCTTCTCCGGATCCAAACGATAAATAGGCCTTCCATTCCTTTCATCTATACCAATAAACTCATCCAAAAAGAACTCGTAACGACTCTTTCCCTCCATCAACTTGAATGGATACTTGACGATACCATCCTCCTTGTTTTGCTCCGGCAACTCCGTAATACGATTGCGCAAGAACGTGCCATTCACAACTATATCCCAACGCACATTCTCCATCTGCAATATAGTTCCTGTTAAATCAAACTCAACGCCCATGTTAACCATCTTCCCAATGTTCCTATCCTGCACATCCAACCCCACGGAAAACGGCAATGGGACCGCAAAAATCAGATCATTTGAAGCCTTAGCGAAGAACTCTACCGTACCGCTCAACCGACTCCACAAATTGAAATCAACGCCCACATCATAGCTTGTCTGCTTCTCCCAACGTAACGCCTTATTTCCTAACTCCAAGTCCAACGCAGCCTGATTAACATTCTTCCCATAGTTATTCAATTGCCAATAATCCTTTGAAATGTAATAGCCTATCCCAGCATCTACACCAGTCTGCCCCATAGAAGCACGCAACTTCAGCACATGGACAATGTCGTTCGCCCCGCGCATAAACGGTTCATTCGCAATATTCCATGCCAGACCTGCACTCCAAAAATGGCCAAACTTATGCCCCGCTGCAAACTTAGAACTCCCATCGTAACGATAAGAAACCGATGCGTTGTAACGCCCCTTATAGCTGTATGATGCACGAGCAAAATAGCCTTCCTTTCGGTAATAATTCGTGTAGCTCGACAACTCTGACAGCTCAGAGTAGTTTGGGAACTCATCCACCTTCGGGTAGGCCTCAATATTCTTGGATCCATTAAAGCCAGATGGCATATAGGCATAATTCTCATGACCTAAAAGAACATCCAATTCATGATCTTCTGCAAACACATTTTGGTACTGCAGCAACTGGTTGAATGTCATGGTTTGATATCTGTCATACTGCATGTCAAGCAATCCCTTACCTCTTTGGTCGCCCATCAACGCATTGAATCGTTTATGAAACTTATCCGAAAACATATCATAAGCAAAATTCATCGTAAATGTCAGACCTTCGTATAGGTTCACCTTCAAGAAATTCCTCGTTCCTACTATGTCAGAACGCGTACGAGCCAAGTCCAAATCTGCCTCTAGAACCGGATTAAACCACTCAGAAAACGACCGACGCCCATCGCCGTAGTCAAATTTCTTCTCGCCCGTTGGCAGGTACACGTAGCTACCATCGGCTTTGTGCTCATGGATGGGGTAAATCGGCGCCACATAGTTTATGAAGTTAAATGGATTTGAAGCGTAGTCTCCTGATGTCTTTGGCTCGCTTAGGTCGCGGTACACATACGAAAGATTCGACCCCAGCGTAATCCATTTGTTGATGTCGTAGCTAACATTCAATCTCGCTGAAAAACGCTGAAAATAGGTATTGATACGGTAACCGTTCTCATTCAAATAGCCCAACGATACGAAGCTTCTCATACGCTTCGTTGAAAGCCCGCCAGAAACGTTGTATTCTTGTCGATACCCCAACTGGTATAGTTCTTTTTCCCAATCCAAATCTTCTGGCCACAGCAACCCTGTAATCTCTGGGTTGAGTTTCCCATCACGCCCAACCATGATTGGGAAATCTCCCGGATTTGACATCTCCATAATCGGCTGTAAATTCTTGTTGTAATAGCTCGCTATACCTCCAAAGGGATTCTGTTTGAACATGTTGGTATACAGCCAGTTATTAGCATTCAACCACGCCTTATCTGGTGCGATGCCCTGCGTGATATGCGAATTGTATTCCCCTTCATAGATAAGCGGCACGTAATCCTGTATTCCCAGCGTTTCGTAGCGAGACATCCCACGCATTGAAACACCCTGCGTAGTGGTAAAGGTAAAGCTCGGCTTCGCATCGCACGCATCGCCTCCAGCCCCCGCTCCACTCTTGGTGGTTATCATAATAACGCCGTTCCCAGCCGAACTTCCGTACAGAGAAGTTGAGGCCGCATCCTTAAGCACCGTGAGCGACTGCACATCCGCCATGTTGATGTTGGACAAACTTCCGTTGTAGGGAGTCCCATCAACTATTATCAACGGCTGATCGCTCGCGTTCACCGAACCGATACCCCGAATAATCATAGAGGGTGCACCCGCACCGGGCAGCCCAGACCCTGTCGACATCTGTAGCCCCGACACAGACCCCGCCAACGCGGAAGAGACGTTGGTCAGTGGCCGTTTCTCCATCTCCTTTGAGGCCACAGCCCCCTGCGAACCCACTAGGCTCTCCTTCTTCACCGTGCCGTACGCCACAACCACCACCTGGTCAATCTCCTCGCTGGCCTCGCCGAGCTTCACGTTAATCACGGTCTGGTCCGCCACTACAACCTCCTTGCTCTCATAGCCTGTGTAGAAGAACACCAGCGTGGCATCGGGGCCCGGCACGCGCAGCGTGTAACGGCCCTCATTATCGGTCACCGTTCCATTCTGGGTACCCTTGATTAAAACGTTCGCCAATGGCAACGGCGCGCCATCGGCAGCGTCGGTGACAACTCCCGTCACTGTACGCTCTTGCGCTAGCGACAAGCTTACGCTCGCAGCTAACGCGACTAGAAGAAGTAGTACTCTCTTCATGCTACCTACTTTTGTTGTTACTAACTATAAAAAACTGTTGCGGTCCCTTCCCCAACAACATTTTCCCATTCCATATCTTCACTTCCATCGCAAGCACTCTCCGCCCAAAAATTATCCGCAAGATAAGGCTTTTCTTTCACATTCTCACAAAAACTTCCACTACAGAACGCAATCAAATAAACAAAACACGCCATTGCATTCTCATTACTAATTTGTTACGCCTCATTACAGCCCATTTTTTCTCTTCTCACACCATCACAACTCTCAACGGAAAACCCTTCTTAACAGTCGGGAAGACCACACGGAAACACATCCTCTCATTGAAGGTAACGACAGAGAGTCGCGGGGCCACCATTCATCTACCCCCGCACCACCTTCCACTCCTGTATTCCCCGCTCCGCCCGCGAGAAGCTCACCCCGATGGCGATCAGCTGCCGCCCTCCCTTGTCAATCCCCTTCGCGTACCCCTTCCCCGCGATCTGCTCCAGCGCCACCTCTGCGCCCCGGTCCATCTTGATCTCGAAGAGGTAGACGTACTTGGGCAGCCACACCAGCAGGTCGATCCGCCCGTTCGCCGTGCGGTGCTCCGCCTCCGCC
>QWCB01000209.1_pt1 | contig 63328 bp, 49 predicted proteins | sample 1972511 | NCBI WGS metagenome assembly QWCB01 (sample SAMN09866719, study PRJNA288562) | Human gut metagenome isolate term5_stool, whole genome shotgun sequencing... | isolation source: gut | host: Homo sapiens | place: USA: California | reverse complement strand
ACTTGGCCACTGGTCGCGAGAACTGGGAAGGCGTGGCAATTCGGGACAAGCCAGAAAACCTGCTGCAACGGGGGAGAAGATGGGTGAATTGCCACAGGGCCATGGCGTTTGTTCAGTCGCGGTGCGGCGGGCGTTCTGCCCGAGTGCCGTTGCGAGGTTGACAAGCCAGGCTGTCCGGTGCGGTTGCCTATCTTGAGGGGTAGGAAGGGAAAATGGTGCGTGAGCGATGGGTGAGTGGCTACTCCAAAGGCGGGGGGCGCTACTCTTTCGGAGCGGTGGGGGAAAAGCTGGTTTTGGATAGTTTTGTTTCACTTTTAATACTTCAAAATTATGAAGACGAGATGGTTTACGGTAATGGCTTCGGCGGTGGTGCTGTCGATGGCCTACACGTCTTGCTCAAAAGACGAGGATTCAATTGCTCTACGTGCTGAGAGGGAGCAGAATGGTGCGCTGCGGGCGAGAGACCATGGCGAGAGAAGCGGATTAGCGGGGAATCAAATTGTCATTGATTTTAAAAACTTTGCGCCATCGATGATGGCGAGTCCAACCTCCTATGGGGAGAACTACTATTCTCAAAGTGGAAGTTCGCAGGTGAAAATGATTCAAGATTCACTTGGAATTTTCACGTCTAAAGTCAATAAGAATGGAAACGTGGTTGAGTTTTGGAATGGGGGGATCGCTTTGTCAAAGTGGAACTACCGCACCAATAAAGCGGGCACGAGCGGGGATTGGTGGTACTCCTATCTCAACCAAATGAGCGTTTACAATACAAGCTCTGTAGATAGTAGTAATGCGGGTGCGGGGCACAACGGAGATGACAACTTCGGGGTGGTTTTTGGCTACGTAGATGATTACAACAAAAAGTTCGGGATGCAAATGCCCAGCTTTTACTTTGATAGGCCTAGAAAACTGGTAGGGCTTTGGATCTGCAATAGCTCGTACACGTATGGTGTTATGCAGAAAGGGAATAAGTTTGGTAATGAAGGAGTTGCAAAATCGCTAGAGGCTTCAAATGGATACTTTGAGGTGATATTGGAGTGCTACGATGCGAGTAACAATCGCATTGCGTATAGCAAGCTATTGGCGGATTATCGGCCTGGTAGGGCGAGGGTAGAGCCCGTGACCACGTGGAGTTATTGGCCTATAGATGCCTCTAATGTGAAGACGGTCAAATTTAATTTTAGAGGGTCTGATACGGGAGCGTATGGGTTGAACACCCCTGCGTACATCTGCATTGACGACATAACGTTGGAGTAGATTGGCATGCTTCGGGGCAGAGCAGCTTTTGGTAAGTGAATAGCTGCGGAGTGCGCTAGCTGTGGAAGTTAAAGGAGAAAAGAGATGGAGCGATATGCTGTGCGAGTGTCGGTAGCGTTGCTTCTTGTGCTGTCGTTGGTGGGCGGGCGTGTGCAGGCGCAAGGCGATGTGAATGATTGGCCCACCTATAACGATGGGAAGGTGGTTTGGAGTTATAGCCCTAATAAGGGTAAAGCTGGATGTAAGATAGCATTGACTCGTGGTGCGTCAGATACAATATCGGGAGAGGTAACAATTCCTAGTCAAGTAGAGGATGGTAATGGAAAACCCTACAAGGTTGTTGAGCTTTGGCAGAGTATTTTTGAGTATAAAGGAGACATAACCAAAGTGACAGTACCCGAGGGTGTGACTACGATTGGTCCAGGTGCATTTGCGTCGAGTGGCGTTGAGTCGGTTATTTTGCCCAGTACGCTACGGGAGATAAGGGGTACAGCATTTAATAGGTGTAAAAAACTGTCTTCCATAACCATCCCAGAGAACGTTAAAAAGGTGGATAATTACACATTTCAAGAGTGTGAGAGTCTAAGGTCTGTGACGCTTCCGAATGGTATTGATACGATTGGAGAAAAAGCGTTTGAGGATTGTAAAAATCTTCGTAGCATTGAGCTCCCTAATAGCGTGAAAGAGATTGGGAAGTGTGCGTTTCGCGGCGTTGGTCTTGAAGTGCTGCCAAACATCCAGGGAGTGAAGGTAATTAAAGAAGGGGCTTTTGGGGGTTTGAATCTCACATTGGTAAGGATACCAGAAGGCGTGAAAAAAATTGATATAACCTCCTTTTTGGGTTGCAGTCGGCTTGCACAATTGACCATCCCAAGCAGCGTGGATAGCATTGAAGAGGGTGCGTTTGCCCTTGCCTGGTCAGATGCGCAAGCTGCGCCTAATTATTCGGTGTATTTTTTAGCTGGTGAGGACTGTGTAGTGGATGAGAAGGCATTTCCAGCGAATGAGGAATTTAAAGGCTCTAAGCACAAGCTCTACGTGAAGGAAGGGAAGAAAACAGCCTTCGAGGGGAAAGATTGGGTCAAATACGCAGGCTTTGATGTGGAAGAGGTTGGAGGCGATAAGTACCTTGTTACTTTTGATGCTCGTGGAGGGGCTCCCCAGCCAAGCATGGCCGTGGTATCAAAAGATGGTGCGGTCCCTGCACCAAAAGACAAAGAAGGCAAGGATATTACCCCTGAGAGAGAGGGCTATGAATTCTTGGGGTGGTATGATCAGGAGGATACGACAACGAAGTACGACTTTAAGAAATCCAAGGTGCAGAAGAATATCACATTGGTGGCCAAGTGGGGAAAGAAAGAATTCGTGGTTGTAATTGTAACCAATCGCGATGGGTCGGTGCCAGAAGTGCGCAGGATGTTGACAGGTGATCTTGTGCAACGTCCGGCAGATCAGGAAAAAAGGGTTGGGTATAGGTTCGATAGTTGGTGTTCCACCAAAGTTAATGGGTTACAATTTCCACTCCCTGTCACGCGAGACACGGTTATTTGGGCGGCTTGGATTAAGCTATTCAAGGTGGTGTTAGATGTGAAAGGCGGGGAACTCATTGATAACTGGGATGGTAAAAAGATTGACACTACGTTGTGGAGAATTCCGAACAGAGGGATATCCTTGGGGGGAGTGACGGGGTATACCATAAAGCGGGGTAACGATGAGTTTAAAGGGTGGTATTTGAAGGGGAAGCCATACAATTTAGCAACTCCCGTCAGGAGTGATCTTACGCTTGAGGCGAAGTGGGCGAAGAAGTGCGTGGTGACGTTTGATGCGGATGGCGGAATCCCTGTGCCTCCGAGTCAGACGGTAGCGGAGGGCGAAAAGGTGAAGGTGCCTTCGCAGGATCCAACGAAAGATGGCTTCATATTCAAGGGATGGTACTTGGAAAATGGTAAGGAGCCGTTCTCGTTTGGTACGACAGAAGTAAAGGATAATCTTACGCTCGTGGCGAAGTGGGTGAAGGAGTGCGTGGTGACGTTCGATGCGAATGGCGGGACTCAGGAGCCTGATGAGCTGCCGGTAGTGGAGGGCGAAAAGGTGACGAAGCCTTCGCCGGATCCATCAAAGGAGGGCTACGTATTCAAGGGATGGTTTGTGGGTGAGGATTTGTACTCGTTTGGTACGACAGTAGTAGATGGTGATCTTACGCTCGTGGCGAAGTGGGCTAAGGTGTGCAAGGTATCGTTCAATGCCGATGGCGGGAAGCCGAGTCCAGAGGAGCAGAAGGTAGAAGAGGGCGGAAGGGTGACTAGGCCCTCACTGGATCCATCGAAGGAGGGCTATTGGTTTAGTGGTTGGTTCGTAGATGGTAAACCGTACGACTTCAATGGGGCTGTGGCAGGCGATTTTGAGATTGTTGCGCAATGGTACAAAAAGGCGACCGCGGTGGAGAGCGTGCTGCTGTCAGGAGTGCAGGTAGCTCCGAATCCTATTGGGGAGGAGTTGGTATTGCAGGGTGTGGCAGCCGCAGAGCGTGTCGAGGTGTACAGCATTGATGGGGTGCTGGTGTATTCGGGCTTAGCGACAGGGAGTGAGCGCGAGGTCATTGCGCTGCGAGGGGTGCGAAGCGGGGTTTACTTGGTGCGGGTGGTAGCGCAGGATGGTGAGAAGGTGCTGCGCGTGGTGAAGAAATGATGTGTGGGGGTGACGTACTTCGTCTGAGGAGCTTTATTCTTAGCTTGCTACTGTGGCGTTGAGATTATGCAGAGGTTTTGCAGGATGGCGGAGGGGATACCCACTACCATCCTGCCTAATTGTTTTTTTGATGAGAGGGTTATTTTTGGCACTGGTAGTACTGCTCGTTGCTTTTGCTCCAGCATGCAACAAGGATGACGTGATTCAGGAGACTGATAGCGCGCCCATGATAGAGCTGGATAGCGAGAGCGGAGTGTATACGGTAAAAGTAGGGCGAGAGCTGTCGATAGCGCCTACGTTCATGAATGCTGATCATGCGCTATACGCATGGACTATCAATGGAAAGCTGGTGTCTAAGGGCCCTACGCTTAGCTATCGGTGGGAGGAAACGGGCACCGTTTTCGTTAGTTTACGCGTGGATACTGAGAAGGGTTTTGCAGAGGAAGAGCTAAGGGTAGAGGTGGTGGAGTTGACCCCACCGGTTGTCTCGGTTGTGGTTCCGGCAAAGGGGTTAAAGGTAGTTAAGGGTACTGAGTATACGATAACGCCCGACATACAGCATAAGGATCTAGAGGGTTTCAGGATGGAGTGGGTACGAGATGGGCAGGTTGTGTCCACTGACACTTGCTATACATTCAATGGGGAAAATTTAGGGGAATATTCCATCACCATCAATGCCTCGAATGCGGATGGTAAGACCACGAGAGAACTCAAGGTGGAGGTGGTGGAAACGATTCCGTATAGCATCAGTTTCCCCACGCGGTCGTACGGTACGAGGAGTACGGATCGGTACACCTTTCCGGGGCGTCCCATCTATTTGCGCCCATTGCTTGAATACTATGAGAATCCTACCTTTGATTGGAGCGTAAATGGGGAGAGTGTAGACGAGCATGGGCGGGTATTTAAGTTTACCCCTACGGCGGCAGGGGCGTACGATGTGATTTGCAGAGTGCGTGAGAATCGGCGGCCAGCGCGGGTGACGCGGAATATAACGCGAGGTGGTGTAGTGCTAGTGGCTGCATTAGGCGTGTATTGCGAGGAGGGAAGTGAAGAGAAAAGGCGTAGAGATGGAGGGAATGGGCGGTTTTCAAACGTTGTCTACGAGTATGTTCCGGCGCCGGGGCAGTTCATCAATGAAACGGGGCAGTTTGGGGGCATGACCGGGCGGGAGACTACGTTGGACGCCGCGAATGCATGGGCGGCGCAGCGCCTCAGGGAGCGCAAGCACGTCAGCCTAGGGTCATTTGGTGGGTATATCGTAGTGGGATTTGACCACAGCGTGGTCAACAGGAATTCGGGGTACGATTTTGCCATTCAAGGGAATGCGTTTGATGGAAGCTCAGAGCCTGGGGTGGTGTGGGTGATGCAAGATGTGAATGGAAATGGTCTCCCTGACGATGAGTGGTATGAGCTAAAGGGATCTGAGACAGGAAAGGAGTCGACGATCCAGCATTATGAGGTAACCTACTATAAGCCAGCAGGCAAGGGAATGGATGTACAGTGGGAGGCATCGGATGGGCGAAGGGGGTGCGTGGACTATCTTGCGGCCTATCATAGGCAGGATTACTACTATCCAGCCTGGGTGAAAGAGCCTAGCTACACATTGATTGGGACGTGTATAGGCCCAAGGAACGTCCAGAATAAGCGCAATGGGCATTGGTATAACGGGGGCTTTGATTGGGGGTACGTAGATAATATGGGGAGCGATGATCTTCCGGGCGGGAATACCGTGGATGGGTCAGGGCAGAGAAATGGCTTTAAGATTTCTAACGCCATGAATGACGATGGCACGCCGGCCAATTTGAAATACATTGATTTTATTAAGGTGCAATGCGCCGTGCTGGCCAAGAGCGGTTGGCTTGGCGAGAACTCCACGGAGGTGTGCGCCTTTGAGGATCTATCAAAATGAGGGGATGCGCCATGAAACGATTGATATTGTATGCGATAGTATCAGTATTGTTTTTTTCTGCGTGCGATAAAACGCGGAAGCCAGAGGATGCAGATGACAATTACATTACATCTATAGTTTTAGCTGTAGATGGGAGGCGTTATGCCGCTATAATTTTGGATGATACTATCACAGTAGCAGTACCCGACACGGTAGCGTTGAATAAGGCCACGGCTGAGTTTAGGTATACACGGTCGGCTAGCATAGTCCCCAAACCTGAAACGATTAAGAATTGGGGAAATGAGTGCACTTTCCGAGTAACGTCCTATAATGGAGCCGTGCGTGAGTATGCCTATAGAATAGAACGGAGCGATATAGTGTCGGACGGCACCGTTGTGCTTGCAAGCAATGCGGATGTGGCTTCCTTTGCAAAGACCAAGACCGTTTCGGTAAAGGGGAACTTAATAATAGGTTCAGACACCAGCGGAGCGGAGCCGATAACAGATATTCAGTCATTATCTTGCCTTCAAGAGGTAACGGGAATTATAAAAATAAGAAGTAGTTTTGCTGGGAGTGACCTCACGGGGTTAGAGAATGTGCAGCGGGCGGGGGGATTGCAGATAGGAACGCCAGTAAATTATTTTTCCTCCGAGGCGTTGAAGCTGGTGTCGATGTCGTCGCTAAGGGAGGTAAGTGGGGATATCGTTGTCTATGCCGATGCCGTAGAGCTATGCGTTTTTGATGCTTTGTCAAAAGTTGACGGTAGCGTAATATTCTGTTCGCCAGTACTGGGTGGAGTCAGCATGTCAACTCTTGCAACGGTATCGAATGATGTGAGCGTTCAGGTAAATGGCCGGGTGGGAAAAGCAGGAGGCAACATTACACTATTTGAATTGCCAAAGCTGGTTGAAGTTGGTGGTGGGATAATGTTAAATGGTGTGTCCTCGTTGACTGGGGTGCGACTTGCAGCCCTAGAGCGTGCGCATAATATCTGCCTCACCGATTTGGGCGAATCGTTCTCTATGTTAGAGATTCCTAAGCTCGTGTCGGTGGAAGGAGATTTAAGAGTTTCAGCAGGAAATATGGGAAATACTGAGTTGAAAGAGATTACCGGCATCAGCAATGTGAAAAGAATCGGGAGACTCAGTTTAAAAGGAATGGCGGGGCTAGAGCTGCCGTCCGCATTACCCGCATTGACGCAGCTAAGTGGGCTAGAGCTTATTGCTATGAATAATCTACCCAAAGTCATAGACATTAGCAATGCAGAGATGGCTCCAGCGGATGGGTCGTACGGAATGATTCGAATCAACAATACGTCAATTGAGAAGATACGAACAAAAGATGATCTTTCCAGGATGAATGTAAAGGTTGAAGAAAGCAAAGGTATTGAGTTGACGTGTTCCACAGTGCATAACTTCTCGTACAGAATGCGTGCGGGAGTCGTAGATAAACTTGAGCTTGCCAGTTTGAAGAGGGTTCTAGGGAATCTGAACATTAGTATTGATGCTGTCGTCTCGTTTCCCTCACTGCAGTCGGTTGATGGGTATGTTCTTATTGATATAGTAAAAAAACAGAGTCGGGAGTCCATACTTATGCCTTCGCTAGAGACGGTAGGAGGTCAGCTCTATTTGGATGGTACGCACGATGGGGTTTACGGCGTGGATTTTCGGTCGCTAAGGTCGGTGTGTACAGCGGAGAATCCAGCCTATAATTATAGGAAAAAAGGAGTAAGTGACCCAACGGGATCATTTACCGTTTGGTTTAAGCGCAATTCGAAAGGGGAGCTGGATCTACCGAAGCTGGAAAAGGTTGGTGGAGACGGTATTTTGATTAAAAATCTAGCAAAATGGTCAGCTCCAGCATTGAGCAGCGTTGAGGGGTACTTTATTGTTCAGGATGGAAATTTGGTCTCCGACTCTATTGAGCTTCCAGGTTTGAAGAAGCTCGGGATGCTTATATTTAGTTCGTTGGAGAAGTTTACTGACTTTGAGGGGTTTGCCCCGCTGTTTACAAACAAAGTGATAACAGATAAGTCGCAGTGGTCAGTTAGTGACTGCGGCTACAACCCCACCTTTGACGACATGACCAAGGGTTTCTACACGCAGAAGCTGAAAGATGAGAATTAGGCAAATCACTAGAGTTTCAATGATTAGCACCGGTGGAAGTCGTACGACTTAAACGCGCCAGCGTACGTTGCGATAGACGACCTGAGCGTGACGGTGAGCGAGTAGGCGGGTTTGCGGCCCCTGTTGAAGGGCTAAGGAGTAGAGAGTAGGTAGCGGCAGTCTGAGATTGTTTGCGAATAGTATTCGGTTCAGGCTGCCGCTTTTTGGTTTTGAAAATGAACATGTATGCGGAATAAGGGGTATAGTTGGTTGCTAATTACGTTCGTCCTGCTGGTTTCCACCTCGTGTATGAAGTGGGACTACGGGAAGGACGAGGAGGATTTTTCTGCCACTGGCGATGGGCTGTTCATCACCAACGAGGGGAACTTTCAGTACGGTAACGCCACGTTGAGCTACTACAACCCCGCGACGAAAGAGGTGCAGAACGAGGTGTTTTTTCGGGCTAACGGCATGAAGCTAGGCGACGTGGCGCAGTCCATGATGATATACGACAACAAGGGGTGGGTGGTGGTGAACAACTCCCACGTGATCTTCGCCATTGACCTCAAAACCTTCAAGGAGGTGGGGCGCATAGAGAATCTCACATCGCCGCGCTACATCCATTTCATCAGTCCGGAGAAGGCCTACGTGACCCAGATATGGGACTATCGCATCTTCATCATCAACCCCAAGAAGTTTGAGATTACTGGCTACATTGACATGCCGAGGATGGATATGGAGAGCGGATCCACGGAGCAGATGGTGCAGTACGGACCATTCGTCTACGTGAATTGCTGGAGCTACCAGAATCGCATCATCAAGATTGATACGGAAACTGACCAGGTGGTGGGGGAGCTCACCATTGGCATTCAGCCGACGTCGCTAGTGATGGATAAGTACAACAAGCTGTGGACCATTACCGATGGTGGGTACGAGGGTAGCCCGTACGGCCATGAGGTGCCCTCGCTCTACTGCATCGACGCGGAGACCTTCACGGTGGAGAAACAGTTCAAGTTCAAATTCGGCGATTGGCCCTCCGAGGTGCAGCTCAACGGCACGCGCGACACCCTGTACTGGATAAATAAGGCTATCTGGCGCATGGATGTCACGGCGAAGCGTGCGCCGGTGCGCCCCTTCATCCCCTACAGCGGAACTATCCTCTACGGCCTCACCGTGAACCCTAAGACGAGCGAGGTGTACGTGGCCGACGCGATAGACTACGTGCAGCAGGGGATTGTCTACCGCTACGCGCCCAATGGGGATCTCGTTGATAAATTTTACGTTGGGATTATCCCCGGCGCATTCTGTTGGGAGTAGCCTACGAGCGGGGAGTCATTATGGCAATTACTAGATACAGTTTCTCTTTCCGATTGCTTTTGTGCGCCATCTGTGTGGCTATGTACCCCCAGGGGATATTCGCGCAGGAGCCGTCAAAGCACTATAATATCAAGGAGGTTACGGTGTGGGCCACACGCCCCATGAAGGAGATTGGGGTGCAGAAGACGCAATTTGACTCGGTGGCGCTCAAAGAGAACATCGCGCTCTCGATGGCGGACGTGCTGACGTTCAACTCCTCCATCTTCGTGAAGAGCTATGGGCGCGCCACGCTCTCCACGGTGGCCTTTCGGGGCACATCGGCGAGCCACACGCAGGTGACGTGGAACGGCATGCGAATTAATAACCCGATGCTGGGTATGACCGATTTCTCCACCATCCCAGCCTACTTCATCGACAAGGCATCGCTGCTGCACGGCACCTCTTCAGTCAATGAGACGGGCGGAGGGTTGGGGGGCCTCGTTAAGCTGGGCACCTCGTCGCGTGTACCCAACGGGTTCACGCTGCAGTACATCCAGGGCGTGGGGTCCTTCCGCACCTTCGACGAGTTCCTCCGTTTTACCTACGGCAGCGACCATTGGCACGTCTCCACGCGCGTGGTTTACTCCTCATCGCCGAATAACTTCCCGTACACGAACCACGATAAGAAGGTCAACATTTACGATGATGAGAAGAACATCGTGGGGCAGTACCATCCTAGGGAGCGCAACAAGTCGGCTTCGTTCAAAGATTTCCACGCGCTGCAGGAGGTGTACTACGATACGAAGAAAGGGGATAAGTTTGGGCTCAACGCCTGGTTCTTGAATACCAACCGGGAGCTCCCGATGCTCACGACGGACTACGGGAAGGAGTCGGAGTTTGAGAACCGACAGCGGGAGCGCACGCTGCGCAGCGTGGCGTCGTGGGACCACGTGAAGAGCGATTGGAGTGTGGGAGCAAAGGCTGGCTACATCTACACATGGATGGCGTACGACTACAAGCGGGAGGTGGCGCCGGGGAATTGGGCCTCGATGACGCGTTCACGTAGCCAAATCAACACCGTCTACGGGCAAGCATCGGGGGAGTATAACCCCACAAGGCAATGGTTTTTCACGGCATCAATCGCCGCGCACCAGCATTTTGTGATAAGCAAGGACAAGAACATAATACTGCGCGATGGGGGACGAGCGATTGTGGGCTACGATAAGGCGCGCATAGAGCTTTCGGGAATGGCATCGGTGAAGTGGCAGCCGATAGATCGGCTGGGAATGTCGGTGGTGGTGCGCGAGGAGATGTACGGCCGGGAGTGGTCGCCCGTCATCCCGGCTTTTTTTATCGATGGGGTTCTTTCTAGGGTAGGGAACGTCATGGCGAAAGCCTCGGTGTCGCGTAACTACCGCTTCCCCTCCCTCAACGACCTTTACTTCTTGCCGGGGGGAAATCCCAATCTTAAAAAGGAGCATGGCTTGACGTACGATGCGGGTTTGAGCTGCCTTTTCAGCAAAAAGGGACTCTACAAGATTAGCGGCAGCGCCAATTGGTTTGAGTCGTACGTTGATGATTGGATTATATGGTTACCCACCACAAAGGGGTTCTTCTCGCCGCGCAACGTGAAGAAGGTGCATGCCTACGGGGTAGAGTCACAGGTGGGCATAGCGTGGCAGTTCCCTCACGATTGGAGCGTAGACCTCCACGGCACCTACTCGTGGACACCCTCAATCAACATCGGGGAGAAGATGTCGCCGGCTGACAAGTCGATAGGCAAGCAGTTGCCGTACGTGCCGCAGCATTCGGCCTCCTTCACCGGGCGGCTCGCATGGCGGGGGTTGGCGTTCCTCTACAAGTGGGCGTACTACTCGCAACGCTACACGATGTCGAGCAACGATTTCACGTTCACTGGGCATCTCCCAGATTACTACATGAGTAACATTGCGCTGGAGAGTAACCTCCCTTTCAAGTGGCTCGATTTACAGCTTAAGCTGGCGGTGAACAATCTATTCAACGAGGATTACCTGTCGGTGCTTTCGCGCCCGATGCCGGGAATAAATTTTGAGTTCTTTGTGGGGGTGACGGTGAAGAGGTGGAGTAGGCGGGGGGAGTGAGAAGGGGTAGGAGGGACGCAATATTTAGTAAATCCTGAATGCGCGGGGCATTCTTTCCGACTGCGTCTCGCCCTGGGGAAAGGGATTCAAGGGTCTGAAGACCATGGGCAATTCTGCGACTGTTCTATAGTCGCTTGGTGCGGCGAGGCGGTAGAGAGAGGGAAACGGTTAGAGGCCAGCGGACGGTTTGATTTCCCTTATGCAGCCGTGCAGTTTCGTGCAATTTAAGGGGGAGAAAAGGGAGCGGTAGTGTAAAAGCGGTTGAAAGTGGGTACATTTGCCGTTTAGAAATTAGGAGAAGAAGATGGCAAAGGGGGATATTGTACTGCGTGGCGTACGGGTGAACAACCTAAAGGATGTGACGGTTACCATTCCGCGGGGAAAACTGGTGGTTTTCACGGGGCTTTCGGGGTCTGGGAAATCATCGTTGGCCTTTGAAACGCTCTACGCCGAGGGGCAGCGGCGCTACGTGCAGAGCCTTTCCGCCTACGCGAGGCAGTTTCTAGGGCGATTGCCCAAGCCGGATGCCGATGAAATCAGCGGCATCCCGCCCGCGGTGATGATTTCGCAGCACGTGAATACGAAGAGTTCCACCTCTACCGTGGGAACCTCCTCAGAGGTGTACGATTACCTCCGTCTTCTCTACGCGCGTATCGGGCGAGTCGTAGACCCCAAGACGGGGGAAGAGCTATGTAGCCATTCCACCAAGGACATCATCGACTACATCTACTCCTGCCAAGGGGAGCGGGTGATGCTGCTCGCGCCGCTGGTGGAGCAGGTAGAGGAGTCAATGGACGAGGCGCAGGGCCGCCTGGGAACGAGTAGAGGTAGCACCAAGCAGATTAGAGCGTTAAGCATCAGCATTGTGGTGGATCGGTTGGCCCTTGCGGGGTATAGCCGCGTGGTGGTGGATGGAGTGACGCATAGCATAGAGACCCCCGATGAGCGGTTGGAGGTGTCGCGACTGGGCGGTGAGTTCTTCCTACTCGTTGACCGGTTTGTGCCGGATGGGAGCGAGGAGTTTAGGGGGCGTTGCGGCGACTCGGTGGAGATGGCGTTTCGGGAGGGAAACAGCGCGTGTAGGGTTGCGGTGCAGAAGGATGGGGCATGGGTCAATACAGACTTTGACACGCGTATTCTCCTTGATGGGGAACAATTTCCCCCGCTGCGCCCGGAGCTCTTCAGCTTCAATAATCCGCTTGGGGTGTGCAAAACCTGCAATGGTTATGGGCAGACGCTGGGTATAAGCGAAGAGCTGGTGGTGCCAGACCCCAACCTTTCGCTCTTCGATGGGGCAGTGGCGTGCTGGCGTGGGCCCGTGGGGCAGCAGTACTGCAATGAGTTCATGCTGGCGGCAGTGGAGTACGACTTCCCGGTGCACCATCCCTACTACGATTTGACCAAGGAGCAGCGGGGGCTACTATGGCACGGAGACGGCAAGAGTGTACATGGTATTGATGAGTACTTTGATGCCATGCGGACGCAGTACCATAAGGTGCAGAATAGGGTTATGCTGGCGCAGTACTCCGGGCGCGCCGAGTGCCCCGATTGCCATGGGCAACGGCTCAACAAGGAGGCGCTCTGCGTGCGGATTGCTGGGAAAAATATAGCCGATTTGGTGGTGCAACCCCTAGATGAATTGCTTGATTTCTTGGAGCATCTAGAGCTGAACGAACGGGACAGGGAGGTGTCAAGACGGCTCATGGTGGAGCTGACGACCCGTCTCCGTTGCTTGCTTGACGTGGGGCTGGGTTACCTCACCCTCGATAGGCAGTCAAAAACCCTTAGCGGCGGGGAGACGCAGCGGATCAACCTGGCGACAGCCCTGGGCAGCTCGCTGGTGGGGTCGCTCTACATACTCGATGAGCCGACCGTGGGGCTGCATTCCATCGATACGGAGCGTCTTATAGGGGTGCTCCTACGGCTTCGCGATCAGGGGAATACGGTGGTTGTGGTGGAGCATGACGAGGAAATCATGCGTGCGGCTGATAAAATTATTGACCTTGGGCCGCGGGCTGGGTCGCATGGAGGTCAGGTGATGTTCGAGGGGAGCGTGGCGGAGCTCCCCAATGCGAAGGGAAGCCTTACGGCGGAGTACCTCACGGGGCATAAGCGTATTGAGATTCCGAAGCAACGGCGTGAGTTGGCGGGGTTCATTGAGCTCAAGGGGGCGACGATGAACAACCTTAAGAATGTGGATGCGCGGTTCCCTCTCCATGCGTTCACCGTGGTGACGGGGGTGAGTGGGTCGGGTAAATCAACGCTGGTGCGAGGCGTGTTCATGCCAGCGCTGCAGGAGTATCTTGAGCATGGGGTGGACGTTCCGCTGCATACGCGGGGAATCGCCGTGCCGCCGATGACGCTTACCGGAATGCAATTCGTGGACCAAAATACGTTAACCCGCTCGCTACGCTCTACGCCTGTTACCTACACCGCGGCCTTCACGGGTATACGTGCGATATTCGCCTCGCAGGAGGAGGCGAAGGGGCATATGATGCGTGAGCGCCACTTCTCATTCAACGACTCAACAGGGGTTTGTCCTGCGTGCCAGGGGTTGGGTAAGTTTGTGGTGGATATGCAGTTCATGTCGGACGTGGAGGTGGAGTGCGAGGTGTGCCACGGCAAGCGGTATAACCCAGAGGTGCTTAGCGTGCGCTACCGTGGGAAGAACATTAGCGATGTGCTGGAGATGACAGTAGAGGATGCTGAGGCGTTTTTCAGGGCTGACAGCGCGGTGCTGGCGCAGGGCGTGGCGGATTCGCTGCGGGTGCTGCGGGAGGTGGGGCTTGGGTATGTAACGTTGGGGCAGCCTACCAGCACGCTAAGCGGCGGCGAGGCGCAGCGGCTCAAAATCGCCTCGTTCCTGCTGGATGTGCCCAAGGAGGAGCATATGCTACTGGCGTTCGATGAACCCACGACAGGGCTTCACTTCGATGATATAAAGACGCTTATGGGTGCTTTCAACAAGTTGATCGAGGCCGGGCATACGGTGGTGGTGATAGAGCACAACGTGGAGGTGATGAAGCTAGCGGATTGGATTGTAGACCTTGGCCCAGGCGGCGGGAAGCACGGTGGGCGCGTGGTGGCGATGGGGCGGCCCGAAGCTGTGGCGGAGGTAGCAGAGAGCGCCACGAGTAGGTTCCTTAAAAAGGCGTTGGGGCCTACCGCTTGATGGGAGCGGGTTAATGGCGCGCTGTAAGCCAAAGCCCACGCGGAGGGGGCTTTGGCTTTCTTTTTGGTCAAAAGTTCAGATTTAATTCGGTCTCCAGTGGCTTCGGAGAGGGGCATACCCATAATGCAGAGGGGGTTTGGAAGGTTTTGCGGGAGAGCGAACAATGCCCGTGCCGCAGCCACGAAGGAAAGTAAAAAAAATTGGCTACCTTAGCCATCAAAATTAAGCATGGGGAGACGACAATGAGAGTGACAGCAATCGCACTGATGGACAGGAATAGAGCCATCGGGAAGAATAATGAACTGCTGGTGCGTATACCGGAGGATTTGGCGTATTTCAAGGAGTGTACGATGGGGCATCACGTGGTGGTGGGGCGCAAGACGTACGAGTCGATTGGGCGACCCCTGCCGGGAAGGACGATGGTGGTGGTAACCCATGATGAACACTACGCCGTGCCAGAAGGGGTGCTGCGTGTGAGCTCGCTAGTTGAGGCGCTGCATACATGCGGGGCGCGGAACGAAGAGGAGATGTTCATTGCGGGCGGAGCGTCGGTATATCAGCAGACGATCAACTGGCCCGATCGGTTGCTGATATCCGAGGTGGATGCAGTTTTTGAGGGGGCGGATGCCTTTTTCCCCAACATAGACACACCGGATTGGCATTTGCACTATTGCCAAGATTGGAGGATGTCAAAAACAGGGTATCGTTACCGCCTAAAGGTGTTTTTCAGAGTATAGCCTGGCCGTGCAGTTGCGGATTTTTGGATGGTTCGGAGAAGAGAGGTGACAGATGGCGGAAGAGGTACGGAAGAGCGGTGAGGGAGGCTTTGCGAAGCGTGTGGCTGTGCAGCCGATGGCGGATGCGGGGCGCGTGCCGCCGCAGGCAGTAGAGATAGAGCAGGCGGTGCTGGGGGCGCTGATGACCGACAACGAGGCAGCCATTGAGCTGAGCGGGTTTTTAGAGCCACAGCACTTTTACCACGCATGGCACGCTGCGATTTACGAGTCGATAGTGTCGCTGGTGCAGCGGCAGGTGCCCGTGGATCTATTTACAGTACGGCAGACGTTGAGCGATGGCGGGCAGCTGGACACCGTGGGCGGGGCGCAGTACCTCGCGGAGCTAACCATGAAGGTGGCGTCGAGTGCCCACGTGGTGGAGCATGCAAAAATAGTGATAGAGAAGTTTTTGCTGCGGGAACTCATCCGGGTGTCGAATGAAATAGAGAGCGAATCCTACACGCAGGGGCAGGACGTGCAGGAGGTGCTGGAGAGCGCGGAGCGGAAGATTTTTGAGATTTCGCAGAGCAACATACGTAAGGAGGTAAAAAAACTCCCGATTGTGCTCAACGATGCGCTCAAGATGATCCGCGAGGCGGGGAGCAACGACTCTTCCATGGCGGGGCTGAGCACAGGATTCCCGCACGTTGACGAGCTGACCGGGGGGTGGCACAAAGGAGAGTTTATTGTCATTGCGGCTCGTCCCTCGGTGGGGAAAACGGCCTTTGCCCTGAACATGGCCTACAACATGGCGATTAAGGACAAGCGGAAGGTGGCGTTCTTCTCGCTGGAGATGCCCAGCACATCGCTCGTGCTGCGTTTGATAGCCTCGGAGACAGAGATAAATAGCAAGCAGCTAGCCTCGGGGCGGCTGACCGACGAGCAGTGGGAGCGAATCGACCGGGCGGCGTTAGAGATAGCGAGGGCTAATATCTTTTTTGATAGCACGCAGGGGATTGGTCCAGGGGAGCTCCGCTCGAAGTGCCGCAAGCTGAAGATGCAGTACGACATAGGCATGGTGGTTATTGACTACCTGCAGCTGATCACGGCGCCCTTCAGCAAGATGCAGAATCGGGAGCAGGAGATAAGTAAGATTTCACGCTCGCTCAAGGCGTTGGCATTGGAACTTGACATACCAATTGTGGCGCTTTCGCAGCTGAATAGGTCGGTGGAGAGCCGGGCTTCATCGCTCTACCAACCGCAGCTCTCGGATATTCGAGAGTCTGGGGCCATAGAGCAGGATGCCGACATTGTGGCCTTTGTGCACAGGCCGGAGAAGCACAAGGTGCCTGCCTACCCTGATGAGACACCAACGGCTGGCATGGCAGAGCTCCGTATTGAAAAGAACCGTAGCGGAGAGACCGGGATAGTCTACTTGAGTTTTATTGCGAGCCAAACGAAGTTCGTGGACGACCAGCCGCAGCTCGACCACTACCAGCAGCTTGACAAGGCACGTCGCGATGAGAACAACACGCCCGGCACGATAGGTGGCGGAAATGGGCAGGAGAGCGGCATGCGTGTGGTGGCGTCGCAGTACAACGATGGCGGCGGGAAAACGAGTCGCAAGCGGCAGCCAGAGCCAGACGACAGCATCGTAGAGGGTATTGGGCCTTTTGCCACCAACCCCTACGCATCGCTGATGGAGGATGGTAGTATCTCTAGCGAGGGAGAGGAATCGGAGGACATACCGTTCTAGCGATTAGGGACGAGTGAAAAGGGGATGTTGCTTTGCGCAGCATCCCCTTTTTTGTTGGCTGTATGCGTGTGGAGTGAACAAATCAAGGGCTGGTGCGTTATGAGAGTAAAGAGATGAAAAAAGGAGTAATATCATGTCAGTATTAGTAGGAAAGAAGGCGCCGGACTTCAAGTTGCCGGCTGTAGTGAACGGTGGTGAGATTGTAAGCAACTTTTCACTGTCGCAATTTCAAGGGAAGAAATACGTGATTTTGTTCTTCTACCCGGCAGATTTCACGTTTGTATGCCCCACGGAGCTGTTGGCGTTTCAGGATAAACTCAAGGAGTTTGAGCAGCGCGACGTGCAGCTGATAGGCTGTTCCGTGGACTCAGAGAATTCGCATTGGAAATGGCTTCAAACGCCAACGAAAGAGGGCGGCATTAAGGGGGTTACCTACCCGCTAGTGGCGGATCAAGCGCACACGGTGGCGATGAACTACGATGTGTATGCCGCGGAGGAGGATTGGTGCGACGAGTGCGAGGGGTTCTGCTCCACAGGCGTTCCGCAGGCGTACCGTGGGCTGTTCCTGATCGACAAGGATGGGGTTGTGCGCCACCAGCTGGTGAACGACATGCCGCTAGGGCGTAGCGTGGATGAGGCGTTGCGGATGGTGGATGCGTTGCAGTTCTTCGAGAAGAACGGTGAGGTTTGCCCCGCGAATTGGCATAAAGGGGAGAAGGGGATGAAGGCGACCCAGGAGGGTGTGTCAAAGTACCTTTCGGAGCGTAAGTAGCGTGTTTTAGCCTGATTGAGAGGATAAGTTTGCGCGGGCGGGAGCGAGAGCTGCCGCCCGCGCTGTGTTTTGAGCGATCTGTGCGTTGCGGTCACTTTAATCGTTTGCGCTGCCGATAGGCAGGGATTGAATTTAAGACGAGAGCGAACTGAATTTGAAGGAAAGTTCGTGGTTTGCGGATTGCCTCCCTGTTTCGTCACGGTTGTTCTACTGTTGCGAGAGGGAAACGAGTGGCGTGTAGAGGGTGGGACAGCCTGTCAATGATGTGCCAGGTATGGGCAGGCTCTTTAATGCGTTGGCATAGAAATTGCTACATTGGTATACGTTGTGAGGATTAAAATTGAGGACAAAGGGGATGAAAACAGTGAAGGGTGGTCTATCGGCGGTGCTATTTGTTCTGTTTGCGCTGGGTAGCAGCTATGGATTTGAGGGCGAGGGTACTGAGAGTGCACCCTATAAGGTGCAGAGTGCCAAGGATCTATTCGCATTGGCCGAGAGGGTGAATGGCGGGGAACAGTACGAAGGGGCGTACTTTTTTCAAACGGTAGATATAGACCTTGAAGGGGAGCCGTGGAGCCCGATAGGCACGGAGGCTATGCCCTTCTTGGGGAGCTACGATGGGGCAGGGCATACGATATCAAACCTTGTGATTTCGGGTAATCGTTCGTCTCGGCTGGGGCTGTTCGGCTTGGTGGGCAAGGGCGGTGCATCGGGAAAGCCCTACATTTCGGGCGTGCGGCTGGAAAAAGTGGTAATCAACGCGGGGCGGAAAGTGGAAGACCTGGCGATAGGGGCGTTGGCAGGCGAGGTGCGTAGCGGGTACACCGTGCGTGCGTGCGCAGCGGTGGTGAGCGCCATGGCGTTTGAGAGCGCCGATGGGGGGAGCGTGAGCATGGGGGGGCTGATAGGAATTGCCGATGGGTGCGAGCTGTGGGACTGCTGGGTGGATCGAACGAAGGGTGGGAAGGGAATTGTGGCGAAGAGCAGCGATGCGTGCATCGTGGGGGGGCTAGTAGGACGTTTCGATGGGTTTGCCATGGAGAAGACGAAGGCGCAGGTGCAACGTGCGTTTGCTGACGTTGATGTGACGGCGCAGATAGATGGATCAACGCTAGGTGGGTTCATTGGGAGCGCGAAGGATGTGTGGGTGGCCGATTGCTTCAGCTTGGGCGATGTGTCGGGGGGCAAAGGGGATGTGGCACTATTTATCGGGAAGATGGATGGGAGCGGGAATTGCTGCTATACGACAGGGAAGCTGCAAGTGAATGGCACCACGAAGAATCCGCTTATGATGGCGGCTGGCGGAAGCGAGTGCGATAATTATTACTACAAACGTTACTTTGGGCTATTCCTTTCGGGGCCAGAGGAGAAGTATGGGCGTAAATTTAGCGACGATGCGATTAAAGGCGTGAACTTGCCCGCGGGATTTTCGCAGCGGAGCTGGGAGGTGCGCAGCGGGCAGCCGCCGATACTGAAGATGAAGACGGGAGGGATGGCAGTACGGTAGAATATAGTTCGGAAAGAGTAGGACAGGAAGGGTAGCGGCGCGGCGGTTGTTGATAGAATGCGACAGCCGCCGCGTTTTTTGGGGGGGCGAAAAAAGGTCTGCTGCGCAGTGGCGGATGTGCCGGCTCGCCTCCTGTGTGGCCTCCAAAGGGCGGTCGGTGCGATTGCGCCCGGCTAGCCGCAGAAGATTATTTTTTGTATCTTTACGCTGTAAAAGGTAAAGTAGCGGGGGCAAAAATGGGTACGGCGATTATATATCCGATAGGGGAGCAGAGCTTTGAGAATCTACGGAATCGGGGCAAGCTGTACGTGGATAAAACCGAGCTAATTTTCAAGCTGATAACTGAGGGTGATTACTACTTTTTGAGCCGGCCGCGGCGGTTCGGCAAGAGCCTGCTGGTCTCCACGCTGGAGGCATACTTCCTGGGGAGGCGGGAGCTCTTCGCGGGGCTGGCGATGGAAAGGCTAGAGCGGGACTGGAAGGAGCACCCCGTGCTGCACGTGGATTTCAGCAGGAATAATTTCGCTATTCCTGGCGAGTTGGAGAAGACACTAAACAGTATACTCTGCAAGTGGGAGGCAATTTATGGGCGAAAGGTAGAGGATGACACATACGCAGACCGTTTCGTTCAAGTGATTGAGTCAGCCCATGCGCGGACCGGGCAGCAGGCGGTGGTGCTGGTGGACGAGTACGACAAGCCGATGCTGGACGCGATCGGCAACCGGGAGCTTCTGGCGCGCAACCAGCAGGTGCTGCGGGGCTTCTACGGGGCGCTCAAGGCGAGCGCGCCGCACCTGCGGTTTGTGTTTCTGACGGGGGTGACGCGCTTCGCGCACGTGAACATCTTCAGCGGGCTGAACAACCTGTGGGACATCTCGATGTCCACGGAATACGCCACGCTGTGCGGCATCACGGCGGCGGAGCTGCACGCCAACTTCGCGGAGGGGGTGGCGCGGATGGCGGCGCGCCGGGGGCAGACCGAGGCGCAGGTGTACGACAAGCTCAAGGCTATGTACGACGGCTACCGCTTCTCGGAGGAGGTCTCGGAGGGGGTCTACAACCCCTTCAGCCTGCTCAGCGCCTTCGGCGAGATGAAGTACGGCAGCTACTGGTTCGCCACCGGCACGCCGACCTACCTGGTGCAGGTTATGCAGGAGTCGGGGTACTGGGTGGACGACCTAATGGGCAAGGAGGTAACCCTGCAGGCGCTGGGGGACATCAAGGACCCCTACCAGAACCCGCAGGCGCTCTTCTACCAGGCGGGCTACCTCACGCTGGGCGGCCGGGGCAGACGGAAGGAGACGTACAGGCTGCGCTTCCCGAACGGGGAGGTGAAGAAGGGGTTCAAGCAGTTCGTGCAGGAGTGCTACCTGCCGGGGGTGTTTGGCGGCGAGACGTACAACGCTTTGGCGTTCCACCGTTTGCTGGCCAAGGGCGACGCGGAGGGGTTCATGGCGCTGCTGGCGTCGTTCTTCTGGGTGTCGAACTACGAGGTGATGGGGGAGCAGGAGAAGTACTACCAGAACACGCTGCGGGCGCTGTTCATGCTGATGGGGACGCGGGTGGAGGCGGAGCACCGCACGGCGAACGGGCGGATCGACCTGCTGGTGTGGCTGCCCAAGTACGTCTACCTCTTTGAGGTCAAAATGGACCGGGGCGCGGAGGTGGCGCTGGAACAGATTGCGGGGAAGGGGTACGCGAAGGGGGTGGACAAGGGGGAGCGGCAGCTGATCGCCATCGGGGTGAGCTTCTCGCGGGCGGAGCGGGGGATACAGGAGTGGAAGGTAGCGAGGGGGTAGATGGTAGTTTTAGTAGGACATCCAGCTGAATAGTAACGGATTATACACGCCGCTTCGTCTAGCAAAATGTAGGGAAGGCTACGAAAGGCTGCTTGCGCATTTAAGCGCTGACAAGCGGTTATTGGAACGTGCGGCGGTCATGCCGTAGGCTGCCTTTGCAGTATTCTGTTTTTAAGACTTAGGCTGCGCTAGCATTTCGTTACGCCATCACCCCGTTCCTTGAAGCCCCAATAGCTGCCAAAGCCGAGCATATACAGAGCCATAACAAAGGCTTGATCCTGATCGTCCAATCCCAGCCTGTTGCCAGCCTCTTGTAGTTCCTCATACACAGTATCTTTCGGCATTTTAGTCTTATTGCCATCGCAATGAACCACCTTTTCAATTACGCTGGGCAACACGCTGCAAAGCTGGTAAAACGCTTTCTCTTCACCCGTGATAATAGCGTAAAATTGGTCGATACTTACCCTTCGAATTCTAGCATGGTGTACCCTATTGCCATCCACCGTTGTTTGCCAAGGAATATTTTGGGAACGCTTGGCGATTGCCTCCACCAAGAAACAGGCGCAGCTGTCATCACTAAGTAGCTGCGCCTGCATTTTTATGTACGTCTTGGCCGACGATGCGTAGTTCATCGTATTGTGCTTGTTTTTCATTTCTACGTAGATACGCCTAACCCTACTACCATCCTCTAGGGCATATCCATCCTGCGGAGTGTAAATAACATCCCAACCACCTTCTTTGCCTACTTCCGGAACTTTACAATTTGATAAGTAGGCAAAAATTCCTTGGTGAAAGTAGCCAATTTCATTGGTGTTTGACTTATCTCGCTGCCTGAATGTCTCGTTCGCAAGGAGGGTTTTCCAATCTACCCCATACACAGCCCTGTCAAAGAGCATCTTCACAGGGTCTACTATGTTTTTGTTAAACTGGGCAAGGTCTATTGATTGCAATTTGCTATTGTATTGCTCAATGGTATGCGCAACATGGTTAGAAAGCTGCTCTTCGGTAATAAATTTTAAATCCCACCCCATGATTATTCCTTTCCCTGCTGGTATTCCTTCCATGCCCGTACAATCTCCACCCCCACCCGCCGCGCTAGCTCCACCGGCACGGCGTTGCCTATCTGCTTATACTGGCTGGCAAGACTCCCCGTGAACGCCCAGCTATCGGGGAAACTCTGTATCCTTGCGTACTCGCGCACCGTGAACGGACGGCTCTCATCGGGGTGACAGCGCTCCGTCTGCTTCTGCGATGGCGAGGTGGTGAGCGTTAGGCACGGTTCATCCCACGCAATACGCCGCGCCATGCCGCGCCTGCCGCCACCTGAAAAGTAGCTGTTCCCCATGTAATCCTTCGCAACCGCTTCCGGCAGGTCAACCCACGATCCTCCGGGCGGTACTAAATCCATCACTGCCCGTTTCCGATTGCTATACGGCACGTAGGGGCTCTCAGGCACATCGCGCAGCGCCTCACGAAGCGTACGCATGCGCTGCTCCGGCTTGGGAAACTCAAAATGTATTTTGTTTGCCAAGTCCTTCTGTATCCCGATGGCAATCAATCTTTTCCGCTTCTGCGCCACGCCGTGGTACGCCGCGTTGAGAATTTGGTGCTGCACCTCGTACCCCAGCTCTTGAAAAACTTGCAGAATGGTTTCAAAGGTGCGTCCTCCATCGTGCGACACTAGCCCCGGCACGTTCTCAAAGAGAAACATGGGCGCATTGACCTCTTCAAGGCAGCGGGCAAACTCATGGAACAGCGTGCCGCGGGTATCGGAGAAGCCCAAGCGCTTTCCCGCGTACGAGAAGGCCTGGCAGGGCGGGCCTCCGCTCACCAAATCTACTTGATCGTGGTATGCCTTGAAGTTGACCCGCTGCACGTCCGCCTCGACAACACGCCACTGCGGACGGTTGTACCGCAACGTGTCGCACGCCGTGCGTTCTATCTCCACGAAGGCTACGCCCTGCACGCCCGCCAGCTCAAGCCCTAGTGCCAACCCGCCAGCACCCGCAAAAAGTTCTATCCCTCGCATTGCTCCCCTCGCTACTCGCATACTTCCGCGAAGGTAGCCCATTTTTGGCATTATCTCTGTGATATTTATACTGTTGAATATAACGGCAGGGAAGATGGCGGCGGCAGCTATAGCGACGAATCGGCAGCACGGAGGTCATCAGAGGCGTCACCCCCTGTTTGTGGATATGCGCAAATTGGATGTAAGAATAGGCTAGGACCTGGAGAAAGCCAGTGGCGGAACGATGTGGAAGCTGCAACGTGGTAGATATTAAAAATAAGTGTAACTTTGCGATGTTGAGTGAGGAGTGGTGCGCGGTGGAGAAATTGTAAAGAGGAGATACTACGATGCGGCAAAAGGTGGTGGCAGGTAATTGGAAGATGAATACGACCCCGGCAGAGGGAGTGCGTTTGGCGAAGGATATAGTGGAACAACTGGACGGTGGGGCGAATGGTGTGGAGGTGATGGTGTTTCCGCCGTTCACGCATTTGGAATCGGTGAGAGAGGCACTAGGCAGTAGCCCTATAGTGCTTGGGGCGCAGGACTGCTCAGGGTTTGAGAAGGGGGCGTATACGGGTGAGGTGTCGGTGGGGATGCTTGCCGCGGCGGGGTGCAAATCGGTGATGGTGGGGCACTCGGAGCGGCGGAAATACCATGGAGAGGGAGGGAATCTGCTGGCACGAAAGATAGACTTGGTGCTCAAGGCGGGGCTTGAGGTGATGTTCTGCGTAGGGGAGCCAGAGCAGGTGCGAGAGCAGGGAGAGGGAGCTGCTTGGCGGTATGTGGAGGAGCAGCTGATGATTCTTGAGGGTTTCAAGGGTCGTTTGGATGGTAAGCTAAAAGTGGCGTATGAGCCGGTGTGGGCAATTGGTACGGGGCGCACGGCGAGCGCGAACGATGCGGGATGGATGTGCAGCCAGGTGGAGAAGTGGCTGGAGACGAGCGTGGGCAAAGGAGGGGCTGAAATACCGGTGCTTTACGGCGGAAGCTGCAATGCGCAGAATGCCAAGGAGCTATTTGCAGAGGCAGGGGTGAGCGGCGGGCTGATAGGGGGCGCATCGCTGAAGGCAGCCGATTTTGTGAAGATAGTGCATTCGTTTTAGTTTGGGCAGGGGCTGATGGCAGAGAGCTGGTTGGAGGTGCGGGTAGCGGTGGGGGAGGATGAGGAGCCGCTGCTGGCGAGCGGGCTGCTACAGGCATCGCTGGAGGAGGTAGGCTTTGAGGGGTTTGTGGAGGAGGGCGGCGAGCTGATTGGCTATGTGCCTGTATTGAAATACAGCGAAGAGAGCGTCGGGGGGGTGCTGCGAAATTTTGGGGTAGAGGCACCATGCGGGGCGCATGAAGTACCCCAAAAGAATTGGAATGAAGAGTGGGAGCAGCGGGTGGAACCGGTGGTGCTGCATGGGAGCAAGCGGAGCGTGCGGGTTCGAGCGGCGTTCCATGCAGCCGAGGAGGGCGATGTGATTGTGACGCCGCGAATGGCGTTCGGCACAGGGCATCATGCCACAACCGCGATGGAGGTGGAGGCAATGCTTGATGCTGATTTGTCGGGGAAGCGGGTGCTGGACATGGGGTGCGGCACGGGGCTATTGGCCTTGGTGGCCGCACGCTGCGGTGCAGCAGCGGTGGACGCCATTGACTACGACGAGGAGGCGGTGCGCAACGCGATGGATAACGTGAAGGCTAATGGGGCTGAGGGAATAGTAAACGTTATCCACGGAGGATTTGAAGATATCCCGAAAGGCGTGCGATACGATTGGATTGCGGCGAATATGACGTTGAATTTACTAACGGCGCATATGCCTCTGCTTTCGGAACGATTGCAGCGTAATGGCGGCGTGCTGGCAACAAGCGGATTGCTCGTGCGTGATGTGGAGGCGCTGCTGGCGAGCGCAAAGCGGCATGGCCTACGCGCGGTAGCGCGGAGCGAGCGGGAGGGTTGGGCATGCTGCCTATTAGCAAAGGAGAGCAACGTATGAGGTTGATCGGTAGGCGTTTGGGGTGGGGCGTAGCGTTGGTATCGGTGTTGCTAGCGGTAGGAGTGCTGCTCTTGCTATCCCTAGAGAGCGGTGCGCAGCAGAGGAAAGATTACTTCTCGGGGGAGGTTGGGAAATTCCCTGAAGAGCTGATAAAGCTGGTGTATGCGGGCGATAAGCTTGACAAAGCGCAGCGGCAAGAGAACGAACTCTTTGCGCAGCTTTGGGCGCAGGACGTGCTAGGCGCAGAGGTGAAGGAGGATGTGGTGAGGCTGAGCAACGCCATGGAGCACAGAATGCCGGGCAATAGGAAGTACTTTTCCCGCTGGAAAAGGATATTGCAGGAGAATATGCAGCAGCCGGAGCGTGCGGGAGAGTTCTCGCAGCTGCGGGAGCTGCTTACCGTGGTGCTCGGCAACCGGCAGGTTACGCAGGCGCGCCAGGTGGAGCTTCTAGACGATTTTTACTTCATACTGCGGGAGGGTGGGGTGCATGCCACTAGAACGTTTTCGTGGCTTACGCATGGAGGGTCATCATCGGTGCAGCGTAATGGGGACGATATTGCGGTGACCTATGATGGCGTGGACTTACTGTGCCAGCAGGGGAAAGACAGCATTGTGATATTTGGAACAAGCGGGCGTTACGACCCGCTTTCGTGTCGCTGGGAGGGGCAAGGGGGCGAGGTGCGCTGGCTTCGTAGCGGCTTTTCGGCGGATACGGTGAACGCAACGCTAACGAAGTATCGCATTGACATGCGGCGTAGCGAGTACACTGCTGATACCGTGACGTTTACGCATAGGCAATACCTTTCTTCACCTGTGCAAGGGCGGTTGGTTGACAAGCTATTGATAAATCCTGGGGATCAAATGGTTTTGTTTCCAGTCGTAGAGACCTATGGGAGCAACCATGAGGTGAAGAGTCCGCTTGAGGGGGTGAGCTTTAAGGGGGGCGTGATTATGCAGGGGGATAGACTCGTTGGGACGGGAACGCCGCAGGAGCCGCTGCGCTTTGAGATGGATCGTAACGATACGACGTTAATAAAGGTGTTGACGCAGCGCATGGCGTTTAGCAAGGCGACGATGGCGGCCGATTACGCCACGGTGACGATTTATCTTCGGGGCGATAGCCTTTTCCATTCCGGGCTTCGGTTTACCTATAGCGGGCAGGATCAGGTGGTGCGAATACGGCCCTCGGGGCTTAAAATTACAAGGGCCCCGATGTACAGCTCTTACCATCGCATGATAATTTACTTCGAGGAGCTATCGTGGAAGCTGGGCGATGAGAAGATGATATTTGGGCCACAGTTCGGTTCATCGCGTGGGCAGGCCTACTTCCAGTCGGACGAGTATTTTAAGGAGCAGCGATTTGATGCCATGATGGGGCGCGATGCGGAGCATCCGTTGACGGCACTAACCCAGGCGGCTGCGGCATACGGAGGGCGGACGATACCGATAGACTTCGTGGGGCGTATCATTGGGGCGAATGCTGTGGATACACGTCGGCTGCTGATGGAGATGGCCGTGCAGGGATATGTTCTTTACGATGTAGAGGCGCAGCAGGTAACCATACTTGACCGAGTGTATAGCGACATTGATGCACGTTTCAAGCGGAAGGATTACGATGCGATAGAGTTCTCCTCCACGGTAGGATCGGGGATGGCGAATGCCGTGCTGGATTTAGACTCGGCGGATTTAGAGGTGTATAGCGTGGAGCGGGTGGCGGTAAGCGATTCGCAAAACGTGAGTATAACGCCGCGAGGGCGCTACGTACGATTGAAGAAGAATAGGGATTTCCAGTTTGATGGGGTGGTGAATGTGGGTATGTTCACTTTCATGGGGGATAGCCTGGAGTTTAACTACGATAACTATTCGCTTGACTTAAAGTCGGTGGATCGGGTATCGATGCGTTTCATCACCGATTCACTAGACTATTCGGGGCGGCGAGCGCAGGATAGAATACGATCTGATCTAGAGGATTTAACGGGGTACGTGCTAATTGATAAACCGGATAACAAGGCGGGGCTAGTTCGCAATGAGGACTACCCGGTGTTTACCTCTACCAAGCCGTCGAAGGTGTATTACAACCGCCCGGATGAGGGGGGGGCATCGTATAGTAAGGATAAATTGTACTTTCAAGTGGATACGTTTACGTTCAAAAACATGAATACCTTTGAGCGTAAAGACATCAAGTTTAAGGGGACGATGGAGACCGGGGGTATGCTGGAAGATTTCGGCGATACGCTCCGATTGATGCCCGACAAGTCGTTGGGATTCATTAAGAAAACCCCGCCAGAAGGTATGCCGCTCTACGGGGGCAAAGCGAGGTTCTACGATAACATCATGCTGAGCAACCAGGGGCTGATGGGGGACGGACGGCTTGAGTACAAGACCTCGACAACTGAGGCGCATAATTTTATATTCTACACGGACTCGATGTATGCCACCAGCACGAGTTTCAATTTGGCGCAGGAGGATAGCTCCATGAACAGCGTGCCGGATGTGCGGGGGACGCAGCATAGGGTGCGCTGGGTGCCGGAGGAGGATGAATTTTGGGTCTATAAAGGGCCGGAGGCGTTCCAGATGTACCGTAACGAGGCCGATTTTGCTGGGGATATTGTCTTGACATCAAAAGGGCTGCAGGGGCGAGGCACCGTGGAGATGCGCAAGGCCAAGATGACATCGGAAAACTTTACATTTCGGCGGAGGGATTGGCTCTCAGAGGTGATGAGTATCCGTTTTTACGCAGAGGCTGACAACAGCTCGGCGTTCAGCTCCGATTCTGTGCGAGGGGCGGTAGATTACGATAGCCGGACGGGAGATTTCAACAGCGTGATGAGTACCATTGCGGGGAATCTGGATGCGTTACAGTACAAGGTGTACGCAGATACGCTGCAATGGCCTATCGATAAGGACGAAATCGTTATCAGCACCGCAGGCGTGCAGGAATCACTGGCCAAAGGAAAGTTTAAGCCTCCGCGCTATCTTGATTTAGACTCCATGCCGATGGGGTCGATATTCTACTCCATAAGGCCGGATGAGGATTCGCTCTACTTCATGTCATCGCGGGCTACGTACCAGTTTAGTAATCCCCATTTGCAGGCGGAGGGGGTGCAGTACGTTCTGGCTGCCGATGCGCAGGTGGTAGTGCCGAGCATGCATGTGGATGTAAAGGTGCAGGAGCGCATGCTTCCCTTCAATGGAGCTACGATATATGCCGATGCGAAACGGCAGATGCATCGGATGTACGATGCGAACGTTGAGGTGCGGGGGGGCGAGTCGTACGCAGGAAAAGGGAAAATGGATTACGAGAGCGATTACGATAAGGCGCAACAGCTAATACTCGATTCAATATACGTGGTGAAAGATCAGGGAGTACCCCATACGCAAGCGTACTCCACAGTAGATAGCGCGGCGAATTTCCATCTCAATAGTAAGTTTACCTTTGTGGGGAAGGTGACAGTGGATGCCAACGAGGCGATGCTGCATTACCGCGGAGGTGCCAAGCCGATTTATTCATGCGGGCTAATGGAGGGAGAGCTTTTGTCATTCGCGTCGAGACTAGCACCTGATAGTCTGTTCATTCCGTATGGTCCGAAAGCCAAGAGTGTGGCTGGGGCGCGGCTGGTGAGCGGGACTACGATGGATTACATCAATACGAGTCCCTACACGGCTTTTTTGACGAAGAGTCGGGATGTGCAGGATGCGGAGCTATTCCCTGTGGAGGGACTATTGACGTATGATAAGACGAAGGGGCGCTACGTGCTTGGAGATAAAGGCGTTTTTGAGCGGCCTGATACCATCCTGCACAGAGTAGAGTTGGATCCAGCGGAGTGCAGGTTGTTTATGGATGGGGAGCTGGCGCTCCCGTACGATTTTGCCCAGGTGTCGGCCTACGCCACGGGGCGAGTCACGCAGGAGATACGTGACTCTTCGGTGTCAGCGCGGGTGTTCCTTGATTTGGATTTCTTTTTTAACAGCGATGCGCTGAAGCTTATCGCAAGCGATTTGGCGGGGCGTGAAACGTTGGACGACGTTGACCAGCGCCAGGAGGTATTTTTGACAGGGCTGCGCAAACGGTTGCCATATAAAAAGTTTGCGCCATTGCTAGAGCAGATTCAGCTTTTTGGAGCAACCAAGGAGCCCATTAAGGAGTTGCAGTCAACGCTGTCGCTAAGCGATGTGCAAATGGTGTGGGATCGGTTTACCCGGTCTTTCGTATCGCGTGGGCGTTTAGGTATTGGAGCGGTAGGAGGTCAGTATGTAGGGAAGCGTGTCAATGGATTCTTGGAGATGAACAAGCGTTTCGGGGGAGATTATTTCGTGCTGTATCTTGAGCCGGCCCCGGGTGAGTTTTACCTTTTTCAGTTCACCGGGGAGACGATGTATATAGTGTCGTCCAATCAGGCGATGCTAGATTTAATCAACAAGGTAAAGCCTAATAAGAGAAGGAGGAAGGCGGATAGGAGTGGGCGTAAGTACGTATATACCGTAGGGACGATGGACGAGGTGGAGATAGCGCAGAAGCGTTATCGAGAGCTGTTGAAATAGTATGCAGGCGAAGGGAGGTACATTGTACGAAAATCCTGATTACTAAAACTAAAGGAGCGTAGGGTTAACATTTAGATAGCGTGTTACGTATCAGCTAAGAAAGACGGAGTTGGGCGGAGCAGAAAGGGTTAAGTATAGAAAGTGTGGATTCGATGCAGGAACATTCAGAGGTTCATACGGAGCTTTCGCAGCAGGAGCTTGAGGCAGCGGTAGTGCAGTTAGAGTGCCGCTTGCGGAGCTATACGGAGCGAGCGGCGCTGTTGGGCTTTTCGTATGTGGGAAGGATGCCGTTCCAGAGCGTGAGTCCGATGCTGGAGGTGATACGAGAGACGCTTGAAGGAGAGGAGAGCGTGGCATTGCAGCAGCGGAGGCGGCTGAACCACGTGGCGGTGGAGCTGTTGCAGAATGTGAGTAGACACGGTTATGATGGGGCGGCGCGAGGCGAGGCGAGGCGACCGTTAGGGTTTGCGTTATTTCGTGTGGAGCGAAGCCAAATGCGGGTGGTGACAGCGAATTTATGCCTGCGAAAAGTTGCGGAGAGAGTACAGGCGAGCGTGGTACGGTTGAACAGCCTCACGCTGGATCAGGTTCGGGCATTGCATAAGGTGCAGCTGACGGGGGGAGAGATTTCCGATAGAGGCGGTGCGGGTTTGGGATTGATGGATGTGATAATGCGGAGCGGGCAGCCGTTGGGGGTGTATAGGGAGGCTGTCAACGAGGAGCTGGATTTGCTTGAGCTATCGTCGAGTATACCAGCGCAGGTCGCGGCGGCTGATGGAAATGAATGCGCGGAGAAGGTGAAATAAAATGGGGAGCTTGTGATGAATAAAAATAGGGTGATACTAGTGGGAGTATTGGTGCTGGTGGCGTTAACGACTGCTCCTGCGAAGGGGCAGTTGGATCGGGAGGCCATGGAGCGGGCACGAATGAAGGGGAGCAACGTAAAGGTTTGCGAGCAGTATACGCACAAATATGTCAAAGGGGAGCCGAAGGCCGAGGGCTATTTGACCACTAAAACGACCTACGATAAGGAGGGCAATCCGCTTTTGGTGGTGAACTACCGTGCGAATGGGGATGAGTCATCGCGCCTGTACTATACATACAACGATAAGGGGCAGCGGATAGAGTACCGCAAAGAGGAGGCTTGGAAAGATGATAAGACGGGAAAGATATCGATGCGAACCTTTTTTAAACAGCGGTTCACGTATAACACGAGGGGTGACAAGCGCTCTGAGGTAGGCTTTGACGGTGCGGCGAACTATAGGGTTATGTACAACTATTTGCCGAACGGCAAGCTGGCCGACATCACAAAGTATGATGGCGACAACAGTATTTCGGAGCGTTGGACGTACTCCTACGATGGGAAAAAGCAGATAATAGAGGTAATGCCGACGAATCGGCAGCCGTATCGGGTGGAGAAGGTGTTTGATAATGAGGGGCGTTTGCTTTCAGATAAGCAGATAGGACAGGACAAGCAAGAGATGCGCCGCGTGGAGTTCACCTATGATCAGGCCGGGCGTGTGGCAACAGAGGCAGAGTTTTACGGTGGAAAGCCCCGTTCATTCCAGCGCTATAGGTACGACTCAAATGGACAGCTTTTGGAAGTGAAGCAGCGGCGCCCCGATGGGCAAGAGCTGGAGAGTAATGCGTACAAGTACGACAAGGATGGGAATTTGGTGGAGGAGCGTTGGATAGATAAGGATCCGAAGCTGGTATCAACCAAGGTATCGGAGTTTGAAGCGAGCGGCGATATGGTGCGCATGGAGTCGTACTATGCACCCTACCGCTACCGCGTGATGTATACGTACAAGTATGAGCGATTTTAGTTTGGGCAATCAGTTATTTCGGTTAAAGGGGAGGCTTTGGGCTTCCTCTTTTTTTTGGCCGTTGGTTGGCTGGGCAAGAGAGAAGTGCGCAGGGGGTAGCGTTTAGTGGGGAAAAGGGGAAAGGAAATATTTGCTAGGGTGTACGTCAAATAAATTGCAAAAAGGTATTACCTTTGCGAAAGGTGTATGCAAGGTGCGTGATTGCGATTGCGGCGGGAGATAGGAAAGAGGGCAATAGGGGAACAGATAAAAATGGAGTAGCTATGCGGGTAGCAAAAAGTATAGCGTTGTTAGTGGCCTTACTGGTCGGGATGCCTTCGGTGCGGCTGGCGGCGCAGGTGTCGGTCTCAACGCAGGAGATAGATGGGCGAACCAATGGCGATGGTGCGGGGAAGAGTCGGAATCTCATTCAGGTGGCAGTGCCGTTGCTGAGCGTGGCACCAGACTCTCGAGCCGCGGGCATGGGCGATGTGGGGGCGGCAAGCGAGCCGGACGTGAATAGCCAGCATTGGAATTTATCGAAGTATGCGCTCATTGACAAGAAGTGGGGGATTAGCCTTTCGTATATACCCTGGCTGCGTAGGCTGACGAAAGATATAAACCTTGCGTATCTGGCTGGTTACTATCGAATTGATAAATGGCAGGCGGTGTCGGCCTCTTTGCGCTACTTCTCCATGGGGCAGATGAATTTCACCGATGAGCAGGGGCAGCCGATTAGCACGCATAACCCCAACGAGTTTGCCATCGATGTGGGGTATTCCCGTAAGTTTATAGATGGGTTCAGCGGGGGCGTAGGTTTTCGCTTTATCCGTTCGGATTTGACTGGGGGTGTGGCGCAGGCCAATCAGACTTCCAAGGCGGGGATGTCGTACGCGGCTGATGTGACGCTGTACTACGAGAAGGGCCTAACCGTGGCGCAGCTCCCCGCGGAGATGGCCTTTGGGGCGGCGTTTACCAATATTGGGTCGCGGATGTCGTACAATGGTGTACACAAGTATTTTATACCCATCACCATGCGTCTAGGCGGGCGATTCTCAGTCTCCTTAGACGATTACAACATGGTTTCTGGCATGGTGGATGCATCGAAGCTGCTCGTGCCGACCCCGCCGCTGTACAATTCGGATAGAACGATTGCGAAGGGTAAAAACCCCGACGTGGGCGTGGCGCAGGGCGTGTTCCAATCGTTTGCCGATGCGCCGGGCGGATCGCTTGAGGAGTTCCACGAGGTGTACTGGGGCGCGGGGGTGGAGTATTGGTATAACAGGCTCTTCGCGCTGCGCTTTGGCTACTTCTACGAGCACCAAAGCAAGGGTGGGCGGCAATACTTCACGATAGGCGCCGGGGTGAGCTACAATGTTTTTACGCTCGATGCGGCCTACCTTATCCCGACGGCGGGGTTCAACAGCCCCATGGCCAACACGATGCGCTTCTCGCTGATGGTGAATTTCAATGAGCCGACCAAGAAGAGCAAAGCAAAACTAGGTGTAACATCCAAGGCAACGGAAGAGACAACGAACTAATGGCTTTAAGAAAGGAGTGTAAGCTGTGACACAGAGGAGAATGGGGGATTTCCGTGTGGGTACGGGGTATGATATACACCGCCTGGAGAAGGGCTTACCGCTACGGCTCTGCGGGGTGACGGTGGAGAGCGACTTCGGGGCGGTGGGGCATTCGGATGCGGATGCGGCGCTGCATGCGCTGTGCGATGCCATCCTGGGTGCGCTGTCGCTGGGCGACATAGGGACGCTCTTCCCCGATGATGACCCACAGTATAAGGATATGGATAGCCGGCAGCTGCTTGAGGAGGTGGTGCGCCGCATGGAGGAGGCTGGATTCCTTGTGGAGAATGCCGACGTCACCATTGTGCTTGAGCAGCCCAAGCTGCGGCAGTACGTGGAGGCGATGCGCACCGAGGTGGCAAAAATACTGCAGGTGGACGAGGAGAGCGTAGGGGTGAAGGCCAAAACGAAGGAGGGGCTTGGGCCGGAGGGGCGCGGGGAGGCGGTGTCGTGCCAGGCGGTGGTGCTGCTACGGAATAGAGGGTATATGCAATCTTGGGGATCCTTAGGTGGTCTTAGAGACCTGTTCTACTAGCATTATTTTGAGGAGGTATTCGTTTCGTTATGGGCAGAGAGAAAAGACTTTTCTTTAGAATAGGTGTAGTTGCCTTTACGGTGGCTACGGTTTTGTTTGGCGTGCAGCACGGGACGGCGTGCACCTCGGCGGTGGTGTCGGGCAGGGCAACGGCGGATGGAAAACCGCTGCTGTGGAAGCTGCGCGATACGGAGAAGCTGGAGAATAGGCTACAGTACTTTAGCGATGGTAAGTACGGCTACGTGGCCTTGGTGAATTCCGACTCTACGGCGGCCACCATGGTGTGGGGCGGGTGCAACAGCGCGGGGTTTGCCATCATCAACACCGCGGCGTTCAACACGAATGCGGGGGATACCACCAAATTCTCTGATCAGGAGGGGATGGTGATGAAGCAGGCGTTGATGGAGTGCGCTACGCTGGAGGATTTTGAGGCGTTTCTCAATCGGCGCAAGCGACCCTGGGGGCTCAACGCCAATTTTGGGGTAATCGATGCGCAGGGCGGCGCGGCGTACTACGAGACGGACAATAACCGGTTTATAAAGTTTGATGCTAACGACCCGCGCGTTGCGCCCCACGGCTATTTGGTGCGCACGAACTACACCTTTACCGGCACGCCCGATGTGGGGTACGGTTTTATCCGCTACGCCACGGCTGAACGGGTGATAGCCCAGGCGCAGGCGCAGGGGGCGATTGACCGTGCGCTGTTTACCGATAGGTTGGCGCGCGACCTCTCGAACTCCATGACTGGCGATGATTACAATGGGGCTGCGAGCAACAAGGTGCGTGGCGATATGATCAATGCCTCCGATTTCCCATGCCGTTACGGCAGTGCGTCAAACATCGTGATAGAGGGGGTGCGGAAGGGGGAGAGCGCGGCGAGGAGTGTGGTGTGGACGGAGATAGCCTTTCCCTTGACGTGCGTGGCGGTGCCTGCGTGGCCGGCGTTGGCAGCGGTGTTGCCAGCGTGCGCCGTGGCGCCGCGGGGCGGCCAAGAGGCGGAGCTGTCGCAGTGGGCGCTCAAGGGATTGGCGAAGGTATACCCAGTGAGGCGCGGGAGCGGGCAACGGTACATGGATTTGGCTGCGTATCGGAACACGATCGATGGCGGCATTGCGCCAAGGGTGGAAAGGATGGAGCGGGAGGTGGAGGTGCGCTGCCGGCAGATGGTGATGGGATGGAATGGTAAAGGCCCCGTGAGGGGAGATGTGGAGAAGTTCTACGGCTGGCTTGATGCCTACCTGCGAGAGGGGTATGCCTTTTTGAGGTGATCGGTAGCGATGGGTTGGTAGGGAAACAGAGGGTCTTGACCAATTCAGCGGGACGCGGCGCGATGGAGGCCCTACGCTATTGGTAGCGGCAAACGAGGGAGAGGTAGAGGGTTTTACATGCACCTGAATTTTATAGATCTATTTGCTGGTATCGGAGGGATACGCTTGGGGCTGCAGCAGGCGTGCCAGGCGGCGGGGCATACGTGCAGCTGCGTCTTCTCATCGGAGATTAAGCCGGCGGCGGTGTCGGTGCTACAGCAGAATTACCCCAACGAGCGGGTGCATGGCGACATCACGGCGATAGCATTGCGGGATATACCCGATTTTGACATTCTATGCGCTGGTTTCCCGTGTCAGGCGTTCAGCGTGGCGGGTAGCAGGCGCGGATTTGCCGATACGCGCGGCACACTGTTTTTTGAGGTGGAGCGCATTCTCGCGGCTAAACGGCCTAGGGGCTTCATTCTTGAGAACGTGGAGGGGCTGGTGACGCACGATGGTGGCCGCACGCTGCAGATTATCTTGGCGCACCTGAAGGAGATTGGGTATAGCGTAACCTATAGGGTGCTAAACGTTAGGCACTTCGGAGTGCCGCAGGATCGTAGGCGCATCTACATAGTGGGTTCTTTTGGCGGCTGCATTAACCTTGATGCTTTCGCTGTGGAGGAGTCAACGCTGCAGGAGGTGCTTTCGCAGGGGCTGCCGACGATGCAAACCCCCTTTACGGAGCTTTTACTCTCAAAGTACAGCGCCTCGGAGCTATATGGGAAGGCAATCAAGGATAAACGGGGCGGAGAAAACAATATTCACAGCTGGGATATTGGGGTAAAGGGGGAGACCACGGAGGAGGAGCGCGAGCTGCTCAACATGCTGCTCACCGAGCGGCGCAAGAAGCAGTGGGCTGAGGAGTATGGAATCGATTGGATGGACGGCATGCCGCTGACGCGCCGCATGATAGCCACTTTTTACCGTAAGGATAACCTCGATGCGATGCTGAGCCGACTGACGGAGATGGGCTATCTGGTGCGGGAGCATCCCAAGCGGAGGGTGATGGTAACCCATGGGCAGGGAATCATGACCGCGCAGCGGGTTCCTGATCCTACATTGCCGCTTGGGTACAATATAGTGGCAGGGAAGCTGAGTTTTGAGGTGTCTAAGATATTGGACCCCAGCACGGTTGCCCCCACGTTGGTGGCAACGGACGTGGGGCGGTTGGCGGTGGTGGACGGGGCGGGGCTGCGTCGGCTCACCCTGCGCGAGGGGCTGCGTCTGTTTGGCTTTCCCGAGGAGTACCGCTTTGACGTACCCGAGAGGGATGGTTTTGACCTGTTGGGGAATACGGTGGTGGTGCCTGTGATACGCGAGGTGTGCAAGCGGCTAGTGGAAGAATTGAAAAATGGATAGGGCTGAGGAGTTGTACCGGTGTCTGATGGAGGAGATGGGGTTCAAGGGGGCGAAGGGAGAAATAGCCTTTACGTTAAAGGGCATTTCTCTAGTGGTAAAGCAGAATAATGTAGTGGGAAATATTTTGGAGGAATGGCTGGAGGAGTGGATGCATCGGGTCGGAATTCCCCATAGACACAATAAGGGGCAGAGCAGTCCCGATTTTTGGTTGAACGTGGAGTCTGACACGGAAGATTGGCTCGAAGTAAAATCTTTTACAGGTAGTCAAAATTTTGATATTGCTGCGTACAATAGTTTCATAAATCTCATTTTGCAGAAGCCCTATAAATTGCAGTCATCTTATCTTTTGATAAAATACAAAATGGTTGGAGGTGAGGTGCTTATTGAGGATTGTTGGCTAAAGAAAATATGGGAAATTTGTTCTCCGTCTGGCAAGTGGCCGGTGAAGGTGCAGGATAAGAAGGGAATTATTTTTAACATAAGGCCAGCAGCATGGTATTCTAACCAATTGGTTTATCCTGTATTTAAGAGTTTGGAAGACTTTTTGTCGGCACTGGAAGAGGTGATTTATGTCTATCCCGATACCCACTCAAAGGGTGCTACATGGAAAAAAGACCTTGTAGAGAGTTATCGGCGGCTCTATGGAGTTGAGTTAAGTATCCCGAGGTGGATGGATATCAAGTCTTTGTATCGAGTGGAAGATACGACACCATAAGCGTCATTCACGTTGTGGTTGGCAACGATTGTTCGAATGACTAGATTATGGAAAGTGTGGATTGTAAGTGGGTGGGATTTCAATTGAGGTGCATTAGGACATAGCTTTGACAGGCTTTAGCGTTAAAAGAAGATGTTTTTTGCGCTGTAGGCGTTGCTAATAGAGAATATTCCTTACCTTTGCAAAGTTGCATTGAGGGGCAACGGAATAGCAGTTGTGAAAATTAATTAGTTGATGGGTTATGTTTAAGAATCATCCAAAAGGGCTTTTGGCGGCGGCCTTAAGCAACATGGGGGAACGGTTCGGCTACTACATTATGAACGCCGTGCTGCTCCTCTTCCTATGCTCTAAGTTCGGGCTCTCCGATGCTACGAGCGGGGTTATATACTCGGTGTTCTACGCGTTGATTTACGTGCTGAGCCTCGTGGGCGGTTTGATTGCAGACAGCACGCGGAACTACAAGGGTACCATCATGACAGGGTTGATTATCATGGCGTTAGGCTATGTGTTAATCTCTATCCCGATTTTGGCAACGCCGGAGAACAACACGGCACTTCTCGCCTTTACGTGCGGCGCGCTGCTGATGATAGCCTTCGGTAATGGTCTGTTTAAGGGGAATCTACAGGCCATCGTTGGGCAGATGTACGACAACATGGAGGCAGCCACGACCGACCCGAAAGAGCTGGAGAGAGTGCGCGGGTTGCGAGATTCGGGGTTCCAGATTTTCTACGTTTTTATCAATATTGGAGGGCTGATCGCGCCGTTCGTGGCGCCGCTGCTGCGCAGCTGGTGGTTGGGCGTGCATGATCTCACCTACAACGCGGCACTCCCCGAGCTGTGCCATAATTTTATAGCGGCGGGAGGGTCATTGCCAGCGGATCAACTGGCGAATCTTAGCGATCTCATCTCTAAAGTAGTGCCGCAGGGCACCACGGTGGAGGCGAGCATTGATTGGTGTCAGAACTACCTAAAGGTATTCAATACCGGGGTACACTACTCGTTTATTGCATCGGTTGCTGCAATGCTTATATCGCTAATAATCTTTATCGCCACGCGTAGGCTGATGCCCACACCGGCCAAGAGGGTGGAAAGCGAGGTGGTGACGTACACAGAGGAGGAGAAGCGTGTGATGGCGAGCGAGATTAAGCAGCGTATGCTGGCGCTTTTCGCAGTGCTTGGAATTGCGGTGTTCTTTTGGTTTTCGTTCCATCAGAATGGGCAGTCGCTCTCGGTGTTTGCGCGTGACTTTGTGGTGACGAAGACGATTGCCCCAGAGATTTGGCAGGCGATAAATCCATTCTTCGTGATAGTGCTAACGCCTGTGGTGATGTTTGTCTTCAGTGCGATGGCGCGGGGCGGGCGTGTGCTATCCACGCCGCGGAAGATAGCGATAGGTATGGGGATTGCTGCCATGGCGTACATTTTCTTGATGGTGGTTTCGCAGGTGTATGGATGGCCTTCGGGCGATAATTTCCGAGCGATGAGTCCAAAGTCGCAGGATGCTATGAAGGCGGGTCCAGGGGTCCTTATCATTACCTACTTCTTCCTGACGGCGGCAGAGCTGTTGATTTCGCCGCTGGGGTTATCGTTCGTGTCGAAGGTGGCCCCGAAGCATTTGCAGGGTATCTGCCAGGGGCTTTGGTTAGGTGCCACGGCGTTGGGCAACCTGTTGATATGGTTAGGCCCTGTGATGTACAATGCGTGGCCGCTGTGGGCGTGCTGGGCGGTGTTTGCCTCTGTGTGTTTCATTTCAATGGGGGTGATGTTTGGCATGGTGCGGTGGCTGGAGCGTGCCACCGCGTAGGCGCAGCGTGAATGTAATGGTTTTACAGGAGGCTCCCCGCGGGGAGTCTCCTGTTTTTTTTCTCTACCACCGCTGTGGATTGGCGTGGGTGGCAAGGGACTGAGGTCGTAGAAGCTTTGGCTATTGAGGTGCCGTTCTGTAGATGGGAAATCATCGCAGCGTGTGCGTACGAAAAGCGGGTGGCGATTGGGCAGAGATGGGGATGCGCTGGGCGTTGTTTTCATCCACTACCTCATTATGTAGAATACAAGAGCCAATCAAAATTGTTACCTTTGTGCGGTGGGGGTGAGCGGGTGAAGGGGTGTAATTTGTTTTCTATCAAGATGGAGCGGGAAGAGAGTAGGATAGCCATAGAGGATTGCTACCAAGCCCCTTACCGTAGTTGCTATGGATGCGGGCCGGATAGCGAGGCGGGTTGGCATATAAAGAGCTACGTGGAGGGTGACGATCTGGTGGTGGCGAGCTTTTTGCCTTCAGTCCGCCTTACGGGCGGCGTACCGCACTTCGCCTACGGCGGCATGCTAGCGGCCGTGATTGATTGCCACGGCAACGCAGCGGCAGCGTGGTTTTACCATAGGAGTTGCGGCTTGGTGCTGGGGCGGGATCCCCTCGCGCGGAGCGTGACGGCATCGCTTAACGTAAGCTATAAAAAGCCTACTCCTATTGGCGTTCCGCTTCGCATTGAGGCGAGGCTGCTTTCGCTTGAGGGGCGCAAGGTGCGGGTGGCGGTCGGGGTGCTGGCCGATGGCGAATGCACCTGCCAGGGCGAGGTGCTGTCTATAATTGTGAAGCAAGCGTAGCGTTAGGGGAATGCGAAGGAGAGAGAAGCGGTTGGCGGGTGCGGTGTGGCGTTGGAAATGGGCGCTCCTCTGCTGCGTAGTGGTTGGGTGTGGCGAGTGCGCATGGGCACAAAGCGGTGGGCGTAGGGTCTTTGCTTTTCTCGATGCGCCGGTGTCGCCGCGAGTGGCGGGCGTAGGTGGAAAACTGGCGAGCCTAGGGGGCAGCAATACGTGCGGGGTGGGGGGATATAATCCAGCGTTAATATCTCCCGATATGCATACGCAGGCGGAGGCGAGTTTCTCCCTGTACTATGCAGGGGTTAAGTATAGCAACGTTGCCTACTTCCACCAATTGCCGTGGGGGCATATGGCAGGGGTTAGCGCACGGCAGATGTGGTATGGTACGTTTACCCGACGCGACGAGTGGGGTAACGAGCAGGGGCATTTCTCGGCGTACGACTTTACGCTATCCCTGCATTACGCCATGCCGGTGGGCGATTATCTTACCGTTGGGGTTTCGCTTACCCCTATATACTCCCAGCTCGAGCAGTATAACGCCTTCGGCGTGGTGCTTGATGCCGGGGTGCAATACACGAGCGGAGATGGGCTTTTCACCGCGGCGGTGGTGGCAAAGAACTTTGGAGGTACGCTTAAGCCCTACTCCCGCGGCCATCGGGAGTGGGCACCCTTTGAGCTGCTCGCCGGGGTGAGCTATAGGCTGGAGCATGCGCCGTTCCGCTTCATTTTCACATTACAGCACTTAGAGGATTGGCAGCAGCGTTTCATACGTGCCTATAGCTACACGGACCATTTGGTCGTTTTGTCGGAAGAAAAGGATCACATCTATTCTGAGGATAGGTTAGGGGCGGAGCTTTTGGCGCATCCCATTTTTGCCGTGGAGTTTGTTCCTTCCGATTACTTTTTTTTGCAGCTTGGGTACAACCCATCACGGGGGCAGCAGATGGGACTCAAAGGTTATCCGTTCATAGAGGGGCTGAGCTACGGTTTTGGGGTGAACATACGTCGCTTTGGAATGCACTTTAGCCGTGCGCATTACCACCGTGCGGGGGCAACGAACCACGTGTCTATCAGCTGGCGTTTTGGCAGGCTAAAGCGGGGAGGGGCACGGTTGCCAGAGCCAGAAGAGCGGTTAGACTAAAAGGAAGGCATAGGATGGCAAAGAGAATAACGATAGCGGTTGATGGGTTTTCATCGTGCGGGAAGAGCAGTTTTGCGAAGCAGATAGCGCGCGAGTTGGGGTATATCTACATCGATACGGGCGCGATGTATCGGGCGGTGACGTTGGGTTTTCTTCGTTGGGATGTGCGTGACGTTCATTCCCTGGATGGGGAGCGATTACAAAACATTCTCTCCCACATCACAGTAGGTTTTGTGCCAGCCGCGGATGAACGTATGGAGGTGACGCTCAATGGGGAGCCGGTGGAGCAGAGCATACGCGGGGAGATTGTGAGCGGCATGGTGAGCGAGGTGGCGGCAGTGCCGCAGGTGCGCGATATGCTGGTGGCGCAGCAGCGTGAAATAGGAAAGAACGGCGGGGTGGTGATGGATGGGCGCGATATCGGAACGGTGGTGTTCCCCAACGCAGAGCTGAAACTATTTATGACGGCAGACCTTGACGTGCGGGCGCAGCGGCGCTACGCGGAGCTCAAGGCCAAGGGGCAGCAACAGTTGCTAGAAATGGTGAAAGAAAATTTAGCCAAGCGGGATAGGATTGATCAGGCGAGGGAGTATAGCCCTTTGCGCCGGGCTGAGGATGCCGTGCTGCTTGATAACACCCACATGACCCCAGCGGAGCAAATGGAATGGCTTCGCCCCCTGCTGAAAGAACGCCTCGGTGAGGATTTTGGAAGCGATAGGTGATGCAGATAGAGATAGACGAGCGGTCAGGCTTTTGCTTCGGGGTGGTGCGCGCCATTGACATGGCGGAGCGGGAGCTTGCGGCACGCGGAGCGCTGCTTTGCCTTGGGGACATCGTGCATAACGGCGAGGAGGTGGCGCGGCTCGAGGGGCAGGGGCTAAAGACTATTCAGTATAGCGATTTGGCATCGCATGCGGGGCAGGCGGTGCTGCTGCGGGCGCATGGGGAGCCACCCAGTACGTACGCCCGGGCTGAGGATTTGGGTATGCCTGTGGTGGATGCAACGTGTCCCGTCGTGCTAGCGTTGCAACGGAAGGTAAAGGTACGGGGTGAAGCATTGCTGCCTCAAGGGGGCGCTGTAATCATTTACGGAAAGAGTGGGCATGCGGAGGTTCTGGGTCTACTTGGGCAAACGGCGTGCGAACGGCACGTGGTGATGACAAGGGACGACCTGGAGGGTATCCCATTTAACCGTCCGATAGATTGCTTTTCGCAAACCACCATGAGTCCCACGCTGTACGAGGAGATTGTGGGCGAGGTGCGCCAACGGATGCAAAGCGCATTCGGAAAGGCAGACGTACCGCTGCGGGTGCATAGCACCACGTGTGGGCAGGTGAGCAATAGGAAGGAGGAGGTAGGGACGTTTGCCCGCACGCACGATGCAGTGCTTTTTGTGAGCGGGGTGAAGAGTTCCAATGGGAAGATGCTCTACGAGGAGTGCTTGAAGGTAAACCCGCAGACCTACTTTCTGAGTTCCCCCGGGGAGTTGCGAGAGTCGTGGTTGCGAGGTGTGGAGCGGTTGGGGATATGTGGTGCTACCTCCACCCCAAGATGGCTCATGGAGGCTGTGGCGCAAAGAGCAGATGAACTGGCGAGGGGGTAATGTTGGGACATAGGTTAGGAGTTTTCGTATGGAGATAAGAGAGCCTTTGTTTTTTAAGCCAATTCTGTTGCCACGTATATGGGGAGGGAGCCGTTTGGGCAGCGCGATCGAAGATGTGCCGGTGGGGGAGTCGTGGCTCTTCTCACCGCTTGCGGGGGAGGAGACGGTGGTGGAGCAAGGCCCTTTTCAGGGTGAAAGCGTGACATCATTGGCAGAGCGTTTCGGGGCATCGTTGGTAGGGCTCCATATATACGCCAACTACGGTGCGACCTTCCCATTGCTTGTAAAGATTTTGGACACTGCGTCCACCCTTTCCGTGCAGCTGCATCCTGATGAGGCAACGGCGCGGAGGGCCGGCTTGGCGTGCGGGAAGCGGGAGGCTTGGTACGTGCTGCCCGAGGGGGATGGGGCCAATATGCTGCTGGGGCTTCGCGAGGCGTTGACGAGGGGGGAGTTGGCTGAGGCGGTGGCTGCGCACCGCATAGGCGAGCTGCTCAATAGGGTGCGCGCCGAGGCGGGGTGTTGCTACGAGGTGCCGGCGGGTACTATCCATGCGCTGGATGCGGGCAATTTTGTATTAGAGCTGCAGCAGCCGAGCGATACCACCTATCGCTTATACGATTGGGGTAGGGTGGATGCGCAGGGCAAGGGGCGGCCGTTGCATGTTGAAGAGAGTTTGGCGTGCGCCACGCTAACGCCCTATAGGATGGGGGAGCGCGCAGGGTGCAAATCGGGTGGGGCTGCATGGATGCAGCTGGTTGCGCCGCCCTTTTTCTCGGCGTCCCGCGCCGCATTGCCCTGCGGCGGGAGCGTTGAGGTGCGTGCTGAGGGGGAGGCGATACTGTTGGTCCTGACCGAGGGTTCGGCAGAACTGCGTTCCGCCGAGGGGCAACGATGGCCATTGCCGTTGCACCGTGCGGTGCTCCTACCGGCGCAATTCGGGGCGGGGCGCATTGTGAGCAGTGCTGGGGGCGTGGTGGTGGCGAGCCGTGCGCAGTAGCATTAACATTACATTAACCTTCTTTTTCTGAATTTTAACCAGCCCTATGCGGGAAGAGGCTTACCTTTGCGTGAAAATAAAAGGTAATGGTTATGTATCGCATAGTAGTTCTAGTTGTCACGGCGTTGCTCCTTTCTTTACAATCGTTGCTAGCGCAGGATAAACTGAATGGAGCGGTGGTTGATACGGCTGGGGCGGCGCTCCCGGGCGCGGCCGTGCTGTTAATTAACCCCGCCGACTCTTCTGTGGTGGGGTATGGCGTTACGGATGATCGGGGCGCTTTCTCGTTGTCAACGAGCCGTAGGGGGAAGCATTGGCTGCAGGCGCGCGTAGTGGGGTATTTGGTGGAGAATCGGTCGGTAGTCCTACCCGCGGCGGGCGAGGTGCGTTTTGTTTTACGTATTGATCCGAAAGAGATAGAGGCGGTGCGTATTAAGGGTACTATGCGGGGCTTCAAAGAGCGGGGCGATACGTTAGTCTATGACCCTAAGGCATTTGCCACCGGCATGGAGAAGACGCTAGGAGATCTTTTGGCTAAGCTTCCGGGGCTGCAGGTGAGTGCCGATGGCGAGGTGACAGCCCAGGGGCAGAAGGTGGATAAAATTCTATTCGGGGGGCGCGATTTGTTCGGAAGCGATGTGAGCCTTGCCACCAAGAGCGTATCGGCCGATGTGGCAGATAGCGTTCGGGTCATCCATGGCTACAGCGAGTACAACGTGCTGGACGGATTCCAATCGCACGATAAGACGGTACTTGATGTCGGGGTAAACGAATCGATGTGGAATAAGCTTACGGGCGAGGTGCGGGCTGCTGGGGGGTATAAATGTGTATACGATGGCAAGGCGCAGGCCATGTACCTCGGCAAGCAGTTCATGGTCAACGTGCAGGCGGCAGCGAACAATACGGGTACATCCCTCTTTAGCTTTTCTGACTACATGGCCATGCAAGGGGGCGCGCAGCGTATCGATGGGGGGTACTCCATTACGATACGTTCTGACGATGCCCTCTATAAGCTCATCAATCCGCCTAGCGACACCTATAAGCGGCGCACCGAGCTCGGCATGCTGCACATGAGTTACAGCAAGGACAAGCTGTTCAAGCTGAATTTTGGCCTGGTGGGGACTGGCTTTAAGAGCCAGTCGCAGTCGAGGATAGAGCGTCTATTCAATACGGGACTGCTAGCGGGCAGAAACCGTACCTCCTTGGTGGATGGTACTGATCGCACCGGGCTGTTTTTTGGAACGCTCTCCGCAACCTACACGCCATCGGATCGCGCCACGCTCCTTTTCTCGTGCAAGAGTGACTACAGCCAGTCGGATGCCCGCAGCGCGGCGTTAGAACTCTTTGGCAATGACACCCTTGCTGAGAGTAGCACGTATGCCAAACGACCGCTCAACCTCTCTACAGCCCTTAGCGGTGCGTTCCGTCTAGGCAAGCATCTTCTTACAGTGGGGGCTTCCTACGACCGCACGAGCACTGCCAGCGAACGTGATTTCGTTAGTGACAGTCTCACGCTTCCCCTCGTGCTACAGCCCACGGGCGGACGCTTCCTCTATGGGCAGAGGGGGAGTGAAACGAACGATGCTGTGCGAGCCGATGCCTCCATGAAGTTTAGACTTACGGAGTCGCAGTTCATTTCAGTGGGGATGTATGATGCCATTTCAATTGCCACGCTGCGCCGCGATGCGATGCCCGAGCTTGCCCTACGCCCTGGAGCGGCGCTCTTTAGCGATTCGTGGCGTATGGGTAGCCAGTTGACGAGGAACGACCTCGCGCTGCTCCTTTCGTGGGCACGCAATAAGGGGCTCTTTCAGTTTACGCTTGGCGTGGAGGGCCATTACTACCAGGCGTGGCACAACCTTCCATCGCATATTGAAGATGTGCGTAAGTTCACAGTGCTCCCCAGCGCAGAGCTTAAGCTCCATTTCGCCTCAATGAATGATCTCACGTTGCGGTATAATGAAAGGATTAGTTCTAACGAGCTGGAGAACTTCGTGCCGGGCTACGAACTTCTCTCTCCCAGTACCCTTGCGCAGCGGGGGTTCGCTACGCGGCTCTACGGGCGCATGCGTAGCGTGTCGCTAGATTATAATTTGTTCCATACGCCCACCTCGTTTTTCATCTACGGCGGCGTTCAATCCCAGTGGGAAACCAGCCTGGATAAGGTGTACGATCGGTACGGTTTGGCCAGCGTGTCGCACGCAATTAATGGTGCCACATCGCGTTCTACGTCAGCGATCCTCATGGTGAGCAAAACGGTTGCCTCGTTCTGGAAGCTATCGGGGTCTGCTACGTGGCGTAACAGCGACTCGTACTACTACGTTGCAACTGACAAGCTCCCCTACCGTCAGCACGGTGTCTCAGGCAAAGCGTCAGTCAGTACTACCTATAAGGCTGTTCTTAACGGCCATGCATCGGGCAGCATCAATTCAACGTACTATAGCCTCAGCGATAGCCCTTGGCGGCGGGCGTTAGGGTGGAGGGCCCTGGCGGGGATCGATTTGAAGTATAAAAGCTTTGAGGCTATGGCCGAGGGAGGATACGACGCAGCGCCAGGCAATTTCTCCGCGGCACGGCGTGCATTGCTTAATGCGGAGGTCTCCTACCATTTCCCCTACAACTTGACGCTTTCAGCCATTGGTAGGAACCTATTGAGTATGAGTAAGAACCGATACTCTAGCGAAGAAATGAATGCACTCTACCTGGAGCGTAGGCTGTACGGCACGATGCCGGGCTACGCGATGCTACAGCTTCGGTGGAAGTTCGGGGGGAAGAAGAAGGGAGACGACTTTAACATAGAAGTCCTTCAGTATTGATACCTTTGTTCCCATAGGCGATGGGTAGAATGGGGTCTTACAGTAAAAACTTTTCGGAGAGGCGCTTGCGTAGGCAAGGGTGGTTGCTACTAGGCGTGTGGGTTCTGTTGGCAGCTGCGCTGGGGCAATGGGTGTACGCCTCGTACCGCGCCGTGAAGGGGCAGCTTGATGAGGGGGTAGTAAGCATGTGGCAGGGGGCGCAGCTGCAGGCGGTCGATGCATACCGTGTGGCAACCAAGGTGATAAATCTAGGTCTGGGAGACTCTGTCGTTCTGCATGACATCCAGCTGTCCGACTCGTTAGGGTCTCCCGCTGCAACGGTAAAAAGTAGTAGCGGAAAGAGTGCCAATATTCAAGTATCTGCAACGGTAGTAAAGGTGTCTCCGGGCGTGCATGGGGATATTACAGTGCAGGAAGATACTACGAAGAGCGTTAGGGCCATCGTGCAGCAATCGAATGGGGTAAATGCCATTTTCATTGACGGTGGTGATTCTCAGGCTTCTTCCACGAAGGTACTCGTCTCGGAGATCGACCCGCGCGTGGCTCATTCCATTGATACCGCAAAGCTACGTGAAGAGTTTACACAGCAGATGGCGGGCAAGGGTCTCGACGTACGTTGGAGCGTGGAGGATGTGGCGGCTTTAGCGGATAGCTCTGCCCAGCTGTGGGTAGATGCCGGTGACGACAGTTACCTTATTGCGAGGGTGAAGGGGCAGCGCGGGGTCGTGGCGTGGCGAATGTTGCCGTTAGTGCTGGGGGTGTTTGTCGCGCTTGTGCTGGCTGGCGTTGCCCTATTGGCGTTTTATAGGTCGCAGCGGCAGCTCTTTACGGTAGGGGTCTTTCAGCGAGATTTTGCCCGGAATATGGCGCATGAAATGCGCACGCCGCTCGCCACGCTACGTTTACTGTTGGAGTCGTTACGGCGGGGAGAGGCATCCCGCTGCGAGGGGAAAAGGGAAGAGAGTTTAGCCCTTGCGGAGCAGGAAACCGACCGTCTCATTACCCTTACGGAGCGCCTCTCCGCGGCGGTGCGGAGCGGGGAGGCAAATCTACCGCTTGCAGTGGAGCGTATTGACCTTATGGAGCTTCTGCGTACGTGCGTAGCGCTCTTTGAGTCGGCTAGGGCGCAGGTGGATGCAGAAATAGTGTTACCCAGCGTGGACAATGGAGTGCTTTTTGTGGAGATGGATGGTGTCTATTTACGTAGCGTGGTGGATAATCTGATTGATAATGCGCTAAAGTACGGAGGGAAGGGTGTATGCTTAACCATATCGGTGGAGCAGGGGACCGCGGGTACGTCAATCGCTTTCAGCGATAATGGCAGGGGCGTGGCGCCAGAGCATGCGAAGCATCTATTTGATAGGTTTTACCGGGTACCCACAGGGAATCGCTTACCCGTGCGTGGGCTAGGGGTAGGGCTTTATTTCTGCCGGGAGGCGATGCGCGCCCATGGAGGCGATATCACTTTGGTGAGCGAGGTGGGTAAAGGGTGCTGTTTCACACTACTAATTCCTTCACGTTGTGGAGAAGGCGACCATTCTTTACGTTGAGGACGAACCTACCCTGGCGCAGGTGGTGCGCGAGGGTCTCGGCTTTGCGGGGTATTGCGTGGCGCACTACGCGATGGCTGAGCCCGCGCTGCGCAGTTTAGCTACGCAGCGTGTAGATATTGCGGTGCTTGACGTGATGCTTCCCGATATGGATGGGTTTTCGCTTTGCCGTGCCATAAGGGCGCTAGACGCATCGCTGCCGATAGTTTTCCTCACGGCGCGCGTTGAGGTGGACGACCTCGTGGAGGGTTTTGCAGCGGGCGGTACCGACTATCTTCGTAAGCCCTTCAGCATGCAGGAGTTGGTGGTCCGAATTGAGAATCAGCTACGTCTGCGCAGCGCGGCGGCGCATGCTGCCCCAACGGGGGCAACCCCTATCGGCTGCTATCGCTACGTGCAGGAGCAGTACCTATTGGTGGCGCCATCGGGTGTATCGCATCGCCTTTCGCTCCGGGAGCACCAACTCCTCACCATGCTTTTAAGCGGCGCGGGGGCAGTCGTGCAGCGGCAGGAGATACTCATGGCCATTTGGGGTGACGATTCATTCTTTAACTCCCGCTCGCTCGATGTCTACGTGCGGAAGCTCCGCAAACTCTTTGAGGAGGACGCAGCCGTACAGATAGTTACGCTGCGGGGGCGGGGATACCTAATGCGAACGGAGTGAGCCGTTTTTGAATCGTCTTTTAGAACAATTCTTCATTTACTTAGAATTTTTCTAACTTTGCTCCTGTAGTTCCTCGCATGGGGCGAGGGGCGTTTAATGTAGTTAACGTTATGAACAGTCAGAAAGAGCCTTGGATGGCATCGGCAGACTCCCCCTCGGAGTGTACCTCGTTCGCCGTAGGGCGCAAGCATACCGCCGATGGGTCGTGGATATATGCCCGTTCGGAGGATTGGCACGCCATGGAGGCAAAACGTTTTGAGATTTACCCATCCACCTCACAGGGCCCAGCACGTTTTGAGGCGTTGGATAGCCCTTTCAAGTGCGATTTACCCGCTGAGCGGCTCGGCTACACCGCCCTTGCTCCGTACAACCTCCCTGGCCATTGGGGCAGCGCGGGGTTTAATGCCGCGGGCGTGGGCATGAGCGCCACGGAGAGCATATTTTCCAACGAGAAGGCTCTCGCCGCCGACCCATTCGTCGCTGAGGGGCTCGCGGAGAATTCCGTGTTCAACGTGGTACTTCCCTACATCCATTCGGCGCGTGGAGGGGCTGAATATCTTGGCTCCCTCATTGAAAAGTACGGCACGGCCGAGAGTTTCGGCATTGGGTTTATCGACAGCAAAGAGGTATGGTACCTTGAGTCTGCCGGTGGCCATCGGTGGATGGCGGCTCGTATACCCGACGATAAGTATTTTGTGACGGGCAACCAGGGGCGTCTGCGGGATTATGACCCCAACGACAAGAAAAACTACCTCGGCGCAGCTGACCTCATCGACTTCGCGGTGAAAAATGGATTGTGGGACGGCACTGCGGAAAAATTCGATTTCCACGAAGCCTACATGCGTGAGGCTCCACTGGATCACACCTACAACTACCCCCGCGTATGGGGCATTCAGGGGATGCTCAGCCCCGACATCAAGAATGATGTGACGAAAAATACCTTCCCTGTCTACGCTAGGGCAGAGCATGACATCACCCTTGACGATGTGCGGAGGGTGTTCCGCTTCCACTACAACGGCACGGAGCACGACCCCTATCTTAACTGCAACCCCAAGGAGGAGTACCGTCCTGTGTCAATTTTCCGCACCACGCAGACGCATATCCTACAGGTGCGCCCCGAGCTACCCGCGGCCATAGGGTGCGTGAACTACGTTTGCCAGGGCATGGCGGCGCTGGGCGTTTTCCTGCCGCTCTATCAGGGGATACAATCGTTCCCCAAGCCCTACACGGTGGCTAATGGGCATTCAAGCGCCGACTCCGCCTACTGGATCTTCCGCAGGCCGCAGACGCTGGCAATGACTAACTTCAATCGCTACGCCAAGCTGGTGCAGGATACGTACGCTCGTTTAGAGCATGAAAACGATGCCCGCATGCGTGAGCTAGAGGGGCAGTACCTTAAAATTTACAAGTCGCAACCCTACGCGGCGCAGGAGATGCTTCAAGCCTTCTCGGATGCTGTGTTGCTGCGGGCGTTAGAGGTGACTAATGCGCTTGTGGAAGAGCTGTATTCCCGCATGGCGTTGGACATCCATACGGAGTACAACTTCCATGGGGCATAATTGATAAGCGGCGTTTGGCCTAGAAAGAGAGCCCCACGGCCAATAGCCGTGGGGCTCTCTTCGTTAGGTAGACCCACCTCAAGGGAGGCTACAAATACTTTTTCCGATGAAGGTAGCGTTCGTACTGTGCGTCTCGGCTGTAGCCGAGCATGATTCCTAGGATAAAGTCTTGCTCATCGGAGAGGTTGTTTAGCTGCGTGATGTGAAAGAGCTTAATAATTTTTACGCATTTTGGTGCACCGAAATAGACGTTGAATCGGCAGGGCGACACGGGCTGCACGATGTAGTCAATCTGTTCACGGCGGAGGAGCGCTTCAGCGGCTTCCCTCTCGCTGTTTTTCATGGTGTGCAGCACGAGGTTTCGTAGTCCCTTCCGATACTCGTAGACATGGTGGCATAGAATGCGAAAATCTGTGGAGAGCATAACGGCTACATATTCATCCCGCTTGGTGGGAAGAAGGTCCTGCCTGCGGCTCTCTTTTTGAGAAGGGGTGCAATGGTCCTTGCACTCATAGCAAGGACCATTGTGTGATTGGTGCGTCTCCATTATTGGAATTTCTCTTTGAGCTGGGCCACCCAAGCGTTGATGCGTTCGGTGGTCTTGTCGGCCTGATTGTCGGCATCGAGAGCAAGACCCACAAACTCATCATTTACCACGGCGGTGGAGCTAGAGTAGTCATAGCCATCGGTGTCCACTGCGCCAACGATGGTAGCCCCTTTGCCGTCTACGGCTTCGTAGAGATGCCCCATGCCGTCGCAGTATGTGTCAGAGTAGCAGTTTTGGTCCCCCATCCCGAAGAGCGCGATGGTTTTCCCGCTGAGGTTAACCTTGTTGAGGTCATCGACAAACGATGACATGGAGTCCTCAAGGTCGCCCACGCCCCATGTTGAGGTGCCGAGAATAACGTTGTCGTACTCAGCCACCTTGCTCGCGGGGGTACCGTCAACGTTGAAGAGGTCTGCACCATCGCCAAACGCCTGCTTGATCTCTTGTGCTGCGGCCTCTGTGTTGCCCGTTGCAGAGCCGTAGAAAATACCTATACGCTTCATTGTAGTAGAAAGATTTAATTTTGGTGCAAAGGTCATGCTAATAGAGGGAATTGCACCTCCTTATTTATAGTCATTTTACGGTTCGTTTTTTAGTAAAAAGAAGGAGTGGACTAGCCGGTTATGGCTGTGTTGATGCTTTAGCCGTTGGGGAAGCGTAGCAAATGCGCGGATTTCCATTACCCTACGCCATAGCTGTACTACAGCATTCCTTCCTGTAGGAGTAGGTCGATACCGCTCATGTTTGGCTGAAAGCCGAGCCTATCGGCGAAGGCCTGAAAGTACTCCTTGTTCGCGGGGCGTGGGCGCTTAGGGTGAAATGCATTGCGTAGGTCTAATGCCTCTGCGGGAGGGTAGGCGTGGATGTACTCTTCGGTTTCCAGAATCTCCGTCCGTACGCCGAATCGGTCAAGCATAAAGCGGAGTAGGGCATCGTTTAGAGCCCATAGCGTTGGCCATTTGCATCGTAAAATGCGCTCTATCTCGGGGTAGTAGTGGATGAAGAAAGCGCTTTGCCCATAGCAGGATTGTATTGCTCCGAGGTGCTGCTCCACCCAGCGGGTGGCCCACGAAAGCCCCACCTCTTTGATGGGAGTGTGCGTGCCGTACGGGCGCACCACGGACACCACCAAGCGTTCCACACCGTTGGCTCCCACCACCTCCGCCCGGTTGCGGTACGACTGTTTCTGGTAGTTTTCATGCGCCTCCAGCAATGCAACCCTCGCCTTGGCGATGGCCGCGATGTAGTCCACTGGTGGAAGGTAAGCGGTGTTTAGCACGACGATTTGACTGCCCTCCATAGCGCGGCGCATTCCGTTTAGAATAGGGCGATCAGCACCCATAGAAAGTGCGCCATCATCCCCGCGGTCACCCCACCAGCGATTTGGGAAAGTATAGCGCGCCCCAGGCATTGCCGTATGCCGAGCGTGTCATACATAGCGGTGTAGGTGCTCAGAAAGCCGCTCCAGCACATCCCCATGCCGGTGAAAACGGCCACCTCGTTGCCGGTGATGAATCCATTTTTTATAAATTCGGGTAGCAGCGATAGCGCAGCCCCTACTGACCCAAGCGAGGTGACTGGGAAAGCGATTAGCTCAGCGTGCTGGAATCCAAAAAGCCAACGGAAAATAAAACTCAACTTCTCGGCTATCCACGTCAGGATGGGCACTCCCTCCCCCGCGAGCCCTTGGTAGCCCACGGCGGGATCCTTAGGTCCAAAGGTGGTGAGAATTACCAGCGTACTAATCACCAGCACCCCGGGAATTATCGCTAGTCCGAGGTCTACGCCCGACTTTCCCCCCTCCAGGATGGAGTTGAGGAAGCGTTCAAAGAATGCCCCCTCGCTGCGAAACCCTATCTGCTCCTCGTCGGCGTGCTTTTCACGTTGTTGCTTCTCCTCATCGGTTAGTGCAGGAAACTCATTGCGGCAGAGGTGCTGCATTAGACGTGTGGCCACGATGCCACCCGTGGCGGCCCCCACCACGCCCAGCATGGCGGCGTAGAAGTAGCCGAGGCTCGTCATGTAGGTCACCACGATGAGCCCCATGCCGAAGGCTGTGCCGAAGTTCGGCAGCGAGGCCAGCTCGCGGTCGGTGAAGTAGCTCCGGAAGTTCTTGTCGTGCGCGAGCGACATGATGGCTGGGTTGTCGCTCAGAAAGGTCATTACCGAGGCTAGTGCCGCCACGCCGGGAAGGTTGTAGAGCGGTCGCATCAGTGGGCGGAGCACGTACTCTATGAGTCGCAGCACGCCGAACTCTATGCATAGCTTGGCTATGGCCCCCGAAAGTACCGTGATGCTCATGATGAGAAAAACGGTGTTGGTGAGGAGGTCGTACGCCGTGGCCATCATGGAGTTCAACAGGTTGGCCGCGCCCATGCGCCATCCCAAAAAACCGAAGAAAATGAATAGCCCCGCTAGAAAGATGAGTGCCTCCATGCGCCGGCTGTGTAGAAATCCAGGGGCGTTCATTGTTCCCCTTGGTTTGGCTAGCTGCTGCGCAGCCCTAAATCGAAATCGCGGCGCCATACTCTTCCCGTTTTCTTTAGGTTTAAGACGCTGCGAAGGTACTACTTTCCGCTAGGTTTTGAAACGCATGGCGCAATAAATTGTGACGAATGTAAAGTCTTATCTGTTTATCCCCCCCCCGTATGGATATATACCCTTTTTAGGCTACCTTCGCGCTGTCATTATTGCCAACGGATCCATGCCAACCATTTCTGTCATCATCCCAGTTTACAACACGGAGCGCTACCTGCACCGCTGCTTGGATAGCATAGTTAATCAAAGCTATGGCGATTGGGAGGCGCTCTGCGTTAACGATGGTAGTCCAGACGGAAGCCGCGCCATTTTGCAGGAGTACGCCGACAGGGATCAACGGTTTAAGATTATTGACAAGCCGAATGGGGGACTATCTGACGCGCGCAACGCTGGGCTTGATGCGGCTACAGGGGAGTACATCAACTTTGTTGACTCTGACGATCTAATCCATCCGCAAACCTTTGAAATCGCACTCGCACTGGTCCAGCGCGATGGGAGCGATATCGTGACCTGGTACAAAGACCCCCTCTTCCGTCCGGTGCTGCGTATGAAGCATAGGTTAGGGGGAAATATTGACAACGCTTTACCGTGGAACATCAACAGAAAATTCCAGCTTGAAAAGGTGAAAAGCATTGTTACCGATAACGTTTTTGCCCATGCAACCGAGGAGTCTACCCTGCCTCTTAAGCATCCGATAAAACACTTCTACGCGTGGCGTCACCTCATACGTCGGGATTTCCATGGCGACATCCGCTTTGTCAAGGGCATACTCTACGAGGATTTTCCCTGGTGGAGCGAGGTGATGCTGCTAAACCCGCGGGTGACTATTACGCAGCTCCCCTTTTACTACTACTTCCCCAACCCCGCCTCCATTGACCTTGGGTCCACCGTGACGCATAAAATAAAGAACTGGCTTACAGGGCTTGAGTACGCATGGCGGCTCTACGAGGAGCGAGCCACCGAGGAGCAGCGTGCGTTGTGGTCAAGGCAATGCAAGTGGAGCGTCATTAATCATGGCGTTGTGCGTAAAACGGGGCGAGTGGATGACGGAGCTCTTTTGCAGGATTTGCGAAAAGAGGTCGCACGGCTGTGGCAGCTAGGCGTTTTTAATGACCCATTTGATAAAAAATCGCAGGGAGTGCAGCAGCGCCTTGCGCGCTTCATGGACAAAAAGTAATTGCTGTACAGACCATGCCAACCGTTTCAGTCATTATCCCAATATACAACACTGAGAAGTATCTACGCCGTTGCCTTGATAGCATCAACCATCAAACCTACCGCGATTGGGAGGCGCTCTGCGTTAATGATGGCAGCACGGACGGCAGCCGTGCCATCTTGCAGGAGTACGCCGATAGGGATCCGCGGTTTAAGATCATTGACAAACCTAACGGTGGCCTCTCCGATGCCCGAAACGCCGGGCTTGATGCGGCTACAGGGGAGTACATCAACTTTGTTGACTCTGATGATTTAATCCACCCGCAAACCTTTGAAATAGCCGTTGCGCTGGCCAAACGCGATGGGAGCGACATCGTGACGTGGTATAAAGACCCTCTTTTCCGACCTACGCTATTCGTGCGCCATGCGTTAGGATTAAATATTGACAATGCGCTGCCGAGAGGTATAAAGCGTTGTTTTCAGTTGGAAAAGATTGATAGCTACGTCACCGATGATGCCCTCGCTCATGCTGTACAGGGTAAGGAGCAAGGGGTAACATTTCCTATCAAACGCTTCTACGTGTGGAGGCATTTGCTGCGGCGAAGCCTTGTGCAAAACGTGAAATTTGTGAAGGGACTTAACTTTGAGGACTTCCCATGGTGGAGCGAGGTGCTTCTCTTCAACCCAAGGGTCACAATCACGCAGCTCCCCTTTTACTACTATTTCCCCAATTTCAATTCTATCGATTTAGGCTCTGCGCGTAGCCATAAAATGGATTGTTGGATTAGGGGGATAGAGCATACCTGGGCACTCTACCGAGAGAAAGCCACCCAATATCAGCAGGAGCGTTGGGAAAAGCAATTGCTGTGGCCCATTATCAATGGGCAAATCGTTGGGAAAATGGTGACTCTTCGCGATGTGGAGAGAAGGGAGGTAGTAAGGAATGGGCTGAAACGGCTGTGGAGCCTGGGCGTTTTTACTGCACCCCCCGATAGGAAGTCGATGAAGTCGCAGCGTTTCATTGCACGCTTCATCGGGGAGGAGTAAACGGCAGTAATCGGTAAAAGGGTTGTGACTATGGGGAAACGTATCGCCGCCATCACGATGGCTCGCAACGACAGCTTTTTTCTTTCGCGCTGGCTCCGCTACTACGCTGCCCAGCTGGGAGCGGACAATCTCTACGTGCTGCTCGACGGGCTAGAGCAGCGACTCCCCGATGCGGAAAGGTACCCCACTGTCAATGTAATCAACATGGAGCACCAAGCACTTCCCCGCACGAAAGGGGATAAGGCTAGAATCGCGCTAATCAACGCGGTTGCCAGCCAGCTGCTCTCCGCGAAGGGCTACGACCTGATTATTGGCACTGACTGCGATGAGTTTGTCATTGTGGACCCTGCGCTTAACCAATCCTTATCCGACTACCTTTCTTCCTGCGATATCTCGGTAGGGCTCTCCCCGCTGGGTATTGATTTAGGGCAGCGGATTCCGCAGGAGCAAGCGATCGATCCAGCATTTTCCATCCTAGCCCAGCGGCGCTACGCAGTCGTCTCGCCCCGCTACACGAAGGCATCCATCAAGGCGATTCTCACCCCTTGGGGGAGCGGTTTCCATCGGCTACGCCACTACGGCTTCACTATTGCCCAGGGGCTTTACCTTGTCCATATTGGAAATTGCGACCTCGAGCTGCTGAAAGCCAAAATGCAGGATGGCACCCGCCTTGAGGGTGGGTGGACGAAGCACCTTGCGCGGCGTGCCAAAACAATAGCCGCCACTACCCGCTCATCGCCTCGCCCTGCCGATGAGGTGTTCCCGAGGGCGCGAAGGCGGTTTGAGCGTACGCGTCTCCCCTGGGCGCGAAAAAAACCGGCGCACATCGGCGCGCCGATTGTGGTGGAGCTGCCGCAGCGCTTCGGGGAAATCTTTATTTAGCGGACGGCAATCGAACAAAAAGGCTCTTTTCTCCTTATTGTAAAGGAGAGGAATATAGTACAAAGCCATGGCTTTTTTTCTGAATGACACCGTTTTTGGCCCCATACATAGCCGCCGTTTAGGCTCTTCGCTCGGGGTGAATTTACTCCCCTCAATGAGTAAGTTCTGCAATTTTGACTGTATATACTGTGAGTGCGGGTGGACGAATAATGCGCCCCATCCCATCTTCCCTGCGCAGGAGGAGGTGGCAAAGCTCCTCTCCGAAAAGCTACAGACTCTGCATGCCGAGGGTAAGCCGCTCGATGTGATTACGTTCGCGGGGAATGGAGAACCCACGATACACCCAGATTTCTCTAAGATTATTGATGACACCCTGCGCGAGCGCGATAGGTATTATCCCAGCGCAAGGGTGGTGGTGCTGAGTAACGCCACGCAGCTGCACAAGCCCAACGTGGTAGCGGCGTTGAAAAAGGTAGACAAGGCGGCGCTAAAGCTCGACTCCGCCTTTGATGCTACGGTGCAGCTCATCAACGGTCCGCACATGGGGGCAAACGTGGCGCGTACCGTGGAGCTGCTCAAGCAATTCAATGGAAAGTTTACGCTGCAGACGCTTTTTCTACGCGGGGAGTACAAGGGGCAGATTGTAGACAACACTACCGCCGAGGAGCTATCCGCATGGCTAAAGATTGTGGAGACGCTCAAACCCCGAGAGGTCATGGTGTACACCATCGACCGCACTACGCCTGCAGATAAGCTAGAGAAAGTGCCCCTAGAGGAGCTACAGGCCATCGCACGGCGCGTGCAGGCGTTCGGCTGCGAAGCGGTGGTGGGCGGCTAAGCCTTGCCTTTATGCGCTTTTACGAGCTCGCGCGTCATAATGGCGAGCAGCGCATCCTTTTGGAAAGGTTTTGCGATGTAGGTGTCCATTCCCGCCTGGAGGCAGCGTTCACGGTCGCCGCGCAGCGCGTAGGCGGTCAACGCTACGATAGGAATATGCCCACTTCTTTTCTTCTCTAGCTGGCGAATGGCCTGAGTGGCCTCATAGCCGTTTAGCACAGGCATTTGTACGTCCATAAGGATTATGTCGTAGTCATTTTTCTTTACCATCTCAACCGCCTCCTGCCCATTTTCCGCCAGTGCTATGGAGCCTACTATGTTTTGCAGCGTAATCTTCATCACGCGGCGGTTGATGGCGTTATCCTCAACCACGAGGATGCGGGCTTCAGCCAGGAGCTTGCTGCCGCTAATGGTCGTTTCCTGCTCCTTTTTCTTAGCTACTTCCACCACGTCAACCCGTTGCCGCGACTTCGTGACCACGGTGAGCGGTATTGTAAATGAGGCTGCTACCCCATGCGCTGCACGGCGTATGCGAAGGCTTCCCAGGAAAGCCTTCTGCTTTTCACCGAATAGGGAGTCATCGCTAATGATTTGGGAAGATAAATTGCCGCATTCGAACTCCACCTTCACCAGCAGGCTCTCTCCGCGCGGGGCACCCAAGATTAGGGTGTTCACCGTGAGCGGCTCATGCTGCATGAGATTGTCGTATATGATGCCGCCCAGAATCCGCTCTATAGCTTGATCCACGTAGGCGGAATCCCCCTCCACGAGTGCTGGCACTGCGGGGTCGAAAGAAAAGGAGGGGGTGTCGTCCAACCCTAGCGAGGCGAATTGCACCGTTACGTGCCCTCTTATCTTTGCGTGCAGGTTGAATTGCTCTGCAGTAGACGACTCGCTCGATAGGGCGTGGGTCACGAATAGACTATTCACCATGTCGTTCAGCGCCACAACTGATTCGTCCAGCATTTCTCGCACTGCGCGTTGCTGCTTTTCATCGATGGGCTCTTCGTTTTTAAGGAGTTGCACTGCCCCTTGTAGGCTGTTTAGCGATGTGCGTAGGCGGTAAAAAAGCGTTGCCACCGCATTAAGCATCTCTTTCTCGCTATCTGCAGCATCGGGAAGAGTCTCTTTTTTATCCTGATCCCCAAATTGCATGAAAAGCATCGGGAGGCATAGCGTGGGTAGTAGAGTCACCAGTATCAGCGCAGTCTTCACGTCAACGGCGTTGAGGTCTATTCCCGTAATGTCAGCGGGTAGAGCCAGCGAGGTCACCATCGTGGCAATGTACAGCACTATCACGAGGGCGGTCCAGTAGGGAACGTAGTAGAGGAACATGGCCAGCGGGAGCGATGCGAGCCAAAAAAATAATTCTTCTGAACCGTTGAGAGAGAAGAGCTGTAGTATCCCCGTCAAGGCGAGCACGATGTTCGTAAGGAGCAACCCGCGCGGTGTGACCACCTTTCGCTGCGCATAATACAAATAGCCCGTAGAAGAATAGCGCCGTGGCGAAGCATAGCATGGGCGACGCTACGAGGTGCGTGGCGAATGATAGAATTATTGCCCCGATCAGGAATAGTACGGCGAAAAAGACCGATACGTTTTTGCACAATGCCTGCTGCCTCTCTGTTGCCATTGGTACCCTCCGATTATTGGTGCGAAGTTATGTTTTTCCCTGCAATTTTCCCAATATTGCCTACCTCGCCTTTTGCGGGCGAACGTAAATATGCAGAAAGTTGTCTACCTTCGCGCCGAGTAAGGCTATACGAATAATAAACAAAGTACTCAATGCGCATACATAGAGAGGGGCGTGCTACCATTGGGCTAGTCATTGCGCTCATCGTGGGGGCGGCACTGCTTACCTATTTTGTTGTGAAATTCTTCGCCATCTTGGTGGTGGCATTGGTGATCCTGCTCCTCTTCGTGATGTACTTCTTCCGTAGGAGTAAGCGCAGCGCGAATCATGATAGGCAAACCATCTGTTCGCCGTGCGATGGTCGAGTCGTGGCGGTGGAGCGGGTGGCGGAGCCCGAAATTTTTGGGGGGCAGGAGCGGCTGCAAATCTCCGTTTTCATGTCAGTGTGGAGCGTCCACATCAATTGGTATCCATGCGTGGGCACGGTGAGTTATGCTAAGCACCATAAGGGAAAATACCTCGTGGCGTGGCTGCCCAAATCGTCGACCGATAACGAGCGTTCATCAGTGGTAATTGACCACCCCAGCGGGGAGCGTATCCTGATGCGGCAGGTGGCGGGAGCTGTGGCGCGCCGCATTGTTACCTACGCTACGCCTGGCGTGCAGGCCGCCATGGGGGAGGAGATGGGCTTCATCAAGTTCGGTTCCCGTGTGGATTTGTACTTGCCTACCAACGCCGAGGTGCATGTTGCGGTGGGCGATAGGGTGCGGGGCGTTACTACCGCCTTGGCCTCCATCAAGTAGTCTACTGTATTTTCATTCTCTTTGGCCTTAGAATTCTGCCTGTGTCCCTGTGGGGGTGCAGAGAGAAATTGCCTTTTCTTGCCACTTTGTCATTTGTATTTGTTCTATTTTTCCTCTTTTACTGCCATTTATTGCGTCTTTTTCCGTACTTTCGTGCTGTTTAACTAGAGGGAAAGCGATGAGTGGCTGCGGGGGAGGCTTCCCTCAAAAAAGGAAAATAGACGATTATGGGGAATAAGATCCGGCTCATGCTTGGCGATGAGGCCATAGCGCAAGGAGCTATTGATGCAGGAATATCGGGGATGTATGCCTATCCAGGCACGCCGTCTACCGAAATTATGGAGTACATACAGGGTTCGCCAATTGCCGCCCAGCGGAACGTTCACCGCAGGTGGTCTGCCAATGAGAAAACTGCAATGGAGGCGGCTATTGGCATGAGTTACGCCGGCAAGCGGGCGCTCGTGGCCTTTAAGCACGTGGGGATGAACGTCGCGGCGGATGCCTTTGTGAATTCAGCCATCACGGGCGTAAATGGCGGGATCGTGGTGGTTTCTGCCGATGACCCCTCCATGCATAGCTCGCAGAACGAGCAGGACTCTCGGTTCTATGCCAAGTTTGCGATGATTCCCACCTTAGAGCCGTCTAGCCAACAGGAGGCCTACGAGATGGTCCAGTATGGCTTTGAGCTTTCCGAGAAGGTTAACACACCGGTGGTGCTGCGCATCACCACTCGCATGGCGCACTCCCGTGCAGGTGTGGCGCTTAGCGGTGTGCAGCGGGAGCAAAACGCGGTGAGGCTCCCAGAGAATCCTCGGCAGTACGTTCTGTTACCGGGCATTGCAAAGCAGAACTACAAACGTCTCCTCGCCACGCAGCCCACCATGGAGCAGCTCGCGGCGGAGTCAAAGTTTAATTGCCTGACGCTTGGCAAAAAGGAGGGGGTGGGTATCATCACCACGGGCATTGCCTATAACTACCTCATGGAGGCGCTCGGCGGCGAGCTGGGCGACTATTCGTTGCTGAAACTCACGCACTACCCGGTGCCGCGCAGCCTTGTCAAGCAGCTGTACGACCACTGTTCACGCCTTGTGATTGTAGAGGAGGGCGCGCCTTTCGTGGAGGAGCAGATAAGAGGGACTCTCAACCTCGGAAAGCCCATCGCGGGCAAGCTCGACGGTGCGTTACCCCGCATGGGGGAACTCTCGCCCAATGATGTGGCAACGGCGCTGAATCATCACATGGCAGAGGGCGAGCCGGCGCCCGACTTCTTAACCCCACGCCCCCCTGCGCTATGCCCTGGCTGCGGCCACCGCGACGTGTACAATGCGCTTAACGAGGCGCTACAGGAGTACGGTACGGGGCGTGTGTTCGGCGACATCGGTTGCTACACGCTCGGTGCGCTGCCCCCATTCAATGGTATCAACGCTTGCGTAGACATGGGGGCCTCTGTCACCATGGCCAAAGGCGCCGCCGATGCAGGCCTCGTGCCGGCCGTGGCGATGATTGGCGACTCCACCTTTACCCATAGCGGCATGACGGGGCTGCTCGATGCCGTGAACGAGAATAGCCCCATTACGGTTATCATTTCCGATAATTCCACCACCGGCATGACGGGTGGGCAAGACTCGGCGGGCACCGGAAGGCTCGTGGACATTTGCAAGGGTATTGGCGTTGACCCGGCCCACATTCGCACCATGGTGCCGCTCAAGAAGAACCATGAGGCCAATGTGGCCATCCTTCGCGAGGAGTTGGCGTATAAGGGACTTTCAGTCATCATCCCGCAGCGGGAGTGCATCCAAACGGCTGCCCGTAGGCAGCGTAAGTTAGCGGCTGAGAAAAAATCCAACGAGTAGTCCCACCATTTAAGGAGCAATGAATACTATGAATAGCAAAAGCATAAAGAAAACAGATATCATACTCGCGGGCGTGGGGGGACAGGGTATCCTTTCGGTGGCAGCCACCATCGGGGAGGCCGCGGTGAAGTGCAACCTCTACCTCAAGCAGGCCGAAACGCACGGCATGAGCCAGCGCGGCGGCGAGGTGCAGTCGCATCTGCGCATCTCGGAGCGTCCTATCGCCTCCGACCTCATTCCGAGGGGCTCGGCGGACATTATCCTTTCCAGCGAGCCGATGGAGAGTCTGCGCTACCTCCCATTCCTTAACCCCGAGGGGTATATTATCACGAGCCGCAATAGCTTCGTGAACATCCCAAACTACCCCGATTTGGATAAAATCATCGCGCGCATTGAGGCGTTCCCGCACCATGTGCTCATCGATGCCGATGGGCTAGCCAAGGAGGCGGGGTCGCTGCGGGCTTCCAACATGGTGATGCTGGGGGCGGCATCGCCGCTGCTCATCACCCCCTTCGAGGAGCTGGAGAATGGCATTCGTGCTCAGTTTGAGCGGAAGGGGAATGACGTGGTGGAGCTGAACCTCAAGGCTCTACGGGCAGGCCGCGACTTCGCGGAGAAGCATATTAAGGTGGCGCGCTAGCTAGCGCAGTTTGTTCTTTTAGCTATGCGCATAACCCTTGTGGGTACAGGCATTTCGCAGGGCGTCCCCGTGGTGGGATGCTCCTGCGCGGCCTGCTGCTCGAGCGATCCTCACGATAGGCGGCTCCGTACGGCGGCCGTGGTAGAAAGCCAAAATACCCGTATCGCGATTGATATCGGCCCCGACTTCCGCCACCAAATGCTCTCCAATGGTTTCACGAAGCTTGATGCCGTTATCATAACCCACGAGCATAGCGACCACATCGCGGGGCTGGATGACATTCGTCCATTCAACTGGACCACCGGCGGAAGTATCCCCTTCTACGCGGAACCGCGGGTAATCAAGGCTCTGACCACACGTTTCCCGTACGCATTTGTACCACCCGAAAAGCGTTACCCCGGCGCGCCGCAGGTTACCCCCTGTCCGATTTCCAAGGACCTTGCGCCTTTTTCTGTCAATAACCTCACTGTGCAGCCCATCCGGGTTGACCATGGGCCGTTACCCATCGTGGGGTACCGCATCGGCCCTTTTGCCTACATCACCGACTGTAACCACATCCCCGAAAGAAGTTTCCAAGAGCTTGAAAATCTTGATACATTGGTTATCAATGCGCTGCGAATTGAGCCGCACCTTATGCATTTCAGCCTTTTTGAATCCCTAGAGGCCATCGCGCGCATTGCGCCGAGGCGGGCCGTGATAACGCATATCAGCCATGAGATGGGGCTTGTGGCCCAGTGGCGCAACCTGCTCCCTGACAACGTCTCCGCGGGCTATGACCACATGGTGCTGGACGTGGCGGACGAGTAGTTTTACTACACACTTTCCCCCCCTACTAATGCACCGCGCTCGCGGTGCATTTTTTATGCCTAGAGGCATACATTGCGTTTCTCGTTGTAATCACAATCAGCTGAATTACAATTAGTATTGCTTCATTCTTCTTTCCATCCTTTTCCCACCCCCTAGCCATCAAACCCAATTATCGCCGTCAATAATTGGGTTTGATGGCTAGGGGGTGGCTGCTTTATGCTTGATTTTCAGTCGTTTGTGGATTTTCTGTTACTATGAGGTCGGAGGTCGGTTCTTGTTGCGATTCATGCAGCCCGAAGGGGCTTTTCCGCCGTTTCAACACCCGCAATTGGCGGGGTTTGGAGCATTACGTTTTAGCAAAGCGGTTGGCTGCGTAGAGAGTGGGCGGCGTGGCGGTGGGAGAGTAGGACTATGCAAAAGCCTTCCTGCGGGCGGAAGCGTAGCGGCTGCTAATTCCTGCGGATTTTGGCGGGGCGTTGCGTGCAGGCTACGGAGGAAGTTTGGCTAGCCACGCAGTGGCGGGTTCTGCGGGTGCTGCGAGGTAGAGCTGTATGCATGTTTGCTAGGGTCAGTCTTTCAGACTGTTTTGCCCCTTTGGGGCAAGGGCACCGGGGGTTTTCAAACCCCCAGATTCTTGCCTGGAAGGCAAGCCAGTCTGAAAGACTGACCCGCGTGACCCATTGGCGCATAAAACCGAAATAGCCCTTTTATCATTAGGTATACCCTCATTGTTTCGCAGAA
>QWCB01000692.1_pt1 | contig 64350 bp, 48 predicted proteins | sample 1972511 | NCBI WGS metagenome assembly QWCB01 (sample SAMN09866719, study PRJNA288562) | Human gut metagenome isolate term5_stool, whole genome shotgun sequencing... | isolation source: gut | host: Homo sapiens | place: USA: California | reverse complement strand
GCATAGGATAGAGGCGACATTCACGCCAGCACGGCATTGGTAAAACTGCTTGCGCGTGCGCCCCTCGAAGGCTCCCAGATAGCCCTCACACCCATACTGTGCCTCGATCTCTCCCGCCTCATTCGTCTCGATGATAAACTGCATCATCTGGTAGTACTGACTGTCGGAGAGCTGGAGCTGCTTATTCTCTGCTGCGCGCCCCACGGGGAAGATGGAGAAGAGTCTCCACCGCTTCACACCCGCATTGATCAGTTGCTGACGAAAGGCGGGGAGCGAGTCAAAGTTCATCGGATTGACACAAGTCACCACGTCCCAAACCAAGTCCTCGGCCTGCGTGAGTAGCTGGATAGCCCGCCAAGCTCGTTCGTAGCTGAGTGGATGTCCTCGCAGTGCGTTGTGCGCCTCGGCAAAGCCATCTAGGCTCACCGTCGCTGTGTGTAGCCCGGCACGGCGCAAGCTCTCTAGGCGCTGCGCGTCGAGGAGCATCCCATTGGTCACGATACCCCAAGGGTAGCCACGACGGTAGAGGGCTAGTCCCGCCTCCTCAATGTCTTGTCGTACGAGCGCCTCGCCACCCGTGAAGATGACCAGTAGCTTGTTGGGATTGACGTGAGGCGTCAGCCCGTCAATAATATGGATAAAGTCAGCGACTGAGAGTTCATTGACACCACTCTCCACGCGGCAGTCGCTACCGCAGTGCCCGCAGTGCAGATTGCAGCGCAGTGTACACTCCCAGAAGAGCGTCGTCATCGGGTGCCGACGCACATTCTCCGCCTGCAGGACACGATGCAAGTCAAGTGCTATCCGCTGCTTGAATGCTGGACGTAAGAGCGTCTGCCCGATGGACTTATGTTCGTTTAGCTTCATTGATAAGATCACAGCCTCTAGTTCACTCCTGCTCCTTGGGTTCTACGATCTGCTTCGGCTCGAACATCGTCGTAGGCGTGCCATACATCACCATGCCCATGCCGTCTGGTCTAGGTCTAGGCTTGACGAGCGTAGTCGTATCAGGCTGCTCTGCCTTGTCGCTTTCGCTCGTCCTATGCGTCGTGCGCGTCTTACAGCTGGAGAAGCCTAAGCAACCGATCAACGCGAGTAGCGTACCAGCGATTAGATTAAAAATGATATTTGAGAGCTTTCGCTTCATACACTATTATAATAATAGTAGAGGTGAGGATAGAGGATCTACAGAGGTTACTTGCGCTCCACTTGGATCTCTATGTCCTTTTTTACCTTGCCTTCGTTCCAGTTCCCAGAACCTTTGCTGACGAAGTCGCTCTCCTTGACATCTATCGGTGAGCTTCATTTTGTCTCCACGGCCATCGGGTAGGTCTACCTGAAGACCCTCGACAGGCTTAGCGTCTTGGTCGGTGACGCGCACCTTGAACTCATAATCGACTGTGGGCGTGCCGTACTCCTCCATTCCGATGCTATCACAGCTAGCGAATCCCAGCCAGCCGAGCAGGAGGGAAGCTCCAGCGGATAGGAGCGAGCGTACGGATAGATAAACTCTTTTCATAGTGTGGTAGCTTTGATACTACAGCAAAAGTAATACAATTGCGGAAGACGCACAATAAACTTTAGACTAGATTACTTGCGCTCCACCTTAATATCGATATTCTTCTTAACCTTGCCGTTGTTCCAGTTCCCAGAGCCTTTGCTGACGAAGTCGCTCTCCTTGACCTCTACGGTGACTTGCTGGTCTGCGACGACGCCATTCTTCTCGCCATCGATGTCCTTCACCTCTAGGACTACCTTATGATCCTTGCGGAAGCCCGTGTAGCTCCCGTCTAGCTCCGCATTGCCCTGAGCATCGGTGAGCTCCTTTTCGTCTCCATAGCTACTGGGTAGGTCTACCTGAAGACCCTCGACAGGCTTAGCATCTTGGTCGGTGACGCGCACTTTGAACTCATAATCGACTGTGGGCGTGCCATACTCAACCTTCCCAGAATCAGGAGTTTCCGAGCAACTAGAGAAGCCTAGCCAACCAAGTAAGAGAGCGGCTCCAGCGGATAGGAGCGAGCGTACGGATAGATAAACTCTTTTCATACTGTGAGACATTATTGGTACAGAGGCAAATGTAGCACAAAAAAAGGAATCTGCCAAAACGTCATTCGGACCAAAAGTTGATCCCCACGGAAGAAATCAGAAATCTCCACGGAGGAAACGACAAATTTCTTCGGAGGAATCAAACGATACTTCGGAGGAATCAAACGATACTTCGGAGGAATCAAATGAAACTTCCGAAGAATCAAATGACAAGTCCGAAGAATTTTTCCATTTCATCCGTAGCAAATGAAAAATAGCTCCGAGGAAATTCTCCATTCCCTCCGAGCTAGCTTTGCTTGCTCAAGCTCTCTTGTTGTGAGAAACTGAAAAAAGGGCTGATCCTCATTAGAGAAATCAGCCCTTAATCGGTTCATTTGAGATTATATTGGACAGTAGTGGATCCTAATCGTCACCACGTTACTGTTTAGTCCTTTCAATCTCGTATCAGAGTACGACCTTCAGAGTAACCTGTCCTATGGCAAGGATGTAGTTTCCAGCATCTAGCGCACTCACGTCTAGGCGTAGTACCCCATCGTAGCCCGTTTTACCCTCTCGTATCAAGAGACCATCCGCTGTGTATAGCTTGCCTAGAGTTTGGGGCTCGATACTTGAGAGCGTGAGCCACCCTTGAGATATTTGAGGTATGATCTGTTCGGGAGTTGTAACGATCTCTATAGCAAGAGGATTAGTTCCACCATTGGCTCCATCCTTGTAGTCGTTCACCTGCCAGTTCTTAGCCGTGGCGATGGCTATATCTTCAAGGTTATAACCATTGCGCTCGGAAGCTTTTGAGCTATTGATTGCATAGAGTTTGCCTTGAGTTTTGCCACTTCTATCGGATAGGGTGGTGAAGAGCTTCTTCATCGAAGATGCTGAGATGGCATTTTCGTAGTAGTAGAGAGCTTCTAGCTTTTTATTAGTCGAAAGGTCAAGGGCAGTTAGCTCGTTGCTCTCACAGGATAAAGTTAGGAGCTCTTGTAGTGCAGACAGGTCTAGCGCTGTAAGTTTATTGCCGACGCAGTATAAGGTCTCTAGCTTGATCTGCTTAGAGAGATCTAAGGAAGTGAACTTATTGTCATTGCAAGCAAAGAAAACTAGCTCGGTGAGCTTAGAAAGATCTAGTGCGCTTACCTCATTGTCAGACAGCATAAGTACCTTGAGCTTGGTGTTGTTAGAGAGATCCAAGGTCGTAAACTTATTGTTGTTCAGAGATAGACTTGTGATATTAGGCGATTGAGATAGGTCTATCTCTTGTAGCTGGTTCTGATAGCAGTAAAGATCCTTTAGGGCAGGCTGTGCTCCGAGTGTTATCTTGGAGAGTAGGTTCTTGCTACAATCGATGAGCTCTAGTCGGTTGTTTGCTGAGCAATCGATCTCAGTGAGCTTATTTTCTTGACACTTGATCTGAGTGACGGCACCATAGAGGGTCACAGAAGGGGTCCCTCTAGGAGCTGTCCATCCATTTTGAAGGATATCCTCTGTTAGCTCCTCACCAAAGTCAAAGAGCTTGTTATCGTTTAGGTCGAGCCATACGGAGTCTCTAGCCTCGCCCTCTGCGACTTTAATCTGTAGGTGCCACTCTCCTGTAGCTTCCTGTGCCTTTAGCGTGATGGCGGGTAGCTCGGTTGTGTAGCAAGTATTGTCGATACCCTTGTACGGTTTAGAGGCATTAAAGTCTATGACGGACCAATTCTTGCTCTGAGCCAAGAGAACATCGGAGACAAGAATCTGATTCTCTTCCTTACCGAAAGTGCTATTAACGAAGTATAGCTTGCCAGGTTTTTCTGCTGTCTTGTTTACGAGTGAGGTGACGAGAAGATGAGCTTCTTTGGCTCCTATATGATTGCCGAAGCAGTCGACACGCTCTAGCAGAGGAGCCTCATGAAGGTCTAGACTCGTCAGAGCATTACTATTGAGATCAAGAGTCTTGAGCTGGGGCTTACGTCCGAGGGTTAGGTTAGTTAGTCCATTACCATAAGCCTCAAGCTTGGTTAGCTCTTCGTTGTGTGAAAGATCTAATTGCGTCAAGCTCTTGTTGTAATTTGACACGAAGGTGGTCAAGTGTGGTGCATGACTTAGGTCGATCTCAGTAATCTCCTGGAAGCTACACTCAAATCGAGTCAAATCACCGTAAATGCGCAGTGTCTGGCTTCCTATCTCTTTGCGATAGTTGGTGAAGCGAAAGTCAAAGCCTTCCTCTTCGCCTAGGTCGTACATGCCGTTTCCGTTCAAATCTGCCCAACAATTTTGCTGCGCCTCTTCGGGAGCGTCAATGTTAAAGCTCCATGGCCCTGATTTGCGAGATGTAGAGAGCTCTATGTAAGGTTGGTCAGTCGTATAGCGAGGGCTAGGGTTATGACCATCGGAGGTTACGGTCACCTCATCAATGATTACACCAGTACCTACTTCGTAGCTATAGCGAGCTGGATGGACGAAAGCGATTCGAATGCTCTTGCCTGCGTAGGGAGTTAAGTCTATTGTTCGCTCAAAGGCAGGTGTCTTGTCTTCACTAGATTCTATGGTCGGCTTGTTGAATAGCGTTACCTTAAAGTCTTCTGGTGCTATACCACTTTCAGATAGTAAAACCTTGTAGCCATCAACGCGTTCTTTTTTCTCTACCGAGTAGAAGTAGCCATCAAGATAGTTAAGCGTAGCCTTGGTGGCGTCCTTTGGGATTACTATAGTGGGAGTAATCAACCAGTCCTCTGGTTTTAGATAAAAGCCGAATCCCTCTTCGTACTTAAAGTCAAAGTGGGTCATGTAGTAACTATAGCTGACCAACGCATCTGCTGTACCGCCTAGACCGCCTAGTGTCGCTAGCATCTCGGCACTGATACGATCTTTTTGGTCCTTGGCGAGGGGGAGCCAGCAGTATCCGTCTTCGTCCTGATCATATACACGCCAGGTCGTCGGAACTTTGGAATCGTCAAATCCAAATTTTGTGGGGAAGGTTGAAACTTTCTCTTCGTCTCCGAGCACGGTGACGGAGATTTCTTTCGTTGCATCGCCATATTCGTTAGATACCTTCACGCGCACTTTGTATGTGCCTGGCTGAGACCATACAGGCCTAAAGGTGTTAGCATCTGATGTTTCTGTAGTTCCTTCAGCAGACCACTGAATGGCGGTGAGGTTACCCCAGTATCGTGTGCGACTCTCAAAGTATCCAGTCTCACCGACAAAGAGTGTCTCAACCCCTCCTATTGACTCTACGATTGGGGCAGACTTGGTACCTACCTGCTTATCTAGTAGCTCTCGAATGATGGCACTGTAGTTTTCCACAAGCTTCATATCTTCGCTGAGCAGCATTTTTGTGACATCTAGGCACCAGCCTGAGGGCTCAATCAAGTAAAACTTGGGGAGGTAAGTCCACAAGAAGCCATAAGTAGGACTAAACTTACTTGTGTTTAAGATAGGATACGGGATAGTGCCTCCATCTGTCCAGTCAAATCCGTCCCCCCAGTATGAGAAACCCTGTATCTCCTCCAGTGTCGTACTGTCTGTATTAACCCATATCACCTCTAGTTCCTTAGTTCCCTCCGGACCATAGGTTGCATATAGATTTTTGAGCATCCCCTGCTTATGGATCTCTTGTCCATTGACACTCCATATACCACACAGCTCTACGAGGACAGCCTTCCCCTCACTGAGGTAGTCAGGTATGCTGACCTTTTTGTCGTGGATGTCACGAGTTATGTAGTGATTATTGAGATAGAAGTAGCCCGTGCGCTCTAAGGGCAACTTGGGCTCTGCAGCTCCTCTTGAGATACATGTCAAGAGGAGGAGTAGGCTAAAGAAGATAGACCTGCTTAGCCTATGAAACACCATGTAGTTTTGTTTCATATTCATTTGTCTGTTTGAGAGTGAATAAATTAAACGAGGTCATCGAAACAACCCCTAGACATGCTATTCGCAAAGATAGGAAAAACATTTTGACGTAAACAAGCTTTACAACTCTCCTATGTCGGGTTTAGGATATTTATCGTGTAGTGGTTGCTGGTAGCGAGCTGTAGGGGTTGGGTTATGGCTGTTGTGCCCTACAAGCTTGAAGCATTTATTCTATCGCTCTTCTACATGGATTATTGAGATATTAGCAGGCTACAGAATAAAGCATCAGAGGGCAGTTAATTGTTTTAAAAACAATGCAAAACGATAGCAGAGAAGCCGAACTCAAAGATTTATAGAAAGGGAATCGGGCGATACAAGCAAGAGTATGTGTACCTTTGCAGTCGGGAGGGAGTTGCTATTGCGCTAGAGACTCTGGGGCTACTTCTTCCCTTGACATCATGGGAACAATCTCATAACGAGAATACGATAACTCTATAATCTGATCACGGCTATGCGCTGGCTACACAAAGTACTTGGCACCATCTGTGCTCCGCTCTTCCTCTTATGGTTGATCTCTGGAGGGGTGATGATCTTCTGTTCCTTTCCTCGCTTGGGGGACAAGGACTTACCGCTGCAAGACACCCTTGCGCCCTCTGCGACTCTTCCCTCAGAGGCTACGCTACTGGCTAAGCTCCAGCCTGGCGAAGAGCTGACGGCACTCGCACTCACCACGCATTGTGGCAAGCCAGTGTGGCGTGTGGAGACAAGCGAGGGAGAGTACCTGTGGCATGCGGACTCGCTCCTGACGACAGCGGAGGAGTCGGTGCCTGACTCTTGGTATGAGCAGTATGCAGCGCGCTTTAGCTCTGCGCCCATCGTGGCGGTTGATACGATACGACACATAGACACGTGGACGCCTTACCCGAGGATCAAGAAGGATCTGCCCCTCTACCGATACCGCTTTGACGATCCTGAGGGGACTTACCTCTACCTCTCTAGTCGTACGGGCGAGGCAGTGCAGCTCTGCACACGCTCGGAGCGCATTGGCGCGTCGTGCGGTACGATCCCCCACATGTTTTATTACTGGTGGTTAAGGCAAAACCGCACCGTGTGGCTTTGGGTCATATCGATCTTCGCTTCGCTGGCTGTTATCGCAGCATTTACGGGGCTATACCTCGGGATACGCCTCTACGTCCGTATGTGGAGGCGGACGAAGCGCTTGCGCAGCCCGTATAAGCGTCAGAGAACTTTGCACTGGCACCTCGTCGGTGGTGTCATCTTCGGACTCTCGTTGGTGCAGCGCCACGGACAGCTAGAGAGTTGGGACGCGCTGGGTGAAGCTCCACAGCCGTTGCATCTGACAGAGGAGGATATCAAAGCTAAGCTCACGCCGGTGCTGGGATCCTCCGACATGCAGATCGAGCTAATGGATCACTACGACAACTACTATGTCAGTCTAAACAACCTCTACGAGCTGCCGATCTATCGCATCTCGGCACAGGACAAGGAGTCGAGTCGTCTCTACATCAGTCCGACGACAGGGGAGACACGCTACTACAGTCTCAACGGGAGGGTCAAGAAGTGGCTCTATCCCTTCTGTCACAACCTTCGCATCGGCTTCTTTGCGGAGTACCCCACGCTGCGCATCATCTGTATGTTGGTTCTGGTGCTAGGTGGTTTGGTCGTCTCAGTGAGTGGTGTAATACTCGGTTTTCGTTATCTTCGCAGAGTCATTCGTCGGGCTAAGTCTCGTCACAGTAAATAAGCGGAGAGCGAAGCCCGTCCAACAATAACAAAGAGATACTATGAAGAAGATCTATATCGCCGGCATCGGTCCCGGCAGTCCTGAAGATATAACGCCTGCTGTTCATCAAGCCCTCAGAGAGGCTGATGTGGTGGTGGGGTATGCTTACTACTTTCAGTTTATCCAACAGTACCTACACGAGGGCGCTGAGTGCATCGACACAGGTATGCGTCAAGAGCGTGAGCGAGCTAAGCTGGCTATCGAGCGAGCTGAGGCTGGGCAAACGGTTTGTGTCATTAGCTCTGGCGATGCGGGCATCTACGGGATGGCTCCGCTTCTCTATGAGATGTGCGATGAGCGGGGCTGTGATGTAGAGCTAGAGGTCCTGCCTGGGATCTCCGCCTTTCAGAAAGCAGCAGCCCTCCTCGGGGCACCCATTGGTCATGACCTTTGCATCATCTCGCTAAGTGATTTGATGACTCCGTGGGCAATCATCGAGCGACGCGCCATAGCTGCTGCGGAGGCTGACTTCGTCACGGCACTCTACAATCCCAAGAGCATCAAGCGGTACTGGCAGCTAGAGCGTGTGCGCGAGCTCTTTCTCAAGCACCGCTCACCGGATACGCCCGTAGGACTGGTGCAGCAGGCAGGGCGTCCCGATCAGCGTGTCTGGACGACGACTCTACGAGAGCTGGATACGCAGGATGTGGATATGTTTACCGTCCTCATCATCGGCAATAGTCAGAGCTTCCTCTCAAAGGGTAAGATCGTCACGCCACGAGGCTACTATCGAGATAAAGGCAGTGACGAGGAAAAGGTCGGGCAGCGCATTATGAGCGAAAGCTTTCGCACGATCCTCTCGCTACTCAAGCATCCCGAGAGCTATCCGCTCGACCATCTTTGGGCGATGCTACACGCTGTCCATACGACGGCCGACTTTGAGATGGAGGAGCTACTCTATAGCGACCCAAATGCGGTCTCTCGAATTTACCAAGGCTATGTCGATGGTAAGATACGAACCATCGTGACCGACGTGACGATGGTTGCCTCAGGCATTCGCAAAGGAGCCTTGGCGCGTTATGGTATCGAGGTGCTCTGCTACCTGCACGACCCGCGTGTGGCTGAGATGGCAGAGCGTCTGGACATCACCCGCACACAGGCTGGCATCCGTCTCGCCGTCGAGGAGCATCCCGATGCGCTCTACGCTTTTGGCAACGCTCCGACGGCTCTCATGGAGTTGGCGCACCTCATTCGCCAGGGCAAGGCTCACCATGCCGAGACGCTCAAGCCTGGTCGTGACTTATGAAAATCATCCTCATAGGACTTAGCGACGACCGAGAGCAGCGGTGGAGCCCAGAGCTGCTGGAGCGACTCGCTGGCGAGCGCGTCTTCTCGGGCGGTGCACGGCACCACGAGATCGTCCGTGAAATCTTGCCGACGGAGTATCACTGGATTGATATAACCCCACCGATAGACGATGTGATCGAGCAGTACAAGGCGTACGATACGGTCGTCGTCTTTGCCTCGTGCGATCCCATCTTCAACGGTATCGGGCAGCGCATCATGCAGCTTCTCCCCGAGGCTGAGATCGAGCTGCACCCTTACTTCCACTCCCTGCAGCTCCTCGCTCATGCGGCACTGCAGCCTTACCAAGATATGCACGTTGTGTCGCTCACAGGGAGACCGTGGCAAGCCTTTGACGCAGCGCTGATCTCTAGCGAGCGCATGATCGGTATTTTGACCGACCGTAAGGAACACACCCCTCAGCGCATCGCTCAGCGTATGCTCGACTATGGCTACGACAACTACCGAGCCCTCGTTGGTGAGCATCTGGGCAATAGGGAGAGACAGCAGCTCTCTCGTCTCTCTATTGCGGAAATGTCAGAGCGCACATTCGCCTATCCCAACAATTTAATCCTCATTCAGACGAAGCCCTTGCCTCGTCCCTTTGGCATCCCCGATGCGGACTTCATCCCGCTCAACGGACGTGAGCGGATGATCACCAAGCGGGCGATACGTCTCGAGACGCTCTCGCAGCTAGACCTGTACCAAGCGCACGTCCTGTGGGACATCGGCTCCTGCACTGGTTCCGTCTCTATCGAGGCGCGTCTACAGCAGCCTAGCCTGCAGGTGGTTGCCTTCGAGATACGTCCCGAGGGCGCCGAGCTTCTCGACGCCAATGCGCGTCGTCATCACACTCCGGGTATCACCTTCTGCGGGGGTGACTTCCTTTGCGCCGATCTCGATCCATTACCTCAGCCTGATACTGTCTTCATCGGAGGGCATGGCGGGCATCTGCAGGAGATCGTCGAGGAGGCGTGGCATCGTCTCGCCATAGGTGGGCGGATCGTCTTCAACTCCGTCTCGAGCGAGAGCCAGGAGGCATTCAGACGAGCCATTGCTGCCGTCGGTGGCTTCATAACCTCCACGACCCGTATGCAGATCGATGACTACAACCCGATAGCTGTCTTACAAGCGACCAAAAGCACTCATTAATTAGTATGAACTCAAAACCATGCATAGCGATCCTTGCCATCTCTCCTGATGGTCAGACGATCGCACTACAGATAGCGAGCCAACTGCCCGACGTAAAGCTCTATACGACACATAGTGAGGGACCAAGCGAGGCATTCACCCTGCTGCCTAGCCTTACCGAAGGGGCTAAGAGCCTCTTTGCCGAGAGCGATGTCTTACTCTTTGTCTCCGCCATGGGGATCTGCGTTCGCACCATTGCCCCACTGCTCAGAGACAAGCATCACGACCCAGCGGTTCTCTGCGTAGACACCACGGGACGGTATGTCATCTCCGTCGCTTCGGGACACATCGGCGGTGCCAACGAGTGGACCGAGCGCATCGCGCACATACTAGGTGCTGAGCCAGTCATCACCACCCAGAGCGATCGGCAGGGGCTGTGGGCGTTAGACACTTTGGGCGCAGAAAGCGGGTGGAGCAGCGAGACCGCAGGCTGTAGTATGAACGCTGCCATCACCACCTTTGTCAATAAGCGTCCCGTCGCTCTGCTCCTTGAGATGCGCTCCGAGGGTACCGCCTACCTAGAGCGCACCCACCCAGAGCATGTGGACCTTTACTACCGCTACGAGGAGATCGACCAAAGCCACTACGACCTGCTCATAGCGGTGAGCTTCCGTTTGTTGGAGGGATTGACGATCCCTTGTCTCTACTTCCGCCCGCCGCTTCTACACCTTGGCGTGGGGTGTCGTCATCAGGCAAATCCCGAGGGGGTCGTGGCGCATATCCTCTCCGACATTCGTGCCAAAGGGTACGCCCCCAGTGCCATCGCCACGATCAATAGCATCGAGCTCAAGCGTGGCGAGCCTATCCTCGAGGAGCTCTCCCAGCACCTAGGCAAGCCTTGCCACTTCTACAGTAGTGACGAGCTAGCCGCCATCGAGGTACCCAACCCCTCAGAGCGTGTCGCCACCGCCACTGGTTCAACGAGCGTTAGCGAAGCTTCCGCACTCGCAGCCAGTCAGGGCGGACTTCTTATCATAGAGAAGCAAAAAGGTTGTCTCACTCCGCAGAGCGACTTTACCTATAGCCTTGCCGTAGCACCTGAAGGGTTGCCCCACGGGCATATAGAGATCGTCGGGGCGGGTCCGGGCGATCCTGAGCTAATCTCCGTGCGTGGCAAGCACTTCCTCGAGCGAGCCGACCTGATCCTCTATGCTGGTAGCTTAGTCCCTATCGAGCTAACCTACTATGCTAAGGAGGGTGCCACGGTGAGAAGCTCCGCCGATATGAATCTCGAGGAGCAGTTTGCCTTGATGCGGGAGTTTTACGACAAGCATGCCCTCATCGTGCGACTACATACGGGAGACCCCGCCATCTTTGGCGCTATACAGGAGCAGATGGCGCTCTTTGATGAGGCGGGTATGAGTTACCACATCACGCCCGGCATCTCCTCCTTCCTAGCAGCCGCAGCAGAGCTTAGGTCTCAGTTTACCATCCCCGAGCGTGTGCAGACCATTATCCTAACCCGAGGCGGCGGTCGCACGCCAATGCCAGAGCGAGAGCAACTGCACAAGCTAGCCGCCTCGCAGAGCACGATGTGCATCTACCTCAGTGCCACCCTTGCCGAGGAGGTGCAGCGGGAGCTGCTCGTTCACTACCCGCCCACGACACCCGTGGCGGTCTGCTACAAGCTCACTTGGCCTGAGCAGCGCATCTACCGCGGTCAACTCTCCGAACTGGCGCAGATAGTTCGTGAGCATCACCTCACGCTCACCACGCTGATGGTCGTCGGGGAGGCCATCGACAACCGTGCGGGACTCTCTAAGCTCTACAACGACAACTTCAAGCACCTCTTCCGTCGATGAAAGCGCCACACCCGATAGCGATCGTCTCTCTCGGAGCTGCTACGCCTGAAGATATCTCCATGCGGGCCTATGGCAAGCTCCAGACGGCAGACGAGATCTATTGCCTCGGCGAGGCAGCTCACCGAATAGTTGCTGCGCTACCCGAGGGTACCCACCTCGCGCAGCGGTGTCAGATCCTAGAGATACCGATGAGCAGTGACCGCACAGAGGCGGTCCGCTACTACGAGCAGCTTGCCACCCGACTGCTAGATCAGCAGGGTAGGGGACTCGCTTGTAGTGTCGTCACTATCGGCGATGCGGGTACCTACGCCACGGTGCAGTATCTTGTGGATCTCCTACGTCAGGCAGATGCTGAGATAGAGGTTGTGCCGGGGATACCTTATTATATAGCCGCAGCGGCAACCTTTGGTCAGGGGTTGGTGCGCCAAGATGAGTCGCTCCTTGTGCTGAGCAAAGTCGACAGTGAGTCTCAGCTTCGCGAAGCACTGGCGCAGGGACATACGGTGGTGGTGATGAAGCTTTCGCGCTGTGCCGACATCGTTCGTGAGGTGATCGCCGAGGGCAACTATGACTTCATCTATGCCGAGCATCTCGGCAACCCCGCTCTAGAGCTACTCACCAGTGATCGCGAGACGCTCCTCGCTCGTCAGCCCATCCCTTACTTCTCGCTCATCATCATACGTCCCAGCCGAAGAATCTCCCAATAACCCGCTCTCTAATCTCTAACTTCTAATTTGATAGCCACGTGGAAAAATGAAAATCTCCACGTGGCTATTTTTTATTCTTCAGGTGGGAAAGAAAAAATTCCTCCGAAGTTTCATTTGATTCCTCCGAAGTTTCATTTCATTCTTCCGAAGTTTTATTTCGTCTCCACGTGGATATTTTTTATTTCCTACCTGGGGATTTGAAAATTTCCACGTGGAGATTAGATAGTAGAAGTTAGAGATTAGAGAGGGAGCAGAGAGATTGTTGTTTGTGAGATTTGTGCGGATCTAGATGTCGCGTGCGATCGGTTGCTCTGCAATGCTTTTTTTACTACCTTTGCGGTGTGTAAAAGCTCCTTTAACCAAGTCCGTTACTTTTGTGGTTAGGTTGCCTGTTCCTATTGGTTTTCCCCTATTGGTGATGAATAGATATCCTGCAATCGTTGTACAGCTCTTAGCTCTGCTACTCCCGGCTACATTGATGGCGCAGACCAGCACATCGACATCGACCGACTCGCTCGCTTGGGCAGCGGTAGACTCGCTCTCAGTCCTTAATCTGGATGAGGTGGTCGTGACGGGTACCGGTACGAACTACCTCCTCAAGAATGCCCCTGTACAGACCGAGATTATCAATGCGAAGACGCTAGAGAGCTACGGATCAGCGACGCTTACGGAGATACTCTCGGGTCTGATCCCGTCGATAGACTTCAGTCATAGCGATATGGGCACAGCTATGCAACTGGGCGGGCTGGGGAGTCAGTATATCCTCATTCTCGTCGATGGCAAGCGACTCATGAGCGATCTGGGAGGACAGACGAACCTCGATATGATCGATCCGACCCGCATCGAGCGCATCGAAGTGGTCAAGGGAGCTGCCTCAGCACTCTACGGCAGTGACGCTATCGCAGGTGTCATCAACATCATTACCAAGAAGAGCCGTGACAACCTATCCATAGATAATAGCACGCGCGTCGCCTCTTATGGCGTGGTCAATCAGTCTAACGCTTTTCAGTACAAGGTAGGCGACTGGACGACGCTGACCGACTTTAATCTAAAGCACTCGGACGGCTGGCAAAACACTACCTGCGAGGATCCGAATCGATACGAGTATCCTATCACGAACTCGGTCAATAATACCTCCAATCCCTACCTAGACTGGCAGATAGGGCAGCATCTCTACTGGCGACAGGGCGAGCCACTCTCAGCCTATGTAGAGGGCAACTACTACCGCAAGGATATCCACCGCCCAACGGGTGTGCCTGACTACAAGACTTACGATTTCCGCTATCACAACACCTCCGCAGGTGCTGGCATGCGCTGGCAGACACCACAAGGAGCTGTCTTGACGGCTCAGATGCAGTACTACATGCACGCTTACTACTACGTCTACACGGGTGAGACCTGGGCTAAGGAGTTCCTGCCTGGAGGCAAGGAGCTGAGCTTCCCATACTTCCCTGGGGATGTGGGGCTGCAGAGCAATCAACAGCGCATCACGACACAACTCAAGGGGGTCTTCGCACTGCCCTTCGACCAGAGACTCAGTGCGGGTGTAGACCTGCATCACAACTGGCTCATAGCACCACACCGACTAGACGAGGATCGTGTAGATGACTTCCGCGCGGGACTATACCTGCAGGATGAGTGGACACCTACGCGGAGCTTTAACCTAACGGCAGGTGCTAGACTAACCTATCACCCAGCTTTTGGTGCTAAGTTTACCCCTAAGGTCTCACTCCTCTACAAGCTAGGCCCTGTCAATCTGCGTGCTACCTACTCCGAGGGCTTTAAGACCCCGACGATCAAGGAGCTCCACTACCGATACATTCGCCAGATGGCGATGATCGTACTTCATCTAGGCAATCCACATCTGAAGGCAGAGACGAGCCGTTACATTTCTGGTAGTGTCGAGTACCACAGTCCTATTGTCAATGTAAGTGTCACGGGGTATGCCAACTTCCTCAACAACATGATCACGCTGGTGACGATACCACGCTCGGAGGCACCTAGTGACCTCCTCGTGTCGTACAATCCTAACCGCATTCGCCAATACAAAAATATGGATAGTGCGAAGACGTTTGGTGCTGATGTTACAGCCAAGTGGCGCATCTACAAGCAGTGGACGCTGATGACCAGCTATAGCTACCTAGACACGGATGCACTCCTTTACGATGACGAGAAGGACGAGATGCGACAAGTCACGATAGATGGTATGGCTCACCATCGTGCTACCGTAGGTCTATCGTGGAGTCAAGCCTTCCACCAGCAACGCTACAAGCTTGCTGTAGGTCTCTACGGGCGTATGCAGAGTACCCGCTACTATCAGGATGATGGCAATGGTAAGCCCTACCAACTATGGCGTCTTAACACGCAGCAGACGATCATACCGAATGACAACTGGTCTATCGATCTAAACGTCGGTGTCGATAACCTGCTGAACTACTACGAGACCACTTATCACGGACTGCACTACGGCACCTCGACTCCAGGACGTACGCTCTATATGACTCTGAGCGTACACTTCGGGCGAGCCAAGCAGATTACGCCGACTAAGCGCTCCTCTCGTCACGCTCAGGAGGAAGAGGAGGATTAGTCAAATCATCGTTTCCCCCCTAACGCACTACACTTTATCAAGCCAACACACACACAAACTTAAAATAACTTATAACCCCTATCAACAATGAAGAAGCTATTGACAATCTTATCACTCTGCGCTCTCGGACTGACGCTCTTGACTTGCGTAGGCTGCCAGGAGGACAACAACCTAGCTCTCTCAAATCACGACAAGAAGCTACAGGCTGTCACCAAAGAGGTGCAGACAAAGAAGACCACAGACAAGGCACTACTCCTCGTCTCCTTCGGTAGTACCTGGGATAAGCCTCAGGAGACCTTTAAGCAGATCCAGGCTCGCTTTAAGCAGCAGTTCCCTGACAGAGACCTCTACTTCTCTTTTACCTCAGAGATCTGTATGACACGCTGCGGTCAGAAGGGGTGGGACTACTACTCCCCCAACTTCTACCTAGAGGCTCTCGGAGCTGCTGGATACAAGGACATAGCAGTGCAGTCACTCCACATCGTGCCTGGTGAGGAGTTCCTGCGTGTCAAGAACTACATCAAGGACTTCCGCAACAATGGTGAGCACCCTGAGTTTGCCAAGACGACAGTTTACCTCGCTGGTCCGCTACTAGAGACCGAGGAGGACTGTGAGCGTGTCGCTGCTGAGCTACACAAGATCTACGGCAAGGAGGTCGCTGCTGGCAGGCTCGTTAGCTTCATGGGACACGGTAACCCCGAGGACATGAACTACGGCAATGGTAACTCGCGCTATCCTATGATCGAGAAGGAGCTACAGAAGCTCAGCCCCAACTACTTCGTCGCTACCGTCGATATGGAGGGCAACCTCATCGAGGACCTCATCAAGCGCATTAAGGCGTCTGGCAAGACCTCTGGCACAATGCTCCTACACCCGCTCATGTCTATCGCTGGTGACCACGCTAACAACGACCTCAAGGGCGGTGTCGACCCACAGAACCCTGAGGAGGAGAGCTGGCGCGATGAGATGAATAAGGCTGGCTTTAAGTGTACGCTAGATGGCTGCACAATGAACGGACTAGCTGACTACCCCGCTATCGTCAATGTATGGGTAGACCATATGACGAAGGCGCTGGCCGATGAGCCTCTCTACACTCCAGAAGAGGACGAGGACTAGTCTCAAGCAAAACGCCTAGTGACTGTGGCATAGCACCACAGTCGTATGGTGGCATAATGCAATCAGTCCCCCATATACACGGATCGTATATGGGGGACTGCGCTATCTAGAAATATATCTTCACAACCTCCTATGACCTCTAGAGCTTTAAAAGAAGCATCTGCACTGCTCGCAGAGCTGGAGCAGCGCCGTGAGTCTGACTATGCCGCCTTTATGACACTACGCACCAAGGTCTCCTCACGACCCGAGAGCGTCCTCGGCATTCGTATGAAGTGGTTACGACAAGCCGTAAGGCAGCTTAGTCGCTTGCTCACCCTAGACGAAGCCATCGAGCTACTTCACGAGAGAGCCCTCGCATCGTATGAGTACAAGATCATCTTCGGTGGCGTCATCGGTCGTCTAGCCTCGTCTGGAGATGGGCTTTCCCTCCTCTACCCACTATGTGATGGCTGGGCGGTGCCTGACTACTACAAAGAGGTTCTAGCAGGCTGGGCTAGGAGAGGGGAGACGGAGCGACAGATAGTCCTCCGCTCGATGGCAGAGCATACTCACGACGCCAACCCTTACGCACGTCGGCTCACCATCGTTGCTTGGATCGACCTCATACGTCACGGTTTGGCCACGCCTTGGGCAGCACTAAACCATGTTGCTCCGCTACAGCACGATGAGGCGTATTACGTCCAGATGGCGATAGCGTGGCTTCTGGCTGAGATAACGCTCACAGGCGAAGCCTCCCTTGTCGAAGCCATCCGCACAAAGATCACGGACGATACGGTGCTACGTATGTACGAGCAAAAGCTTCGTGACTCCCATCGCAATAGTTTCTAGTTTGGAGTTCGTAACATATCAAGTGGGGTCGCTTGAGGGTAAGTTTGTATCTTTGTCCCTATGAATGAACGTGCAGAGAGAATAGAGACGACCGACTCGATCATAAAGCGTGAGTTGGTGACGCTCCCCGAGGAGTTGCGTGACCCTAGTCGTTATGAGGTGATGGCTCCTGTGGGGTCGTACGAGAGCTTGAGCGCTGCGATACGTGCGGGAGCGAATAGCATATACTTTGGCATTGAGGCGCTCAATATGCGAGCGAAGTCTGCCTACAACTTTACGACAGACGACCTCTATCGTATCGTGGAGACCTGCCGAAGGAGTGGTGTGAAGAGTTACCTGACGGTCAATACAATCATCTACGACGAGGACCTGACGCTACTTCGTGAGATCCTCTACCATGCGCAGCAGGCACAGGTCACGGCGGTAATCGCTGCAGATGTGGCGACCCTGATGGAGGCGCATCGCCTGGGACTGGAGGTTCATCTCTCTACGCAGCTCAACATTAGTAACTGGGAGGCTCTGCGCTTCTACGCACAGTTTGCCGATGTGGTGGTCTTGGCTCGTGAGCTTAACTTAGATCAGGTGGCTGAAATCAGACGTAAGATCGCTGAGGAGCATATCGTCGGGCCGTCGGGTAGGCTGGTAGAGATAGAGATGTTTGCCCACGGGGCGCTCTGTATGGCGGTCTCTGGCAAGTGCTATCTGAGTCTGCACCATCAAGATACGAGTGCCAATAGGGGTAGCTGCGCACAAATCTGTCGCAGAGGCTACCGCGTCTACGATGATCGTCAGGGGGTCGAGCTAGAGGTGACGCACCCGAACATTATGTCACCGAAGGATCTGAAGACGATCCACTTCATCAATAAGATGATGCTGGCAGGTGTCACGGTCTTTAAGATAGAGGGACGCGCTCGTGGACCTGAGTATGTCTCTACGGTGGTACAGTGCTACCGAGAGGCTATCGACGCTGTCTGTGCGGGCACTTACGACGAAGCTCGGATAGCGCAGTGGAATGAGCGGCTACGGGAGGTCTTTAACAGAGGCTTTTGGGATGGTTACTATCTCGGACAGCGGCTGGGCGAGTGGACACCTTTTGCTGGCTCTAGTGCTGTGCGGGAAAAAGAGTACGTGGCGCACATTGTCAAGTACTTTAGCAAGATAGGCGTCGCTGAGGTGGAGGTAGAGAGTGGCGAGCTAGCACTGGGCGATCGCATTCTGATCATCGGGCCGACGACGGGAGTGGTCGATATGACGCTCTCGGAGATGCGCTACGAGCTGGAGCCAGTCTCTCGTGTCACCAAAGGGCAACGCATCTCCATCCCCGTGCCGCGTAAGGTGAGAGCGAACGACAGACTCTACCTCTTTAGAGAGCGTACGGAGGTACAGCACTTCAAAGGGTAGCCGAGCTGAGCTTATTTAGAAGCCATTTTACCAAAGAGGAACCTAGGTCTATGAAACAACCAATCAAATATCAGTATGGTCTCACGCTCAAGGTGCGAGACTACGAGTGTGACCTCCAGGGAGTGGTCAACAATAGCAACTATCAGTGCTACATGGAGCACACGCGCCATGAGTTTTGGCTGGCACTGGGCGATAGCTTTGCTGAGATGCATGACGAGGGGCTTGATCTCTTCGTCTACAAGGTCTCTATAACCTATCATCGCTCGTTGCGTAGTGGTGATACCTTTCACACGGCACTGCGTGCTAGACGTGAGGGGGCTAAGCTCATCTTCGACCAGGTCATCGTACGTAGTGACGGGGTGAAGTGTGCCTCGGGTGTGGTTGAGGCGGTCGCTGTGCATCATGGGCGGACGACCCGCGGAGAGTGCTTTGACGGTATTATGGCACGCGCTGAAGCTTACAGCGAGAGTCATCCGTATGAATTAACGATCCTCTAGTGATGGCCGAGCTCCTCTTCGTTCTATATCTCCTCTCTGTCATCGGGGGCATAGTTATTTTGCTAGGAGAGGAGCGTAGTGCAGTCTCTTCGATCCCGTGGATACTGGTTGTCATCTTTCTCCCTGTTGTAGGACTCCTGCTCTACATTATTTTCGGCTACTCGCTGAGACGCAAACAGCTGATCGATGTGGAGGTGAGGCGATCGCTCTCGGATGCGCCTGTAGAGACTAAGTTGCTGCCTAGCGCAGCGGTTGAAGAGATCGCAGATCGTAAGCTCACATCGCTATCCTCTCTTATAGAGCGACTGACGGATACGCCCCTGACAACTGCTAATGAGCTGACGCTCTATAACGACAGTCGCGAGTGGCTTGTAGCTTGTCGGGATGCTATCGCACAGGCGCAGCACTATATCTACATCGAGCTGTATCGCATCGAGGAGGGACCGTGGCTGGACGCCTTACTAGATCTACTCACAGAGCGCATCGAGGAGGGCGTAGCTCTCTACTGGCTCTACGATGACGTGGGGTCGCGAAGCTTGAGTCGGCGTTATCGCAAGCGGATGGAGCAGTTGGGCGGAGAGGTCGCTGCCTTTCTCCCTGTACGCTTTCGGCTTCTTACGAGCCGTGTGAATTATCGCAACCATCGTAACCTAGTGGTGGTGGACGGTGCCATGGGCTTTACGGGGGGTAATGTGCTGCTCTCGGAGCTGCAGCACTTGCCTCAAGGGGCGCAACCTCTGGCGACGACTCACCTGCGCATAAGCGGACTAGCAGTACGACAACTGGAGTACAGCTTTGCGCTGGACTGGTACGTGGCGACGAAGCAACTACTCTCGCCACAGCAGAGCTCCTCTACCACGACAATAGTTGAGCCGATCAAGATGCAGATCTTCCCGACGCACCCCACGGACGACTTCCCCTCACTAGAAATGATCTTCACGCACGCCTTCCTGCAGGCGCGACAGTCGCTCTACATCGAGTCGCCTGTCTTGATCCCCACCTCTAGCATACAGCAGGCGCTGATCTCTACGGCACTCTCAGGTGTACAGGTACAGGTGATACTACCTCGCCGTGGTCGTAGCTGGCTGGCTCCTAAGGCTTCGCACGCATTCTTTACAGACCTGCTGCGGGCTGGCGTGGAGATATACTATTACGATGGCTTGCGTGAGGCTACTTATGCAGTAGTAGATAAGGAGAGCGTGGTGACGGGGACACCGTACCTAGACTTTAGAAGCTTTGAGTACAACTTCGACTTGACTACCATTGCCTATTCCCCGGAGGTCGTACGGCAGTTTGTCGATAGCTTTGAGACGACCCTCGCCCTCTGTCGTAGGGTAACCCCACGACGCAATAGGCTGTGGAGACGTATCGCTCATGGTGTGATGCGTCTGCTGACACCTCTGATATAAGTTTACTTGTTTAAGTGGTCGTGTAGTGGCGGTACAACGCTACTAAAGTGCGTAGATCCACGCTCCAGCAAAGCTGTCGGATAGAGTGGACACGGCACGACGTAGTTCGTTGGCACGCTCCTCAGAAGAGCTGATGCCTGCGATGACGAGACAGCGAGAGGACTCCTGGACGATCTGTAGGGAGACCCCTTCGGTCTGAGTCTGGTTAGCTGTTACCTCTTCGATAAATCGCTCTGCACGCTTAGGACCTTTGAAGACCCCAACGACGACAGCGTGGCTCCCTTGCTGTAAAGCCTCGTCGTGCGTGATAACTAGAGACGAAGATGCGGCATGCTCTGGAGTCTCAGAGACGATTTCCTCTTGTGTCGCAGCTTTTGGAGCTATAGCTATGCTTGGTTTGTCTTGCTTCTGCTCTGGAGTCACTACGCTTGATTCATCAAGCCAGCCGTAAGGAACGAAGCCCGCACTGTAACGATCTGGGTTACTGTCAGAGCTGATGGGTAGTAAACAGAGGAGGCATATAGCACCCGCAGCAGCCCAATTGGCCGCAGTCCGATTAATTCGTATCGTCCAATACTTCCGATCACTCTTCACTTCACTGGCAGGTTCGGTAGTGGTGTGCTCGACAGGGGAGACGGCTGGAAGCAAGCAACTCTGAGGGTAGAGTCCGTAGGAGTGTATCGATCTCAGACCTTGTCGCTCCTGTACAGGGGTAAAGAGTAGCTCTCCACTCTCCTGTAGCGTGAGGGTGTCTGCGTACGGATAGCCCTAGGGTGCGTGCGTAGCAACTGTCTAGGATGCCGTCACGATCTACTAGAGATGCGTTGAATGAGATGCGCTGTCCTGCTGGTGTAATGACATTGAGATCCTTGTCATAGAGTGGAGGCGTTTGCTCCACGATGAAGGCTCCTATCGTAGGGAGTACGACGCAGTCATGCAGCAGTAAAGCCTGCTCTAAGATATCTCCGATGCGATACATTGCGATGTGAAGGCTAAGAGTGGATGGTTAACGAACGAGTTAGGTGCAGCTACATAGTGTAGCCTCTTTGATGGAGTAGGAAGAGAACTTCCGCTCCTCACCACAAAGTTAAGCAATCTCCACGAACTGGAGCATGTGGTGCGGAGCGGAAGTGCGGATAGATTTCGTTAAGTCTTTGGAAGCTAGTGGCTCATCGAGACTTAGTCGTTCATCGAGGCGAGGAACTCAAGGTTGGTCTCCGTCAGCTCGATGTGCTGCTTGAGGAACTCCATCGCCTCTACCGTATTCATGTCAGATAGGTGATTGCGTAGGATCCACATACGCTGCAAAGTTGTCGAGTCTAGTAGGAGATCATCACGACGGGTGCTACTAGCGAGGATGTCGATAGCGGGGAAGATGCGCTTGTTCGACAAGCGACGATCGAGCTGTAGCTCCATATTGCCGGCGCCCTTGAACTCCTCAAAGATGACGTCATCCATCTTGGATCCAGTCTCGGTCAGAGCCGTCGCTAAGATGGTGAGGCTACCGCCGTGCTCGATGTTTCGCGCAGCTCCGAAGAATCGCTTCGGCTTTTGCAGCGCATTCGCCTCGATACCTCCTGAGAGGATCTTGCCCGAGGTGGGCTGTACCGTATTGTAAGCACGTGCGAGGCGCGTGATCGAGTCTAGCATGATGAGCACATCGTGACCGCTCTCGACCATACTCTTAGCCTTAGCTAGTACCAGCTCAGCGAGCTTCACGTGGTGGTCAGCAGGCTCGTCAAAGGTCGAGGCGACGACCTCAGCATTGACATTACGTGCCATATCAGTCACCTCCTCGGGACGCTCGTCGATCAGGAGAATGATCATGTAGACCTCTGGATGATTGGCAGAGATTGCATTGGCAATGTCCTTGAGTAGCATCGTCTTACCTGTCTTAGGTTGAGCGACGATGAGTCCACGCTGTCCCTTGCCGATGGGTGTGACCAGGTCCACGATGCGCATGGCGGTCTTGTCGTAGACTGCTGCGATGCCCTGAGACTCTAGCTTAAACTTCTCCTCTGGGAAGAGTGGAGTTAGCATGTCAAAGGAGACACGATCTAGATTGTCCTTAGGATGACGACCATTGACGAGCAGGATGTTCTGTAGTAGGAAGTACTTTTCACTACCCTTAGGCGGGCGGATACTTCCCTCGAGGACATCACCCGTCTTGAGGTGCCACTTCTTGATCATGTCCGCTGGGACGTAGATGTCGTCTGGTGAGGGGAAGTAGTTATAGTCTGAGCTGCGGAGGAAGCCGTATCCCTCTTGGGAAACCTCTAACAGTCCGCTAGCGGTCAGTATGTCGGAGAAGTCGTATGAAGTCTCCTCTTCCTCCTCTTTGCTTTTGTTGTTCTGCTGCTTACCCTTCTGTGTTGACTCGTCGGAGTCTGCCTTTTGGGGTTCTTTGTGTGATTCGCTGAGTACCTCGCCTAGCAGTGAGTTTGCATCGGGATGGGTGAAGACCATAGGGGTCTCCTGCTGCTCTTCCTCCACCTCTTGCTTACCTTGCGTGCGTCTGTCTGAGGGCTGTTTGTCCTCCTTCTCAGATTTATCAGACTTGTCAGACTGATTCGTCGGCTCCTGGCGTTTGTTATTTCGATTGTTGCGCTCCTTATTGTTGTTATTGCGCTGATTGTTGTTGCGCCTTGCGCCCTTCTCTTCAGATTGTGTAGCAGCTGCCTCCTCGACGATAGCGATAGCCTCTTGGCGGTCTATCTCAGTAGGTTGATCGGCTGAGCCACTCTTGTCTGCTTTAGTATTTCGCTTGTTCTGTCGAGAATTCGATTGATTCTTTCGCTCTGGCTTAGTACTCTCGTCTTTGGAGTCCTTTTTCTCCTCTTTATTTGCTTTGTTATTGCGTGAGTTGCCCTGCTTCTCTTTGCGCTTGTTACTCTGCTGCTGCTCGACTGTTTGGGTGGCTACAGCTTCCGCCTGAGCGTCTAGAATCTGGTAAATGATCTCCTTCTTTTCGGAGGCCATCTTGGTAATCTCTAGCTCGGAGGCAACCTCTTTGAGTTGCTCCTCCGTCATACCGTTGAGATCTACGATGGTGTACTTCTGCATGGTGTACTATGTTATGCTGGATAAATGCACCTTACTGCTTGTTGCAAAGGTCTATCACGCTACAATGCTGAGCCCCGGTGTGAAGTCACAAGCGAGATGATAGAGGCAACAGAATCAACGATCTAACAAGAGCTGTGGCGAGACAGCTAGCTAGGATCAAGGTCGATCTAAGTAAGGTGTGTAATGTGCGAATAGTGAATAGGTTGAGTGATGGGTCAGTCCTATGTACAGGACACTCTGCTCGGTCGTTATGATCTAGGTCGAGACAGAGCCAAAGCTACTTCCGTAGCAGATCGTAAGCCCCTCCTACATGTGCTGTATCATATTGTGCAACTCTTTGTATCTGTACAGCTTAGGAGCGCATCGATCTAGTGACTCATCCACTTCTAGAGACAAAGGTACGAAAAAGTGCGCAGATACAGCATTCTCTTCTCTCATCGGGGAGGGCTGACGCATTATCCGGGGTAGGTTTACCTACGCCTTAATGAAGGATCTCGGGAAATGGAGGAAATAGAACAACCCTCCGTGGAAGATCTAGAATTATCCAGTGAGCAAATGAAAAATTCTTCCGAAGTATGAGTTGATTCTTCGGAAGAATTTTTTCATTCCTCGGAAGGAAGAGAAATTTCTTCCGAGGAATTGGTCGATTTCCTCCGAACTATTTGGGATTTTGCTCCGAGGAATTGACCTCAATGGAGATATAGGAGTAGCAATAGTGTAAGTCCATAGCGCTATGTAGCAAGACTTAATCCATCTATTCCTCGGTTGGCGTCAGGCATAGCTCCTTGGATACAGGGTATAATGCGTCAGCCCTGTCTCATCGGGGAAGGTATGACGAAAAGAACTGTACTAGCTGAAGGTAAACTGTAGACCTACTGTGTTTACGCTAGCAAAGGAGTGAAGCCCTCTGAGTAGCTACGATATAGGGGCTTAGGGAATGTTTGAGAGATTCGTTGATAAGACCTTTTGTGTTGCTTATTCTGCTGTATCTCTTGATTTTGCATGCTTGTTTTGAAGGCGCATTGCTTTTTATGTGGAAAGAATTTCTCCGAAAGGGTTTGCAGGTTTCGAAAAATGTTGTACCTTTGCACTTGCAAACGGGGAGGAGCTAGTTTTCATCGGCCGCGTAGCTCAACTGAATAGAGCATTTGACTACGGATCAAAAGGTTGCAGGTTTGAATCCTGCCGCGGTCACAAAAAGAGCCTCCTGAGATGGGAGGCTCTTTTTGCGTTTATAGGTCTGATGTAAGCGGTGGATTACTTCGTCGCTTCGAGAAGTATCGTAATAGCGCGCTCGATCAGTGCATCTTGGCGCTGCGCTGTCGCCTCGTCTGTCTGCTCCTGGATAATATCTGGCTCGATACCCCCCTCGATGCTATGCCGCTGAGCGTCGTACATACGAGAGGAGGAGTAGCGTAGCCACCAGCCGTTAGGCAGTTCGCTACTGCGAGGCAAGCCACCGCCACCACCTGTACGGTCACCCATGAAGAGAACGTGATGGGTTGTCCCCTTGACATAAGCGACCAGCGAATTGGCTGCGCTATAAGTCCCGCGATCCATGAGGATCACCGTAGGACGCTGCCAGCTGAAGGGGGCACGAGCGAGCTTGATCCCTTTGAGGGGCCCGAAGTCATTATGCCCAGGTCCGGTCTTCGTACTCATATAGCCGACGACCGTGTCGGAGGGGATCAAGACGCTAGCCAGACGATCCGCATTGGTCAGCAATCCACCACCATTGCTACGCATATCGATGATCAAGCCACGACAATGTGCTAGTCTTGAGAAGACTGCGTGTAGGTGAGTCAAGGAGATAGACGCGGAGAAAGAGGGGATCACCATATAGCCGATCGAGTCAGCTGCATGCCCATTGTAAGTGATAGGCGTATAGTAGATAGAGCCAGCACGGCGCATATGAGGCTGCAGGTAAAGGTTGCGTATGCGACTGTCTAGGCAGTATCTAGAGCCTTCATAAATGTTCCACCCCCCTACATCAAAGGGTGCAAAGAGGTTCACATGTCCATCCTTGAGGTGACGCATCAGCTCTACCATGAGGTCAAAGAACTCATCCTCCGACTGGCATTGCTGTACCAGAGGCGTGTAGATATCCTTGAGATCGCTCCAAGTGGTATCGCTTGAAGCTGGGAGCTTATCGTCAAAGAAGCAGTACCCCTCGTCTAGGATGGTCCAAAGTGCTGTAAAGTTCGTCTGATAGTCTCTAGTGTATTCCTGCTCTTCAGGCTCTTGTGTGCAGGCAAGCAGTAGTGGTAGGAGTAGCAGGCCGACAAGCCCGCTATGTAGTCTCGTTAGATTCATAAGCTGATGGCAGTCGTGTGGTTTGCATTATGTACCTCTTGGTAGCCTCTGAAGGGGCGGAAGTAAGTGGCTAGACCGACTCCTAGATAGTGTCCCGAGAAGCCTCGATAGATGGAGTGGATACGTCTTGCCGAGTCGGTGTAGTCGTAGGTCATGCGCAGGGTCATGATGCGCCATATAGGGATGTCTAGAGCCACTCCTATCTGGTAGTAGTGCCGCCGACCGAAGGTGTGCAGTGCGAAGTGGTTGATGATGTTGTCGTAGTAGTAAGCCTGTAGGTAAGACTCATTGTAATAGGGCGCGAAGCCTAGCCCCACCAGTGCTGAGGTCATCTGCAAGCGCAGGTCAGCGACGAACCACCCGATGCGTAGACGGTAGGCTGCCAAGGCTTGTGCCGTTAGGTCGCCGTTGAGCTGCTGATCGGCTGGGTTGTTTTGGTTGCGCCCGTTGTAGGAGGTAGCCCCCTCGACTAGGACGCCAGGACCTACTCCGACGACCATCCCAAAGGGCAGACGCCACTGATGTACGAAGCTCCACTTCGTGTCGAAAGCAAGGTGCCTGGTGGCACTGTTGCGTGCGGGGTTGAGGAGCTGCGCATAGGCTAGCTGGGTGCTCTGCATGACGAGCCACTCGGGATGCGACTGCGTGAGTGGAGCCTCCGAGGAGAGTCGGTAGCTCAATGATTGCCCACGGTAGTAGAGTGGCGAGAGGTACTCATTGTATAGTTTATTCCACCCGAAGCGAAAGTCGTGTGATAGGTAGAGTAGTCGGTGAGGCGCAGAGGCAGTCGTATCTGCCTCCTGTGCAGAGAGCGAGAGGCTCGTCCCCATCAGTGATAGCCCCAAGCAAAGCGATAGAAGGATCTGTCGTAATCTTTGTGTCATAGCTAGTGATGCTTAGCTTATTCTTCAGTTGGCTCCTCTTCTTCTGTTTCTTCAGTTACAGATTCCACCTTTTCAAAGCTTGCAATAGGTAGTGCGGTAAGTCGCTTGCCTCGTGCGGAGAGCTTCTTGAGTGGCTCATACTCAGTCACTGCGATCTCGATCGTTGCTGCCTTCTTGCGCCCTTGAGGCTTCGTGATCAGTGTAAACTGTGCCTCGGGCTCATCGGTGAGTGCCAGTAGCTGCTCTTCGGGCTCTATGATAGCTTGTGGCTTCTTTCTATCGGGTAGGCAGACACGCTTGATATAGGTAACCCCCTCAGGCGTGGTGTAGATGACGCTCCAGACTTTGTCGGGATCGTACTTCTCGATGATCTTGGGCGACTCAGAGAAGTGGTTGCTCTCGCCAAAGTCTGTCGTATAGGTCTGCTCCGAAGGCAGAATGACGAGGATGCGATCGCTCGCCTCAAACTCGCCTAGGTAATCTCCTTGCTTGTTGTAGTTAATGCGGTTCACATCTGGGTCAAACCACACCTTGCGTCCTCCGAGCGTCGAGCCACCCTGCTCCTTGAGCGAGATACGTTCGATTGGAGCTCGGGTCACAATGTTGCCCTTAGCGGTACGCCCTTTGATAGCAATGTCAGCAAAGTCCTTGTCGAAGAAGAGGATGCGTCGCGAAGTACCACCACGTAGCAGCTTGACCGTCACACTCTCCGCCTCTCCGTTGGGGTTGGCAGAGAAGTAGAGCACCTTGCTACCTGGTGTCCCCATAGTCAAGTCGTACTCACGGTCACGTACACTGGCCGACACGTGAAAGCGCTTGATAAACGAGGTCTTCGTCTTGCCATCTAGATAGATCGCATTGTAGATCGTGCGCTTGTCGCCGCGCACATACTTATTGATGTGCAGGACACGCTCCTTGCCGAGGAACTTCTTCTCCTCGATCTTGGTAATCATATAAGTCCCGTCACGGAAGAAGACGATCATATCATCGATCTCGCTACAGTCGCACACATACTCTCCGCCCTTGATGCCCGTACCGGCGAAGCCCATCTTGCGATCTATGTAGAGCTTGAGATTCTCCTCGACCACCTTCGTTGCCTCGATCGAGCCAAAGTGTCCGATCTGAGTGCGTCGCTCCCAGCCTGAGCCATACTCCTCTAGGAGCGAGCGGTAGTAGTGTATCGTGTAGTCGGTGATATGGTCTAGATGGTGCTGTATCTGTGCCATCTCCTCGGTGAGGCGTAGGATGAGCTGCTCGTTTTTCTCTAGGTTAAACTTCAGTATCCTCGCCATCTTGATCTCTAGGAGGCGTGCTAAGTCATCGTCCGTAATGGGCCTTAGCAAAGAGTCTCCCACGATGGGGTCCAGTGCCTTGCGAATGACGTCCAGAGCTGTCTGCTGATCAGGTGCTTCCTCAAAGGCTGGCAACTTGTAGATACGATGCTCTATGAAGATCCGCTCCAGCGAAGCTCCCATATACTCCTCCTGACGGTCGTGTAGCTGTAGACGTAGATCCTCTTGTAGCAATCCACGTGTATGCTCCACCGAGTGACGTAGCAGGTCGCTCACGCCGAGAAAGCGAGGCTTGTCGTCCTCAATGACACACGCATTGGGCGAGATAGAGACCTCGCAATCGGAGAAGGCGTAGAGTCCGTCTATCGTCTTATCGGCCGAGACCCCTACGGGTAGGTAGATGCGTATGTCGGCCGTCTCGGCGGTCATATCGTCTATTCGCTTGATCTTGATCAGCCCCTTGTCGTTTGCCTTTAGGATCGAGTCAATGAGCGTCGAGGTGGTCTTGCCAAAGGGCAGGTCACGCACACTCAGCACACGATCCTCGATACGCTCGATGCGTGCACGGCTCTTGACCTGTCCGCCACGCTTACCGTCGTTGTAGCGATCCACGTCGATGATGCCTCCCGTGGGGAAGTCCGGGTAAAGGGTAAAGGGCTCCCCACGAAGGTAAGCGCAGGCAGCCTCAATCAGTTCCTTGGGATTGTGCGGGAGTATCTTGCAGGAGAGACCCACGGCGATGCCCTCGGCACCTTGCGCTAGTAGTAGAGGAAAGCGAGCGGGCAGGTAGACAGGCTCACGCGACTTGCCGTCGTAGCTCTTCATCCAGGGAGTGATCTTGTCACCAAAGAGTATCTCGAGGGCAAAGTTGGAGAGCTTAGCCTCGATGTATCGCCCAGCGGCCGCCTCGTCGCCCGTGAGTATGTTACCCCAGTTACCCTGCGTGTCGATGAGATAGCCTTTCTGACCGAGCTGTACTAAAGCATCATTGATCGAGGCGTCACCGTGTGGGTGGTAAGCCATCGTAGCACCCACGATCTTGGCAACCTTGTGGAGGGTCCCGTTTTCCATCAGATGCATCGTGTAGAGTACACGTCGCTGCACTGGCTTGAGTCCATCCTCAATGTGTGGCACAGCGCGCTCTAGGATTACGTACGATGCGTAGTCGAGGAACCAGTGACGGTACATCCCGCCGAGGGTGTGTAGCCGACCATCGACCTCCTCCTCTTCGGGAGCCACATAGCTCTCGTCCACCTCTTCAGAGGCTGTAGGCGAGGCGGTTCCCCTCTCTGCGGACGTTGCGTCTATCTCTTGTTCTTGCTCTATGTTGTTCTTGTCTAGATCCATGTGATGCGAATTAGCCTTGGTGCCGTCACGAAGGTACGACTTTTTTACCAAAAGTAATATGGGGGCGCTTGGTGCTGCTAACCCAAGCTTCACGGCAAAGGTGTATTGGAATAAAATCAGAGTGATCCGACCAAACTGAAGTTTGTCGGACCACTCTGAACAGTTATTAGATTTCTGTCTGTGTGTACTAGCTCAGGTCGATAGCGTAGTACTTCATCGAGCCTCCAGGGTAGAAGCCCTTGACTAGTATCGCTTTGTCTCCAAAGCGTGTCTTCTGAGCTGCATCAACTAGCTTGCGTGCTGCAGAAACACTGCGTACAGCCTTATTATTGATCGAGAGGATGATAAAGCCCTCCTTGACGCCAGCCTCTTGGAACTTGCCTTTGCCGACCTTGACAACCTCGAGTCCATAGCTGACGCCTTGCTTGCGTAACTGGTCGCCCGAGATTTCTCGCAGAGAGGCGCCGAGGAGGCTACTGCTGTCTCTCTTGACGATCTCTGTGCTACCCTCATCGTTTTTGAGCTTAACCTTGAAGTCTCGCTTAGCACCCTTGCGGTCTACGGTAACAACGATGGTGTCTCCAGGACGGCAACGACCGATGCGCTCCTGTAGCTCGCCCATCTCGGTGATCTTGTTGCCATCGATGGCTACGATGACGTCTCCTGCCTCGATGCCAGCAGCGTAAGCTGCGCTGACCTCTGAGAATTCGTTGACGTAGACACCCTGAGAGACCTTGAGGTTCTTCTCCTTTTTGACATCCTCATTGACCGTACCTCCGATGATGCCAAGGACAGCGCGCTGTACGGAGCCGTACTTCTTGAGGTCGCTAACGATTTTGGCTGCGGTATTGATGGGGACAGCAAAGGAATAGCCTGAGTAGTTGCCTGTCTCGGAGAAGATCATGGTGTTGATACCGATGAGTCGTCCCTGAGCATCTACAAGAGCACCACCACTATTACCGCGATTCACGGCAGCGTCTGTCTGTATGTAGCGTGCTATCTGTGCCGTGCCCTGAGGACCCTCGACAGCGGTGCTACGAGCCTTGGCGCTGATGATACCAGCGGTGACGGTGCCTGTCAGATTGAAGGGGTTGCCCACAGCAAGTACCCACTCGCCAAGCTGGATCTTGTCACTATCGCCAAAAGGAATGGTGGGCAGATCCTTAGCATCGACCTTAAGCAGCGCGATGTCTACGGTTGGGTCGGATCCGATGAACTTAGCATCAAAGGAGCGACCATCGTTGAGGGAGACGGAGATGCTCTTAGCCCCCTCGACTACGTGGTTGTTCGTGATAATGTAGCCATCGGTGCTGATGATGACACCAGATCCGAAACTGGTAACGGTTCGTGACTGCGGCCGGTCGAAGCCTCGTCCCCCACCAAAGAAGAATTCAAAGGGATCTATATAATCGATGGTCTGCTCGCCCTCTACTTTAATATGTACGACTGCTTGTACCGCTAGTTCAGCCGCTGGAGAGAGGTCTGGGGCATTGCCTACGGTACGACTAGAGGTGAGCTCGTAGTCGGACTGTAGAAACCCGTAGTCGTTTTCTGAGCTCGGGTAGCCACCCTGTCGTAGGGTGGAGTAGGAAGAGCTTTCTGTTGATGTTGCGTTCCTGAGGGTGGCACGTACTACCCCCCACGAGACGAAACCACTGACGAGGGCTATGCCTAGCGTCAGGAGTGAGTATTTGAGGTATTTGTTCATAGTATTGAGGTTATACTTCTTGCTAATAAATTGATAGGATAGTCCTCGGGAGCGAAGCTTATTGTCGTTTGCTCCCGGGAGGAGTTATATCCATTAGACGATTGAAGTGGCGAAATGTTGCATTGGGAGTGTCTAGAAATAAGCGTTACATCTCAAATGATATGAGAAGACGCACACCCGCTTGTCTGCCGGTGTGCGTCTTCTATAAATTGTGGAAGCGCGATTAGAAACGCTTATCTGTCGGGATTATTACCAGAAGCGGTAACGTGTGTCCTCGACAGGAGTCTTCATGACGAGCTCTTGCATAGCTCTGTATGCCATCTGCTGTCCATAGGAGCGACGTCTCTGAGCTGTTGCTGCAGGAGAGGGCTTCGTGACAGATGCGTCAACGTTCTCTGAGATAGGCTGGAGGACAACCACCTCTGTACCTGCACGGAACGGAGCAGAGAGCTGACCGACAGCCGTCGTCATAGCCTTACCAACGAGTGCTGATGGCGTGTTGGGAGAGGTGACGTAGCTGATGTTGTAGAGCGTGTCTACGCTCGACTGCATCTCTGTAGCGTAGCTGTCGAGGCTATTCAGCTTCTTGCTCGCAAGGTTGGAGGCGAGCTGGTCGCCACGTTGCTCCATCAAGACGATGTCTCGTACTTGATCGGCAACCTGCTCGAAGGGCTGGAAGCCCGCGGGGTACTTTGTCTCAACTTGTGCTACGACTAGGTAGTCGTTCTCGCCACAGCGGAAGAGCTTGTCTGATACTGTCCCTGCCTTAGAGCGTAGAGCCCAGCTGACGATCTCACGAGAGTTCGGGATCGACGCGAGAGCTGCTGAGGAGCTGTTGACATACTCGCCACGGACGACTGATAGACCAGCTGCTTGAGCGTCTTCCATCATCTTGTCGAAGCTCTTGTCACTCGTAAAGATCTCGTTGATCTTAGCTTGCGCCGTGCGGAAGGTCTCCTCGGAGAAGTTGATGGGTACTGTGAGCTGCGCGATCCTATAGTGATTGACAGACGCTGATGGGGCTGTTCTGCGGACGAGAAGTGTAGCTCCAGGTCTCTCCATCTTGACAAATTGATTGATAGGAGTCTTGGTCAGTGTGTCTAGCCCCATGCCGAAGAGTTCTGCCTCGGTAAAGGTGCTGTCGGGCATACCTGTATAGTTATCCTGATTGATGAGATAGCCACCATTTGCCTTAGTCTGATCATCCATAGCGTAGGTTGCTACGATCTGAGCAAGTGTGGCAGATCCACTCTGGATGGCTGCTATCAGGCTATCAGCCTTTAGCGCATTGATTGTATCAAGCGGGATCAGATTGACCTTTACCTCCTCGGGAGCTTGCTTGCGATCGAGGAGCTTGATAAGTGTGTAGCTGTCATTGACAATGACAGGCTCGTTGACGCTTCCTATCGCACCCTCGCGAAGCATAGTCATGGCGTTGGGGATGGTAGAGAGATACTGCTCTAGCTCCTTGTCTGTGAAGTAGGTCTCGTAGGCATTGCCATTGTCGTAGTTGCGGACCACCTTAGCAGGAGTTGTCGTAGCTAATAGCTGGACACGTGCGGTGTCTACCTGAGCCTTTGCAGCTGCGTAGTCAGCCTCGCTAGGACGCACTAGAGTGCTGTAGTAATTGACTTTAGCTTGCTCAAAGGGGAATGCAAATTGCTGCTTGTGGCTATCGTAGTAAGCCTGCACCTGCTGGTCTGTTACTGTGACCTGATCATTTGGCAGGATGGTGCTAGGAGTGCGTACGACAGCAACGGTGCGTGTGCCTAGCCCTGTGGTGTACTTCTCGTCGAGAGAGTTGATAGCGTAGCTGCGGGTGAGCAGTGCGTTAACCTTCTCAGAGAGTCGCTGTGTGCGGATCTGCTTCTCTGTCTCTAGCCACTGATTGCGTACAGAGATCATCATGCTTTGCTGCTCAGCTGGGAGGCTCTTTATCTTGTTCATATCCAGCTCGCTCATGATATTGCGGATCTGCTCTGGATCGTTCATGTCTACTCCAAACTGTGAGAAGAACTGTGCCGCCCACTGTGACGTAGGTAGCCCCTCACCAAAGATGAGCGCAGAGACCTCTGCAGGGGTGACACGTAGTCCGAGCGCTTTAGCCTCCTGCTCTAGGACGTAGTCAGCTATGAGCTCCTGTGCTAGCTGGTTGCTGATCTGTACACGATCTTGATCCGTCAGCTTGCCTTGGCGCTGACGCTCGTACGGCTCTGTGCGCTGGGTAAGAAGCTGCTGGTACTCGTCGTACTTGACCTTTTTGCCGTCAATTTTGAGAGCAACCATCTTGTTGTCCTGAAGCAGTGATGAGCCAGAACGTAGACCATCACCGATGATAAATGCTAAGAGTGCGACACCCACTACGATGATGAGCAGGCCGGCACGATTTCTAATTTTCTGTAGCGTAGCCATTATATAGTACTATCTGTTTTTCTTCTCTAGGAGTAATGCTTTCGGCTATTCTCTGTTGGGTAGAATAGAGTGTGAAAGCTATCTAGGTGGCAAAGGTAGTTAAAATTCAGTTATCAGAGGTCTTTCCACATCTTCACAAGTTCTATACGAGTGTCGGTCGACTTGATAATATCAAAGTGAAGCTTGCCAATGAGAATCTGCTCACCTGGCACAGGAATGCGCTCGAGATGGTTGATGATAAGTCCAGCGATGGTAATATACTCGTCGCTAGTGGGGAGTGCGAGCTCCCACTGCTCGTTGGCATCGTCTATCTCTAGTCGTCCGCTGAAAGTGTAGGATCCGTCGGCATTGTGCTTAGATACGATTTTGTTTTGGTCATGCTCGTCCTCGATGTCTCCAAAGATCTCCTCGACGAGATCCTCGAGGGTGATTAGTCCAGAGGTGCCGCCCAGCTCGTCGATGACGATAGCGATGGACTTCTTGCGCTGCATGAGGATCCCCATGAGTTTCTGCCCATTCATACTCTCTGGAACAAAGACAGCGGTGCGTATGCGACCCTGCCAATCAGGACCCTTGAACATCTCCGCGGAGTGAATGTAGCCTAGTACATTATCAATGTTTTCTCTGTAGACGATAATCTTCGTCAGTCCAGTAGAGATAAAGAGAGAGGTGAGCGTCTCAGCATCTGTGCCGATCTCACAAGAGACGATCTCGTTGCGGGGGATCATACAGTCTCTTACCTGCGTAGTGGAGAAGTCGATAGCGTTTTGAATGATCTTGACCTCAGTGTCGAGATCGCTAGAGCCCTCTCCACTTTGACTCATGTTGAGGTAGTTATCTAGGTCTAGAGTTGTAAGCTTAGGGTGCTCCTCAGTGGCTGGCATAGCATCTTTGGGAAGTAGCAGCATAAAGAGCTTAGAGAGTCCTGTGGAGAAGAGTGTGATCGGGTAGAGAAGTATGTGAAAGAACCCCGAAGGCAGCGCTTTACGATACATCTGCTGATTGGGGTTCATCCGATTTCGTGCTTTAGGCAGATACTCTCCGAAGATGACTATGATAAAGGTAGATACAAGCGAATTGACCGTGATCTGGAAGACTGCATTGCTACTGATGGGCGTCAGTAGAGGTGCAAAGAGTCTCGTCATGACCATACCGTAGATGACCAGTACGATGTTATTACCTACGAGTAGCGTCGTGATGAAGCGGTCTGGACGACGATAGAGCATCGAGAGCGTACGCCCGATGATGCCACCTCGCTTAGAGTCGAGCTTGAGACGCAGACGATCTGCCGAGAGGTAAGCAATCTCAGTCCCTGAGAAGAATCCTGAGAGGAGTAAGAGAAGGATTATGTAGATCAGTAGCCAAATCGTGTCAGCCATGTAGTAGGTGCTTCATACGTTTGCAAAGATAGTAGAAATATACTGATTGCGACTTCCTACTCGTCCAGTCCAGGCTCGTCCTTCACGAGCGTCTGACCACTGCTCCCGTGGAAGGTGTATCGGGTGAACTGCTCGTCACTCTCGAAGTTGCGCCCCTTAATGCTTCGCTCTGGGGTCTCTATCCATACACTGTCTGGGCTATAGATGCGCTTCTCCTCTTGATCCCAGTAGAGGAGGTGGGAGAAAAAGCGTGAGCCAACGCGGTTGCGTACATTGACATCCCCGTGTAGCTCCCATAGCTTACGATCTGTCCAGTAAAAAGCTGAGTCAGCCTCTACAAAGACGGTTGTGCTGTCCTGTTCGTCAAACTGCTCCGTGTAGAGCCCATGAGGGAAGTACCAGTGAGCCTCTCTGCCCACTTTGTCGTTTTTGCTGTACACATACCACTCAGGCGTGATCAGCCTATACTGTGTGATGCCTGAGTCGGCAACGAGTGCTCGCACATCTCGGGTGTACATCGAGTAGGCAGTCTCAGGGTCTAGCCCTACATCAGATAGTGGTGGTGGATCCTTGCGCTGACAACTAGTCACAGCGAGCAGAGCCGCAGCGAGCAAGCTGAAGCAGAATAAGAGCATCTGTCGGCTCTGGCACTCGTGTCTTGTCATCTTAAGAGTTGAAAAGCTAGCAGGTCAGCCAGCTTGGCGAACGCTTGGCGTCGCACTAGCTGGCTGACCTAGGTGTATTCGTGAAGTCTACTTAGGTAGATCCATTAAATCTGTCAGGTGAGATCTTAGCGAATGCGTGTAGACTCTCCGATCCAACCTCCCACGTAGAAGGAGTCTCCTGAGTTGAGGTCGGGATGGAAGAAGATATCCTGCTGAGAGGGCAGATAACCCGAGTATTGACCTATCAGCCTGCCAGCCTCACCAGAGACACTACTGTCTATGCTGCGAGCTTTTTGTAGCTTGTCGATAGCAAGTCCATATACGAGACGCTGCTTGACGGGGTCGTCTGGGAAGATGCTCTTAGCAGAAGCTGCGTACATCTGTGCGATCAAGATGAGCGGAGCTCCAAAAGAGGGGTTGGCAGCCATAGCCTTGTTGCAGTATTGACGTGCTGATGCGTAGCTGCGCGCCTTCATATCGATAACACCGAGTGTGTAGTAAGCTGTAGCTTGGAGGCGCTTATCCGATGTGAGCGAGACTGCATCGTTGAGGTACTGCTTAGCTTGGCTCATTTGCCCCTTATTGATGCAGTCAGAAGCTAGTCCCATAGCAGCTGCCGCCGTTGGTTTGATGTTGTATAGGTAGCGGCTTGCGGTAGCGTATAGAGGACTGTTCTCACACTTAGCGTAGCGGAACATGTCCAGCATCGCCTGAAGATACTTGACATTGTCCTTGTTCTTTTCAAGGCCATCACCATAGATCTTGATCAGCATGTCGCAGTCAGCTAGACCACTTGTGGCGAATAGTTCATCGAGCTGCCCTTTGAGAGCCTGTATGTTTTGTAGCTTGACCGTGTCGCCAGCTTCAGAGAGCGCATCGACATCATTCTGTAGGATGCCATTACCCGTCATGTAGTCATCGACATAGTGCTCATGCCAGTCTGGATTGCCGATCGCTTTATTCATAGAGGCGAAGACAAAGAAGTACACCAGCTGGCTCTCAGTCTCCTCGCCCATATCCTCAACTATAGGCTTCGCCCAGTCATAGATTTTGTCATAGCTAGCCTTGTCACCATAGAGGCGTAGGTAGTCGTTGATCTTGGCGGTGGTTATATAGTCCTTACCATATTTAGGATCGTCGCCAAAGTACTTGATACGCATATCGTACAGCTTGAGGAGCTTTTCGATAGCATCTTGACGTGCAGCGTCATCTTTAGCCGTTTCGATCTTCCAGTTCATGATCTGCACTCCGTAGAGGTAGATGTTTTTCGTTGATCCAGGGCACTTCTCTAGAGCTTCAAGCCAAAATGGATAGGCTTCCTTAAAGTTGTTTCCCTTGACATAAGAGGTGAAGAGGCTAATGTTCTGTCGACATTGAATGCTGTCGTCCCCAGAGCCAAAAGGAGTTCCCGTCTCCACGCCTGTCTGAGCCCCGAGTGTCAACGATGTCGCTAGTAGGGCTAGTATTGGGGTTAATAGATTCTTCAGTTTCATCATTGTCTGTATGTGCAAAATGTTTTTTTAATCGAGTTTGATAGGCTTGAACCATGCTTCATTAAAGCGTAGTGCTACACCCAGCGTCAGATAGTGCTCCGCAAGTCCCGTACGACTAGAGGGTCGTAGGTAAGAGTATCCGAGAGTTACGTCCACATGTGACCGCTTGTCTACGAGTGGTAGTCCCAGTCCCAGATTAGCTCCTATCTGGTAGTAAGAGTTGTATCCTCCTAGACTGTTAGGGATACGTAGGTATGCATTCTCACCTTGCAGGCCTGCGCGGTAAGCTATGCGCTGTCCGTATTGTGAGGAACGGTCGTTAGGTACCCACGACATGCCTAGAGCTACTTGCCATTGGTCTACCCCCTGGTAGCCTGACTTCTCTGTGTCTGAGAGTGCTTCACTCCATCTGCTATATTTGACATCTGCGCCAGCGATAAGTTTATTCTCTATTTGATATGCTATACCTGCGCTGGCTACGTGTGGACGGGCAAAGAGCGACTTACTAGAGACCGTGTCGGCATGAAGTATCTGAGCTCCTTGTCCTGTTATAGTCTCCGTCTGGAGCCGTAGTTGTCGGCTCCACATAGGCAGTTTGGGTTCGTAAGTGAAGCCTATAGTAATTTGGTGCCCATCGGCAGAAATGGGGATGATGCCTTGCGAACCAATACGCACTCCTACTGACCGGATACGGAGGTGATCTAGGAAGGTCGGATTTTGACTCTCTTTAATATCGTATGTGATGCGGCGCTCATGCTGTAGATTGCCAAAGAGGTAAGAAGCGTTGACTCCGAGCGACCAGTAGGGGAGTGGCTTCCATGCGAAGCCTAGATAGACCTCTTGTAGATTTCCCTGCCCCTTGTAAGCATAAGCTGAGTAGTGATCCTTGACACCGGGTACAGGAACTCGTGTGCCGTATCGATAACCGACGGTCGAGTAGGGGACGAGACCTGCGCTAGCGGCAAAGTGCTTGCCGAGCGGTATCAGAGCCGTAGCGTAGTCAAAGTTGCCCACCATACGTGCGTCCCTCTTTCCCGACTCGGTGAGCATATTCATACCCATCGATAGTCCGAAGTCAAAGAGAAAAGTCATCGAGTCGACTGCCGTGTAGGAGGCAGGGTTGGCAGGATTGATGATCATATTGTCTCGTATAGCGGAGGTCAGTCCACCCATTCCTCTGAGAGCGTGGGACGTCTGCTTGTCCAGTCTACCCAAGCCGAAGCGACTGTATGGAGACTCAGTATTATTACTCTGAGCAGAAGCTGCGATCGGGATCAAGAAGAGAGTCGCTAGGAGCGTCAGTATGGTAGTGGGGCGTGCTATGTATCGAGACATATATGCTGTATTATAATAATAAGGAGTGGTAGCTGTAACCATTGCAAGTTACAGATAGCTAACTGTCACAAGAACGCGCTGCTTGATATTGTAGTATATCACGTAGCCCTCGCTCGACAAGGTTTGACTCCACAAAGGTCGGATATTTTAGCCACTTGACAAAATCCGATGCATATCCTCCCGTGATCCACACCTCTAGGCTAGGGTAGCACTTGCGCAGACCTTCTACATAGGAGTCTATCTCGTGCACGATGCTTCGTGCCACACCGAGCCATATCGCTTGATTCGTCTGCTCGCCTAGCTCTTGGTTCCATAGATCTAGATGAGACTGGATGCCTGACCATGGTACACGAGGCAGTCGAGCTGTGTAGTCGTGTAGTGCTTGTAGCCGTAGCTCAGGCCCAGGAGATATGTTGCCACCTATGTAGCGTCTCTCGGGGAGGAGTAGATCGTAGGTGATAGCGGTACCTATATCGATGATTAGGGAGGGAGCTGAGGTGAGTTGTGCTACCCCGATGACACTCGCTATGCGATCTACACCCAGACACTGTCGGTCGTACTGTATCTCTGCTAGGGGAAGGGGAGTCTCGGCATCGAGCGTGACGAAGAGCTGACAAATGCTCTTGATGGGGGCGAGCCAAGGAGCCTCTCGCTCTCCTACAGAGCTATAGATGGCGTGGAGCGGCTGTGCTGGGAGCTCGCAGGAGTGTATCAGCTCCAGTAGCTGGTCACTCGTGGGTGGCTCAGGGTAGAGTCTCGTCGGGTAAATCCGCTCGTCGGTCGCCAGAGCGATCTTGAGGCGACTGTTGCCCTGATCTATAAGGAGGTATGTGGGAGACATGGATTCATATGCTACTGCTTGGCTCACAAAGGTACGTATTTTAGAGGTTAGAGTCAGGACTGACGCATCATAAAAATGAGCTTGTTCCAGTTCCTCCCTAGGAATTTCCAAATAGCTCGGTGGACACTTTTGATTTGCTCCTGAGGAAATGGCAAATTCTTCGGACTTATGATTTGATTCCTCCGAAGTTTCATTTGATTCCTCCGAAGAATTTTCTCTTTCCTTCGTGGGCATTTTTGATTTCCTAGGGAGCTATTGGGGAAATTCTTCCGGAGGAATCTGATTCTTCGGGAGGATGGTGTAACCAGAGAGGACCTGTAGCCTCTGTGTGGCGATAATCTAACTGCGTATTTCCTAGTTGTCGCCATGCGTCGGTCCTAAGAGGGTTAGGAGCCTAGTGGCTTTAGAAGGCCTATTGGCGATTTACTTAGGGCGATTCATTCTGTGACCGATCTTTCTTAGAGAGCTTTGAGGGGTGCGTTTTTTCTCTTACACCGCCTCCTATTTGGTTAAGTCAATAAATAATACTACTTTTGCAGTGTATTACGTGTCTTGGAATACCAACCTCCGGGTGCGAAGGAGGCACTAAGACGCACTAAACTAATCAGAAACAAACCAGTAACAAGACAAAGTATAATTATGAAAGTAAAGCTCTTTCCGATCTCCCTCTTGTTGGGAGTAACGACTCTAACGCTGAGTGCTCAGGAGACTGTAGCACCTCAAGCTGGCACAAAGCCTGTCTACAAGACAACTTTTGAGCGTGGCACAGCAGCAGATCATTGGTTCCTTACGCTGCAAGGCGGTGTGGGAGCTCAGTTTCTAGAAGGTAATGAAGAGAAGCCCTTTGCGGATCGTCTTCAGATGTCTTACTCACTCTCTTTGGGTAAGTATCACACACCTTCCTTCGCTACGCGGCTCAATCTAGTTGGAGCGCAGGCACACACCTATTATAAGGTAGGCAACGATGTGATGAACTACGAGACTAGCTTCGTAGGTGCTCACTACGACTTCATGTTTGACATGATCAATCATTTCAGCCGTTACAACGCTAAGCGTGTCTTCCACATCATCCCATTCGCAGGTGTGGGCTACAACATGAAGTTCAACAAGGCTTTTGAGGATCTGCATCATACTGCAGCTATCGACGCTGGTCTACAGCTCCAGTTCCGTCTAGGTCGTCGTGCAGATCTTGTTATCGAGGGTAAGGCTATCTACAACAACTTCAACTTCACCATGAATAGATGCCCACGCTCTATCGCGTGGAATCCTAACGCATACAATGGCCTCTACGGAGCCCTCACTGCAGGATTTAACTTCCGTATGGGTGGTGTCGAGTGGACAGAGGTTGTTCCTATGGACTACGATCTAATCAACGATCTCAATGGTCAGATCAGCTCACTACGTGCTGAGAATGCTGAGCTCAGCAAGCGTCCTGTTGCTTGCCCTGAGTGCCCAGAGGTCGTACAGCCTACTACGACAGAGGTTATGTCTGACAAGACGATCCTCTTCAAGTTCGACAGCTCTCGCATCGACAAGAACCAGATGATTACACTCTACAATGTCAGCGAGTATGTCAAGGAGCACAATACGCCTATCCTAGTCATCGGCTACACCGACACGACTGGTGATGCCAACTATAACCTAGGTCTCTCAGAGCGCCGTGCTAAGGCTGTCGCAAATGCCCTTGTCAACGACTTCGGCGTTTCTGCAGACATGATCACTACGCAGTGGGAGGGTGCTACAGACAAGCTATTTGACACAAAGGCTTGGAATCGCGTCGTCATCATACGCTCTAAGTAAGTCTATAGCTCACTCAAATCATCAATCTACGAATTAAACACACTAGAAATATGAAAGCAAAAGTATTTATGCTATCACTCGTTGTCGCCCTGACAGCTTTCGTGGCTCAGGCTCAGGAGGCTCCTGAGGTCGACAACCGCCCCGCATACAAGACGGAGTTCGAGCAAGACCCTGCCGCTCATTGGTTCATTGAGCTACACGGAGGTGCCGCTATGCTACCATTTGGCAATAAGGCTAATGGGGAGGCTGAGTTTGCAGACCGCATCTCACCCATCGCCAGTCTCTCTTTCGGACGTTGGCACTCACCATACTTTGCTACTCGCCTACGTGGCTACGCATGGAACATCTATAGCTTTGATCAGCCAGTTGACCAGATCGTTCGCTATCAGAACGTCTTTGGTGCGGCTTCACTAGAGTTCATGTTTGACCTAGTAAATTACTTCGCTCCATACAGAGAGAACCGCGTCTTCCACCTCATCCCCTTCGTAGGTCTAGGTGGACAGATGAAGTTCTACTCAGCTGAGGATAAGAGTGGCGACAAGATCGGTGAGGAGAATGACTACAGTGGTCTCCTCAACGGTGGTCTCGCACTCAAGTTCCGTCTGGGCAAGCGTGTTGATCTCAACCTCGAGGGACAGATGATGCTCTCTAAGACCAACTTCCAGGGTACGCAGACCATTCATCAGCCAGCAGACGCTACGGCTCTTGTATCAGCAGGTCTAACCTTCAAGCTCGGTCGTGTAGCATTCCAGCCTATTACTCCTATGGACTACGATCTAGTTAATGATCTCAATGGTCAGATCAGTGCGCTACGTGCTGAGAATGCTGAGCTCAGCAAGCGTCCTGTTTCTTGCCCTGAGTGTCCAGAGGCTGTAGCTCCTGCATCCACAACAGTTATAGAGAATGTCGTAGCCTTCCGTATCGGTAGCGCTAAGATCGACAAGAATCAGATGATCAACGTCTACAACTCTGCTGAGGCTGCAAAGGCAAACGGTGGTAAGATCTACATCGTCGGTTATGCTGATGAGCAGACTGGCAATGCTAATATCAATATGTCTCTCTCTCAGCGCCGTGCTGAGGCTGTCAAGAAGGCTCTCATAGACAACTACGGAGTCAACCCTGACAACATCGTCATTGACTTCAAGGGTGACACAGTACAGCCATTCGCTACAAACGAGTGGAACCGTGTTGCTATCATCAATATCAAGTAAGGAGTATTGATACAGCATAAGGCAACTCCAGTACGATATTCGTATTTGCTACGCGTTACAATACAATCGTACTAAACACTATAGGAGATTGCGTCCGAGGCTTTTTGCCTCGTGGCGCAGCTCCCGATAGTGGGTGTCGTGAAGACGAAAAATTGCTAGATAGTTTATTCGCTTGAAAAAAAAGTATACCTTTGCATCGAGAACATCATCTAGAAGTGCTCCTGAGTTGCTGTTGTTCACTCCCATTTAGGTAAGAACTAAATCAACAGATAATACAATCACTAATTTTAAACAAACAAACAATGAAACGAAACAGTCTGGTTTTCAACAAGCTGTGGCTAGTTATGGCTTCGATGGCATTAGCGCTATCGATGTCCATCTTCACAGGTTGTCGGTCGTATGAAGACGACATCTGTTCGCTCCAGGAGCGGATGGATAAACTGCAGAGCGATCTGTTAGCCCTACAGGGCAAGGTCGTCAAGGAGGTCCTCTCTAAGGATGGTAAGCTTATTATCGTCTTTACGGATGGAACTCAAAAGGAAGTTGAGGCAGGTGACCTCATCAAGCTAACCGTCAAGGACGGTGAGTGGTACATCAACGGTAAGCCTACCGGTGTCACTGCTCAAGGCCTGAAGGGCGACAAGGGCGACAAGGGTGACAAGGGTGACAAGGGCGACAAGGGCGAAAAGGGTGATACCGGCGCTACTGGAGCCAAGGGCGACAAGGGCGAAAAGGGTGATACCGGCGCTACTGGAGCCAAGGGCGACAAGGGCGAAAAGGGTGATCCTGGTCATAGTCCTGTCATAAGCATCATCGATGGCTACTGGGCTATTGATGGTGAGAAGACCGATGTCCTAGCTAAGCCTGTAAATGGTTCTGTAGCTTGTCTCATGGACGAGGAAGGTGGTCTTGTCACTCTGACATTCTTCAACGAGGATGGTACTCAGAATGGTAATCCTATCACATTCCTGCTTGAGAACGCTCGTCTGACCTCTATGGTTCTTGTACCAGAGAAAGTATACCAGGGCTTCCCTGCTATCGAGTTCCCGCTTACTTCTAACTCTTTCCACGAGGTTGATGCTAAAACACCAGCTACTAAGAGTGATGATGGAGATAAGTTCCTCGAGAAGACTTGGTACTGGAAGGAAGTTATGGAGTCTGAGGAAGATGTTCAGGCTGCCGTTCGTCTGAATCCTTCTACTTTTGGTGCTCAGTACATCAAGAGTGTAGAGCTCGAGTTCAAGGATGCTAAGAATCTTCGCACGGTCGAGATCACTGATGATAATGGCAACAAGCCAACAGTCATCGCTCCTAAGGATAATAAGTGGGAGAACAACGTCAAGGACGGTGTCCTAACCGTTGGTCTCAAGGGTTACTTCGCTGGTAAGAAGGCTATGACGCCAGGCACGCCAGCAGAGACTCTACCTCTTGCTCAGATTAAGGTTACTACGACTAAGAGCGACGTCGCTGTCCGCTCTGACTGGGCAGTCCTCTATATGGTCAATGGTGGTCTCAAGCAGCCATACCTCTATATCAACAACAGTGATGACAATCCAGAGCTACTACCTCGTCAGTTCTCTGTTGCTAAGGAGGAGAGCATCATAGAGATTCCTGTCACTAGGACTACTGATCTGAAGGCTCTCTTGAGTGCACATACTGGTATGCGAGGTGCTACTGAAGCTAATATGCTAGATGAGAAGAAGCACGAGCTTCGCTATGAGTTCTACGCAATGCCTTTCGAAAACGACGGTAAGGAGTACTACAAGATCGATGACAAGGGTGTTGTAACTCCTCAGGATAAGCAGGGTCGCGCATTCCAGTCTGGTGCTGAGGGTATGAAGGGCATCGTACAGGTACGTCTCTTCATGAAGGATAAGCTTGTTGCTCTCGCTTACATCAACTTTGAGATGAACACCAAGCAGGTAGACGATGCATTCTACAAGTACTGGATAACGAGCAAGAGTGGCAAGTTCACCGATGCAGCCTCTGCTGGTGGTGACGCTTACACACCTGTCTTTAGATCTAAGGTTATCACAGGTGCCGCTGACGTGTTCACGACTACATTTGAGTGGGCTAAGATCAACTACCTCTATGACTTTAACCTCGACCTAGAGCAGTTCCACAACCTACCTCGCTATAAGTTCGCGGGTGTTGCTCCTAAGACGATTGCACCTCTTGATAAGGTAGGAGATCCAGCTATTAAGGCTGAGCAGTACATAACTTTGGATAAGTTGAATGGAGCCATCTCAGTTGAGTATACGAGAAACACTGGTAAGTTCACGATCACGCGTACGCCTGACTCCAAGTGTATGGAGGCTGGTACTTACTACCTACCTGTATACTTCGAGCAGAACCATCCTCACCACGGCTTCGACTACAAGAAGGCATACCCAATACATGTTGTGGTAATCTTTAAGTTTGAGATCACTGATGAGAGTCGTGCAAAGGTAGATGCTGAAGCTAAGAAGTTTGACAGCTACAAGATGCCAAATCTCTGGGAGGGCAATAAGGTCTATGCTAAGGGTCTTCCAAAGAGCCAGGCCGACGGTTATGTACCAACGCTGAAGTCTTCTCTAGTCTTTAGGGATCTTGGTAAGTTCCAGAAGGATGTTGAGGAGGCTGCTACGGATACTTACACAGGTCTTCAGTTCGCAGCTCGAGTAGTGGATGTTAAGGGCGGTGCCGCTGATAAAACCCTATATATGGTTGAGAACGGTGCCAAGGACTTTACGATCACACGTACTGACACGCTCAGGGAGACTGAGCTAGTAACTGTAGAATACGGTTTCTATAGTTCTGAATGCCCAGATAACTTCCGTCAGCTTGCTACGTTTGTCATCCAGTTCGAGCATGCAGCTCTGTACAAGATCGTTGGTGACCATCTCACAGACGAGTATATCCGTGTCAAGGACGGAGCTATTGAGATTCGTGATCACAAGGATGAGCATTCATTCATGATTGGCACTGTACTTCAGATGCTCTCTAATGAGGCTAATCCAAAGCTTCTTCTAGACAACGCTAAAACAACAGATGATGAGAAGAGACGTGGTTTCTTAGGTAAGGGCGGCGACAAGTTTAGTGTTGCAGTAGAGCTTCCTGAGACTCATGACTTTGTCGTGAAGCGTCTCTTGACGGTCAGCCCTTCAACTGGCTGGGCAGGAACTGCAACCAAGATCTCTTGGAAGAACCTTGAGTTCAATCCTGCAGGTCACGGTGCTGTAACGAAGACAGCCACCATCAATGCTACGCTCCTCATCAACTACGGTACGAACTACCAGTACAAGAGGAATCTCACCATCCGCATCATCCCTGATGCAGAGTGGGATAAGTAAATCGCTAAGCTAATTCACCAGAGGGCTAGACACCCGTCTAGCTCTCTGATGAATCCAACGCCAGATCACTGGCTATACTAATCAGTAGCGGGGCTATGTCGCAAGGACATAGCCCCGCTACTCCTTTATTGTGTCTTGCTTCAAGTATTGTCTTGCTTCAAGGTTACAGCGTCCGTCGTAGTACAGCGACACGAATAACGGTTTGTACGGATGCACTTGACGTGTAACGATTTGTAGGGACGCACGGTCGTGCGTCCGTTGTAGTACAGCGAGACGAATAACAATTTGTACGAATGCACTTGACGAGTAACGATTTGTAGGGACGCACGGTCGTGCGTCCGTCCCCGTTAAAACCACGACGCTGTAACTTTTGACACAACGGACGCACGACCGTGCGTCCCTACAAATCGTTACACGTCAAGGTTGCTACACGTCCCGCTTTGATGCAACGGGTGCTGTAACCTTTGTCGACAACGGACGCTCAGACCGAACGTCCCTACAGTAGTCGTCCCGTACGTCCCTACATCAGGCTACTCATCATCTCCTTAGACAGCTGGTGATGATAGAGTGATCGGAGAGCATCAGTGTGGAGCGGTGATCAGTCGTATCATCAAAAAGCAGTATATTTGCAGAGTGTAGGTTGTGTCCACTGTGTCTAGTTGCTAGAGCGGCGGGCTCTGGATGACCTACTAGGTGGGGCTTATGGCACTGAGTAGCTTACCAGCTGGTCATAGTGCTGTAGCCGTACCGATGATATAGAGTATAAATCTTAAACTACAAAGTTATGAAACGCATTGCAATCCTTACAACAATCCTCCTACTCTGTGCTACGCTAGCTGGAGCTCAGGAAAAGCAGACAACCAGCAAGCAGTCTGGTCCTCAGATTACAGCTACGGAGACGGAGTTTGACTTTGGCACCATCAAGGAGGTTGATGGTCCCGTGAGTCATACCTTCACGATCAAGAACACAGGTACAGCTCCGCTCGTGCTCACACGTGTCGTAGCTTCTTGTGGCTGTACGAAGCCTGAGTTCGAGACAGCACCTATCGCTCCGGGTAAGAGCACGACGATCAAGGTGACCTACAATCCTGCAGGACGCCCTGGACAGTTCGTCAAGACCATCTCTGTCTATAGCAATGGCAAGGATGGTAGCTACATCCTACGCATCAAGGGTATTGTCGAGTAATCGCATACTACAGAGAGATCATCTATAGTCACTTGATGCAGCATACGCTACCGCCCCAGAGCCTTCACCACGAAGGCGGTGGGGTGGAGGAGCGTACCTCAAGCGAACGAAGATAGATAGTTTATGGCTACAAGAAGAATGGTAGCTCTCCTGCTCTGCCTCGCTACTACCCTATGTGTGGTGCGAGCCCAGCAGCGTGGGGAGATGATCGACTCGCTCTCAGCGATCCACAACTTCGGCACGATTGCTGAGGAGCGGGGAACGGTGTCACACAGCTTCACCTTGCACAACGTCTCTGACCAGCAGATGGTCATACTGCGTGTCAATACGGATTGTGGCTGTACGACGCCTACGTATGATCGTACCGCTGTAGCTCCTGGTGACTCGATACCGATCTTGATTACCTACAATCCGCTGAATCGTCCTGGCTCTTTTGTCAAGTATACGCGTGTCTACACTTCCGTAGATCCGAGTAAGCCTGTCAAGCTGACGATCAAGGGAAATGTAGCTACACTGGGTAGACCGACCCCAATGAGTGCACGCTACCAGCAAGAGATCGGTGCGCTGCAGGTGAGTAATCTCTTTTTGGACTTTCCATTGCAGCCTGCTGGCGCAGAGAATACGATTCGCCTGATGCTCAATAATCCGACGGGTCAGCCGCTAGAGGTGTCGCTGGATACGCTGCCCAGCTTTCTCACGAGCAGTCTACGTCACGCTACACTGGCGGCTTATGAGCCTGAGGAGATCTTTCTGACGGCGCACACTGATGGATCGGTGCTGCCTGGTATACACAAAGGGTGGATAGGGATCACCGTGCGAACGCAGGACGGTGAGCCAGACCTCTCGGGTGGCGTGATGGTACGTCTGGTGATGCCCCCCAGCTTTGTCAAGGACGCTGCAGCACCGATTGCTGAGCTGAAGACCTATCAGCGTCTTACAGATATAGCTCCAGAAGAAACGGTCTATGAGGGGACGGTCGCACTAAAGAATGATGGTGACGCACCGATGCATATCTACTCTGCAGAGAGCAATACAGCCTTCCTAACCATCTCCGATTACCCCGATACGATCGCACCTGGCGCCAGTGGCGAGATACGTTATCTGCTTAAGCTAGAGGGCGAGGATCGCTCTCGTGGAGCTCTCAAGGCAAACTTTGACCTCCTGCTCAATGATCCGAACGCTCCACTACGCAACGTCCTGATCGTCATCCCTAAGCTGTAGCCTAGCATCTCTAGTTCTCCTAGTGCCACTAGAGTCACTAGCCCTCTAATCTCTAACTTCTAATTTCTAACCTCTAATCCCCCTCCTCATGCTCACAAACGATCATCCTGAGAATGACCCTCGCTATGTGGGTCTCAAGGTGAATAAAGGGGTCTCTGCCCAGCCTATGGTCAATCCTTATCTGCGCCAGCAACGGGTGCAGCGTGAGGACTATCCTGCTGAGCGCTATATCGAGGAGATCTTGGCAGGCAATCGCACTTTCCTGGCTCGTGCCGTGACGCTCGTCGAGAGTACACGTCATGATCACCAACTCAAGGCGCAGCAGATACTGGAGGGGTGCCTGCCTTACAGCGGCCAGTCGATGCGTGTCGGTATCACTGGCGTGCCTGGAGCGGGCAAGAGTACATCGATCGATGCCTTCGGCATGCACCTCATCAAGCAGGGACACAAGCTGGCTGTGCTGGCTATCGACCCTAGTAGTGAGATCTCTAAGGGAAGTATACTAGGCGACAAGACCCGTATGGAGCGCCTCTCACGTGAGGAGCGTGCGTTCATCCGTCCTAGTGCTAGCAGCTCTTCGCTGGGTGGTGTGGCGCGCAAGACGCGTGAGACCATTATTCTCTGTGAGGCAGCTGGCTTCGACACGGTCTTTGTCGAGACAGTGGGGGTAGGGCAGAGTGAGACGGCTGTGCACTCGATGGTCGACTTCTTCCTCCTCATCCAGCTAGCGGGTACAGGCGATGAGCTACAAGGCATCAAGCGCGGTATCATGGAAATGGCCGACGGCATCATCATCAATAAGGCTGATGGCGACAATGTAGACAAGGCTCGTCTTGCGGCGCAGCACTTTCGCAATGCGTTGCAGCTCTTTCCCGCTACGGAGTCGGGTTGGGAGCCGAAGGTGATGACTTACTCAGGCCTGATGGGAATAGGCATCAAGGAGATCTTTGATATGATCGATGAGTATCGCCAGACGAGTAAGGAGAGTGGCTACTTTGACTATAATCGTCGTCGCCAGGAGAAGTGGTGGATGTATGAGACGGTCAACGAGGAGTTGCGCCGCTCCTTCTACGACAATGAGCAGGTCAAGCAGCTCCAAGAGACGATCGAGCGAGAGGTCTTGGAGAATCGCATCACCCCCTTCGTGGGTGCGGGACGGCTCCTAGAGGCTTTCTACCAATCGCTGAAGTGATGTGATCTGATTGCAGACTTATAACTTATACAACATATAGTATGATGGCAGACTTAGACTTTGAGCAGATCGATCGGAGTGCGATCCAGTACCTGCGTGAGCATCTAGATCCTTCCTTTATCAAGGAGTATGATGATGACGAGATCTTTCTCTATGTGATGGATCTCTGTGACGAGTACTCCGAGGGGATGGATGACGAGGAGGGCTTTCTCGACATAGATGAGATGGCGGACTTTGTCTCTGGCCGTCTGAGCCAGGACATGGCTGTCAAGATGCACGAAGATGATGCGTACGACCTGATCTCTACGCTCTACGACTACTATGCTGAGCAGGGGCTAGTCGACATCCTCGATGCCGATGAGGATCAGGAGTAATCGCTACTAAGGTACGCTTATGGCTAGACGTAAGCTGGAGAAATTTGCCGATCTGCATAGCTATCCCAATGTGTATGAGTATGGCTATGCAGAGCTTTCTTCTCCTAAGGTGGCGGAGCAAATAGCTGGTGGGTGGAGCGAGCGAGCCTTTGATGCGGATCGCCCGCTCATCTTAGAGTTGGGCTGTGGGCGAGGCGAGTATACGGTCGCACTGGCTCAGCAAGATGTCACGCACAACTATATTGGTGTGGATCGCAAGGGGGCCCGCATGTGGCATGGCGCCACTGAAGCTCTAGAGAAAGGTCTCTCCAACGCAGCTTTCCTACGTACCGATATCAATCTCTTGCCACTAGCCTTTGCCCCAGGCGAGGTGAGTGAGCTGTGGATCACCTTCCCCGATCCGCAGATGAAGCGTACACGTGCTAGACTCTTGTCATCGTCTTTTTTTGCCAGTTACAATCGCTATCTCAAGCCTGACGGGCTGGTGCATCTTAAGACGGATAGCACCTTCCTCTATGAGTACACGCTGAGCCTGCTGGAGGTGAATGGGATTGAGCCTATTGTGGCTCTGCCTGACCTTTACCAAGAAGAGCAGGTGCTGACGCAGTATGGCATACCACGTATCCTGACTCACTATGAGAAGCAATGGCTCGGGAGGGGTAAGGTGATCAAGTATATCCGATTTGCGCTACCAGTGCGGGAACAGTGGCTGGAGCCCGCGTGTGAGCCCGAGCATGACGACTATACCAGCTGGTCGCAGGTCCCTGGAGGACTCTTGCATCAAGTGGAGCAAGCCTTTGCTCAAGAGGAATAAAGCTCAGACCCAAAAACAGAAACAAGATATGAATAGCTATACAACCGAGCAGGTACTCGATGCGCTGCGTAATGTGCGCTACCCTGGTACGGGTACAGATATTGTCTCTTCCGGCATCGTGACAGACGATATACAGATCGAGGGGCGCCAGATCTCTCTGACGCTACACTTCCCTCGTGTGCGAGATCCATTTGCCCGCTCTGTGGTCAAAGCGGCTGAGACCGCTATCCTCACCTACCTCGATGCAGAGGCGGATGTGGCGGGACGTATCAAAGCAACCTTTAGAGAGGAGCCTGAGCAGCCAGAGGTGGAGAATCCACTCCCGATGGTCTCTAACACCATCGCCATCTTCAGTGGCAAGGGGGGCGTTGGCAAGAGTACGGTCACGAGTAATCTGGCAGTTGCCTTAGCTCGTCAAGGGTATAAGGTAGGGCTCCTCGATGCCGATATCTATGGTCCGTCGATGCCGAAGATGTTTCACTGTGAGGATGCTCGTCCTGTTGCTGAGGAAGTGGACGGCAAGGATCGTATTGCACCCATTGTCGTGACGGAGGGGATTAAGATGCTCTCGATCGGCTTCTTCGTGAGTCCCAATCAAGCACTCCTATGGCGCGGTACGATGGCATCGAATGCGCTCAAGCAGCTCCTCACGGAGGGACACTGGGGGGAGCTCGACTACCTACTCATCGATATGCCTCCTGGCACGGGCGACATAGCTCTGACGCTGGTTCAGACGCTACCGCTCACGGGCGCTATCGTGGTGACCACACCGCAAGAGGTGGCGCTTGTGGATGCGATGAAAGGGATCAACCTCTTTCAGACTGATCCTGTCAATGTGCCCATCCTCGGCTTGGTGGAGAATATGTCTTGGTTTACGCCTGCTGAGCTGCCTGACAATAAGTACTACATCTTCGGTCGTGACGGCGGTAAGCGGTTAGCCGAGCAGTTTCACATCCCGCTCTTGGGTCAGCTGCCACTCGTGCAGAGTGTCTGCGAGGCTGGTGATGCAGGAGAGCCGATAGCAGCGCAGAGTGACCAGGTGATGAGCCACTACTTCGCAGAGTTAGCCACGGCTGTGACGGAGCGGGTACAAGAGAGACTGACGGTAGCTCCCGCCACAAAGAGGGTACATGTGTCGCATTAGACTTTAGAGATTAGACTTTAGAGATTAGAAGTTAGAGATTAGACCTCTTCTCGTATCCTTGGGGATTAACCCTAACGCCTAGCTTCTAACTTCTAATCTCTAACCTCTAAAGTCTAGCCTCTATTTTCGCGGGAAGTAGTATCTTTGTCTTCATATCAATGATCCTATATGATTCGCACCATACAATCTCTCCATAGATACCTACTTCTCGCTGTAGCTCTGCTACCGCTCATCAGCTTGCCCTCCTGCCAGCGTAAGTCGCTTGTAGAGGATGTCCAGGTAGAGAGCGTCCTCATCTCAGAGCTCAAGATGAGTGATAAGGCACTCCCTGAGCTGGAGAAGACACTCTTCTCTATAGACCAGCGCAAGGGACTGATATACAATGCTCGTCCGCTACCTAAGGGAACTAAGATTGGTACGGTCAAGCTACAGATTACAGCTTCTCCGGATGCACTGCCTAAGGTCTATGTCGGGGGTGTCGAGCAGCCCTCTATGTCAGGTTTGGATACACTCAACTTGTCTAAGCATGCTGAGGGTGTGCGCATCGTGATGCAACATCGCAACAACGCTTCCCTGACTAAGGAGTATCAGCTCAAGATAAATATCTACGATCGTGATCCCTACACCCACACCTGGACGAAGTCCGCACATCCAGCGCCAGCCACGGCAACGAGTGAGGACATCGTTTTGAGTCGTCTTGTGGACAATGGCGAGGCTTATTACTACTTTGTCCGTACCGCTACCGAGAAGCATCTATGGCGCGCCTCTCACAAGGAGCCTGAGCTATGGCAAGAGGTGACGATACCTAAGACGCTGGACTCTCCTATTATGGACATTGTGGAGCAGGGCGGCGGAGATGCGATCCTCTGCTTACAGGAGAGTGGGCAAGCTACCATCTATGAGCATCAGGGTGCTCAGTGGAGCCAGAGCAATGCGATACCTGGCAGACCTTCTTACCTCTTGGGCAACCTATACTACAGAGGAGAGAATAAGCCCCTAGTGGCTGTGAAGACTGCTGACGGGGTACACTTCAACAGCGAGGGGGGAATACGGGTCCCGAAGACTTTCCCTCTAGAGCAGAATGCCCGTCTATCGCTCACCATCGAGCATCATCCAGTAGCACTCGTGATCGGAGGCTCTGTGGCAGATACCACCGCACTAGTCTATAGCACCTCCAATGGGCTCGACTGGCTCACGCCTCACGATGCTGGTGTCGTGAGCAAGATCTGGCCGAGCAACCTGCCTGGTGCTATGATCTATGAGCCAAAAGACCAGACGATACTATTAGCCAAGCCTGCAGCTCGTCCTAAGCAAGCTGAGCAGCCTGCGATGCGTGTCTACGTGTCGCTAGACTACGGCACCATATGGCAGCAGCTTACGGAAGAGTCGATACTCCCATCTATCTACTACGATAAGGGACAGAAGCATCAGCAGGGCTTAGCACTCTATCGTGGCGATGATGGACGCATTTACCTCTTCGGAGGAATAAAGGGTGGTGCCCCTACGCTTTGGATTGGGCAGCCTATTCGCTTTCAGTAATCTTACGTCACGCTATCGGGGCTGAACTACGGATACGCATATGCAGTTAACCTTTCGTCAACCACTACTCATCACCTTGATGCTCTGCGCTGTCTCGCTGACGGCGCAGGAGTATCGCTATGAGCTGGGAGGATACGTGGGTGCTGCGTCCTATCTGGGAAATGCTAATAGACGTATTCCCTTCGTGCCGATAGGAGGAACGGGGGGAGCGGCTTTTCGTTACAATCACAACTTCCGACTAGCCTTTTCGGGTGAATTAGGCTACAGCTTCCTCCCCTTCGACTGTCGCTATGCGCAGACTGACTACCCGCAGGTTAGGGAGACGCGTCAAGCTTCTCGTGGAGCTTCTCATTTGCTAGCTCTGAACGGCTGGGTAGAGTATAACTTCGCTCACTACAGTGACAAGTTTCGCTACTTACAAACCCGCTCTCTGGTACCTTATATCGGTGCAGGTCTCAGTGTCGGGACGACTCTGTCGGGGTACAAGATGGCTATCCTACCAGGGGCTGGTATCAAGACGGGCATCAAGTATAAGCTTCGTAATAGGCTCAACCTCATTGCTGCACTGCAAGGGATCTACTACCTGAGCTCTCATTTAGACACTCCTACCGGTCAGACTGCGTGGCTCAACAATCCCTATGGTATGCCTGTGGACTGGATCAAGGGGGGCGATGCTACGATAGGCTTGATCGTGAGTATCACCTATGAATTTGGTAAGCGTAGTGAACCTTGCCACGGATCGGACAGCTACCCTAACTGGCAGACACCAAAATGATGAAACAGCAGACTCCTCAACATATAGCCATCATCATGGATGGTAATGGTCGCTGGGCTCAGCAACGAGGTTTGTCTCGTAGTCACGGGCACAAGCAGGGTGTCGATGCGCTAGAGAGGATTCTCACTGCTGTGGCAGAGCGTGGTATCCCATATCTGACAGTCTACGCCTTCAGTACAGAAAACTGGAACCGTCCTGAGTCAGAGGTTAGCTATATCATGCAGCTCCTTGCCGAGGGGTTGCATCTCTATACGCCACGCTTCATCGAGGAGGGCGTGCGGCTACGTGCTATTGGAGATATTGATCTACTCCCAGCCCAAATTGTGGAGCACCTCAGAGACTCCATAGAGCAGACTAAGGATGGCTCGCGGATCACACTAAGCATCGCTCTGAGTTACTCCTCCTACACGGAGATTAGTCATGCGATACGACATATTGTTGCGGATGTGCAGTCCGGACGACTCAGCAACGATGACCTGTTGCGCCCAGAGCTGATCAATGACTACCTCTATACGAGTGGCACACCGATGCCTGATCTGCTCATTCGTACAGGTGGAGAGCAGAGACTCTCAAACTTTCTCTTACTACAATCGGCTTATACAGAGCTTTACTTCACAGACACACTATGGCCTGACTTTGATGAGGCATCGCTGGACAAGGCGCTTGCAGACTATGCTTCACGCCAGCGACGCTTTGGCACAGTGCCACAGTAAAAACAAAGACCCATATACATCACAGACCCATCTGATCTCCTAATGATGACAATGCAACGATATCACAACATACTCTTCGCACTTATAGCACTCCTTGCGGTCACCACTGCGAGTGCACAAGTTGCTACTCCTCCTGCCGATACGATCTATGCGCCCAAGATAGACTACGCCCGCCCCGTCACCAAGACCATCGCTGGTGTGACAATTACAGGTGCACAGGGATATGATCAGGAGGTCCTGCTAGGCTATACGGGTCTCAAGGTGGGGGAGAAGATAGAGATACCTGGAGTGGCTACAACTGCTGTGGTGCAGCAATTCACACGCAATGGCACTTTCGCTAATGCGCGTGTATTAGTGACTAAGTATGTGGGGGATAAAGTATGGCTAGAGGTACAGCTAGAGCAACATCCTCGGATTGCTTCGGTCACCTTCCACAACATCAAGAAGTCGGAGCAGGAAGACCTGCAGACTAAGATCGGTCTACGAGAGAGTATGCAGCTCTCACCCAATGTGCTCGATCGCACTGAGCAGCTGATACAGAAGTACTACAATGAGAAGGGGTATAGCGAGATGGAGGTCACCTTCGATCAGCAGCCGGATCTATCTCGTGAGGGGTATGTCAAGCTCGGCATTACGGTCGATAAGAAGTATAAGACGAAGATCGCTAACATCTACTTCTCAGGCAATAAGGCGCTCTCCGATACGGATCTGCGCAAGGCTATGAAGAAGACGAATGAGACCTTCCGGCTCAATCGTGGTAATATATGGAACTCACTTCTGGAGCTCTTCCAGAGCAAGAAATTTATCCAAGATGTCTATCGTGAGGATCTGCACAACATCCTAGAGGCGTACCACAAGGCAGGCTATCGTGATGCAGAGATCCTGTCAGACTCTATCGCACGCAACCCTAAAAACGAGAAGCAGATCGACATCTTCATCAACCTCTCGGAGGGGCATCGCTACTACATCAAGGATATCAACTTCGTGGGCAATACTAAGTTCCCTACGCCCCTTCTAGAGGCGATGCTCGGTATGCAGCATGGAGACGTGTATGACCAGGATCGACTTACGAAGCGTCTTTATGTCGAGGACGATGCTGTGGCGAACCTTTACTACAACAATGGATATATCTTCTCAGGTATAGATCCTGTGGAGACCCATGTCGAGGGAGACTCCGTATCACTCGACTTGCGTATTGTGGAGGGTCCTCAGGCTACCATCGACAAGGTGATCATACGAGGCAACCATGACATCTACGAGGAGGTGATTCGTCGTGAGCTCTATACGAAGCCCGGTAAGCTCTTTAGCAAGGAAGATATGATGAACTCCTGGATGACGCTCAACCAACTCGGGCACTTTGATCCAGAAAAGAGCTTTCCCACGCCAATCCCCAATCCCCAGGAGGGTACTGTGGACATAGAGTACTCGCTGCAGCGCAGAAACAATGACAAGTTTGAGCTCTCCTTCGGTTGGTCCCAGGCGGGTATCATCGGGCGTGCTGGTATCAACTTTACCAACTTCTCGATCTACAATCTCTTCCATCCGAAAGCGTATCGTGGTCTCATCCCGCAGGGCGATGGGCAGTCCCTCGCTCTTAATGCGATGAGTAATGGTCGCTACTATCATTCGTTTAGTATACAATTCTCCGATCCATGGTTTGGTGGCAAGCGTCCGAACTTCTTTACGGCATCGCTCTTCTACTCCATGCAGACCGCTATCGATACTCGCTACTATAACAACCGTACGCAGGGCATGGGCTACTATCCAGGCTATTATGGTGGATACGGCGGCTATGGCGGTTACGGCGGATACGGCTATGGTGGTTATGGAGGCTACGGCTACGATGGTGGGTATAGGCAGTCGCTCATGGAAAACTCCTACAATCCCAACCAGTCGATGCACATTTTCGGAGCTACGGTCGGTTTTGGTAAGCGTCTCAACTGGCCAGACAACTGGTTTAATGTCAACGCTACGCTCAACTATACCCACTACTACCTCCGTGACTGGGTCTATGAAACCTTCCAGGGCTTTCACAATGGTCATGCTAATGACATAAGCCTCACGCTGGCGCTCTCGCGTAACTCGATCGACAACCCGATTTATACCCGTCGTGGATCTTCCTTTACGCTGTCAGTTAGTGCCACACCTCCATACTCCCTTTGGGACGGTATCGACTACTCCAATATCAACCTCAAGGCGGAGGATCGCTACCGTTTTGTGGAGTACCACAAGTGGAAGTTCTCGGGCAAGGTCTTCACACCGCTTATGAATCCTGTTACGGTGAAGTATACGCCAGTCCTTATGACGCGTCTAGATGCGGGCTTCATCGGTCACTATACACCATTCAAGCGTTCACCTTTCGGCACTTACTATATGGGTGGTGACAATATGAGTGGCTACGTAGGCAACTTCCTCAACGAGACCATCCCGCTACGTGGATATAGCAATGGATCGATCGCTGGTGGCAACTATGACTATGCCTACGCCTATATGCGTATGATGGCTGAGCTACGTGTGCCGATCCTCTTCCAGGGACAGTACAATGTGTGGGCCGTCGCCTTCCTCGAGGCTGGTAATGCGTGGCGTGATCTTAGTAGTTTCAACGCCTTCAACCTCAAGCGCTCGGCAGGTATCGGCTTCCGCATCACATTACCTTTCTTAGAAATGCTAGGACTTGACTGGGGATATGGCTTTGACAAGCCTGACGGCTCCTCACAGCGTGGCGGTAGCAACATACACATCGTCATGGGGCGGGAGTTTTAGCAACCCTTAGCGTGTGCGTACATGTGGCTTGCCTTTCTTAAACAATTAAGTCTCCAAGCTATCTATAGACTCTAGTACGGACCTTCTAAACAACAATATTATGAGAAAGCATCTATATCTCCTCACACTCCTCCTAGCTCTGACGCTGGGAGCATCAGCACAGAAGTTTGCCCTTGTGGATATGCAGTATATCCTCAAGAACATTCCTAACTATGAGATGATGAATGAGCAGCTTGAGACCGTCTCTAAGCGTTGGCAGCAGGAGGTCAAGACACTCCAAGACAAGGCTGAGACACTCTACAAGAAGTATCAGAGCGATCTCGTCTTCCTCACAGCCGAGCAGAAGCGTCAGCGCGAGGAGGAGATTGTCAAGACCGAGCAGCAGGCCACCGAGCTACAGGGCAAGTACTTCGGGCCCGAGGGCGAGCTCTTCGAGCGTCGCTCTAAGATGGTTAAGCCGCTACAGGACGAGATATGGCAAGCAATCAAGGAGATCGCCTCTCAGAGTGGATTCCAGCTAGTCCTCGACCGCTCTACGGCTGGCATCGTCTTTGCCAATCCATCTATCGACATCAGTGACCAGGTCCTAGAGAAGCTAGGCTATGGTCGCATGCACTAACGAGATACATACGCATAATCAATAACTTAAATACAGAACAATGAAGACAAAGAATCTGTTTCTAACCCTACTCCTACTCTTGCTACCTGTAGTAGCTACGGCTCAGCAGAAGATAGCAGTCGTCAACTCACAGGAGCTCCTCACTGCTATGCCAGAGATGAAGGTAGCTCAGGATCGTCTCCAAGAGCTAGACAAAAAGTACACGGCAGAGATGCAGACGATGAATGACGAGTATCAGAAGAAGCTCGAGCTCTACATGAAGGACAAGGAGGGACTCTCTGATGCACTCCTCAAGAGCCGTGAGCAGGAGCTAGCTGATCTGCAGAACCGCATTCAGCGCTCTTATCAGGCTATGCAGCAAGATATGGAGAAGCAGCAGGGCACGCTTATGGCACCCATCCAACAGAAGATTGTAGAGGCAATCAAGAAGGTCGGAGATGCTGGTGGCTATACCTATGTCATGGAGGCAACTATGATGCTCTACTCGGGTCCCTCTGCGGTAGATATCACAGCTCAGGTCAAGAAGCAACTAGGTCTCTAGTAGTCTTACGACCAGCATAGCGAGCAAGAGGACTAGTCGATAGTCCTCTTAAGCTCTCATCATACGAAGCCCCACGCTCTGCTCTGCAGACGTGGGGCTTTTTCTATGTACGCTCGGCATAGCACACTCACACGCTCTCTCTCGAACTAGACGAATTGCGGGCGTAGAGGGCATTGCTGCTCGATCTCTACGGAGGAAATTCTAGATTCCTCGGTGGAGATTTCTTATTTGCTCTGATGCGAGAAATGAAACTTCGGAGCAATCAGATAAAACTTCGGAAGTATGAAGTCATAAGTCCGAACTATTTCTCCTTTTCCTCCCGAGGAATCAAACAATTCCTCCCTAGGAACCGAAAAGTTCCTCCGCTGGAACTGAAAAGTTCCCCTCTTGGAACTAAAAAGTTCCAAGAGGGGAATCATTTTTTGGAACTTGTATGTGTCAGAAATAGAGTTTGATATGAGTCAAGCTTAGTGCCCTGATGGCGAGGCTAGAGCTTTTACAGCATTGTGTCCTGGTAGTAGTCGAGAGCCTCGGTGATGTCGAGGGATTCGTTCTGTAGTTCGTGGACTTGACCTATGTCGGAGAGAGCGACGGTGGTGATGAGCTGTGCGTCGCTATTCTTCTTGTCGTGGAGCATTAGCTCCCTCAGCGCATCGTAGTCTCGACAGGTGATGGAGAGCGGACGGTACAGTTCCTGCACTAAGGAGAGCAGCTGGTGTAGCACCTCCTTGGGGAAGCCTAACTTGACGTGCGATAGGTATAGCTCGGGAACTAGTCCCAGAGCGACTGCCTCTCCATGCAGCAAAGGCTTGTCGCTGTGCTGATGGCTCCACGCCTCAAAGGCATGTCCGAAGGTGTGCCCTAGGTTGAGTTGATGACGAAGTCCTTGATCTAGACGATCTTGAGCTACGATGTCGAGCTTGAACTGCACCGCCTCACGAATGAGCGGGGTGAGTTGCTCTAAGGAGAGCGGTTGCTCGGGAAGTACCTGCAGCAGCCGACGCCACAGGTCAGGACTAACGAGCAGTCCATACTTGATCAGTTCGCCACAGCCTGAGCGTAGCTCTTCCTCAGGGAGGCTCTCCAGCCAAGCCGTGTCGCAGAGCGTCAGCGTGGTAGCTTCATCGGCAAAAGCTCCGAGGAAGTTCTTGACACCCGCAAAGTTGACCCCGCATTTGCCCCCCACAGCAGCGTCTGCCATGGCGAGGAGCGTCGTGGGGAGTATGACGAGAGAGACACCTCGCATATAGATCTGTGCGAGGAAGCCGACGGCATCGCTCACAGCTCCACCGCCCAGCGCAATGAGTGTAGCTCCTCGATGGGCACCCTGCTCGAAGAGCCAGCGCGCCATCTCGGCGATGCCCTCGAGGCTCTTCGCCTCTTCAGGATCATTGATTAGATAGCGGGGTAGCTCTGTTAGCTCGGGATAGTTTTTCGCTATAAGCTCTTGGCTCAGATGCCACACCTGCTCATCTGCCAGTAGGTAGTAACTCTCGGGCTTACCTTGGCGGAGCAACTCCCGCAGATAGTCGCCCATTAGGTTGCCCACGAGCACCCTCGACTGGGTGGAGATGAAGGCTAGGGGTGGCATCTGGTCTAAACTGCTAGATCAGCGAGACGATATGGTCGATGGCTGCTTGTAGCCCCTCAGGGTTGCGTCCACCAGCCGTCGCAAAGTGTGGCTGACCACCACCACCACCCTTGATGAGCGAGGCTACCTCCTTGATGAGCTTGCTGGCGTTGAGACCCTTGTCGACAAGGTCTGGCGAAAGGATTACCGTGAGGGTACACTTGCCCTCCTCGGCAGCACCGATGAGTGCTAGGTAAGAGCCTTGTAGTCGCTCACGGATCGTGCCTGCGACATCCTTCGCGACATCGCTACTCATTGGCTTATTGACGGTAACGATGGTTGTCTCGCCATGCTTCGTCTGATCGGCTAGTGCCTGCTGAGCTATCTGCTCTGCCTGAGCCTTGGTGTACTGCTCGATAGCCTTGCGCTGCTCGGCACTCTCGGCGATCAGTCGGTCTAGCGCTTTGAGTGGATCGGGTACATTATTTAGCCTCTCGTTGAAGAGCTGCAACTGCTCCTCCATATCTGCCCCGTGCTAGCCACGTGGGTACCACCGCATAGCTCGACCGAGTCGCCATACTTGATGACACGCACCTCGTCGCCATACTTCTCGCCAAAGAGTGCCATCGCACCCATCTCCTTAGCCTTGGCAATAGGCACGTTGCGATGCTCATCACGAGGTCTGTCGGCACGGATCTCCGCATTGACCAAACGCTCTACCTCAGCTATCTCTTCGGGTGTCAATTTCTTGAAGTGTGAGAAGTCAAAGCGTAGCAAGTCTGCCGATACGAGCGAACCCTTTTGCTCTACATGAGTGCCGAGCACAGCTCTCAGCGCGTGGTGCATCAGGTGCGTTGCTGTGTGGTTTGCCTCCGTAAGGTGACGTAGCTCAGCTCCGACACGAGCGATGAGTGGCTGCTTAGGATCTGCGGGGAGGGTAGAGAGGATGTGGACGGTGAGGTTGTTCTCTCGCTTGGTGTCTAGGATCGGGTACTCGGTGCCGTCCTGAGCGATCAGCACGCCCTTGTCACCCACCTGACCACCCATCTCAGCGTAGAAGGGCGTCTCAGCCAGCACCACCTGATAGTAGCTGCGCTTCTTGTCAGCTACCTTGCGGTAGCGCAGGATATGCGTCTCGATCTGGAGCGTCTCGTAGCCCACGAAGGTGCTCTCAGTGGTCTCCTCATCGAGGACCACCCAGTCGGCAGCGTCGATGGCAGCTGCCTGACGCGCACGGCTCTTCTGCTCCTGCATCAGTTTGTCAAAAGCCACTTGATCAAGCGTCATACCACGCTCCGAAAGGATCAACTCCGTGAGGTCTAGTGGGAAGCCGTAGGTGTCGTACAGGACGAAAGCGTCGGCACCCGACAGAACTTTCTCGTCTTGTGGCAACTCTTGGATCTTGCTTTCCAGAAGCTTGAGTCCCTGAGCGAGAGTGCGTAGGAAGCTTTCCTCCTCCTCTTTGATCACCGAAGCAATCAGTTCGCGCTGCGCCACGATCTCTGGATAAGCCTCACCCATCACCTCATTGAGCGTGGGCAGGAGCGTGTAGAGCATCGGCTCATCGGCATGGAGGAAGGTGTAGGCGTAGCGCACGGCACGACGTAGGATACGACGGATCACGTAGCCCGCCTTAGCATTGCTCGGGAGCTGCCCGTCGGCGATGGCAAAAGCGATCGTGCGGATGTGGTCAGCGACGACACGCATGGCGATATCCACCTGCTCGTTCTGACCGTACTGCTCACCGCTGAGCGTCTCGATAGCGCGGATCAGAGGGGTAAAGAGGTCGGTGTCGTAGTTTGACTTCTTGCCTTGCATAGCCATACAGAGACGCTCGAAGCCCATGCCGGTATCGATCACCTTGTGGGGTAGAGGCTCTAGATGGCCGTCCGCCTTGCGGTCGTACTGCATGAAGACGAGGTTCCAGATCTCGATGACCAACGGGTGGTCCTTATTGACTAGATCACGTCCGCAGACAGCCTGACGCTCTTCCTCGCTACGCAGGTCAATGTGTATTTCAGAGCAGGGACCGCAGGGGCCGGTGTCCCCCATCTCCCAGAAGTTGTCCTTGCGAGAGCCGTCGATGATACGATCCTCCGTAGTGTATTGCAGCCAGTAGCCAGCCGCCTCGTCGTCACGGCTCAGCCCCTCCTCGGCACTGCCGCCGAAGACGGTCACATAGAGTCGATCCTTGGGCAGCTGGAGGCGCTCCGTGAGGAAGGTCCAGGCAAACTCGATCGCCTCGCGCTTGAAGTAGTCGCCAAAGGACCAGTTGCCCAGCATCTCAAACATGGTGTGGTGGTAGGTATCGCGTCCTACCTCCTCGAGGTCGTTGTGCTTGCCGCTGACGCGGAGGCACTTTTGCGAGTCTGCCGCACGACGATACTGAGGCTCTTTGTTGCCTAGGATGATATCCTTAAACTGGTTCATCCCGGCATTGGTAAACATGAGCGTGGGGTCATCTTTGATCACCATCGGTGCCGAAGGTACTATGCGGTGCCCGTGTTCCTCAAAGAAGTCGAGGAAAGCTTGTCGTATATCGTGTGCTGTCATCATAATCTATAGAGCATTCTATTATGCTAATACTTAATACCCTACAAAGGTACGAAATCGTAGCCGACTGCGGAGCTTATTCTTTCATGGAAAGGGTCTCTAGTTGATATGATGAAGCTTTTTGTTTACGATTGTACTCTGTCAGCCCAAACTTCTCGCTCTAAGTGTTTGTATCTTCAAGTATTTTCCTTATATTTGTAAGCGTATTCCAATAGGGGAGTAAGAGCTTCCGAGCAAATCATGTAACCATATAACAGTTAAACACAGTAATACTATGACTAATCCAAAGTTCTATGCTATCCTAGTGCTAGCGTTTACGCTCTTTGCACTACAAAGCTGTGATCCTAAGACTCCTGCGAGAACGCCAGTCGTTGAGGCTACAGTGCCTGCTGTCAAGTCGTTTGAGATACCACTTGACATATCAAGTTGTCTCAATTTCCCCAAAAGTTCAGAGTCAGATCTGAGAGCGGATCAGGAAAATGTGCTATACGAGGATTGCCTCTCTTGGGATATAACAGATGAGATTAGACTTAAAGGCTTCTCTGAAGCAACAATCAAGAGCATCCTCCTTGACAAAGTAACCATCGAGTGCATCAAGCCCGAGGGTGTAAACCTGACGTTGTTTGCTCCAGTACGGCTCTATGCTGGACACGACTACAAGCTCATAGCAGAGACACAAGCAAAGGATACGAATCCGAATTTGCTAGACTTGGTTCTGTATGAGAAGGATCTTGCAAAGTACATTACGGCTGATCAGCTACCTATACGAATCACCACAACGAGAGACAAAATCTCTGACTGGGAGTATGGTGATACTATAGACGTGAAGATCACACTTTCTGCAACAAGTATCGTCCAGGCAAGATGAAACGACTCCTTTGCTGTACCATGATGGGAGTGATAGCTTCACTTCTCCTCTGTCCTATGACCTTTGCTCAGGACAACTTCTACTATGAGCCTCTTCTAGATGATGCTTATACTACAGACAAGCTAGAAACGTCTCAAAAGATTTCTTCGCAAAGCAATCTGCCCATAGGGCTTGCTCTAGGGGTATCAGTACCTGATGGTGTGACCGCTCAGTGTGCTGTGCGTATCATACCACAGCTTGCAGTACGTGCTGGAATTGGACTTTTCCCCAAGATGCAGTTGTATAAGAAGACTTTTGAGTTTGGTGACGCTGCTAAGCAGCAGTCTTACGAAGAGTCACTAGGCTATACGCCTCAGCTCAGCACAAAGTTTGCTTACAGCAATATCAATGGACAATTGATGGTTGACTGGCATCCAGCTGGAAAAGGCTTTCGCGTATCAGCGGGCATTTACCTAGGTGCACCTAAGGTGCAGGCTCATGGTATGATGATCGATGCTAAGACTGGAGAGTCAATTATGAAGCAACAGAGCACACTTGATCCAAACAACATGCCTAGCATCACGATCTTTGATGCTAACGATGAGAGTCAACGTGTTACCATCCAGCCAAGTAGCGAAGCAACGCTTGATGCTACGGCCACTTTAGGCCGTGTAGTGAGACCTTATCTAGGGATTGGTTTTGGACAGATGGCTCCATCAGACAAACCAGTATCATTCTTTGTGGACCTAGGAGTCTTACTATCTGGCAAGGTACGGGTTGCCTCTCCTAACGTCATAGCAGGTGATCCTAATTTGCTTATTGATTTTAGACCTAAAGGTCAAAGTGGTTGGTAAAACGGAGTTCTTTTTCAGTATAGATGCTGACTACACGCAAGTCAAAGATTTTGGAGTCCCTAAAAAAGGC
>QWCB01001346.1_pt1 | contig 64599 bp, 50 predicted proteins | sample 1972511 | NCBI WGS metagenome assembly QWCB01 (sample SAMN09866719, study PRJNA288562) | Human gut metagenome isolate term5_stool, whole genome shotgun sequencing... | isolation source: gut | host: Homo sapiens | place: USA: California | reverse complement strand
AAGGAGCGTCCTAGGGCGAAAGCGGTAATTGGGGCTAAGTCGTAACAAGGTAGCCGTACCGGAAGGTGTGGCTGGAACACCTCCTTTTTGGAGTGAGATTCGACACGAGCTCGCGGTTGGAGTGCAAGGAATTCTTGAAAAATTCCTGTGCTTAATCTTTCATTATTTATATAGACCTGTAGCTCAGTTGGTTAGAGCACTACACTGATAATGTAGGGGTCAGCAGTTCAAATCTGCTCAGGTCTACCGCTTAATAGCAATGGGGATATAGCTCAGTTGGCTAGAGCATCTGCTTTGCAAGCAGAGGGTCGTCGGTTCGACTCCGTCTATCTCCACAAATTCAGAAACAGATTCACTATTACGGTGAGTCTGTTTTTTGTTTTATTCCTGCTGCTAAACTCTTTATCCGCATTCCCCACAGCCGCCATGATACGGAGTCGCTGCCAAGATTCAAAATGGGCCATATTGTCAAAAAAAATACCTATATTTGCAAAATATGCGTGCAAGTAAGCGGCAGATGTTATTCACGCTTACAGACTAAAACCTCCCCGAATTGTCGGGATAGAAACTTTATTGTTTATGGCAAAGGCCAATATGCCGGTATTGTACCGCTGGTTTAAGGCGTATGTTAGATTTTTGACAGAAAAGATCTACTACAAAAAAGTATATTATCTGAATACTGAGAATGTTCCAGAGGATGGAACCCCGCTTCTTGTCGTGTCAGATCACCAGAACGCGATGAATGACGCTTTGGGTGTTTTGCTGTCCATCAGAGACAGGCTGGTGCACCTGATAGTCAGGGCGGATGTCTTCGCTCTGAGTCCAATCGCAGACAAATTCCTTCGTTCCATAGGGTTGTTGCCGGCTTTCAGGCTGAACTGGGAGGGGGAAAAGGCATTGGAAAACAACGGCGCCACTTTCCGTGATTCCGAAAAATCCCTTCTCGACGGCAATACAGTCGTGATTTTCCCTGAAGCCGGACATCAGGACAAACATTGGCTCGGAACTTTCTCTTACGGATATACGAAGATGGCATTCGACGCTGCCGAGATGAGCGGCTTCGAGAAGGAAATCTTCATCCTGCCGAGCTGCAACCACTATTCCGATTATAGATGGCTGCGTACCGAGACATTGATAAAATACGGCACTCCGATATCTCTGAAGCCGTTTTACGAATTATACAAGACTAAGCCGAGGACTGCGCAGAGGCAGGTCAATGCCCTTGTACGTGAGCAGATCAAGGGGATGATGCTGAGTGTCGATGACGTGGAAAACTATGATGCCATCGACTTCATAAGACAGAGTTCATATGGAGAAAAATACGCATTGACACAGAATCTCGATCCGGCATTGCTCCCGCAGAAACTCGAGTCCGACAGGAAGCTCGTAGCGGCGCTGGACGCGGCCAAGGCGTCTGACGAAGCTGCTGTCAATGATCTTTATGCAGAAGCATTGACCTTCGGCTCCGATCTGAAGAAGAGCGGTCTCTCCGAGAAGGAACTGGACAAGACTCCTTCTCTTGTGGATATGCTCGTGCAGGTGGCTGTCCTGATTATTCTTGCCCCGCTGGCAGTGTTCGCATTGTGGCCGGCACTTCCTGCGTGGTTCATACCTAAATATTTTGCTGACAGGGCTGAGGACAAGATGTTCTCCGGAACCTTCCTCATCGCACTCAACGCATTGTTCATATTTCCGGTTTTCGGGCTCATCACGTTCATCATTACTTGGATGAAGGCGAGTCTTCTGGCCGGAATTGTCTATGTGGCGCTGTTCCCTGCGCTCTGCCTTTTCGAATGGGCTTATGCCGGATGGGTGAGTGAGCTGATCAGGGATATCAAGGCATTGAACGGAGAAAAATCCGGCCTTTTGGAACGTTTGCGTTCAGACAGGAGGAAACTCTTCTCCCGTATTGACAATATATTGGGCAAGTAGTTCATTATAAGAGTATTACATAACAAGATAATTATTTGGAAATGGAACAACATAGAGTAGTAATTACCGGACTGGGAATATATTCCTGTCTCGGCAGTACATTGGATGAAGTGCGTGATGCGCTGTACAACGGCAAGTCAGGAATCATATTCGACCCGGAACGTAAGGCGATGGGATTCCGTTCTGCATTGACCGCAAAACTTGTGGAACCGGATTTGAGAAAAGAGCTCTCCCGTTCACAGAGAGTGTTTATGCCGGAGCAGGCAAAATATGCTTACTGCGCGACAAGAGATGCATTGCGCAATGCGGGAATCGACCAGGATTACCTGAATTCTCACGAGGTGGGCCTCCTTTATGGAAATGACAGTTCTACCGTGCCTGTTGTCAATGCTGTTGATACCATGCGTGAGAAGAAGGACACGACTCTCTGCGGCTCGGGTGCTATCTTCCAGTCAATGAACAGTACTGTCACCATGAACCTCGGCTGTCTTTTCAAACTGAAAGGTATAAACCTCACAGTTTCAGGAGCTTGTGCCAGCGGTTCACATGCTATCGGTCTTGGGGCCCTGCTTATCCAGAACGGTCTTCAGGATATGGTTGTCTGCGGTGGTGCCCAGGAGGTGAATCCTTGGTCAGTAGGTTCTTTCGACGGTATTTCAGCATTCTCTACAAGAGAGAGCGAGCCGGAAAAGGCATGCCGTCCGTTCGACCGTGACCGTGACGGTCTGGTGCCTGGTGGCGGTGCAGCGACAGTCATCATTGAGAGTTATGAGTCTGCTGTACGCAGAGGTGCTCCTATCATCGCTGAGGTTCTCGGATACGGCTTCTCCGGAAACGGTGACCATATTTCATCTCCGAACGTGGAGGGCCCGAGCCGTTCGCTCGAGATGGCAATCCGTCGTGCCGGCATCAATAAGGCTGAAATCGGATATATCAATGCTCATGCTACATCGACTCATGTGGGTGATACCAATGAGGCCAAGGCTATTTTCAATGTCTTCGGCGACCAGAAGGTGGAGGTTACCAGTACCAAGTCGCAGACTGGCCACGAGATGTGGATGGCTGGTGCCAGTGAGGTCATCTATTCAATCCTGATGATGAAGAATGACTTTATCGCTGCCAACCTCAATTTCGAAAATCCGGATGAGGATTCTGCAAAACTGCTGATTCCAGCTACGAGGATTGAAAAGCATTTCGACACATTCTTGTCCAACTCGTTCGGCTTCGGCGGAACCAATTCGACATTGATTGTGCGTAATCTGTAGGTAGTAATAATCGAATAAACATATTTTAGAAATGGAAAAACAGGAATTAATCGAAAAAATCAATTCTGCGCTCGCAGAGGAATTTGAAGTGGATGAGTCTGTCATTACACCTGACGCTCCTATCAAGGATACACTTGAGCTTGACAGCTTGAGCCTCGTGGACCTGGTTGCTCTGATCGAGTCCAACTTCGGTATCAAGATCCAGGGTTCAGAAGTGTCTAAGATTCAGACATTCGGCGCCCTCTATGATTTTGTCTATGACAGAATGTAATTAGATTTTCAATATGAATTCAGGTTCTATGGATGACAAGGTGCTCGCGAGGGGCGAGGATATTTTCCGCCTCATTCCGCAGCGGCCTCCGATGACGATGGTGGATACTCTTTTCTCGGCTGATGAAAATGGCGGGGAGACGGGGCTTACCGTATTGGAGGACAATGTTTTCTGTATTGACGGTCATCTGTTGGAACCTGGAATCATTGAACATTCGGCCCAGAGTGCTGCTGCGTTTGCCGGCTACAGGTATTTTCTTGCAGGAGAAGAGCCGCATATCGGGCTGATTGGTGAGATCAAGGCTTTCAGGATTAGCAGAAGGCCTGCTGCAGGTGAGAACTTGCGGACGCGTGTTACCGTGACGGGGGAGGCGATGGGAATGTCGCTGGTCCATACGGAAACGTTCTCCGGCGGCGAGATGCTTGCCAATGGAGATATCAAGATCTTCATTGTAGATTAGTAAGTCCCTAGCAACGATGGAATTAAGTGAAACGGTAAGGGTTTCAGTAAGATTCTCGGAAGTCGATCCTATCCGTGTCGTGTGGCACGGAAACTATCTGAAATATATGGAAGACGCCCGTGAAGCATTTGGCCGGAAATATGGCCTCAGCTATGTCACAATAGTGGAGAACGGGTATTATTGCCCCATCTTTGACTACCACGTGCGCTTCATGCATTCTGCCTCTTATGATGACGAGCTGCTTGTGACGATAAAATACAAGCCGTCCAGAGGCGCGAAAATTTGTTTTGAATATGAGATAAGACGTGAGCGGGATGATAAAGTAGTGCTCACGGCTTCCACAATACAGCTTTTTACCACTTCCGATGGAGTTCTGGAACCATCAGAACCGGAATTCTACCGACAGTGGAAGTCCAAGTTCAAGGAATTGAAATAGTAAGATGGCAAAGTTTTTTACTTCACTCTACAAGTTTTTCGAGAATCGTAAATCATTGATGTACACCATTCTCGGGGCACTTGTAGTTTTTTCTGTCTATTTCGGACTGAAAGTCCAGTACGAAGAGGACATTACCAAGCTTCTTCCGTCAGCGGCGACCTCTGACAGCGGCCTGGCTTTCGGCAATCTGAAAGTCAAGGACAAGATCTTCATCCAGATAACGTCCCGCGACACCACCCTGGACATCTATACATTGTCATCCTATGCAGACGAATTCGTGGACTCGCTGATGGTGAGAGATTCCGCGTCACACTGCATTGACAATGTCCTTTACAGAATTGACGACGACCTGCCGTTCATGGCGCTGGACTTCGCGATGGCGCACGTGCCTTCATTCGTGGACACATCCTGCTATAGCAAGTTCGAAAATCTGCTGACACCTCACGCGGTGGACAGCATGATGGCCGTGAACTATGAAACGGTGATGAATGACGAGACCGGTTCCGCCACGCAGATGGTTTCCACCGACCCGCTCGGCCTGCGCAACGTCCTTGCCGGCTCGCTCGGATTCGGAAAGAAAGATACCGGATTATCAGCGGGGTTCACCATCATTGACTCGCACCTTTTCTGCGCTGACAGCACAGTGGCATTGGCCTTCGTCTCACCTGCATTGACCGCATTCGACACACGCGCGAGCTCGCAGCTGGTAGGCGAAATCGAGTCCCTTGCGGAGGAGTTTACCCGGCTTCATCCTGATGCGCTGGTGTATTATCACGGGGCCCCGGTCCGCAGCTTCGGCAACTCGAGAGTGATAAAGCGGGATCTGTTTATGACGGTAGGCATCTCATTGATAATCATACTGATAGTGCTGTGCCTGTCGTTCAGGAGCTTCTCGTTTATACCGATGAATGTGCTTCCTGTAGCCTTCGGTGCGTTCGTGGCATTGGCCTTCATGTATTTCCTGAAAGGGACAATGTCGCTGATGGCACTCGGCATCGGGTCGATTATCCTCGGCGTGGCGATAAGCTATATCCTGCATATTCTGACGCATTTCAAGTATGTCGGCGATTCGGCAGCGGTATTGAAAGACGAATCTGTGCCGGTCTGCCTCGGCTGTCTGACTACAGTCGGAGCCTTCCTGGGCCTGCTTTTCACGGAAAGTGACCTGCTCAGGGACTTTGGAATCTTCGCGTCCGTATCATTGATTGCCAGCACGCTTTTCGGCCTGATTTTCCTGCCTCATTTCCTGAAGAAGGACGATACACGCAAGAATGAGAAGGTCTTCGCGATGGTGGCCAGGTTCAATGATATGCCTTATGACAAGAACAAGTGGCTCATAGTCGGCGTGATAGCACTGATCGTCGTGGGCGTGGCGTTCTCCGGCAAGGTCACCTTCGATTCTGACCTGAAGAATATCGGCTATGTTTCACCGCAGACCAGGGCTTCGGAAGAGCTGTACGCCCAGAAGAACTTGGGCAATGACGTGCAGGTCTATTTCGCTGCAGCGGGAGAAAGCCTCGACGAGGCATTGGTGAACAATAAGGCACTTGTCAATGTCTGCGATTCAATGCAGCAGGCGGGGATGCTCACGTCTTATTCCAAGATCGCATCCACATTGTTCGTGCCTGAGGCCGAGCAGCAGGAGCGTATCGCCAAATGGAACTCGTGGTGGAATGGCGGAGATGGCGTAACACGTTCACAGAGAGCCTCTTCGCTTGTGTCAAGTGCTGCCCGGAAATACGGTCTCGATCCGTCAATGTTCGCTCCGTTTACGGCAATGCTGGAGGCGGACTACGAACCGGGCTCGCTCTATGAGGAGCAGATTCTGCCTGACGGACTGAGCACGACATTGGTGGAAAAGATGGATGACGGCAGGTTTCTGGTGTTCACGCCGGTCAAACTGAAACAGGACCTGAGAATGAAGGTGAGCGACAGGCTTGCTGAACTTCCGCATATAATAGTCGCTGACCCGTTCTATTACACCGGAAATATGGTGTCCATCGTGCACGATGACTTCAATGTGATATTGCTCATATCCTCCATTTTCGTCCTCATCGTCCTCCTGATCTCATTCAGGAATATCCTGGTGGCGCTGATAGCATTTATGCCGATGGCGTTCAGCTGGTATGTGGTCGAGGGACTTATGGCATTGTTCGGAATACAGTTCAATCTGATCAATATCATCATCTCCACGTTCATCTTCGGAATCGGCGTGGACTACAGTATATTCGTGATGGAAGGACTTCTCGCGGAGGCCCGTTCCGGCCGCAAAAGCCTGCTGGAATGGCATAAGACGGCGATTTTCTTCTCTGCCTTCGTGCTGATAGTAGTTGTCTTGTCAATGTTCTTCGCGACCCATCCTGCAATCCGTTCCATCGGGTTCAGTACGCTCGTGGGAATGGTCACCACAATACTTATAACTTACACTCTCGAACCGTTCTTCTTCCGCCAGATGCTGAAGATCAGAAGGTTTGCGAAAAGAATCACAAAATAATGAAGGACAGCGCAATAATAATAGGCAGCGGAATCGGCGGGCTGGAGTGTGGAGTCATTCTCGCCAGGCACGGTTTCGACGTGACGGTGCTTGAACAGGAACGCCAGATAGGAGGGAATCTTCAGACATTCACCCGCAGGGGCTCAGATGGCAAGGCTCACAGTTTCGATACGGGATTCCACTACGTAGGGGGACTCGAACCGGGACAGCCGCTCTATTCGCTGTTCAAGTATTTCGACCTGATGGACTTGCCGTGGAAATGCCTGGACAAGGACTGTTTCGATGAAATTTCCTTCGCGGACAAGGACCTTCAGGAAGTGGCCTCATATCCCGTGCCGTCCGGTCATCTGCGTTTTGCGGAAAAGCTGGCGGAATATTTCCCGACTCATGCGGAGGAACTCAATAAATATTCCAAGATACTGAAGGAGATCGGCGACAGGATGTTCGACTCGTTCAAGCCTGAGACCGACATGTTCGACATGTTCGGGCAGTCAGCGTATGACTTCCTGTGCAACTCCATAACCGACAAGAGGTTGCGTGATATCCTGTGCGGCTCGATGATGAAGATGGAACTGGACAGGGAGACGCTTCCTATGTATGTCTATGTGCAGGCGACCAACTCGTTCGTGGACAGCTCGTGGCGTCTGGGATATGACGAGAAGCGCAAACTTGGCGGCGGAGCATTGATAGCGGCAAAACTTGCCGAGGAACTCCGCTCGCGTGGCGGACGCATCCTTACCGGAATGAGAGCGGACACTATCCACATATCGGATGACGGACGCGTTTCCAGCGTGGATGCTGTCAATGTCTCAGGCGAGGTGGAACGCTTCACCGCTGACTGGGTCATCTCGGACATTCATCCCGCGCTTACCGTCGGGCTCATCGAAGAGTGCAAGCAGGTGAAGAAGGTATTCCGCAACAGAATGTCCCATCTGAAGAATTCCTACGGAGTGTTCACGGCCAATGTCATCCTGAAGCCGGACACATTGCCGTATATGAACAAAAACCTGTTCGTGCATACCCACGACGTGGATTTATGGGGAACTGACTATAGCCATACGGACAGCATCATGGTGCATTTCTATCCTCCGAAGCAGGGCAAGTATGCGGAATGCATTGACATACTCTCTCCTATGGACTGGAGCCTTGTCGGCGAGTGGGACGGAATGAATCCTGGCACGAGAGGCGCTGAGTATGAGGCGGTCAAGCAGAAGAAGCTGAATGAGTGTCTGGACCTGCTCAATGCCCGTATCCATGGCATTAGGGACTGCATTGACAAGATCTATATGAGTTCGCCGCTCACCTGGCACAGTTATACGTCGTCTCCGAACGGAGCCGCTTTCGGAGTGGTGAAAGATTATCACAACCCGCTCACGACGTTCCTTTCGCCGCGCACTCCTGTTCAGAACCTGCTCCTGACCGGACAGAGCCTGAATCTGCACGGCATTCTCGGCGTTTCCAAGACGTCCGTAATCACCTGCGGTTTCATCTTGGATGCCGAATCACTTGAAAAAGAGATTTTGGATTACTAAATTTACGCTTTTGGAATAAAAAACATTGACAATGAAAATAGCATTGGTTACAGGCGGAAGCCGCGGAATCGGAAAGGCCGTGTGCCTCAAACTGGCATCTGAAGGATATCACGTGATAATAAATTATGTGTCGAACGACGAGGCGGCGCGCGCGACATTGGAGCAGATTACTGCTGAGGGCGGCTCTGCCGAGCTGCTGAAATTCGATGTCAGCGACAATGAGGCGACAGTTTCTGCCCTGAAAGCATGGCAGCAGGCGCATCCGGACGAGTTCGTCGAGGTGCTTGTGAACAATGCCGGCATCCGTCGCGACAACCTTCTCCTGTGGATGGAACAGGACGACTGGTACAAGGTGATGAAGACGAATCTGGACAGTTTCTACAATGTCACCCGTCCTCTTCTCCAGCCGATGGTGGTGCACAAGAGAGGCCGCATCGTGAATATGGCATCATTGTCCGGACAGAAAGGCCTGCCGGGCCAGACCAACTATTCAGCGGCCAAAGGCGGAATCATCGCTGCCACAAAGGCTCTCGCCCAGGAAGTCGCTGCAAGAAAGGTTACTGTCAATGCTGTTGCACCGGGATTTATCCGTACTGATATGGTAGAGGGGCTCGATGAGGCTGAACTCAAGAAGACCATTCCTGCCAAACGGTTCGGTGAGCCGGAGGAAGTGGCCGAGCTCGTGGCGTTTCTCGTTTCAGACAAGGCTGCCTACATCAACGGCCAGACTATCGGAATCAATGGCGGTCTTTATGAATAGAATCAATATGAGATGCATGTCCATTATAGCTGCTTTTGCAGCTGCAGCATTGTCCTGCCACACATCTGTTGTCTCTGCTGCTGAAGGTCAGGCGGTTGCCGCAGCTCCTGCGTCTTCGCCTGTGGTAGCCAAGATATTGAAGGCCAATGCTTCTGTAAAGAATATCGAGAGCAAATTCACTCAGGTAAAGACCATCAAGGCGTCAGGCCGTAAGATCGCATCTGAGGGAACATTGTACTTCACTCCTGACGGACATCTTACGATGCGTTATTCCAAACCTGCCGGCGAGCTGCTGGTGGTGAACGGAAACAAGTTCCATATGAACAAGGGCGGAAAGGCCATGACCTTCGACACCTCCAAGAACGCGCTGATGGGGAGTCTTGCAAATACACTTGTGAACTGCATCAAAGGCGATCCTGAGACTGTGGCTGCGGCCAACAATGCGAAACTTGCCGCTTCTGAAACGGCTGAAGGCTACGTGGTTACGCTCACTGCTTCGGCTGCGGGACACAGGGGCTATTCCAAGATTGTCCTGACCTACCGCAAATCCGACTGCGTGTTGGTGAAGATGATTATGGAAGAGACCGTGGGCATCACCAATACCTATGAGATGAAAGAGGTGAAGAAGAACACCTCGCTTCCGTCTGACGCCTTCCGCATTCCTACAAAGTAGAATCCTTGGCATCCTCAGAAACTTTATCTCCGCGAAGCTGATACTTTCGCGGAGTCGTTCCTGTTGCAGCCTTGAAATACTTGCAGAAGAAGGACGGGTTGGGGAAGTTAAGCTTGTCGCTGACCTGCTGGATGGAGTATGACTTGGCGATAAGCAGGACCTTTGCCTCAAGTATCACATTGTCCTTGATGATGTCGCCCGGCTTCCTGCCCATCGCGTCAGTGATGATCTTGGCGAAGTACTTGGGTGACAGACAGCACCGCTCGGCGTAGAAACTCACGCTTCTTTCCTTGTTGCAGAATTCGTGTACATCATTGAGGAACTTCATCACGAGGTCCTTCTTTCTCGGAATCGAGAGTCCGTGCTCTGTTTCGCCCGTCTGTTTCAGCCAAGATGAGAACAGTGCCAATGCCGTGTGCAGGAAGCAGATAAGTATCTCGTTCCTGTAATCCTGATGAGCCAAATCGTAAGTCTGTCTGAAGCATTTGTATCCTGACAGGAATGAGCTGCAGATTTCATCAGGGAAATGTATCACGGAAGGTTCCCCTTTCTGTATCATCCACTTGCGGGCAGTCTCTGTCCCTTTCATAGGAGATTTCCCCAGAAAATCCTGTGCGGCCGCGATGACGATCATTTTGCATTCTCCCGACATTGAAATATGCTCCGCAATGAAGCCCGGCATTCCGAGAAGACAGTCATTCTTCTCCATATGGTACTCTGTCTGATTCAGTTTCAGGTCAATGCTATCTATTATGGCTATCTTGTCGAATATGATGGCGTGGTCCGATGCCTGAAGCATACCGAGCTTGATCTGAGGCAGGGTTGAATTATGTATTTCCATTCTATTTCATATTTTTTTGCCATTAGGCTCCGATTGTAAAGGTAGATATTTTTAGTAAATTTACCAGTCAATTCAAAGAAGCCGTTATTGTTATGTGATTTTCTTCATTTTAGATGGTTACAAAATGGAAAATTCTGCATATAATATATGAGGACCGTTCAATGCTGATATACGTGAAGAAACTTGTCGCTATACTTTTTACAATACTGCTTGTTTCCGTTTCGGCTGGACTGGCCGGGAACAGGCGTGCGCTTGTCATAGGTGTAGGCTGCCAGAAAGACAGCTCATGGCCTGAAATACATGGAGATAAGGATGTCCCTCCAGTTGTGGAGATGCTCAGTTCCAATGGCTTCACCGATATCCGGACTCTTGTCAATGCCTCGGCCACGAAAACGGGCATCGTCAATGCTTTCAGGCAGCTTGCTGCTGATTGTGCCGCCGGCGACCTGGTCTATATCCATTTTTCCGGTCATGGACAATGGATGACAGACATGAATGGCGATGAGCCTGACGGATGGGATGAGTCATGGATACCTTATGATGCATGCAGGCGGTATTGCGAGGAGGACAGAGGTGAACGGCATCTCTGTGATGATGAGACGGCAGAGCTTCTTCATGCCATAAGGCGCAAGGTAGGAAAGTCCGGGGATATCATAGTCGTTGCGGATGCCTGCCATAGCGGGGACTCCACCAGGGAGCCGAAGAACCGGAAAAACGGATTCAGGGGCGTTTACGAGAAATTCATCATTCCGGGGAAGCGTGGCCGAGGTGCCTCCAGACCTGAAGAGCAATGGCTGACAATGAGCGCATGCAAGGATTATCAGATGAACCAGGAGCATAGCTCGGGACATGGTAAGCTGACATACGCATTGATATCGCTGCGGAACAGTCTCGCGGGGCTTTCCAATGCGGAAGTGCTTGCGATGATTGATGGTTTCATGCAGAGGGAGGATGTGCGGGGAAGGTATCCGCAGTCGCCTGTCATGACCGGGTATGTGGAACAATGTAGATTCTCGATGATTTTTGAGCGATGAGACCGGTCAGGGATTCCGATTATGTGGCAGCTGTGAGGCATGGTGACCGCAAGATGCTGATGGATATGTATGAACGGCTGCGGGCCTGTTTTAATGCATGGAAACGTCTGTGCCGCGATGTGGCGGAGGAGGATGCCTCTGACGTGTTTCAGGATTCTTTCGTGATCCTGTGGGAGAATATTGAGCATGGGGCATTGTACTCTGAAGATGGGCAGGTATATGCATGCCGTGCAGGAAAAAGGTATGATGTGCAGGACCTGTCAGCATACTTTATGAGAATTGTGAAGAATAAGTATCGGGAAATGCTGCGGAGAAATGGAAAACTGCCTATTTTTGCAGCTGACGAAGATAATCTGCCGGATACTTCTGCTGATGACGTGGCGGCTTCCAGACATCTTGTGGTCTGCAGCTCCATAATGGACCTGCCGGCCAGATGCAGACAGATTCTTACAATGTTCTATTATGACGGGATGAGTCTGGAAGAGATTCTGGAGGCATTGGGACAGGATGGTTCATATAATGGCCTGAAGACCAGGAAGCATAAGTGCATGCAGTCTCTCAAGGACAGGGTGACATGGCTTTTCCGAGAATTGGGGCTGGATTGACATATGATGATAAATTTTGAAAATGACTGATACTGATATGGATAGACAGAACACTGTTCTGGAGAAGGAAATTGAGACGGCAATCAAGGATATTGCCCGAAAGAAGGCTGTCCTCTCTTCATTTGAACAGGCTGCTTTAGCGAAAGATGCGAGAAGAAGGCGGCTCGTTAGAGGCTTGTCCGGTGTGGCTGCGGCTCTGGTTGGCGTGGTGCTTCTGTACGTATTCCTTCCGGCAAAGACAACGGTTTCATCTCCTGATGCCGGGGCATGTATAAGAGGCGGTGAAATGGCGTCGGACCGGGTCATTGGCCTTATCCGTTCCGGGAAATATGGCGAGGCCCTGGAGCTTATTGATAAGGAAAGGGCCGAGCTTACAGTGGACGAGGGCTTGTCTGAAGAAGCGAAAACCTATGAGCGTCAAGTGATTGCCAATGAAACCAGAAAACTTGATTCTCTTGAAAACTGTTTGAGAAATAAACGATGAAAAGATATATCCTGACAATAATCATTGCCGCTTATGGAGTCTGCTGCCATGCATTGCCGGCAGAACCTGATAGCCTGAGCCGTGGCAGAAGTTACTATGACATGGCGGAGGAGGTTCTGTCAATGGAGAGATATGATTATGATGGTGTCCTGAAACTGGGGCATGCGGCATATTCGCTGCTACTCGAAGATAAGGACCTTAAGGGCGCAAGTGATGTCATGGTGCTTATGTCTGATGTATATGAGTCGCATGCGGACATTGACTCGGTCATGGTTTGCCTGGATATGGCGGAGGCTGTACTTCCTCCGGATATGGAAGAGGAGCGTCTGGACATTATCTGCCGTAAGAAATACTGGGCACGCAAATATGATATTCAGAGTCTTGTCCTGAAATTGAGGGAGCAGATACGGTCTGTCTCGGAGTCCTCAGACAATCCGTCAGTGCTTATTTCATCATATTTCGATATGGCTGAAGATGCGGCTGCAGACAATCGGATCAGTAGGGCTGAAGCTCTATACCTGAAAGCTGTGGAGCTGGCCGGGAAGATTCATGATACAGCGCTTGAGTATGCGATATATGGAGAGTTGTATCTTATGGAAAATAGTGCCTGCCAATACGGCAAGGCGCTGGAATATGCCATGAAAGCATTGGCCCTGAGCCGGAAGTTGGATGTTCCTCCCGGGCTTGACTGCTATACAGTTTCTAATTGCCTGTATAATCTGGGGCAGACGGAAAGGGCCAGAGTTTATGCTGATTCACTTCTCATGATTCCTGCCGACTATGTGATGAATGAAGGTCGGCTGTATCAATATTCCGGCGCCCTTGAACTTCTGCATGGCAGACCTGAAAAGGCATTGTCGCTTCTTGCGAAGGCCGACTCATGCATGTCAGTTGCTGTACCGCAGGAGAATCCCGAACGGGTTCAGATTCTGGCTCAGGTCGGAAAAGCACTGCGTCTGTCGGGACGTATGGAAGAGTCTGCGCAGGCGTATGCTGCGTTTTCGGATTACAGGTGCCGGCTTTATGGCAGGGAATCCCGATATGGTTTCAAGGGGCTGAGACTACATGCTGAAGCGGAAATGCTTGCAGGACATTATTCCGTGGCAGAGAAGCTGTATTCCGATATTTCGGAAGTGATGATTTCACGGATAAAGGCGCGGATGCCTTATCTCACTTCGGAAGAGCGTCCAGGATATCTCTCTGACATGCAGGATGTGGCTGCGTCCGTGACAGAGTTCGCATCTGTCTCCGGGAACAGGTGTTCCGCTATTTCCAGGAAAGCGTATGATGTGCACCTTATGACGAAAGACCTCCTGCTGGCATCTGAGCGATCAGTAGCTGAAAAGGTGTTCGGCTCTGATGATCCGGAGGTGCGGGCTGCGTATTATAAGTTCATTGCCCTGCGTGACAAGCTGGCTGAACTGGAAGCGTCGGCCGCTGATACAGTGCAGATTGCCGAGGCTTGCCGGCAGCTTCATTCTGCGGACATTGAACTTTCGGGATTGACCGGAATGACTGCTTTTTCCAGCATGGCGTCAGTGGATTCCGATAGTGTCTCAGTGGCATTGAAGGATGGTGAAGTTCTCGTGGATATGATAGATTATCCCTCGGGGGACAGTCATTGTTATCGGGCTTTTGTGTGCCGTAAAGGATGGACAGCCCCGAAGATTGTGGATATCTGTGCGGAATCTGTCCTGGACTCTCTGGCAGATGCCGCATGGCGTATCTGCGAAGAGCCTTACGCATCGGCGGCAGGTGATCTGTTCCGGGATGTTCTGGCTCAGGCATCGGCAGGGGAGACTCTTTATATTGTGCCGTCAGGGCGTTTTCACTCGTTGCCTTTCGAATCATTCCGCCATGATGGCATGATGCTGTCGGAGCGTTTCAATGTCGTCAGGCTAAGCTCTGCACGTGAACTCATGTCTGAAAGAAAATCCTTGCGGAAGCCTCTGTCGGCTGCTGTCTTCGGAGGTCTGTCCTCCGGCATTGATGCCACGCATGAAGAAATCAGAAATGTCAGCCGGGCATTGGGACGGAAATCTCATGTGGACATATACGCTGGTGCCGATGGTACTGCGGAGAATTTCCGGAGGATGGATTGCCGGGCCCCGGAGATAATACACATTGCATCTCATGGCTACTTCTACGACGCTGCCGATACATTGAAGCCGGCATCTCTGGCTGGCCGCACTTCGCCTATGGACCTCTCCGGACTGGTGATGTATGGCGGGGAGCTGATGTCGGCGGAAGATATTGCCGGAATGAATCTTGACAATGCGGCACTGGTATGCCTGGCGTCATGCGATTCCGGACTCGGAAAGACATCTGCAGAAGGTGTCTATGGTCTGCAGCGGGCATTCAGGAAGGCTGGTGCCGGAACCATCATAATGTCGCTCTGGGAGGCCAGCGACGTGGCTTCGGCGATGTTCATGACGGAGCTGTATAAGGCTCTGGTCTCTGGAAAATGTGATGTGGAAAGAGCTTTCCGCGCAGCGCAGTCTGCTGTCCGGTCCAGATATCCGGAACCGTTCTACTGGGCGGGCTATGTGATGATAAGATGATGTTTTACTGATATAGATAGGGCCTATGAATATGGAGCATCGGGACGAGACGTCTCTCAACTGAAAATCTGACAGTTTTCTCGGAATGAAAGAAATGTCCCGTCCTGATGCTCCTTTTATTAACAATGCTATGAAACTGAAAAATAGACTTCTGTTATTCGTTCTTGTCGTAACTTCCTTGGTTTCAGGGTGCGACAGCTTTAAACGTACCGGTAGTGGATTGCGCTGTAGAGATGAACTGTTTTCTGGGCATACCTTGGAAACGACAATCAATATAAGATTGCAGGCTGTTGCGGATTCATTGTTGAGGAAAGCCCTCGCCGGAAAGGAGCATCTGGAATCTGCATGTATTGTCGTCCAGAATATCATGACAGGTGAAATCCCTGTTATCGTGAATCTCGGCAGGAACTTTGAGAACGAATTGTCGGAATGTTTTAACTATGCGGTAAAAAAATATGAACCTGGTGAGGTCCTGTCTCCAGCATCGTGGATGGTGGCGCTTGATGATGGTATGGCGTATTCCCATGCGGATCTTTCCGATGCCATTGCTTCCGGGAAATTGTCAAGAGTGTATGAGATGGTTCCTGACCATTATGTCAGGACGCTCAAGTCGTTTTTTCTTCCGGATTATTATGACGGGCTTGGCATAGATGGCTTGAGTATCGAGATTTGTTCGCCGGAATCAGCCAACTGGAACTCTTCGGCTGTGCAGCATCTTATTCATGGTAGGGATATGTTCATGTCTCCTGTTCATGTGGCGGCATTTTATTCGTCTTTGGCCGCAGGGCGGATAATCGCTCCTGAACTTGTCCGTAACCGTGATTCCGGTTGTTGCGGGGATTTTTATGACAATATTGATACTGATATTATTATGGACGCGCTTGATTCCGTAGGAGGCGCTGGTCTTGTCGGGCGGGAGTCAGTATCATGGAAGATTGCCTATGACAATGGGAATAAGAAAAAATACTCCGCTGAGACCTTCGCAGGAATTTTTCCGGTGAATTTTCCTGAATATTCCATAGCTTGTGTCCTGTTTGAAGATCTTCCGGCTTCCGGCAATGAACAGGTGTCCGGAATTGCAAAGAATGTGTCTGCCAGTCTGTCGGAAGTGATTGCCGGTGAGGATTATGAACATTATAAAAGCCAGGAGAGTGAGGTCACTACACTGTGTTCTGAAGACGGGGTGGTGAAAGTGGAGACATGGGATACAGGTACTGGAGGAACAAGTCCGAACTTCAGAAGCGAGATGTATCTGAAAAGGCCGTCTGGAAAATATGTCAAAGTGAATGCGGAGTTCCTCTCGGACGTATTTGTTCAGGACCTCCATTGCGTAAGGAAAAACGATGGGAACTGCTACTATTTCGCAGTATGTTATGGCCGGGCTTCATCTATAGAGGCGGCGAGATGGGTGAAAGCATTCCGTCTGAATATAAATGGCGTCATGGAGGTGGATTTGCTTGATGGAAAATGGCGTTCAGAGGATGAACGGATGAAATTATATGTGGACTATGACATACCGCAATGGTATGACATGTTCGAAAGCTGCGGCTTCGACTGGCTGTTCCATTATGACGCGTCTTCATGTGAACTATATGTTCCGCAGACGGACGGAATGAATCTTCTGGACGGGTATGATGTGTTGCATTTTGATGGCGAGAAGTTCGTGGCGTCAGGTGAAAGGAAACTGGAACTTGAAAAATGCGAGGATAATATTTGATTGCTGGATAAATATGTCTAAATTTGGACAATGCGGATTTTCCGCAGGGGCCGGCTAGGCCCACTACATATAGAAAGTGTTGACGAATCCTCAACTTGAGAATCTGACAAATTACTAAGGAATAAAGGGATACGGCGAACACTCGCTCACGTGTATGAAAATATGCGGACGGGTGCATTATTTGCACTCATCCGTCATTGTCCATATAGGTGTGGAGTACCGTACCGCTTGTTTTTATTCGGGCTTTGTCAGAGCCTTCAGTTGAACAAGCGTCATCGGACTCCACACTTTCTTTATATGCTGATTTGTTGAAAAATACTAATTCAAAATAATTAATAATATGTCTTTAAGAAAAATTGCGTTCTTTTCTTTCTTGCTAATCACATCATCCTGTGATTATAGTTGTCCCCCTGCAAGTAATGATTATACTACAGTAATGGAAGAATATACTGAATGGGAAAACCAGAATGTGCTTTGTCCTGCATGTGGCGGATCGGGAGTCTTTACATATTACTATAGTGAAATCTGTGCAACTTGTGGTGGAACCGGTCGCGTAACTACCAGTGTCCCGGTTATAAAAAAACGAGAGGTTGAGAAGTGGAATGGTAATTTAAGTGGTTTGAATTTTAGAGGAAATACTAATCGTATTAATAAAGTATGCAATTTAAGCAAACATAAGTGCCCTGGATATTCAGATACAGATAATGATAAGATATGTGATGGTTGCCAGGCTAATGGATATTCATGTCATGCTGTAAATCACAGTTCGAAGAAACACTAGCTTTAGGAAAATATGACGGAAAATTTCAACCCTGATGTGCAGCAAGCCTATAGTGACACTTGCGCCATTAAATCCCAGCAGCTTATATTGAATGATTTCGGAATACCTTGCACAGAAGATGACCTTGTCCGCACTTCGATTGAGCAAGGCTGGTATGACGGAAACGGCACCTCGATGCAGGATGTCGGAAATCTGCTTGAATACGCCGGCATCGAATGTTCCCGCCAAGCCGGAGCAAACGTGTTCAATCTTGTAGGTGAACTATCACAGGGGCACAAGATTATCGTAGGCGTGGATTCGGATGAATTATGGAACGATGATACAATCACAGGCAAACTGCATAATTGGTTCAAGGATGTATTTGTGGGCGATACCCCCGATCACGCACTCATCGTCGCAGGGATAGACACTTCCGATCCTGATAATGTCAAAGTGCTTATAACGGATCCAGGTACAGGTGAGGAGATGAAGGCATATCCATTGGACCAGTTTATGAATGCCTGGTCTGATGCCCAGTGCTATATGGTATCTACGGAATGTGCTGTTCCTCAGACTGTCCCCGGAATGGAGAATTTCGACATTGAAACAGGACATATCAGCAACGTGGCTGGAATGGATTATACGGATTTCCAGATATTCAATGATTTGAGTTATGGCATTCCTGTGTGGCAGCCATCGGATTTCGGTGGGTTCTGTTCGCCGATGACCTCGTTTGTCAATGGCTATTTCGATGTCGTCAATAATAATGTCCAGTTTGCGGATTTATTTGGAAATCAAGACTTCCTGTTCAATCAATATCTGACTCCGCAGTGCATTATGGACAATGTGTTCCCGGAAATGAGCGAGACGTTTGCCACCGGAGTCAATATGATAGATTTCACACCGGACAATGACTGGCTTCATTATGTAGATATGAATGCCTTGTCTGGATTTACCAATATGGATTATGGGAATTTTCTGGACCAGTCCATACTGAATTTCCAAGCGATGGGTGATATTCAGTCCGCTATGTATTGTGAACAACAGCATATGATGCTGGATCTCTGTGACCATTATGGATTTGATTTCTATGACTCGTTTTTAAGCTATTGATGACATGAAGGGAAAGATTCTTGAACAGTTTTCGGCTTATCTGGCGAAAGTGTTGCCGCTGGCGTCAAACTATGGGAGGAAAACTGATTGTGATGTGGTGGCGAGACTGATGGAAAGCGCCGAGTCCAAGCCATTCGTCCTGGTGGTGTGCGGTGAATTCAAAAGAGGAAAATCCTCTGTCATCAATGCCTTGCTGAAGCAGGAAATATGCCAGGTTGCTGACGGTATCGCTACGGCAAGCGTGTCCATAATAAAGTATGGAGAAAAACAAAAGGTCGTAAGGTACTACAATGCGACAGGGGATACTGACGATGAGAAAATCACGGTCAAGAATGAGGAAATACCTTTCAGCTCTGTCGGGGAGTTTTCTCAGGGGACATTGACCGATCTGGACAATACCTTATATCTTGAGATAGAACTTCCTTCGGATGTTCTTTCTGACGGGCTGGTGATCGTAGATACACCCGGCATAGGCTCTCTTGACTCGAGGCACTTGTTCCTTACCAGACAGGTGCTGCCTAAGGCAGACTCGATTCTTTTCGTCACAGATACGACGGAGCCGATGATGACGACGGAGCTGGATTTCATAAAGGACAGTATCTTGCCGACTAATAAGCCGTATGCCATACTTCTTAACAAGGCGGATATGATAAGCAGGGATGAACGGACGGAATATAAGAGGGAGAGAGAGGCTAAATCATCAGAGTACTGTGGAGTGAAGGTGGACTGCATACCCGTCTCTGCCTCGCAATGGGTTGAGTATAACAGTACAGGAGACGAGAAAAAATGGAAACGCTCCAATGGTGAAGCCGTGCTTGCAGCGATAGACGGGCTTTATCTGAAGTATCGTGAGTTTCAGGAAGATATGTTGCGACAGCGTCTTATTCAGCTTCTTTCCGACATCAGGGCTGAAATGGAAAAGTCCCTGGCAGAGCTCTTGGATGCGGATTTCGAGACAAGGAAAGATGTCTGTCTTTCAGAACTGAACAAACTCAGGGCCCTGAAGGAGTTAATCTCGGATGAGTACTCTGATTTGAGGAAAAACATAAGCTCTATAATAGAGAATTCACAGGATGCCGTCTTGTCTGATTTCACCAGGGATACCGCGCTTCTTTCGACGGAGAAACTGGAACAGATTCTCAATACGCCGGAGGCTCAGTCTGAACATGGCGGAGAATATGTTGTTGCTCAGCTTAATAAGGAACTGCAGCTTATCGGGAATGGTATTGACAGGAAAATTGATTCTGCCATTGAAACTGTCTTGGCGGAACTCTCTGAATATGTTTCTGGAATCAATGTGCCTGGTCGTCACTTTAGTGGTGGAATCGATGGAAAAATGACATCTGTAGAGCATAGCCTTTCGGAAAATTTCGTCAGCGTCACGCGGCATGCATTGCCGCTTGCCGGCATTGTCGGCATTGGACAGGCGTGTGCAGTTACTTTAGGTATCGCCTCATGTTTCCCATTGAGCATTGCGGCAGGGCTTTACTATGTGGTAGAGTCTATAAAAGGGAACCGACGGCAGGAACAAAAAACGCATATCCTTAAACAGGTGAATCCTAAAATCAATGTTGCTGTAAATGAACTCAGAACATATATCCAGAAACGATATTCGACATTCAGCAAAGAAGTGGTAATGTCATTAAAGACGACTTCTGATGAAATGACGGCTCAGATGCAGGAGAAGCTGAAGTCGATAAAAGAATGTGAGGACGGCATCAGGAAGAAATTAGTGAAAGAGAACGAACTGAAAAGCCAGATGAAGATGACAGATACACTTATGACTCAGATCAAGGTGCTTAACACTAATCCCTTTGCGAAATAATGATTTCGGAAAATATCGTTGTGCGCAAATTCCGGGAATGTCTGGAGTCTTGTCTGAAGTCCTCTGAACGTGAAGGACTGGAATTGGTGTCTTCCGGAATCCTTGAGGTCCTGGGCAAGCTGGACAGTCCAATGCAGTTGGCTATAATCGGCAAGGTGAGCAGTTCCAAGTCTACTCTGGTCAATGCTATCCTCGGAAAAGCGGATGTCGTCGGCACCGGTCAGATGGAAAAGACATATAATGTGAGCTGGCTGAAGTACGGCCCGTCGGACGGCGATGTCAAGGCTGTGCTGAAAGACGGCTCATGCAAGATGCTTCCCAGAGCCGTCTGGGAGTCTCAGGATGACTGCATCACTGATGACCTTAAAGACAATGTCAAGTATTTCGAGGTTACATACGACCATGAGATACTCAAGACGGTCAATATCATTGACACTCCGGGGTTGGATTCTGTCAAGGGAACTGATTCGAGAAATACGGTGGAGTTCCTTCGTGACGTCAGGCCTGATGCTGTGATAATGCTCTTTACCAGGGGACTTGCTGACTCCACGCTTTCTGTCGTCAGAGAGTTTCAGGAATCCGGGACTAACTCGTTTTCCCTGTCTCCGCTGAATGCCGTCGGCATCCTTTCCAAGATTGACTACCTCTGGAAGGTGGATGATGAGAGACGCCCTGAAGACAAGGCGAGGGTGGATGTCATAGAAGGCAATATATATCGACTGTTCCCAGAGGTGAAGAATACGCTCCATACGATTCTTCCGGTCTGCTCGATGCTCGGGCTGGCTGCACATACTGTCAATGATGGAGACATTGCCGCTTTCAGAAAACTGGCGACACTGGATGATTCCGTTCTGGAATAACTTCTTTCGGATGCCGATGAGTTCCTGGACTCGGAGGACTGTCTGCCGGATATGGATTTTTCGGAGAGGAAGGCATTGTACTCGAAGTATGGTCTTTATGGCATATATGAGGCGGTGAAATTCGGAAAGAGCAGTTCGTTGGACAGGAAGAGTCTGACCTCGCTTTTTATGGAAGTGAGCGGGATGGGAAAATTTGAGGATTGCCTGTATTCATATTTCGGACAGAGGCGTTTCCTCCTGAAGACGCGGAGCGCGGCTACGGTGATCGGTTCTGCATGCAAAAATCAGCGAATTCAATGCAAGACTGAATCTCAGCGACTGGCGGTGGACTCCATACAAAGTTCTGTCCTCTCGTGCCTTATGGGAATATTTGAATACAAGCAACTTGATTTTCTGACGAAGGTGTACGACAATGAAATGATGATAAAGGACAATGCCGCATTGGACGAGTTTAAGCGTGTGTGTGGTGAGTATGACGACTCTGCAGCCGGCAGACTGGGGCTGTCGGGGCATCCCTCGTCATCTGAGATGATATCTTTGGCGACAAGAAAATCTGAGGATTGGAACTATGAATACCAGTGTTCGTATCATAGGTCTGCAGATGATTCCTTATTATATCAGATTCTGTCACAGTCCTATGCCTTGCTTGGAGAGGATATAGCGGCTGCTTCCGAGAGAATGGCCGAGGCCGAGAAAACTATAATGGTTTCAAGATATTTTATGTATGGCAAGCAGAATTGCGATTGAAGTGGGCTCACATTCATTGAGAGCCGTCATCTGCATTGACAGAAGGACAATGCAGATACCTCTTGGGTTTTCATCGTCTCCGTATTCATGTCCTTCTGTTGCGGTGCGAACGCCTGACGGACGTATCCGTTTCGGGGACTATGCCGAGAATTGGCTATTCAATGCTCCGGGCAATTTCGTGCATATCGCGGATGTGGAACCAAGTACCGAATTGTTCAGCGATATTTACCGGGCATTGACCTTGTTCCTATCTGACAGAATCCGTCAGTGCGGGTGGGAGTTGCCGACATCTTGCGTCATTGTCATTCCTGCTTATTACGAAGCGTTGGATCCGAGGCGTGGGATAATTGAGTCGGCAGTGAAATCAGCCGGCATCCAGACCGTAAGCTTCATCTCTGATGTCGCCGCATTGTGCTATAAGAAAGTTTCTCTTGAGGAAGGCCGTCATGCGCTTGCATTTGACCTTGGCTATTCAGGACTGACTGTCTCGGTCGTTGAACGGAAAGGAAATGGATTTAGTGTGGCTGGTTCTGTCCGGGATTCATCTGCAGGTGGAAGGGTGTTCGACTCTCTTATTGTGAAAAAGATTGAAGAATCATTTGAGACTGAACGTATTGCAGGATTATCACGTCTGTCTCTCGCGGTAAAGGTGGCGGAATGTGCGGAGCGTGTCAAAGAGGAACTGTCTGGTTGTGAGTCGAGCTCGCACTCGTTTGCCGCCGGGAGTGTTTCTGTCAGCCGTGAAGAGTTCCGATCCATGGCGACTCCATTGCTGTCTCGTGCTCTTTCGGCTTGTAAGGAAGCCTTGAGGCTGTCAGACTGCCCGTTTACAGAAATATCACAGATTCTGTTGTGCGGAGGATGCTCCAATATCCCATGTGTACGCGAACTTCTGTCTCAGTATTTCTTGGGGAATGGAAACGGTATGGCGGTAATACATTCTCTCTCGGACAATCCTGACTATAAACTGGATCCTTGTCTGGGTGCATTGTATTCGCCCGGTGAATCAACTTTAACTTTATAGAAAAATTATGAATGAAAACAAGAAAATCAGCATTATGGGTGTCCGCGGTGCCGGAAAGACCTGCTATATATATGCTATGGCTCAGGTAATGCAGGCTGGTGCTCGCAATGAAGATACTGTCATATCAATGATATCCAACAGCATTACACAACAAACAAAATTGAACAGCGGTTATTCTCTGCTGGCACGGAATGAATGGCCTGCTGGAACGGCTGACAGTTCCTCCGAGAGAATCTATGATTTTCGTGTCAGGCTGGAGCACGCTGATAATTTCATGGATGTCATTCCGTCACTTTTGGTCAGGGATTATAGGGGTGGAGTCTTGACTGGCGATGGAGGTATGGATGATTTCTCGAACCTTTTGAACTTTTTTTCAGACTCGTGCTCTGTTATCTTCCTTATAGATGGATCCACGTTGCTGAATGCTATGGATGCTCTTGACCTGAAACCTGAGCACCGTGTCGTGCGGACACCTATGGAGATACTTGAAGCCAGGAATCAGATTTCTTTTATCGAAAATCTGTTTCTTGAATATCGGAAAAATAATTCGGACAAGAAGATGCCTCCTGTGATGGTGGCCATAACGAAAGCAGATTTGTTCGCGAGCAAGGAAGAACTTGCCGCCGGGAAAAAACTGGTCAGAAGATATCTGAGTTCTATTTTCGCGAAAGGAACGGGTGTGGATTCTGCGATTACTGCGGTCTCTCTGGGAGACAACCTGACTCATGAAGACGGAAACAGGCTGACCGGAAACTTGAAGCTGAATATGGACGGCAATATCCATATACCTATAATATATTCTCTTTATGCTTATCTGGACTCTGAATATGACAGATATCCTAAGGAAAGACAAGCCTTCATTGACAGTGTTTTGGCTTCTCTGAGGGATATGCTGTCCGGAAGAGTTGACATGTACGGCAATGGTTATCCTGTTTTCCAAATCCGATGATTATGATTAAGTATCCTGTGTTTTACTCCGCGACATTCGTGCGAGACTATGACTTTATCGTCCTTCCTGGCAATGATGTCCCGGAGACGGTCATGTCAATCTTTAAGAAACGTATCTCCAGGCTTCTTATGGGAGATGCTCTTATCGAGCATATCAAGTGGCTCTTCGACCGTGAGATCGTGGGTGATGTTTCATATTGCCTCTGGGGAATGGCTTGCCAGAACAGGCTGTTCTCCGAGATTTATCGCAATGATAAGATGAAACGTGATCTCCAGTGTTTCATAGGCGTGATATATAAAACGGAAGGCGGGACACTTTCGGAACTCCCTTTCGACAGAAGAGCTTTTCAGGATATGTTCGAAATAGTGAAGAAACGATGGACGGACATTGAATCATCTTCTTTGTCTGGGGCCGGGTGCCTTGTCGCTGAAAAGATGGGGCTTGATTATATTCGGAAGATGGACTCCGCGGTCGCGAGGCTCAATTTCGATCAGTCAGTCTGCCGTATGTTCCCTGGATGTGAATATGAAGAGCAGATACTGTTCGGTGCCGCGCTCGCATCTCCTTCTCCGGTTTCCGTCGTTTCCGGAATCCTCAGCCGGTCTGAAGCTACTTCGCCGGAGTATGAGCCGTTTATGAATGCCGTTCTTGTCAGCGATTTCGGCTCTGTCTCGGATGTGCCGGTGTCTCGGATGTGCCGCAAATGTCACAAGATATGCCGGACTCTCAATGATGGGCTGTGCCAGGACTGCTATGATTCGGAACACGCTGAAAAAGAGCAGGAAATAAAAAAGGAAGATTTCAACTCTGAACAGACGCGAATGATTCACTGTCGTCAATGTGGACGGTTGGTGGAGAGGGTCAATGCTGATGGCAAATGTGACACTTGTCGTAATTCTGACAAGAAGAAACATCTGTTCATATTCGTCTTGGCCCTGGTGGTGGCGGCTTTGCTGCTGCGCAAGTTCAGCGGACATTCCGTTATCGGGACTTCCGGCAATGTCGAGAACAGGCCGGCTCTGCACGATTCCGCAGTGGTGTCATCCCGCGATACCGTAAAGTCAGTGTCTGATACCATGACTAGAAATATCCAATGATATGTTGAAGGGGTATAAGGAAATAGCCGAGATGGCCTATGATGATTGCATCGAAGCGCTCAAGACAGAGACTGACGAGGAAGTGCGGAATATGCTCCAGGAACGCCTTGCCGAACTGGAAGAATCGGTAATTCGGGAATGTAAGAAACTTTCAGATTTTGAGTCGTATCTGAATCACTACCCGAACGGCCGTTTTTGTGACGATGCTAAGGAGTCGATTCGTATAATTGAAGAAAAGAACAAATCGCAGAGACATCGAAGGATTATCTGGTGTATGATATTGGCTGTGGTGTTAGTCGTTATATGTTATAAGAATTACCATCCTGTTACATATTTCAATTATGAGGCGAATGCACTGTATGACAAGACCGGTGGGACTCGTACTATCTCTTTTAGTACCGATGCATTGACGGAAAACATAAAGGTTTTATCAGATGAGTGGTCTTTCGAGACGCCTCCATCTTGGCTAGACGCTAAAATGGAAGGACGTAAATTGCGGATGACTGCAGATACGAATTTCTGCTCTGGCAAGAGAACTGAAATAATAACGATGCGGGCCTATTCATCTTTCTTCGGGTTATTGTATGGCGGAATTACTCAGAAGATTAGTGCGACGCAATACTCAGGCCTTCCTACGTTCCTTACAGTCAGCTCATCGAAGGTGAACATTGATAAATATGGAAGATGTAATGTTGATGGCATTAAAGTGAGGACAAATGGATTGAAATTGGACATATCTGCCTCTTCTTCGTGGCTCTCATTTGAGCTGAAGAAAGAACTCGAGGACGGAAATCTTGTTGGGACCATTTCTTTTAAAGCAAATGTCAATGAAGAAGGGGCAAGGTATGCTGATGTCCTTATACAGTGCAATGATTACAGTAAACATATTCAAGTGTTTCAAGAGTCCGGCCTTGCTACAAGATTCAGTCTTGGTAGATCTAGTCTGTCAATTTCGGAGGATGGCACGGGAGAGGGGGAATACTACCCGGTAACTGTTGATACAGATGGTACTTCGTGGATAGTGAAGAGCCATCCTTCTTGGCTTACTGTAACTTCTCTTGTTGATAGAGGACGATTGGAAATTAAAGCAGATGTCAATAGTGGCAAAATTAGGACAGGGATAATTGAGGTGGTGTCAAATAATGGCATATCTAGAGACGTCTCAGTTAAGCAAGAAGGTGACCCGACAGACTTTGGAACAACTCGTAAAGCCTGTCATTTCGGAACTGATCAAGGTCACGAGGATATAGTTATCCAAAATAATAGTTCTAAAAGTTTATCAGTAAGTGATGATAGTAATTGGATGACTGCTTATGGGTTGAATGGACATAAGATAACTATATCTTGCTCAAAAAATTATGATGATCCGCCTCGAACAGGAACCGTGACTGTGAAGTGCGGAACGGAAGAGATTTCGATTATTGTAAGGCAGGATGGATGGCAAATTTGTCCGAAATGCAACGGGAAAGGCGAACATGATTGCCCTAATCTTTATAGGTCTTGGTCGAATGAATTTGGGTCATATGCTTATGGTTGGGTGAACGGGACTCATACCTTGCGACGGATTTATACTGCGTGGCAATATGGAATGCCCGTGCCGGCGTGTGATGATAAGATCTGTGAAGCGTGTGATGGTGACGGTCGAGTTGAATGTTCAAGATGTGACGGAGACGGGAAGATAGTAAAGATTAATCATTAATAATTAAATATAAAAAAATGGCAATGCGCGGATATTTCATTGATCCTGAAGGAAAATGTTTCAGAGAATTCGATGAGCGACTGGCAGAACTTGAGAAGTCGAAGAAGAATGCAGACGATGATAAGAAGTGGCTTTCGGAGGAGACAATCAGGCGACGGGAGGAATTGGATGATAAGTATTGGGAAAAAACAGATTCGCTGGGTAATGTAAATTCTTATATTGCCTATATGAAGACTTTTCCAGAGGGACGTCATGTCAAAGAATGTGTGCAGCGTGTCTTGGCATTGAGAAAGATTTCAGAAAATAAATAGAAACAGATATGAGAGGGTATTCCACAGATGGAGAGCAATTGTACTCCAGAACTGATTGTGAGGGGGACATTCAGAAAAAGAGCGGTAATCATTGGGCTGGTTTTTTATTGATGCTCGTATTTGCTGCACTAATTTTCTTGTACTATAGTGAGCGAGTTAAATATGATAACTATCAATCTAAAGTTTCTGAAGCATACCCATTGATTATAACTAAAATAGAGATAGGCAATATGGATGATGATGGCGAAATGTATGATGACTTTGGGGAGAAAATTTATGGATCAAATACGATGTATTTGACACCGAAGATAACATATTATGAACTGGAATCGCATACAAGCATATGGCTGAAAGTTAAATTGTTTGACTCTGATGGCGTGATGCACACAGGAAAGACATCTCCTGAAGGATATACTTATGAAGATGAAATATCAATCTACGACTTTGGACGCGACTCATGTATCTTAACTGGATGGGGGAGTAAAAATAAAGGACATTGGAAAGCTGGCTCATACCGGATTGAAATTTGGTATAGCGATGTTTGTCTGAAGTCGTTTAAGTTTACAATATATTAATACTGTCCAATGTATGTTTGTCTGGGAGATAATAGGAAAGATATCAATAGGTGACATCGGCATGCTTATGGTTGCTGTTGTTACTGCAATACTGGGCTTGTGGCAATATATTTCAAACCATGAAATGACATTACTTGAGGCGGAATTGAAAAATCTGACGAGCCGCTTCAGGGCTATAGAAGAGGAAAAGTTGAAGTACATTAATCTTAGGATACGATATCCTCATAATATGGCGTGCCGGTATGAAGTGTCTTTTTTCAGATTGAAAAGAGTCGAGGGGTATTTTACAATAGATTGTAACTTGTCGGTTTATGATAATTTTTATCGATATGTGCTGAATAGCAGACAGTATATCAATACCTCAGAACTGACATTACGCCAAATGATTGACCTTTATAACATATATGTGGAAAATCTTTCTCATCGTGGTAGTTTGAATCAGACATTTCAGGTTCTATATACGTGTGTCCACAATATTATAAACTCAGGTTTTGCCTTTAAACGGAAAGATAAGTTGCATCGTGTTCAAAATAGTCTGACATCGACTCAGGCAATCTTATATTTCTTTAATCAAGTTCAATATGCTGATAGACAACGAAAGAATAATAAATATTTAAAAAGTCTGTATAAATCCAGGTTCTTTGAAAAGATGTTTGAAAGTCAGGAGTATAAAGATATTCAGAATCTTATCCCGGTTTATGTCGAAAAAATGTTCTACAAACAAGAAAAATAGTGACAATGAAAATATTCGATTTTTTTAGACGCAAAGTCGCTGATAACCAGAAGAACCTTACTCTTGAAGACTGTGTCGTCAAGAGTTGATTGAGACCGAAACGGAGGAGAAAAGTATTGCAGCAAAAAGACGTCGTTCTGCAGCAAGGCGGTCAAGAGAGGATGATGAATTGTGGAATAATTGGCGGAATTATGGGAATCATCCTCTGGATAGCATATGATATTGGTTTTAGGGGAGGTTTATTCTGCGTTGTCGGTCTAGGATGGCTTGGAAGCGTAATAGGATATGGGATAGGTTGGGTTATAGATAAGTTGTTTTATAATTAATAACTAAGTTATGTTAAGAGGTTTTAATGCTGGCAATATGTCAGGCCCGTTAGATACTAAGATGATTTTTTTGGGAGAATTTCTATATGTTAGACATACAGGGGTACTCGGTCTCTCCCCTTATATCTCAGTCTTAGCAATCTGGTTTATTATTAATATTCCAGCGCTTTGTTTTAGTGATTGTAGTAGCTTCTGGGGAGATATTTTCTTTCTCGTATATCTTATTTCATCATGGTTTATTCTCTTGACACTCATTGTCTTTATCAGGAATCTTGTTATGCTGTGTCACATTAGTAAAATTTCCAGTGTTGAAGATTCGTGTTATTGCAGGATAATACAGAACAAGAAAGGTAAGTACGGACTTTGTGCTCCCGGCTGGATTCGCAAGATAAGTATCAGAATCATTAAACGGATGACGTATGATGAGATTGTCAGGGTCAGCGACTGTTCGTATGTGGTTAAGAAAAAAGATAAGTATGGCATTTATAATTCATCTCTGAAGAAATTCATCGTCCCGCTCGAATGCGAGCACATATCTGTTGCTCCTGACGGAAACGGCCTTGTTGTCATAAAAGACAATGAAACTATGCGATATTCTTTTGAAGGCTTCAGAAGTTTTGAGAAAGAAAACATTTGAGTGCTAATTGGTTAGATCTATAATTAATTTATTGAAGTTGCGCCCGACACAAATCAGGGTTTGAAATATGGGACTGCTAGATATTTTTAGGCGGAAGACTTGTGATTCCGCGAAGAACCTTACTCTTGAAGACTGTGTCGTCAAGATGTTTGAATCGGCAGGCATCACGCCTGACAGACGAGGGAACATGTTCCATACGGAAGTGCAGGGAAAGTACTGCGCGTACAATGTTGGGCTGAATTGCGATGCCGGGAATAAGCTGATCGTCTGTGTCCCGTTCTTTTTGCCTGTAGGTAAGGATGTGGCTTTTGCCGCTAATTATGAGGTGGAGAGAATCAGCAAGGAGATATCAGGGCGATTTCCGGGAACAATCGTCTATCTGGCTGAGAATGACAAAGGGTATAAGCTGACAGCGATTACAATAAAGACTTTCGGTGAATTGTCGGATAGCACTCCATTAGAGATTCATCAGGCAATGATTCATACTGTGGATGCCATTGATGACAAGAACTTCGCATCATTGACCGCTGCCATAGTAGGGTATGAATCATACGAAGAACTCCAGGGCAATATGAAAGCGGCATCAGCGGACGGAAAGAATGTCGCCATTCAGCTGAAGGACGGCTATCGGGAGTTGCTGGGAAAGGTTCCGGATCTCGACAATTCCAGATATCTTGGACGGCTTATGGCGTATGCGACGCATATAATGATGGCGAAGGACAATGATGAACTTGTGAATCGTGCAGCAGGAACTTTGAAAGAATCGTTCGACGGGTTCATTCAGGAAATCTACAATGTGGCTGATGAAAAGGGACGTGATCTGATAAGAAAACTGCGTTTTCTCGGCACGGTGAAGACTAAGAATAACGGCGGTAATGAAGACGATTTCGTTGTGGGCAGAAACGAGGCCAAGAGCTATCTCGATACATCTGGGGATCCGTGGCGATTGGTGTATGGAGAGAATTTGGACAATCCGGATGTCCCTGGGGCGGATAAATAAGAAAATATTGAACTTGTTATGAAATTGATTGGAAAAGTAGGCTTCGCAGTCGTGGCGGTTTCGCTGATTATGATTATCGGGACTGCATTGTCCGGAATCCGTGTGCGGACAGCATTGACAAGAATGTTCGGAGGAGACGGAAATGTTTATAAGGCGGAGGTTCCTATGGGGCGAGTCCTTGACTGTAATGACAGCGTCCTTGTCTCATTTGTCCCTGAGTACAATGTCTTCCTGGATTGTTCATTGGCGAACTCTTCTTCCAATAAGCGTGATCTCCAGGCTCTGGCCGAATCTCTCGCGGTGGTTCTGCCTTCCCGCACAGCTGAAGACTGGAACGCATATATACATGCAGGCATCCGCACAAACAGGAAGCATCTGCCCCTTGCATACAAGGTTTCGCAAGGTATGCTGGATATGTTGAGGACTTTCCCGATATTGAAGAGACGCCGTTTCCGGGGCGGTTTCATCGTGGAGCAGAATGGGCGTGCAGTGTTCCATTATGACGGATTTGCGCGACGGACACTCGGCTATTGTGCTCCGGGGCGTGGAGGAAATGAAAGTGTCGGCGTTGTCGGCAATGCGTACCATGACCTGCTTCAAGGCATTGATTTCAAGTCTTCAATAAATATAAGGTGGCAGATGGCAGCTGATTCCATGCTTCGCGCTGATATTCCGGATCCTGAACAGATTAAAGGTGCATGTCTGCTTCTGATGGATGTCCATGACGGCTCCATTCCTGTGATAGTGAATCTTGGACATTATGGCGGCAGTTCAGCGCTTGGAGAATATTATAATTATGCAGTCGGGTTCGGATATGAACCGGGTACTGTAATGGAACCGCTTTCCTGGCTTGTGGCGTTTCGTGACGGAATGTTCCATACCGGAAAAGAACTTGCTGATGCGCGACGTGACAGCAGCATTGCTGCAGCATACAAATTTTTCCCGGGCCGTTATGTGGAATCTCTGAGGTCATATATGTCACCTGATTTGTGCGATATGATGGAATTGTCAGGCTGCCGGAATGCCGAGTTTTCAGAGGATTCATCGGCAGTGAGCGGGTTGGTCTTAGGGAGAGATATGACAATGTCGCCGCTTTGCGTGGCATCATTTTATGCCGATCTAGCTTCAGGTGAGGTGTTGCAGCCGCATCTGAAGAAGTCAGACTGCCGTTCAGGAATTGACGGCGGGCAGCAACCGTTCGCCGGCATTGACCTTGGCGTCATTACGGGTGCATTGGACACGTCTGGCATTGTAACAGGCCTGAGTTCTGTGTCGTCGTATGCTGATTATGATGTGGCTCCATGCGCAGGAGTGACTTATGCAGGCTTTTTTCCTCGTGAAAAACCGGAATTTGCAGTCGTCTGTGCCATGTTCGGAGCACGGAATGTCCCGGCTGATGCCCTCGGCGATGTTGCGGCGGTGGCCTCCCGTATAGCAGAAAGGATTGTTTCTGAAAAGAAGCAGGAATAAGCTGCTTCAGAAACAAATGATGTCAGACGTTCACCACGTCTATTTTCCAGTCTTCCAATGTCCGTGATACAGTTGATATGTTCACGCCGACCTTGACAAGCCGCTTGCCATCCTCGAACCGGAAAGGTATCATATATCCCTTGTCATCAATCTGTTTCAATGCCGTCTCGGCGGAGCTGTCGACTTTGAATTCGAATACATATATTGAATTGTCAGTCCAGCAGACGGCATCGGCGCGTCCTATGGCGGATTTTTCCTCTGTCCTGATGTAATACCCGAGGAGAGAGAAAATCAGGTAGATGATTGTCTGATAATGTTTTTCTGTCTTATTCTCCAGGTCATTCGGCATCGCTGCAAGAAATGACTGCATGCGGGATAAGGCTTCTTCCACATTGCCTTTTCTTAATGCGGCATTGAATCTGATGACAAAAGACGCACCTGCAGGATCCTGATTGTTGTATCTGGCAAGCAGTGAGTTCAGAAAACCGTTGCGCACCTCTTTATTAGGGTATCCGAGTGTGTATGAGTCCGTCTCTTTGTCGTAGGACTTTATTGTAAGATATCCGGTCTGGTAAAGCAGAGGAATGGGGTTGTCGGTAACTTCCGGAGACACATTGAATTCGTTGGCTGAGATGTACTCCATCTTGTCGAATTCACGCTCGTCTATAGGCTTCCTGTCCAGCCTCTCCAGCAGATAGGTCGGCGTTGCCGTCTCGAACCAATAACTCTTGAACTGCTTGTCCGCAAATGCATTAAGCAGACTGAACGGATTGTAGATGTCTTCAGACCCTTCGCAGAAATGATATCCGTCATAGTTCTCCTTGAGCAAATCGAAAGTCTTTTCTCTGCTGATGCCTTCAGCTTCTGAAAGAGATTTTATTTGAAAATCAAAGTTGTTCTCAAGTTCTGACTGGGAAATTCCGCAGATTGCAGAATATTCAGGAAGCATCGAGATGTTCTTGAGGTTATTGAGCTCGCTGAATATGCTCAACTGCGCAAATTTATTGATGCCGGTGATGAATACAAAGCGCAGATATGGATCGAGGCTCTTTATCGGGCTGTAGAAATTGCGCATAATCTGGCGCATAGGCTGAATCTGCTCTCTGTCATTTATGACATCGAGAAGCGGAGCGTCATATTCATCAATTATGATAACAGCTTTTTCACCGGTCTGTTCGGTGGCTCTGTGCACGAGACCCTCCAGACGCTGGTTTATGTTTACATCTTTCACTCCTCTTCCATATGTCTGCTCATATTCATACAACTTCTTGTCCATCTCTTCAAGCAGAGGAGTTGCCGTCATGTGCTTTGCTGTGGACATGTCGAAATAAAGGACGGGATGCTGTTTCCATTCTTTTTCCAGATTCCCGGCTTTCAGATTATTGAACAGGTCTTTTCTTCCTGAAAAATATGCCTGGAAAGCTGAGGAAAGCAGCGACTTCCCGAAGCGGCGGGGGCGGTTCAAGAACACATAATTATATTTATGTGCTATGTCGTAGATGTATTCTGTCTTATCAACATAGATATACCCTCCTTCGATAATTGTGTCGAATGTCTGTATCCCAATAGGAATCTTATTGTTTCCTCCGTTCATGTCCAATAATATTATGTCAATGCCTGAAGGCAAAGATAATAAGAATCCAGATAATAGATACTTGCCTTATTGCCCGAAAAGGCTTACCTGCGGTTCCGGGTCTTTTTGCGATGTGGAAGGTCGATATTTTTTTAGTAAATTTACCGCTCGAACAATAATATCCGACATTTTTATGTGGAGAACGGTACTTGTCATATTCTCATTGCTTTCGACACTCTGCCAGGGTGCTGAGCGGAATGATACGGACAAAATTACATTGTCTGATCTGGACAATGTGATCCGCCACGCAAGTGAATATGACAGGGTTAGGGAACAGACATTCGACAGGTACAGAACGGATTCTGCGACTTTCTATGCGGTCAAGTCTCTTGACGCGGCCAAAGAACTCGGCCGTCAGGATTATATAAGCGCATCATCTCTGGCTCTGGCCAAGCAGTATATGACCTCGGGAATGAGTTATGATGCCCTGGCAACTCTGAACCGGGTGGACAGGAGCGCATTGTCCGAAAAAAGCAGGGAGGAACTGTACCTCTTCTATATGAGCATATATGAGTCGCTTGAGGGTCTTGGCATTGACCAGAGCCTGAAACAGTATTACAGTTCCAAAGCATCCGTGTACAAAGATTCCATTGCCAGCCAGTTTCCTGACAATGCTGTGGCCAAAAGTGAGAGGTTCCTGCTTGAAGGGGACTATAAGAGTGCCCTGGACGTTCTACTGCGGAAGTACGGCTCGCTTTCTCCGGAGTCGCCCGAAAACGGCCCTGTAGCCATTGCCATTGCGGATATTTATCTTTCAATAGGATGGAATGATGCCGCAAAGGATTATATGATAGCTTCCGCCTATTCGGATATTGTCAATGCAAAGAAGGAATATGTGGCGCTCAGGATGCTTGCGACGATGCTTTACGAGGACGGGGACATCAAGAGGGCCTACTCTTATCTGAACAAGGCCCTGGACGACGCGAACTTCTGCAAGGCAAGGCTGAAGGTGGATGCATTGGCACCTCTCATCTCCATTGTCAATGAGTCCTATATAGAGGCCAAGAAGAAGGATCTCAAGATATTGTATGCTGGCTTCGGTGTGCTGTGCTTCCTGCTATTGCTTATGACCGTGCTCCTGTTCGTGAACAAGAACCAGCGCAGGAAACTGGAGGTGATGAAAGACGAACTCACTGAGTCCCAGTCACTTCAGGAAGAAGCGAACAGGATAGTAAAGGAGTCCAGCAATATCAAGAATACCTATATCACCCAGCTGATGCTTGAGTGCATTTCCAGAATCGAGCGGCTGGACAAGTACAGGAAGAATCTGAACAAGAAAGCCATCGCAGGAGATATCCAGACACTTAAGCGTGACCTTAAGTCGAATGCCTTGGTGGAGGAGGAATGGGCGTCGTTCTACAGTGTTTTTGACAAGACTTTCTTGTCATTGTTCCCTACTTTCATCGCTGATTTCAATAATTTCCTTCAGCCGGAGTACAGAATTTCGATCAAGGACCCGTATGTCCTGACTCCGGAACTGAGGATTTATGCTCTGATCCGTCTGGGAATCGACAGCACGGACCGGATTTCCATACTTCTGAGATACTCCCGTTCCACCATATATGCGTACCGTTCGAGGACTCGTCTGAAAGCTCTTTCCCCTCAGGAATTCGAGGAGCAGATTAAGGGAATTTCATCCATTTAGGCACAAAAAAAGTTTTATTTTCCATTTATATTTTTTAGTAGTATATTTTAGATTAAATCGTTGGTAATCAAGTATTAAGGTTTTAAATTCGTTTATATTTTCATTATTACATATTGTTATTGATTTTCAAGTTACATATCTTTCGTAAAATAATAGCACTAATGTTAATGAAACGACTACTGGCCTTCTTTGCAATTGCAACATTCGGCATCACAACCCTTTCTGCTGAAAATGTGGAAACTGTTTATTCTCCCGACGGAAAAGTGAAACTTTCTTTCTCATTGTCAGAAGGAGGTCGTCCCCAGTATTCGGTGGATTGCGGCGAATTGCCTGCCGTGCTGACAAGCGGCATGGGGTTCGAACTGGTGGGCAAGTCAGATGACCTGAAGTCTCATCTGGATAGGGACTTTGAAATCACCGGTACATCTCGTGGCGATTGTGATGAGACATGGAGCCCTGTATGGGGTGAGGAGACTTCCATCAGAAATCATTATAACGAATTTGTAGTCAACTTGATGCAGCGTCAGACCGGAAGAAGGATGGATATCAGGTTCAGGGTATATGACGATGGTGTAGGATTTCGCTACGAATTTCCTCAGCAGCAGTCACTTGTCTATTTTGTGCTCAAGGAAGAGCGCACGCAGTTCGCCATGCCGGGAGATATCACCGCGTGGTGGATTCCGGGCGACTATTATACTCAGGAATATGACTACACGTGCTGCCGCCTCTCCCAGATCAGGGAAGTGAACAGCAAGCGCATGAACAAGAACATGTTCTCTCCGACCGGAGTTCAGACATCACTTCAGCTCAAGACAGACCAGGGCCTCTACGTGAATATCCACGAGGCTGCTCTTGTGGACTATGCCTGCATGCATCTGAATCTCGATGACAAGAATTTCGTCTTCGAATCATTCCTCAATCCTGATGCGACTGGTGCCAAGGGCTATCTTCAGGCTCCTCTGAACACTCCTTGGCGCACAATCATTGTCAGTGACGACGCACGCGACATTCTCGCTTCCCGTATGACGCTGAACCTCAATGAACCTTGCAAGATCGAGGACACTTCCTGGATCAGACCTATAAAATATGTTGGTGTGTGGTGGGAGATGATTACCGGAAAGTCACAGTGGTCCTATACCTGGGATCTGCCTTCCGTTCAGCTCGGCGTGACCGATTATACGAAAGTCAAGCCTCACGGTCATCACGGAGCCACCACTGAGAACGTGAAGAAATACATTGACTTCGCTTCTGAAAACGGCTTCGACGCGGTGCTTGTAGAGGGCTGGAACGTGGGCTGGGAAGACTGGTTCGGCCATCTTAAGGACTATGTCTTCGATTTCGTGACTCCTTATCCTGATTTCAATCTTGAGGAAATCCGTGACTATGCCAAGTCCAAAGGTGTCGAAATGATTATGCATCACGAGACTTCAGCTTCCGTAAGAAACTACGAAAGGCATCTCGATACAGCATATACATTTATGAAAAACAACGGCTACAATGCCGTCAAATCCGGTTATGTCGGGAATATGCTTCCTCGCGGGGAACAGCATTACAGCCAGTGGATGGTAAACCATTATCTGTATGCCGTCACCCAGGCCGCCAAATATAAGATAATGGTCAATGCCCATGAAGCGGTGCGTCCTACGGGATTGTGCCGGACCTGGCCTAACCTTATCGGAAACGAGTCTGCCAGAGGAACCGAGTATCAGGCATTCGGCGGTTCCAAGCCGGGACATGTCTGCATATTGCCGTTTACCAGGCTGTTGGGCGGTCCGATGGACTACACTCCAGGCATCTTCGAGATGAATATCAGCAAGTTCAGTCCGGGCAACAAGTCTCACGTCAATGCCACTATTGCAAATCAGCTGGCCCTCTACGTGACGATGTATTCTCCGTTGCAGATGGCTGCCGACCTTCCGGAAAACTACGAGAGATTCCCGGATGCGTTCCAGTTCATAAAGAATGTGGCGATGGAATGGAGTGAGGCCAGATATCTGGAGGCCGAGCCTTTCGAATATGTCACCACGGCACGCAGGGTAAAGGATTCAGGAGACTGGTTTGTCGGCTCCACAGCAGGTGCTGAAGGCCACGTTTCCAAGATATCGTTCGACTTTCTGGAGCCGGGCAAGAAATATGAGGCCACGCTCTATGCAGATGCTCCGGATGCGGACTACAAGACAAACCCACAGGCTTACACTATCCGCAAGATGAAGATTGACTACAAGTCGAAGCTCGTCCAGAAGTGTGCTGCAGGCGGCGGATATGCGATGGAGATAAGAGAGATTAAGAAATAAAACTATAAGTATATGATAATCAACAAATTGAAATTTATGAGCGTAATCGGAGCGGTATTTTTATGCCTCTCCGCTTCTGCGTCTCAGAAAGAAGACTTCAAAGCAGCTGAGAAAGCGGCCTCTGGAGTTATCACGAGAACTCTCGGAAGAAAACCTTCCAATGTGAAACTCGTAGTTACCGGTCCTATGGAGGGCAGCGAATATTTCTCTACAGAGGTGAAGAAAGGCAAACTTACCGTAAAGGGAAGCTCTGCAGTGGCAGTCTGCCGTGGTTTCTATGATTATGTAACATCCAACCATTACGGTCTGTCCACTTGGACTGTCAATAACATTGACCTTCCTGAAAAACTTGCAGACCAGCCTCTTAAACTCGTCACTACTCCTTTCGTGCTGAGACAGTATATGAATGTCTGCACCCTCGGCTACACCATGCCTTACTGGAAATGGGAAGACTGGGAGAAGGAGCTCGACAGGATGGCTCTCCACGGCGTGAACATGCCGCTTTCGCCTATCGGTAGCGAAGCGATTTTCGCCCGAGTATGGAAGAAGCTTGGTCTGACTGATGAGGAAATCGGCAAGTTCGTGACAGGCCCGGCTTATCTGCCGTGGTTCAGGATGGGCAATATGTCAGAACTCGACGGCCATCTCTCAAAGAGCTGGTATGACAAGACCATCGCTCTGGAACACAAGATGATAGACAGGATGAGTGAACTCGGTATGACACCGATTTACAATGCTTTCGCAGGTTTTGTGCCTGAAGCGATCAAGCGCGTGTATCCTGACGCGAATCTCATCCACACCGGCTGGGATGACGGCCCATACTATGTGTCCAATTTCATTTCTCCTGAAACGGAGCTGTTCCAGCTGATCTCGAAGACATATATCCAGGAATGGGAAAAGGAATTCGGAAAAGGCAAATACTACCTCGCCGACAGTTTCAATGAAATGAAGGTCCCGTTCGCCGAGCGTGGCACCAAAGAACGCTATACTCAGATATCCAACTACGGAAAGTCTCTGTATCAGTCCATTGCCGCTGCAAATCCGGACGCAATCTGGGTGCTCCAGGGCTGGATGTTCGGCTACCAGAGACATATCTGGGACCCGGAGAGCATCGAAGCATTGTTCTCCAAGGTACCTAATGACAAGATGCTTCTTCTGGACCTGAGCGTGGACTTCAACTACGGAATCTGGGAGAATGAATATACATGGAACTATGCGAAAGGCATTTACGGAAAGCCGTGGATCTACAGTACCGTGCCTAACTTCGGCGGACGTACTGCCCCTGCAGGCGCATTGGACTTCTACCTTAACGGCCATCTGAATGCCCTCAGCTCCGCAAATATGGGCAATCTTGTCGGCGCAGGCACCGCTCCTGAAGGCGTCGAGAGCAACGAAGTTATCTACGAAATCCTTTCCGATGCGTGGTGGAGCACTTCCCACAAGGATATCCACGAATGGCTGAGGAATTATACCATCAACAGATACGGAAAATGTCCTGAGACGATGATGACATTCTGGAACAAGATGCTCGAAAGCTCTTACGGAATGTGCTCAAGCCGTGCACAGTACGTAGTTCAGAGACAGCCGTTCTACGGTCTCGGAGGCCGTTACGTAGTCTCCAAAGCACACTTCGAGGCACTTGAAGCCTATATCGCAGCTGCTTCGGAACTCGGTGACAATGAAGCATATCTCACCGACCTCGCCTTGTGGGCAGGCTTCTATGCGTTCGGCAAGGCAGACCTGCTCGTAAATCAGATCAATGAGGCTTATCTTGCCGGAGACAATGACAAGGCTGCCGCTATGGAAGTCCGTTTCAAGGACCTGATGCTGCGCGCGGACAGACTTTTGGACAAGAACCCTGTAACCCGTATGCAGAGATGGATCGACTTCGCCCGCGGATGGGGTGACAGCCAGCAGGAGAGCGACAAATATGAAGAAAACAGCCGCAGAATCGTGACCACGTGGGGTATCAGCTATCCTGATGCCGGTCTAAATGACTATGCATGCAAGATCTGGTCAGGCCTTATCCGCGACTACTATATCCCGAGATGGCAGCATTTCTTCGATGCCAAGAAAGCAGGCAAACCATTTGACTTCGCCGCTTGGGAGGGTAATTTCACCGGGGAGAAGAAACTCTCCGATTTCGTTCCGGTAAAGGACCTCGTGAAGGAATCGCAGGACCTCGTGAACGTTGCCAAAGACATTGACCCTCTCGAAGGCCAGGGCCTTTCAGGCTGGACATCATTCGAGATGCGCGACAGCAGCACACTGATCATCCGCATGATGGAACCGGAAGACTATATCCCGGTCAAAGCCCTGAGATTCAGATGGAAGAGGGGCGAGGACAATGTCATCCTCAAGCGTGTGCAGGTCAATGCTGCCGGCTGGGTGCGTTCCGTCAAGAAGGACATCAATATCGAAATCGGCAAGGACAATCCTGTCGTCGAGATACCTCTGGAATACAAGCGCGACCAGACTTACCAGTTCATCTATGTCCATATCGAATTGGCAGGAACCAAGCTGAACGGTGACTCGCAGGTCGCAATCGAATATGTAAAATAATAATTCAATATGATGAGAAAACTTATATCAATCATCGCTCTGGCAGCCGCACTTTTCTGCGGTCTGTCATGCAGCAAAGACAATTCAGTTCCTGAGATAGAATTGAAGAGCGTTTCCGCTACATCGTTCGACGCTGCAGGAGGATTCGGAACGGCAGTCGTAGAGACCGGCGGCCTCAAATTGACGGCCGGGTCATCTGCACCGGATTGGGTTCGCGTAAGTGTCGCCGGTTCGTCAGTCCTGTTCAATGTATTCTCTTATACCGGTGATACAGAGCGTACTGCGGATATTAAGATCAATGCTGAAGGCAGCAATTCCGTCAGCTTCTCAGTGAAACAGTCACCGTTCAAAGGAATCATCATAAGTGAATCAAGCCTGCAGTTCTCTGATTCAGAGCAGAAATTGCAGACACTCGTGAAGTGCACATCGGATTTCAGCGTGGAAATCCCGGAAAACCCTGATGGCGTATTCTCTTTCGAGAAATCCACAGCATTGAACCTGTTTATGTAACATTGACACTCCCTAAGAAACCGGACTGGTATTATCTCTTGGGCACTTGGAAAGTGGCAAAGAACGCCGATGAGTGCGGAGACAAGAGCGATTTCGTGTTCGCGACAGAAAAGATGTACGAGTCATTCTCGGTTACGGTTCAGAAAGGCGAGCTCGTGAATTATCCTTTCTCAGCCCAGCTGGTGGACGGTAAAGTAAGAATCGGCATCCAGGGCTTCGGCAAAGATGAGGCTGCAAACAAGTACTACTCAGTGCATTTCAACGGGCCGACTTCGTCCAATCCGTCAGGATTCTACATCTTCTCTACAGAGGGTCGTGCCGCTTGGGATGCCGAACCTGTATTCGATGATGTGAACCACACAGTCACTCTTTCATTCGAGAATGCCAAACTGAACAGCAACGATATCCCTCAGCAGTTGAATATCTGGTGGAGTCGTGACAGATTCTTTGCATTCACCACACGTATTGTAGCATATCAGCAACTTTTGCTTACCAAGGAATATACAGAATAGTAGCTGCTTATGAAAAGATTGATTATAGCATTGCTGCTGTCGTTTGCCTGCACGTTTTCAGTTTTCGCGCAGCAGACATTGACAGTCAGCGGTACAGTCAAGGACGATGCCGGCGAGCCTCTCATAGGTGTCGTGGTGGCAGTGGCGGGCACAGGAAATGCCTCAGTCACAGACCTTGACGGTAATTATACATTGACAAAAGTCCCTGCAGGAGCCAAGCTCGAGGCTTCCTGCCTGGGTTATACCAATGTCACCAAACCTGCTGCAGAAAAAGTGGACTTCGTGCTCTCCACAAGCACGGAAATGCTTTCTGAGGCAGTGGTTACCGGTATGACCACCACTGACAAACGTCTCTTCACAGGAGCGACCGACCAGCTTTCAGCCGTGGATGTAAATATCAGCGGTGTGGGTGAAATCAGCCGTTCGCTCGAAGGAAAATCAGCCGGCGTGTCAGTGCAGAACGTATCCGGAACCTTCGGTACTGCGCCTAAGATCAGAGTCAGGGGTGCCACCTCCATTTTCGGAGATTCCAAGCCTCTGTGGGTGGTCGATGGCGTCATAATGGAGGATGTGGTCAATGTGGATGCCAATTCCCTGTCATCCGGAGATGCCACGACATTGATCAGCTCCGCGATAGCAGGCTTGAACTCTGACGATATCGAGTCCTTCCAGATCCTCAAGGACGGTTCCGCGACTTCCATCTACGGAGCAAGGGCAATGGCGGGTGTCATTGTCGTGACCACCAAAAAAGGAACTCCTGGCGTGACCCGCGTGAACTACAACGGTGAATATACCATGCGTCTTGTCCCTTCATATTCCGAGTTCAACATCATGAACTCACAGGAGCAGATGTCGGTCTATGAGGAAATGTACCAGAAGGGATGGCTCAACTTCACCAGCAGCGTATATAATTCGCAGGGCGGTGTTTACAGCAAGATGTCCCAGTTGATGAACACATACGATTCCACGACCGGAAAATATCTGGTTGAGAATACTGAAGCAGGAAGAAAGGCATATCTCCGCAAGGCCGAGATGCGCAACACCGACTGGTTCAGCGAACTTTTCCGTCCGACGGTGCAGCACAGCCACTCTGTCAGCATCACTTCCGGTTCTGAGAAAGGCAGTTACTATGCGTCCCTGGGCGCGCTGGTCGATCCGGGCTGGTCTATCCAGAGCAAGGTGAACAGATATACCGCGCTTTTCAACACATCCCAGAAGATATTCAAGGATTATATCACCCTGAACATCATCGGAAACGCCTCATACAGACAGCAGAGGGCACCTGGTTCGCTGTCGTCTTCCACAAACCTCGTTGAGGGCTCGGTTAAGCGTGACTTCGACATCAACCCGTATTCTTACGCCCTCCGTACTTCGAGGACACTGGATCCGGACGAGTTCTACACCAGAAATTACGCTCCGTTCAATATCAAGCACGAGCTGGAGAACAACTACATTGACCTGTCTGTGCTCGACACGAAGTTCCAGGCGGAGATCAAGGCGAAGCCGATAAAAGGTCTCGAACTGTCCGCCCTCGGTTCCGTAAGATATCAGCTGTCAATGACTGAGCACAATATCAGGGACAATTCCAACCAGGCCGAGGCTTACCGTTCTGCTGCCACCAAGATCATCATGAACGCGAACCCTTACCTGTACAAGGACCCGGACAATCCGACAGGGGACAAGTACACGGTCCTGCCTCAGGGAGGTATCTTGAAAAAGAATGACTACTCAGCGCTCAGCGTGGATTTCAGAGCGTCAGGAACATACAATACCGCCATTGCCGACAAGCATATCATCAATGCTTTCGCTGCGGTGGAAGTCAATTCACTGGACAGGCACGCAAGCTCTTTCGACGGATGGGGACTTCAGTATGAGGCCGGTGAGACTCCGTTCTATATCCTGGACCTGTTCAAGAAACAGCTTGAGCAGAATTCATATTACTACAGCCTGAACAATACGCACGAGCGCAATGTCGCTTTTGCCGCTACTGCTTCATACTCATACAATTACAGATACACCATCAACGGAACGTTCCGTTACGAGGGCTCCAACAGACTCGGAAGGGCAAGAAGCGCACGCTGGCTGCCTACATGGAATGTCGCCGGCAAATGGTCTGCGGATCAGGAAGAGTGGTTCGACGCGCTGAAACCGGCATTGTCCAGCATGAACTTTCGTGTATCATATTCATTGACAGCGGACAGGGGCCCGGCGTGGGTGAACAACTCCACAGCATTGTTCTATCCGAGCACCCCATGGCGTCCTGCCACCAATATCAAGGAGCCGTCGCTCTACCAGTCATCCATCGAGAACTCCGAACTCACATACGAGAAGAAGCATGAGTTCAATGTGGGAACTGACCTCGGTTTCATCGACGACCGCATCCTCCTGTCATTCGACACTTACAAGAGAAATAACTTCGACCTTATCGGAAGCGTTGTCACTCAGGGACTTGGCGGTGTTTCCAACAAATACGGAAACGTGGCTTCCATGAAGTCTTCCGGAGTGGAGCTTTCGCTTACCACCAAGAATATCGTCAAGAAGGATTTCTCCTGGACCACGAACTTCATATTCTCGCATATGAAGAACACCGTGACCAAGCTCAAGACTTATCAGACAATGATCAGTTATCTGACAGGTTCAGGCTACTCTATGGAAGGAATGCCTCGCGGCGCCGTGTTCTCACTGCGTTTCATGGGACTTGACGAGATGGGTATCCCGACTTTCCTGAACAAGGACGGGGAAATCACTTCCACGAACATCCAGTTCCAGGAAATGAACAATTTCAGCAACCTCAAGTATGAGGGGCCGATTGACCCGACCATTACCGGAAGCTTCGGCAACATGTTCAAGTTCAAGGGCTTCACGATGAACGTCTTTATGACTTACTCCTTCGGAAATGTGGTAAGGCTGGACCCTATCTTCTCCAACAGCTATTCGGACCTTACCGCCATGCCGAGAGAGTTCATGGACAGATACATCAACCCTGGTGATGAGAACATTACCAACGTGCCTGTAATCGCAAGCAAGCGTCAGAACAACAGCATCAGCAATCTCAGCATTGCCTACAATGCCTACAACTACTCTGACCAGCGTATTGCCAAGGGCGATTTCATCAGGCTCAAGGAGGTTTCATTGGGTTATGACCTTCCTAAGACTGCAGTTGAAAAGCTTAGACTGAAGAGCCTTTCATTCAAGATACAGGGAACCAATCTCTGTCTCCTGTATGCCGACAAGAGGCTGGAAGGACAGGACCCTGAGTTCCTCAATGCCGGCGGTGTCGCAGTTCCGATGCCGAAGCAGTTCACATTGACCTGCAAGATAGGATTTTAAATCAATGCGGATATGAAGAAATTTATAACATATTCATTGGCAGTTCTTTCTCTGATCGGGGGATTGACCTCCTGCGACAAGTTCCTGGACAAGCTCCCGGACAACAGAACTGAACTGAATTCGACTGAAAAGATACAGAAACTGCTTGTTTCCGCTTATGCTTCAAGAACTTACGTGAGATTCTTCGAGTATGCGTCGGACAACTGCGAACTCTATAGCGAAGGAAACAAGAATACGTCCAGACTCATTGAACAGAATTATAACTGGGAACCGATCGAGGAAGCGGACAATGAGAGCAACGTGAACACCTGGCAGGCATATTACAATATGATTGCCACAGCGAATGCCGCTCTCCAGGCCATCACCTCTGTCTGACAATGATCTACTGTCTCCCTTATCATCCTCAGTATGCGTCTCAGTATCTGGGAGTTACCTATATGGACAAGCCGGAGACCACATTGAATCCGAAATACAGCCGTGGTACTCTTGCCCATGACTACGAGATGATCCAGAAGGATATCGAGGAAGGACTTCCTCTTCTGAACGACGAGGCATGGTCAGTTCCGAAATATCATTTCAACAAGAAGGCAGGCTATGCGCTTGCGACCAGGTTCTACGTCTATAGCAACCAGTGGGAGAAGGCGGTTGAGGCTGCAAATGTGGTGCTCGGCACTAACCCTTCCGAAATGCTCCGTGACTGGGCTGCGACCAGCAAGATGGCCTGGGCTTATGATACCAGGGCATTGAACTATATCAATCCTACGAACAAGGTGAACCTGCTGATCATTCCGCTCTATTCTGCTAACGGCGGTCTGTTCAATGCATGGTCCGCTACCGGCGGAAGATATGCGCACACCAACAGGATCGCCAAGATGGAGACTGTACGTGCGAAGCGTCCTATGGGCGGTGCCTATGATACCGGCAAGCAGGACAATACCCAGTATATCTACCAGATGGTTCCGTTCTACTGGGCTGATCTCATAACCAACAAGGTGTACTGGCCGAAATGGCCTTCCCAGTGGGAGGTCGTTGATCCGGTGGCCGGTACCGGTTATGTCCGCAGCACGATGGTGGCCCTCGATGCCAATGAAGTGCTTCTGAACAGGGCCGAGGCCTATATCCAGCTCAAGGAATATGACAAGGCTGCTGCAGATATGGATACCTGGAACTGTTCAATGTACAAGGTCGGAACTAACGGAATCCGTCATCTGACACGCGAGCTGATCGATGAGGTTTACGGCGACCCTTCTTCATCATTGTACATCAAGGAATATACAAGGGAAGAGCCTACTTCCAGGAAGCCGATTCATCCGCATGGATTCACTGTAGAGTCTGGTACTCAGGAAAATATGACACAGTGCCTGCTGTTCTGCAAGAGAATCGATTCTCTGGAGGAAGGACTCCGCTGGATGGACCTCAAGAGATACGGAATCACCATCGACAGGTTCGACGACACCGAATACGACGACGCTACGACCTCAGGATTCGAGGCTACTGTCACATTGCCTTACAATGACTTGCGCCGCGCATTCCAGATTCCTTCAGAGTCCATCAAAACCGGTCTGGAGCCTAACCCGCGCAACAATGCGGAGACCCCTGACCATCCTTTCGTCAAATATCTTTAAGGAGGAATGAAGATGAAAAAGTATATATCAATGATATTGGCAGCCTGCTCTGTGCTGGTGATGGCATCCTGCACCAAGGATGAAGTCAGCTCCGAGAGCATTTTCAAGGAAGAGAACCACAGATATACCGAGTTCGATTCATGGCTGCAGAGAAATTATGTGGAGCCTTACAATGTCCGTTTCGAATACCGTATGCCGGACAGGGAGACCAGCTTCAACTACTGGGTATCACCTCCTAACATCAAGGAGTCTATCATGATTGCCAAGCTTATCAAGTTCACGACTCTTGAGGCCATGGTGGAGATGATGTCTTCTGGAGACGAGACCGAGGATCCTGCATTGTTCGTGAAATCCTATTTCCCGAAAGTGCTCTTCCTCGTGGGCAGTTTCGAGATAAGCAGCAGCGGTTCCACGGCTCTTGCATCTGCGGAGAACGGCCTTCAGATCAACATCCTGGGCGTGAACTTCTTCGAATACCATAAGGATGCGGAAAGAATCGCGGGCACTATGCTCCACGAGTTTACCCATATCCTCGACGGTATCCACGGCTCTCCTGCAGAGTTCAAGGACATCACCCTCAGCGACTATGTGGGCGACCGCTACACTTCCCTTACCGAAGACCCTTATCAGAAAGGATTTGTCAGCAACTATGCGCGCTCCCACTACAGCGAGGACGTGGCAGAGACCGGCGGACGTCTGATTTCCCTTACGGAAGAGGAAAGAGAGGCAATGATAGCCAAGGCCGGTCCAGTCGGCGGTCCGCTCATGAGAAAGAAGTTTGACATGCTTAAGAAATGGCTCAAGGATTCCTACGGAGTGGATTCCGAAAGATGGTGTGAGATCTATCATCGCCGTATCGCTCAGCTGGACAGCCTGGATTGGGAATCACTTGACGAATAAACCCGAATCGATATGAAAAGAATTATAACATATATTCTGTCAGCGATGATGCTGCTCTCTTTGGCTTCCTGCTACAAGAGTTCCAGAATCTTCGACGAGACGGCCGCACAACGTACAGAAGACCGCATCGAGCTCTGTCGCAGTGCGCTGGTAGCCCGTGAAACCTGGGTTATGGAGTATTTCCCGGATGAGGACCTCCGTTACGGCGGATGGATTTATGTCCTGCAGTTCTCACCTGACTATACAGTGAAAGTATGGTTCGAGGGAGCCGGCTTCATACCTCAGGCTGACCCTGTTACGGAGTCAGAATACAAGGTGGAACTGGGTACCGGTCCGATGCTGAAATTCTGCACCAACAATGACTACATACATTTCTTCTCCTTCCCTGGAGGCCCGAACGGTGGCGGATATCGCGGTTGGGGCGGTGATTTCGAGTTCACCGTCATGTCGATTTCCGACAACTATGACGAGATCATCCTGAAAGGCCTGAAGTCATTCAACAGAATACGTCTCACTCCGTTTTCCGGCGATGAAACACCTGAAAGCTATATCGCCAAGGTGCATGCCAGCGAAAAGGCCGTGACCAAAAAGTCATTCGACCTTTGTGTGAACGGCAAGGTTATCGGAACTGCTACTAGGGAATCTCTTCCTGATTTCAACAATTACGAGAGATACTACAAGAGCAAGATCTGGACATTGTCCTACGAGATGCCTGTCCAGGCCACTGACGAGAACGGCAACCCGATGACAGACGAAAGCGGCGCTCCGGTTTACAAATCCGAGAAGGTCGTGGAGAATGTCTGTGCCATAAATCTTCCTGACGGAGTGATGAAGCTTTACAAGCCATATTCGTTCAAGGGCAACTGCATCGACGGACTGGACGGCCAGACAGTCAGCGAATTCAAGTGGACGCATGGCGTGTTCTCATCCAAGGACTACTATTCTGGAACAGATTCGTTCTATCAGATAACTCTTCAATAATATAGTAGATGAAAAACAGAATAATATATATGACGCTTCTTTCCGCATTGGCCCTGACCGCCTGCGGAAGTTTCCGACCGTATCGGGGTGTTCGTTTCCGAAGCCGGTACCGGTTCGGCGTTGAATGACAATGCCTATTATGACGCATATACATCCACCGCATCATCCCGTTTCTTCCCGCTCCGTGACGCTGACAAGCTCAAATGGGAAGACGGCAAGAAATATGACGTGGCCCTGTATTATCCGTTCACTACCAAGATGACGGATGCTACCTCGATCCCGGTTTCAGTATCCGAGAATCAGGTGGTATCGATTCCTCTGACCACTACGCAGTTGAAGAGAAACCAAATCTTCGTATCTTCAATCAAATCAGTTGAGCGCCCGGACAACGGCATTCTCGAAATGTCCCTTTCACCTGTGGTCTCTTTCGTGAAGATCAATGTCTCTTCCAATCTGCCTGTAGCCTGCAATTCCATCAAGCTCACAGGCGAAGACGGAACGGCACTTGCCTTCAAGCACGCGAAATATGACCTGTTCACCTCCCGTCTCTCTGAAATTGACTCGGTAAGTTCAGTGATCAATGTCAAGCCAGCCTCACCTGTATATCTCAGGCGCAAGGCCTCTGAATTTATTGTCAATGTTAATCCGCAGTATGCCGGCAAGAAATTGACCATAGACTGCGACCTCGAAGGTGCTGACTTTGAGAAGGTTGTCGTGGATGTGCCGGAAGGCGGATTCAAGCCGGGAACATGTGTTTCCTACAATGTCGGAATGACCGCGGACCCTGTGCTCCTGAGCGCGGACGGTACTGCCAATACCTATATCGTGAACAAGGCCGACTGCCTCTATGCTTTCAATGCGAAGGTAAAGGGCAACGGCAGTACGAAGAGCATCAGCTGGAGCTACGACGGAGAACCGCACAGCACCGCATTCGATGCCGCTTTGGCCCCTTCTTCAGCAGAACTTCTGTGGTACAGCATCCCTGAAGGCGAGGGCGGATTTGTCAATGCAAGTCCTGTCTCTGTCGGAAGCGTGATGTATGACGAAGTTGACGGCCTCGTCTATTTCAAGACACCGAAGACTTTTGTGAACGGCAATGCCGTGATCGCTGCGCTGAATGAGTCCGACGAAATCATCTGGAGCTGGAACATCTGGGCCGTAGAGGGCTGGAATGCCGATGCGACTTCCAGGAAGGCCGGCCGTTATACGGTCATGGACCGCAACCTCGGAGCTGTGCTCGGACTTTCTGCAAAGGATATCTCTGACAATGTGAAGGCAGCCGGAGCCATCGGCAACTACTATCAGTGGGGCCGTAAGGATCCGTTCCCTGCAGCATCTGAATATAAATCGACTACGAACGTACAGGAAGGCTGGGGCAACCCTGCTTACACCACCCTGGATGAATATAAAGTCGATGGGGACAAGATCTTCTCTTCCGACAGGGCCACGAACGCCAGGATGCTCCATGCTGAACTCGGTTCGGGCTATTCGCTCCAGCAGGCCGTGGACGAGTCCGTAAAATATCCTCACAAGTGGATGTTCGGAGGCAACAACGATGCTGTCTATCCTCAATACAGTTGGTTCTCCGGAGAAGGCGACTTCCAGGCAAAATCCATTCAGGACAATGAGCAGTGGCGCTATCTCTGGGGCAGCACTGACAACATCAGCAACGAGAAGACCATCTATGACCCGTGTCCGGCAGGTTGGAAAGTGCCGACAGCAGATGCCTATGCGACATTCTTCGCTTCTTCCGGTTCCGCAGCGGGCGGTCACGGAGTCTATGTTTCCGAATATGACCTCTATTTCCCATTTGCGGGACAGAGAAAGGCCGGTTTCGGTGGCTCAGTCATTTCGGCTTCAGGTGAAGTTATGATGGCCTCGGCAAGTGTCGCCAACTCTCTTTATCCGATCCGCTCATCTGTCGGCTCGAACGGCGCAGGCGCAAAGATCACTCAGAGCAACAGCTACTCCGGTGCCGGACTGCAACTTCGCTGCGTGAAAGAAAATGTGAATGGAAAAGCTCCGGGATACGGCAAACAGACCGGTCACAGGGCAGCACTTATGGGCGACTCCATCACAAGGACCTGGAGAGACCGCGGCCGTCTGGCCTTTTTCACCGAGAACAGCTACCTTAACTGTGGAATCGATGGACAGACCTCAAGCAATATGATTGACCGTTTCGGTTCGAACATCGTAGATGACAATCCTCAATGTTTGGTGATTACCTGCGGTACGAATGACCTTGCTGAAAATATGTCCGGTGATGGCTACCGGGTTCACGTGAGCAGGGAGAATCTGCTTGCCAACATCGCCCTTATGTCCAGGATTGCAGAAGATATGGGAGTTCCTGTCATACTTGGTTCGATTTGTCCGACTAGGAGCATGTGGTGGAAACCGGATGCTTGGAAAGCGGAGTTTGACGGAGACTACATCGCATCTAAGGTTATCGAGGCCAACAAGCTCATCAAGGCTTATGCTGCCGAGAGAGGCTATCGTTATGCAGATTACCACAGCGCTCTGAAAAATGATCAGAACGGTCTGGCTGACGAGTACTGCTGGGTATTCGGCAAGAATGCCGACGGAACATTGAACCTTGATTCCGTTCATCCGAATGCGAAGGCATTCCTTGTTATGGAAGGGATTCTGAAACCTCTCATCGACGCCGCACTTTACGACCCGTCAGAGGCTAACCCTGGAGGCGGAAAGATAGACGATATGGATAAATGGAAATGGTAAACTGTTAATGCGTAAAATTATGAATATCAAATATATATCAATGATTGCCCTGGCATCTGCCCTGATCGGCTGTTCCAAGAACGGACAGATGGATGAGGACATCCTGTCTGACGGACCTGCCTTTTCTGCAGATTTCCTGCAGCAGGAAGTGCAGAGCAAGGTGACTCATACCGATGACGGCAATGCATTGAAACTCGCTTGGGTTAAATCCGACAAAATCGGAATCTGGACAGAGGCTGAAGGCAAGTCCCTCCAGTCCAACAGCGCATATCTCGCCGACAAGGAAGGTGCCGGAACGACGTTTTCATATCAGTCCCGTGCTCAGAGAATCCGCTGGGCAGGGGACAATATCCCGCAGTCGTTCTATGCCTGCTATCCTTTCAATGCCGACAGAGGTACGGACCCGCATAAGGCAAAGGTGGGGATTTCGGCTTTACAGTCCCAGTACTCAAGCGGCTCTACAGCGCATCTTGCTGAAAATGACTTCATCTGGGCTGCCGTGGAGAATGTCACCAAATCCGATGATGCGGTGAACCTCACTTTCCATCATGCTTTCTCCGTACTGGATCTGGAACTGACCACTGATACCAGGATGAAACTGGATGCATTGATTTTCCGCTGCACCTCCAACAAGGATGCTGCCGTGGCATTTGAGAACGGAAGCATTGACCTGAGTACAGGAAAATTGGATCTTACGGGGGCGACAACCTCGCCTGAGGTGCGTCTGGACTGCGATTTTGCGACTTCATGGCCGGCAGCATCGCATGTTTACATGGTCTTCAACCCGGCGCTGGCAGGGGAGACCATGCAGCTGGTTGCGGTCATCGGAGGCAAGGAGAAGCTGATCATGGAGAAGCAGGTTCCGGAAGGAGGCTTCCCGGCAGGCAAGGTGATCAATGTGGTGACGGATTATGAGGTGCCGGGTGATGTGGCCATCAAGATCAAGGATCTGGGTGAACTTTCCACATCAAACTGCTACCTCGTTTCCGAGGCCAACCAGTTCTACAAGTTCAAGGCTACTGTGAAGGGTAACGGCTATATCCCTGCAGCGCTTTCAGCAGTGACTGGCTCTGCGGACATCGCTCCGAAATCCGTCCTCGTCCTCTGGTACAACACCGTCCAGAAGGACAACAAGTGGGTGGACGCCTGCCCGATTCTGCTTTCTTCGCTGGTATTTTTCAGGGACTATGTCTATTTCGACACGCCTAAGGAGTTCGTTCCTGGCAATGTCGTGATTGCGGCATTCGCCGAGGAGGGCGTTACCTACGACAACATAGAGGTGGATGAGAATAAGAATATCACCAATGCGACGCTTCTCTGGAGCTGGAACATCTGGGCCGCAGATGGTTATGACCCGGATGCGACGGCTGTCATCTCAGGAGGTAAAACCTTCATGGACCGTAATATCGGAGCAGCGATTTCCGGTGTCGGTTCAAAAGGTGAATATGAACCTGCCTATGCAGTGGGCAACTACTATCAATGGGGCAGAAAGGATCCGTTCCCGTCCATTGCGGACTATTGCAACTATTGGCCTTGCCAATACGCCAACACTCTCATCGGAACTCCTACATACACTCCGATCGTAGCTCTGAGGGTCAATGGCCAGAGTGCTGCGAAGAATGTGGACAACCAGGTCTGGGGCTACCGGACAAAAGACGACGGTTCGTTCAATATTGATTCGTCTTGGCATACTATAGAGAGGAACAGCATCGCAGCTCCGTCTTCGTCCAACAGCGTCTTTGCAGGTTATGCCGTGGACCATCCTTACGTCTATATTCTGAATTCCAAATATCCGGACGGCGGCTATTATCCGTGGATGACGACCAATGACCAGAGTTACAGGGCGTTCTGGGGTGGTTCCGAAGCGAAGAAAACTCTCTTCGACCCATGTCCTGCAGGCTGGCGTGTCTGCAACAAGGCTGAGGCTCAGTCGTTTATGCAGACTGTTTTCAGCAGCGCCACACTGGCTGCCAATCTTGTGGGATATGATTTCGATGGGCATTATCTTCCGATGACCGACTCGCGAAGCAACAAACATTTCAGAACAGAGACAGTGAAATCCTGCGGATATGAAACCAAATCATATATGTGGACATCGGAATCAGTTACGGCCCACAATTACGGATATGCCTATGCTGCAGCGATGGTAGCTCCGCCAAATTATGCGGACAAGGGCAAGCCGAAGACTCTCAAGGAAGTGAAAGTTGAAGACAACAAGTACTTGGCGTCAAGTTGCCCTGTCCGCTGCGTGAAAGAATAAAAGTTTAACTAATTAATAACATTAATCATGAACAAAAAACAGAACGGAGCAGCAGCTCCAAAGCGTTATGAATCACCGGCTCTGGCGATTCTCGATGTGAATCTCGAAAACGGTTATGCCAGCGGCGGGAATATTGGAGACTATAAGCAAGAACAGATGTCATTCGGCGATGCTTACGGTTATTATGAAGAACTCTACTAATAATCATTGGCTATGAAAAAGAATTTGATTACGGTCCTGTCGTTGCTGGCTGTTGTCGGCTGCCAGAAGGCTCTTGTAAATGAGCAGGAGCAGGACAATACTCCGATTACGGTCGTTGCTTCCCTGGGGAGCGGCTCGACTAAGACGATGATGACGGATGCTGGTATAGGATCTAATCTCAAGTCATCTTGGCTTGAGAGTGATAAGTTGGGTGTGTATGGTTTTAGACAAGACGGTAAAAATCTGATAAATATCGGAAACAACAGCCGGTTTGATTCCAAGGGGACTGGCGAGCGCGTTGATTTTACGCTTAACAATTCCGATAAAAAATTAAATTGGATTTATCAGGGTTCTATGCATACCTTCTATGCGTATTATCCTTATTCTGCCAATGCCGGAGATGATTATACTAAGGTGGCGTTCACGATTCCTTCAACACAGAACCAGGCTGGAAAAGGAGATCTGAGCCACATTACGGCGTATGATCTGTTGTATTCTACAGCGGAATCGATGTGGAATGGAACTAACGGGACAAATGTGGAAAAGGTGATTGATTTCTCGTTCCATCATGCCTTGTCCGTTCTGGCGATATCTATTTCTTCTGAATTTGAGGGCCAGAGAGTCAGCAGAATACGTTATGTGTTCAGTGACAAAAATGAAAAGCTGGCTGTCTCCAAGGGAACGTTGAATATCGGAACAGGAGAAATCAATGTTGAAGAGGGATCTAATGAAGTGGTATTGTCGGTGCAGCCTACAGTGTTGTTGTCTGCCGAACCTTCTACCTTCTATATTTTGGGTACCCCTGGTCATGCCTCCAAGGAGTTTACGGTATTTGCGACAATCAATGGAAAAGAGATTGAACTTGCGAAGAAAACCATAAATCCGAAAGGAATCTCGGTTTCTGCGAAGTCGGAACTTTCTTTGTCCCAGACCGAGGAGGTTGCCAAGGATATTTACGAGGATCTCAGTTCTGTTGAGACGGCCAATACATATCTGATTTCCAAAGTCGGAAAATATAAGTTCAATGTCCAATTGAAGGGAAATGGCGCTATTCCTGCCGCATTGTCAGATGTTGTTGCATCCAATGAAATTGCTCCGAAGTCCGCACTTGTATTATGGTACAATACTCTTCAGACCAGCAATACTTGGGTAGATGCTTCTCCTGTCGATGTGTCTTCCGTTGCATTGGGAGAAGATGGATATGTGAGATTCTCTACTCCTGAAACATTTGTCTCTGGCAATGCTGTCATCGCAGTGTTTGCTGAAGAGGGTGTTACTTATGACTCTATTACGGCAGATGAAAACAAGTGCATCAACAATGCAACGCTTCTCTGGAGCTGGACCATTTGGGCCGCAGATGGTTATGATCCGGAGGTAGCCACGATTACAGCAGGAGGAAAGCAGTTTATGAACCGACTCTTGGGAGCCACCATCTCAGGAATGGGAACAACGGGGGACTATATCCCGATTGGTGCGGTCGGCAACTATTACCAGTGGGGCCGCAAGGATCCGTTTCCAGCATTTTCGGACTACACGGTAACTATCCCAACTCAATATACCAACATACTCTTTGGAACTCCGACCTACACGCCGATTAAAGCGCTCAAGATTGACGGACAGTCTTCAAAGATGAATCTCGACGGTCAGATGTTCGGTTATAGGACTAAAGAATCGGGATCACTTGACAGCGATAATGCTTGGAATCTGATGAAAAGAGACGACATTTCTTCAGACAAGTCAACCAAGAACAAAGTCTATGTCGAATATGCTACAGTACATCCATATAAGTGCATCACCAATAATGGCAATACTTTCGGAGGCTGGAGAACGTGGCTTAATGGTGATGACCAGAGCTATAAGAGTCTTTGGGGAGAATCTGATTTAAAGAAAACCCTTTTCGATCCTTGTCCTGCCGGTTGGAGAGTCCCGTCTAAAGATGAAGCTACAGAATTTGTCAACCTTGCTAAAGCTGGAAACCTCGCATCCAACCTTCACGGAATGGAGTATCAGGGCAATTACTTCCCGATTACCAGTTCCCGCAACAGCGCACATTTCGGCACCAGTTATGTCCTAAGTGTTGGAGTTCCTGTCGGTTCAGTCTTTTGGACAAGCGATATCACAGGGTCTTATTCCTATGTTTACGCCGCCGTACTTAATGCACCGGCAAACTTCTCCGATAAATACAAGAAAGGCGAGGCCGTAGAACTTGAGTCGAAAGTTGAGGCTCAGAACAATGCGAACGGAAACTGTGTCCGCTGCGTAAAAGAATAACATCTGATTAATTGATACACACAAAGGGTGGCCGAAAATCTCGACCACCTTTTTTCATTGCCTATTCCCGTGTGGCTGAAGTAGCCGAACGGACGGGCAGCACGGCGGACGTGGCCGGCCCACGGCCTCGGGAACTACATATCATCCATCGACAGACCCTTGTAGGAAATTCTATATCCTTTGAACTCACCAGTGGCACGCAGGAAAGCTGCCGCCTTGCGCTCCAGCACATCCATGTCAATGTTGTCTGCCTTACGCTTTACCTCGAAGAATGTGGCTTCACCTGTCAGTTCGTTTTCGGCCACAATGTCGATTTCATTCTCGCCTTTGCGGTCCCACCATCCGCCGATGCGTGTGAAGGCTCGGCTTTCGATCAGCACACGCCTGAAATAGCGCTCAAGCATCAGGCCACTGAACGTCTCGTAGTCACGGTTGATGATAGCCCTGACGCTCTCGTAGTTCTCTATCTCCAGCATATAGCTGTACTTGTAGATGAAGCGGAACCAGAACGTGAAGAAGTTGTCCTCTATCGTATAAAGGACATTCTTGTTGGAACTCTTCTCAAAAAGAGGCTGTTTTTTTGCGATTACCTCATACTCGATTTCAAGTTTGGTCAGATATCCGCCGATTTCTCTACCCACCACGTTCTCTATTTCAGAACGGGAGGTTTTACCTCTCGCGATGGCTGAGAGAATCGAGAAATACACCCCATAGTCCTTGCCGAACTCCTCGATGAGGATAGCCTTGCCCTCTCCCAAGAAGATGGAATCAGAGTGTATGATGTAGTCGAGCATGGCTGACTTGGTCGTCGCCCCAGCATCCACAAGCAGTTGCACGTACTTTGCCACGCCGCCAGTGAAGGAATACAGGGCAAGCAGATCTTCTGCAATGTGTCCGGGATTGTATTCCGTGAGGATTTCCTTCAGCACTCCAGGCGTGAACGGCCTTACGTTCATAAAACGTGTCTGCCTGTTATACAGAGGCTCCTTCTTATCCTTGAATATCTTCGTCATCATGGAATATATCGAGCCACAGACGACAAGATTCATGCGAGCTTTAGGGCTATACATGTCCCAAATGCGCTGCATGTCGCTGTACACAGACTTGTTAACACGGAAGAACTCCTGGAATTCGTCAATAAACAATGTGATGGGGCGCTCAGTGGAAAGTTTCATCAGGAACTCGAAAACATCTGCGAAATGCTCAGCGCGTCCCATCGTAGGGACTCCAAGTTTGCTTTCAATTTCAACTCTGTAATCATCGCATAAATCTCCTTCAGCCTTGCGGGTGACGAAGAAATAAAGTATAGGTTCATCCTCATATGCCTTCCAGACGAGACATGTCTTGCCGATGCGGCGCCTCCCCGTAACTACTGTGAACTGGGCATTGTCTTTCGACATTCTGCGAATCTCACGCAATGATGCTATTTCTTCTGTCCTGTCAAAAAATCTCATAATTTAAGTCCTCCCCTTTTTATTTTCGAAACAATCATTTCGGAAACCGCTGTTTCGCTACTGCAAAGATAATGATTTTCCTATGAGAAGTTCAACATTCATCTTTTTCTGTGCTCCCAAAATAAATTAAGAGTGTTGCTTAGCAAGTGAAAATCTGCATACGACATCGGATTCACGTGTGCAGACCTGGCTCGCCATCCCCGTCGAAACCCATCAGTGCGAGCTTTTCAGGAATCGGAATGCCCAGGCGTTTCGCACTCTTGCAGACATAGAGCGCCAAGTAGCCACGCGGAACAAAAATGGCATCGGCCCCGCGGCTGACAGCTTCGGACAATGCCGTGTCCACTTCATTGTTATCCGCTTCATTTACGAAAGTCACGCGGCAGAACTGCTCCATCCCCATTTCCCTCATTGCCCGCCGGTAGCTGTCCTCCCTTATGTTCAATGTCGAGAGCTGGATATTGTTCGAAATCATCTCGATATGCCTGTAGCCATTGGCAAGCAGATGCTCCAGACCCATACGGATGGCCTTGTCATTATCCAGCAGCACTCGCCCGGCGTTTTCCAACTCTGGCAGATTTCGGTTCATCAGCACGACCTTGATGCCCAATGAGATAGCTCTTCGGAGCTCGTCTTCGCATCCGTCGCAGGGACTTATGAGAATTCCCTTTACGCCGTCAGCGTGAAAAGCATCCACCAGCCGGCCGATTTTGTCAATGCGGTCGTCAGAACTGCCGAACAGGACGGTGTAGCCGTTGTCATACGCGATGTTCTCGATATTTCTGGAAACATTGGAAAAATAATGGTTGGCAAGATCCGGCGTGATGACTCCGATGGTCTTCTGGAAACCGATTCTCAGAGACGATGCGGCCTTGTTCGGGGTATAGTTGAGGCGCTTTACCACTTCCATGATGGCATTGGCCGTCTTTGCATTGACCCCGCTCCTGCCGTTCAGCGTCATCGAAACCAGGCCGACAGAAACGTTGGCCTCCCGCGCTATATCCTTGATTGTGATCTTTCCCATTGCTGCTTGTCTGTGTGGATTCACCCGATATGGAGTGAATCAGTATCGGGGCATTGTCCTAAGGTGTAGTGTTTTCGCCCGATTACACAAATGTAATAAACATTTTCCACACGTCAAACGTGGTCTTGCCGAAAAAAAACACCCCCGCGAGTGTTGCGGAGGTGTATATGTCAGGTTCGGATTCATGTGGCCCAGTGACTACATCATCGGAGGAGGACCTCCCGGACCGGGGCCTCTATGTCCACCAGGGCCACCTGGACCCCTGCGTCCTTTGGCGGCGTTGTTCATGTTACCGAATCTCCACGTGAGGGAGAGAATCACGTAGCGGCCGAGCGTGTTGTTCCAGGTCTCGGTGTGATAGTTGGCTGAATCGCTTACGGAGAGGTTCTTGGACTGGTTCAGCAGGTCGTAGGCCTTGAGCGAAAGCGTGAATCTGTTCTTGAAAAGCAGTTTCGTGAGCTCTGCATTGAGAATGTACTCGTCATCCTGTGCACTCGCATAGCCTCGATACCAGTTGTAGTTGAACTCGGATACCAGACCTACGCCACCAGGAATAGTCCAGTTCATAGATGCTGCGAACTGGTTATTCCTTGTGACATTCATCTTTATCGATGATATCGTGTACCAAGACTTGGCGATATTTGAGCGACCAGATGCAGTAAGTTCCACAAAATCATTTCTATATGTGAGTTTTATCCTCTGCATAATACTCATTGTCTGAGTCCTGTTCTTCAGGAAGAGGTCACTCTCGTCCAAGTTCGGGAAATCCGTGTGGAATTTCTCATAATCGAAATCGCCGCCGGTTCCGTAGGCGCTCATGTCAAGCGAAGTCTTTCCTACATAAGAAGACGATTCGGACCAGCTTCCTCTGGTTACAGAAGAAATACTGAAATTGGATTTGCCGATAGGAGCATTGACAAAAGCCCTTGCGCTGGCGTTGCCGGAAGTCGGCCCGTTGACAGGGATTGAATACGAAACACCGTTGGTGTTGTACCAGCTCGCATATACAATAGGGGACTGCACGAAGCCACCCGCAATATGGCCATAGACAGAGAAGAATTTCTTCTTGTTCGAATATCCGATTCTGGTGCGTATGTCGTGAGAGAAATACGGCTTCAGGTAAGGGTTACCAAGCGAAACGTTAAGCGGATTGGTATTGTCCGGAACCGGCATTAGCTGTGTCGTAGTCGGTTGAGAAGAACGGCCGAAATAGAAACCGCGTATGTTCGTGTTGTCATTCACATCGTACCAGAGCATGGCGGATGGGGACCAGTTCACGACAGTATTGTCATAACTCTTGCCGTTTGTCTCATTGTGCGTAATCGTAGGAATTACAGAAGCGCCGACCTGGGCCCTGAATTTGTCCTTCTGGTACATGAAGTTGAAACCTGCGCGGTGAGTCTGGTACTGGTTCAGCACATCATTGGAATACTGGGCGTTCCTCGTCTCGCTCACGGTGATGTCCTTGCCGCTGCTGTCCTTCCCTGTTCCCGTGCTGAAGTACGGGTGGTTTGCAATACTGAATTCCGCACCCGTATCAGCAGAATCGTAGGTGTCCTTGGTGGACTTGTTCTGGCTCCATCTATACTGGTAATTCGCCTCAAGATAGAACCCGGCGCCCAGCGGCTCAGTATATACAAGCCTGCCGCTTATCGAAGACGACTTGGAATTCTGGTCGTAGCGCTGATTGACTATTTCATTGACATCATCAGAGCCGTCACCTGCGGTTCCGAAGGATTTTGTCAATGACTGGTTCAGTCCCCGCAAGTCGTTGTTGCTGAAGTTATAGTCAATGTTGAGGGACAATGTCCTTCCCGGGATTCCCAATTTCTGCCTGAACAGGAAGAATCCGTTCGCAGTCCAGTTGTTGTTGTCACCCGTATTGTTGTTGAAACCTTCATTCTTGTTCACTGCGGCCGCATCGGCACTGCTTCTGCTGTCTGTGGAGAATTTCGAGAACTCGGTGAAGTCACCCTTTCCGAAGTTGAACTGAGGCTGGAAAAGGATAGACGTATTGTCCGAGAACTTGTGCTCCAGGCGCATACCGAAACGGTGCCCATAGGTGTTGTTCAGACTGTATCCGTCGTTGTTGGAGATAAGGCTTGAACCGTCATCCAGAAAAGTGGTTTTATTACTCTTCTCCTTGACGTCGGTCTTTGTCCCATTGAAGAGATAGTTGGCACCGAGGTCCATCTTGTCGCCGAAGAGGTCCCAAGAACCGTTTACGCCACCCATCCACGAGGTGGTGATACCATTGTTCTTGCCCCAGCCGCCCTGGCCACGGCCCATACCGCCGCTACGCATACCTCTCATCATTGACCCTGCGAGGTCATTGAATCCGCGGTTGTTCGTATTGTTGCCGTTCAGGATGATGCTGAGCTGGCTCTTGTCCGTGAATCTTCCTATGAATGCGGCACCTTGGTATCTCCAGTCGCCGTTTCCGTTAGCGGTGTTTTCTGGCCAGTCGTGTCCGCCGCCGGCCATCACATTGCCGAAAAGCCCGTTCATCATGCCTTTCTGTATAGTCAGGTCGATGACGGTCTCTTCCTGTCCGTCATCTATACCGGTGAACTGAGCCTGGTCGGATTTCTTCTGGACCACCTTGACCTTGTCCACAATCTTTGCGGGGATGTTCTTGGAAGCCAACTGGGGATCGTCCAGGAAAAATGTCTTGCCGTCGATTGTTATCTTGCTGATAGTCTGTCCGTTGGCCGTCACGGAACCGTCAGTGCCCACTTCCACTCCAGGAAGTTTCTTCAGCAGGTCCTCAAGCATGTCATTGTCCGTGGTCTTGAACGAAGTGGCGTTGTACTCTATGGTGTCCTTCTTTATCACGATAGGATTGCCGGTTGCAGATACGCTCGCCGCATCCAGCACCTGCTTGTCCGGATCGAGTTTCACAATACCCAAGTTTACAGCGTCCTTTACCGTGATGTCCTTGGTAAATGTCTTGTAGCCAAGCAATTCGGCTTTGAAAGTGTAAGCCCCGGCCGGCACCTTCTCAAGTGTCGCCTTGCCCTTGTCGTCCGTGAGAGCATATTTGCTCGCGGAAGTCGCTCCCGGTTTGGTGAGAGATACCGTGGCATAACCCACAGGCTCACCGTTTCCTGAGTCCTGCAGCACAACTGTCACAGTCCGTGTCTGCGCAGACGCTCCAAAAGAAAGCACGAGCATTGAAACCAGCCCGCACACCATAGCAATGATTCTCTTCATTGTTCGTTCATTTTACAAAATAGATGGGCACCAATCAGACCCAAACGACAATTTAGACGCACCGGCGCCGCATAAGTTTAAGAGCCCGGTGAAAAAATATGGAATATAATGCCGTTATTTTACCCGGTCGGGATTCTGGGCAATGAATTTCTCCCAGGAAGTGGAAGATTTTATTCCTGCCAATGGTGAAAGCAGCTGATAATGATGGCACATCGCGATAGCCAGCGCGTCAGTCGCGTCGAGATGTTTTTCCTCAATGTCGATTCCGAGCGTCCTCTGAAGTATGTTGTTTACCTGCTCCTTGGAAGCGGCTCCATTGCCTGTAACAGCCTCCTTGGCCTTTCTCGGGGCATATTCGGTAACTGGGATGTTCCTGGTGGATGCGGCCAGCATTGCCGCGCCCTGCGCTCTGCCGAGCTTCAGAATCACCTGCGCGTTCTTTCCGTAGAAAGGCGACTCCAGGGCCATCTCATCTGGAGAGTGCCTGTCGCAGACTTCACCTATTTCATTGAAAATGCGCACGAGCTTCCTATAAGGGTCTTTTTCCTTTCTCAGGTCAATGACCCCCATCTCCACGTACTCGGCCTTGCTGCCTTCTGTACGAATGACCCCGAAGCCAAGAATGTTGGTTCCGGGGTCTATTCCCAATATCGTCTTCACTTGTCTTAGTCAATGTAGTCGAACCCGGTATATGGGCGGAGAACTTCAGGGATGACGATTCTGTCTTCTTGCTGGTTGTCCTCAAGCATTGCCGCAACGACACGAGGCAGAGCCAATGAACTTCCGTTCAATGTGTGGCAGAGCTGCATCTTGCCGTTCTCGTCCTTGTATCTGAGGTGCAGACGGTTAGCCTGGTATGTCTCGAAGTTGGAAACTGAAGAAATCTCCAGCCATCTTCCCTGGGCTGCTGACCACAGCTCGAAGTCGTATGTGATGGCAGATGTGAAGCTCAGGTCACCACCGCAAAGACGGAGAATCCTGTACTTGAGTCCAAGTTTGTTCACGAGGCTCTCCACGTGTGCAATCATCTCATCCAGAGCAGCATAAGAGTCTTCCGGCTTCTCGATTCTGACGATTTCCACCTTGTCGAACTGGTGAAGTCTGTTCAGGCCTCTCACGTCTTTTCCGTAAGAGCCTGCCTCACGACGGAAGCAAGGAGTGTAGGCTGTCAGCTTCTGCGGGAACTGGTCATTGTTCAGGATGACGTCCCTGTAAATGTTGGTTACAGGCACTTCAGCTGTAGGAACCAGATAGAAGTCGTCGAGACCTACATAATACATCTGAGCCTCCTTGTCAGGGAGCTGGCCTGTACCGAAACCTGAAGCCGCATTGACCATGACAGGAGGTTCGATCTCCTTGTAGCCTGCGGCAGTATTGTTGTCGAGGAAGAAACTGATCAATGCCCTCTGGAGTTTCGCGCCCTTGCCTTTATATACAGGGAAGCCCGCGCCTGTGAGCTTTACGCCGAGGTCGAAGTCGATGATGTCGAACTTCTTGGCGAGTTCCCAGTGCGGAAGCGCGTTCTCCGGCAGCTTGATTTCAGGGCCGCCCATCTTGACCACCTGATTGTCCTCAGCTCCTTTTCCAGGGACTACCAGGTCGCATGGAATATTAGGGAGGAGAACAAGCTGTGACTCAAGTTCTTTCTCTGTAGCGTCAGCCTTTGCAAGAAGCTCTGTAGAACGTGCCTTGAGTTCGGCAACCTCTTTCTTGGCTTCTTCTGCCTCTGCCTTTTTGCCTTCTTTCATAAGTCCTCCGATGAGACCTGCCTTCTGCTTCTGCTGGGAAAGAAGACCGTCGCTCTCAGTCTGGAGAGCTCTTCTCTGTGTGTCAAGTTCGAGAACCTTATCGACGATTGCTTTTGCGTCGAAGTTTTTGACTGCAAGCTTCCTGACTACGAAATCCGGATCGTCACGAAGCATCTTAAGTGTCAACATGATATTTATGATTTAATTTTGTCTGCTATATGCTTTCCAATGAAAAAAGGAGGACCGCACACCGAAACTCGAAGTGCAATCCTCCAATGTCTTTCAAGACCCTTCGAGTTTAGTTCTCAAAAGGGACAACCGACACGTATGACTTGTTCTCTTTCTTTCTTGTAATGAGAACTGTTCCGTCAACGAGGGCGTAAAGAGTGTGGTCTTTACCCATACCTACGTTCTTGTCCGGGTTGTGGACTGTGCCTCTCTGGCGAAGGATGATGTTACCGGCCTTTACTACCTCACCACCGAATTTCTTGAATCCGAGACGTTTGCTCTGTGACTCACGACCGTTCTTAGAACTACTTTGACCTTTTTTATGTGCCATAATTCAAATTCTCCTTTAATTTAGCGATCTGTAAAAAATTAAGCGATAGAGTCGATGCGGATCTTTGTAAGTTTCTGACGGTGACCGTTTGATTTCTGGTATCCTTTACGACGGATCTTCTTGAAAACGATAACCTTCTTTGCCTTTACGTCATCTGCGAGAACTGTTGCCTTTACAACTGCACCCTCTACGTAAGGAACTCCGACCTTTACTGCTCCTTCGTTATCGAGGAGAAGAACCTTGTCGAACTCTACCGTCTCATCCTTCTTCGATGCGAGGCGGTTTACGAAAATCTCTGCACCAGCTTCTACTTTGAACTGCTGGCCTGCAATTTCAACGATTGCGTACATTATATAAAAACTTATTAAGTTTCGGCTGCAAGCGTCCGTTTCTGCACGGAACTTATAAGGCTTGTCAGTCATCTGATTTTATTTTTGGACTGCAAATTTAATGGATTTCTGCCATTCCGCAAAATTTTTTACTAATTTTGTTTTCCGGAAGTCGTTAGTGCAAAACCCGTTGGGCACTTTTTCGACGATTGCTTGGTAATCCTGCCAGACAATCCTGCTTGTGCAACTCGAAAAATTTAAACGTATGGATACTCCATTCCAGTTTGCTGACTATGTGACCGGTAAGTATTTCATCGGGCGTCGTTCTGATTGCATTACATTGTCAAATCTCTTGACCCAGGGCGAAAGCGTCGCCATCTGGAGTCCTCTGAAATCAGGCAAGATGTCCGCGGTCCAGCAGACTCTGCTCAATATGAGGACTTCCGGCAAGCAGTTTCTGATGTGCAGCTTGGACCTCACGAATATCCACGATGCCGAACTGTTCATAAGACGGTTTGCAGGTGCCGTGATTTCATCCGTTTCCACAGTCCCGCAGGACTATCAGGACAATGCCTCCAAGTATCTGGCCGGCACATCTCTGGAGTTTGACGCGCAGTCGTT